>ERZ778518.28-NODE-28-length-132646-cov-7.601504_pt1 | contig 132646 bp, 159 predicted proteins | sample MGYA00510340_ERZ778518 | MGnify/ENA primary metagenome ERZ778518 (study PRJEB29527, sample SAMN07138967) | mouse gut metagenome | material: feces | host: mouse | place: China:Nanjing | collected 2016-01-25 ...
CAATCGGCAGAAGGCTTCAGCTCAGATTAGAGACACATCTTTTGGCGTATAACCCGATCCATACGCAGGAGCGTATCGCGCAAACCTCACCGAACACCATCCACACCAGTATTGAGGAAACAGAAAAAATAGCCGAACCGCGACGATCACCCCCGCCCATACCGGAAGCCCCAACCAATGAGGGGTTCATCGGATGGATGCACATCCCCCGTTTGGGCGATGGCTGGAAACGCGCCATCCAACAGGGAACCGGGTTGGACGTGCTCGACAACCTCGGCATCGGCCATTACGTATCGACGCCCATGCCCGGCGCGGAAGGCAACACCGCCTATGCCGGGCACCGCACGCCCGGCGATTTGGGGTACGCCGACCGTATCGAAAAAGGCGACCATATCTATATCCAAACCAATGAGGCATGGTATGCGTACACAGTGGAGCGTCATTGGATCACTACACCGGACGATACCCAACCCATCAAAGACACTACCGGCTCGCACGTGTTGACGTTGACGACCTGTGACCCCATGGTCAATGCTCGGACAGCGCCCCGACGGTTGATCATCCGCGCTCATTACGCGTATTGGGCCGCGACCGCTGACGGCGTGCCCGAGGAATTGGCGAAGACCAGACATCGGTCGATTATGCGACAAGTGGGGTATAAGGCAAGCGAATTGGTGCGCACCGTCGCGCGTCATGCACCGATCACTCCGCTGATCGGCAGTTGTGCTTTGGCGGCATGGCTGCTGTTCGATCTTGTGGCTGGTGCGTGCACGCGTTTCCGTCATCGTCCGTGGAATCGTTCGGGTAATCTGTTCGTTTGGTTGTGGCGTATCCAGTTCGGCCCGATTGGGGTGCGCGTGGTCTCTTATCTGCTTATGTGGCTGGGATTGGTGTTCATGGCGTACGCGTGGGTGTGCCCGTGGGCCGCCACATGGGTCGGCGCCTCGGACACGGTATTCTGAACAGGACAGGGTGCTTTCCGTATGGAAAGCACCCTGTTGGATATGCAAGGACGGTTCGGCCGCTCAGTCCTCGTCCTCGTCAACCGTATGCGCTTCGATGTCGGCCTCCACCTCGGCCTCGGTGGGTAATGATTCCGGTACCGTGGGGTCGGGGCGGTTTGGCACGACCCGTGTGGAGCCATCCTCTTCGACGACCAGTGCAGGCTCGTCGTATTCGATCAGGTTGCCGTCAATATCGGTTTCGGGGTGGCGTGGCGGCAGGTCAAGATGCACGTTGCGCACGCCATCGGCTTCGTCCTGTGCGTCATTGACTTTCTCCCAAGCGTCCTCCCAAGCGCGCATCTCCGCATCGTATCCCGGGTAGGGTTCCCGGCCAGTGCGCTCGTAGGTGAGCATCTGCTGGATGGTGACCGGCTGTGATGGTTTGAAGAACTCGGTCAGGCCTTCGGGGATGGGAACGGTGTACGGGTGTTCCCGGTCATAGGCGATCCGTTCCTTGACGGACTGGAACTCGACTTTTTTCTTTCCGTAATCGGTTGGCATCTGGGCCTCCTTGCGCATTCGCGTGGCGATTTCGAGGTATTCAATGCACCGCACGTACATGCCGTGCGGCATGTAATCGGTGTCTTTCTCCCATTTCGAGTACGTTTTGGGGGTCACTCCGCACAGACCGGCCATGTCCTTGACGGTTTTGCCGGCTGAGGCACGTAGGCGCTCGAGCATGGTCTGTGGCATGCGGGAATCCTCTCGTATCGTCCTTGTTGACACCTTCTTATTGTATGGAATCAAGTACTCTACTACAACTCAAAACATGTCAAACATGCAAAGAACCTTTTGTTTGCAATGATTCAAACATTAATACTGACAGGTAGAAAATTACCTATGCATGTCAATGCGCATCCATGGCACGCTTGCTAAGCTGGAACCAGCCAGACCGGCTACATCCACAAAACCAACGGATCCGAAAGGACACCATCATGAGCCCCAACCAACCACGCACCCCAGACGGGCGCTACTGGTTCACCAACAAGCCGAAAGGCTGGTACGAATACACCACCAAATCAGGTGAAATCAAACACTTCTACCACAACAACGAACAGCAGATGAGCTCAGGGTTCGCAATCCTCGCCATGGCTTCACAAGGCAAAGTCTACGAACCGGCAGGCGGCAAACCGTACGAACGTATCCACATGACCAGCACCGAAGACGGTGAGATGCACATGTACGCCGCCAGCCACAACGGTGCGTTCGGTGTCGTCAACCATTCACAGGAAGGCCCCGTCGGGGAATTCTCATGCATCCGCGGACATGAATACCTCCCTGTATCCGATAAACTGCCTGAGGACAACACAGCATTCGGCGGGCGCATGGCCAAGGATTCCGGCATGGGGCGCCCCATCATCGACGCCAGCCGCAATGAGCAAGTCAATAGAGAGGCGTTCGAAGCGGAAGACGCCCGCATCTTCCACATCAACCCGCATGACCTCGCCCAAGCACAGGTGGATGCACGCCACGAATACCAGCGCATGGGTCTCACCGAAGGACAGGCAAGGCACGCGCCGGTCTATGTGTACATGGACAAGGACGGCACTCCAAAAGTCATGCCCGTGTACGCCGCCGACGATTTCGGAGGCATCATCAAACGGCAGAGCCCCAACCCACACGGCGGCACCCATGCCGTCATGCTGGACGGCGACGACGTTACACGCATGAGCCGTGCGATGGAACGCGAGGGGCTCGATGATGTGCAGGTCACGGTTTCCCAAGGCACGACTGCCCGCCACAACGCTTTGCATTTTCGCGCCGACTATGAGAACCGCACCACCCGTGATTCGGTCACGATGTGGGGTTCCGTCGAGGCGAACAACAGCGGCACCGTGGAACTGCCTTCTGTGCCCGCGGCCCATGGAGGACTTTCATACGATGTCCAATCCGGTGTGATCCACTACAAGGCGGCGGAGAAGTTCCACAACCCGGCGAGCGTCGAGGACGCCACACGGTTGCTGCGCCACTCATACCAGGGCAAGGATCGTGAACCGCGGTACATCCGCCAAGAGGATGTGGAGTTGCGCAATGACCGGATCCTGTTGCACGACGCGGCCGGGGATAAGGATGAAGTGTACGACCTTGAAGGCAACCATGTTGGCTTCAGTGCCAACACAGTGCCGGGATTCACGTCGGTATTCAACGCGAACCGGCCTGAGAAGGCCCGTTTGGATGACCGGCAGGTGACCCGTTTGGATGATGGCTATTTCCGTGTCGATCAGGAAGTGCGCCGGGACGATGGCAGCATCGGGGTGAAGCGTTCGTTCTGGCGTCCCACCGGCGAGGCGGTGTCTCCCCGTATCGCACGACGCCGGTATGGCGAGGACGTTTTCGATATGTAACGTCCTCTCAGGTTTGAAATACTGAGCCTTCTCACCAACAAACCCGTAAAACCGATATGCAGAAGGGCGGTCTCCTCCCATGGGGGAAGACCGCCCTTCTGCATGTTCAGCGGGAGGCTAGACTAGAACGCGTCGATGTCGTCTTCGTCCACATCCTCTTCCGGCTCTGGTTCCGGTTCAGGCTTGCGCACACGACGCTTGTGGGGCTTCTCCTCAATCTCCCCGGTCTCGTCGTCCACGGCCACATCTTCCTTGTCGGCGTGTTTCGCCGCCGCCTTGAGCGTGGCGCCACGCACGTTCTTGCGCACCCATGCGGCGATGTCGGCGATGTCCTCGTCTGTGAACATCTCCTCGAATCGAAGCGTGCCCAATGGAGTGCCGCCTCCGACGATGTACACACTGTTCAATTCCGCGCCTACGCCTTGACCGCTTGGCAGTTTAGTGGGGAAGTCGTAGAGGGTGACCGACAAGATGGCGTTCTGTCCGGCGAACACCTTGTCACGCCATTGCTGTGCGATTTCCTCGCTGCGTTCGACTTCCTGCTCGTCCGATTCGTCGGGGTTGATGATCGGTGTAGGAAGTTCACGGGTCACCTCGTCGTCGCCCAGATAGTAGACGGGGGCGCGGTTGCGGGTTTTGGCACGGAGCATGCATTTGCCTTTGAGGCGAGGGTTCTTGTCGGCTTTGGTGCCGATGGTGCCGTCCTCAAGTGTGGCTTCAGCCTCGTCACAGTCTACCAATGGCAGATAGACGGCTTTCTCTTTGCTCCATTTCTTCGCTTTTTTGAGCATTGCGACGATTTCGTCCTGCGCACTCTTGAGGCGGGCGATGGTGTCGGCGTCCTCCACCTTGTCGAGGATCATGGTGGCCTCGTATTTGGGGGTTGTCTCCTTGTCGTCCTCTTTCTTTTTGTCGTCGTCCTTGCCTTTGTAGACGCCGGGCTGGTAGAGGTGGGAATATCCGAGTTGTGCGATGCCTGTTTTGATGAATGTTTCCTTGAGTCTCTCCATGTTGGTCTCCTTGGCTTGGCGTTTGTGGACATGTTCAGTATAGCACTTATTGGCGTTTTTGACATTTGGGCGTGTCGCCACAACACTGCTATACTGAACATGTCCACAAACACCACTGTAAGGAACATAATGACCAACGCCACCCACTATGAAGACATGGACGACGAAACGTACTTCGCCGACCCCGCCATAGACCAAAGCCAACTCAAACAATTCCTACGCAACCCCGCCGAATGGGGATACGGCCGACTCAACCCCGGCACCCATACGGACACGTCCGCCATGCGCTTCGGGACCGCCTTCCACGCCTACATCATGGGCACCGCCCCCGTAGTAGCCCTCCCCGAAGGTGAGACCTTCACCAAGAAAGCCAACCGGGAATGGAGAGATGAACAACTCGAATCCGGCGCAATCATCGTCAGCTGGGACGACATGCAAAAACTCGAACGCATGAAACAGAACCTCATCGACGACACCCCCGAACTCTACGACCTGATCGCGGACGGATGGTGCGAGAACACAATCTTCTGGACCGACCGCAAGACCGGGCTGCGCCTCAAAGCCAAACCCGACCTCATTCCACGCGGAACCGACTACATCGTGGACTTCAAAACCGCTCAATCCGCATCGGCCGACGACTTCCACCGGGAAGCCATCAAATACGGGTACCACATCCAAGCGCTGTTCTACCGGCAGGCCGTCGCCATGACCGACCCCAACCTGTTCGAACGCACAGCCCGCATGCCGAAGGCATGCCAGTTCTGGGTGTTCGAGAAGACCGGTGCATGCGATTGGCAGCCGTTCACCATCAGCCGCGACAACCCCATCGAGGACATGGCGAAAAACGCTTTGCGTCAAGCACTCAACGGGATCGCCGCCATGCGTGAAAAAGGTGAGCGTGAAGGACTTGGTGAAGGGGTGGACGCCGCTGCACGCTATGCGGTCCGCCACGGGTACCCGAAGCAACCAACCGAAATCGAGTTCGACGCCGGGGACCTGTATCGGGCGGAACGGTTCGCGGTCGGCGCCAGCGCCTGACGGCCCAAATCGACTTTTCCATGTGTATACTGAGGCTATCCATATATTTGTGGATAGCCTCAGATTATCATATATAGATGGAGACGAGATGCGGCTCAATTGGCGGACCGTCCTTCTGCGCGTCGGAACCAGTATCGGGGTCGCATTGCTGACCATCGCCTATGCTGGAGCGGTCGTGCCCCAAGATGGGGTCGTCGATTGGCGCGAAGCATTGCTCACCGTCACCGGTCTGATTGTCTCAAGTGGATTGCTGCTATCCATTCCGGCACATTGGGGTCGTGAAGGGATTCGCCACCTAATAAACCAGTTGCACGCCGCCCGGGCCCGAAAGCGTCCATCTTGTGCCAACGGAGGAGGAAAAGGAGCCCACTGCCGCTACGCCAGACAATAAGAAAGGGCAAGAAGATCACCATGAATAGCTTCAAACCAAGCGATCACCCAAGGGGAATCGGCGGCCAGTTCATTGACAAAAACGGTACACCTAGGATGAACGTCCCACTTCCCCCCACGCCCACAGGACCTACCAGTCGGCGACCGGTTCTCGCAGGACATGTACGGCATCGCTGAAGAACTGTTCGACCATAAACGGGATTGGGATGAGTTGCCGGCTGGCGGCTGCTATCGGCTTAACGAATGGGGTGATTATGTCACCGAAGACGATTGGGATCGCATGTGGCTGGATCATGAACTGGAAATGAAAGCATGGATGGGTGTGACAAATGAATGGTTCGACTCTGAAGACCTGCCGAATATGACACCACGGGAAATCGAAGCCGCCTACGACGACGATGATTTAAACCCTGATGTCTCATTCTATACGGAGAAGCATGAGAACGACCTTGAGGACGCCAAGAGTCTGGACGCCGACAAAGCCATGCAGGAAGCCAACCGCGCCTATGCCGGCATGGACATGGAGCAGGTCATCGAACACAAGCATCGCAACGGTTTCGGCGGTGGCGCCACTTCCGACTCGGCCCGCAACCGGCTCATGGCGGAAACTATGCCAACAGACGACAAAGACGCCATCGGCACCCTCAGCGTAGCCATGGACTACAGTCCGCAATACGAATCCCTGCGCAACCTGAACACGATGATCCCCGCTATGGACGTGGACCACTATCCCGACCATTGGGAAGCCAGCATAGACACTCTCGTACAGCGTGCAGCATCCGGACGTGGTGTCAACCGTGAGCACACGCAACGCATGATCACCGTATTGAACCAAGTCGCTGACCACTGCCACAACGACGACAATCAAGCATCCCTCGCCATGGCACAAGCCGCGGTCGGCCATCTCGCATTGGGGGAGAGGCACCGTGCTGTGCGGGAAGCACGTGAAGCGTTGGATTACGTGGACAAGCGATCTGACACATACACCGCGAAGACACGCCACATCGTGCAATCCGTGCTGGATCGATTGAACGACAAACAATAACACCATTCAAGGAAGGACACTACCATGAGCAACTTCAAACCCAACGAGCATGCACGCGGATTGGACGGACGGTTCATCGACATGAACAAGGACAGCAAACTGCGTGTACCCACGCCAACAACCAACAGTCTGCCTGTGGGTGAACAGTTCATCGACAATGCGAACACCATCGCCGAAGGATTGTTCGAACGCAAACAGGACTGGGATGACCTTCCCATCGGCGGTTGCTACCGGATCAACGATTTCGGCGATTACGTCACCGAAGAGGATTGGGATGAAGTATGGGACGGTCACCCGTTGGAGGAGAAGGCGTGGATGCTCGCCGACAACGGCAGATACACCAGCGATGACGTGGCGAAAATGTCCCCGGACGAGATCGAAGCCGCCTACGATGAGGGGGACATCTACACCGACACGTACGACCAGCATCCCACCTATGCGTACTATACGGAAAAGTACGAAGAAGACGACTATGATCTCGACGAACCCATCGGCGAAGGCATGGCATCCGACATCCGACGGACCGGCGAACAATTAGCCGGACAATCCCGCGAATCCATGGACTTCGAACCAGGCGAACACGTGCACGCCACACCCGACGGGTTCGTCAGCGATGCCGAATGGGAACAGGCATGGGCGGGCAAACCCGTGTACGCGCGGGCCGCATACGAACTGTCCTGCCGTCATCCCGGCCTCAACGTGGAATCCCTGTCGCCCAAGCAAATCATCACCATGAACAACAACGAAGACGCATACGAGCAATATATCTACGAGGATGGAGGCAACCACCATCTGCGTGAATCCGACACCCTGTTGAGCGAACAGGACCGGGCCACTGCTGACATGTACCGGCAGAACGAACGCAACGCGCAATACGCGGGCCGTGACCTGAACGATGTCATCTGCATGCGCGAATCCGCCTATACGGGCAATGACGGCACACTCACCGCCAACGTGAGGGACGCCACACACAGGATCCTCGATGCACCCAACCCGACCGCCGACATGGACACCATGTCCACGATCGCATTGGGATTGAACCATGACCCCGCCGAAACCGTGGATGTCGTCACCGCCATGACATCCACACGAAGCGGCGACGAACCCGGTCTGGCGCAAAGGTTGCGACACCGACTGTCTTCGGAGACCGACACATGGAGCCAACAGGATGCTGAGAAGATGTCCACCATCATGGATTGTGTCGCCAACAACGCGGACGACACACATGGGGCGGGATGGCTCGCCACATCCCTAGGGGCGTTCGCCGACTACCGCACCGGCAACAAGGACCAAGCGCGACGCACGGCCGAACAGGTACGCGAAGCCGCCAAACACCACAACAATGATAACGTTTGGCGTACGGCAGATGATGTCGCTGCCGCGATCATCGAACATCACGACCTTCGTTGATTCCGTTAACCCCATATATGCTATTCTGAAATAGTCCACAAACCATGAGAGATGAGGGCACGCACAATCCGCGTGCCCTCATTCGAAAGGCCCAGCATGAACAAACCATTGAAGACAACCACGACGACGATTGCGTCCCTGATTGCGGCCGCGACACTCTCCGGCGGCATGACGCTGCCCGCCACCGCACAGGATGCACCATCATCGGCGCCGACCGTATCCACAACCTCGAATGCGGGTTCACTGGACGCCAAGGCCGCGAACGTCAAACGGATCGACATCGACACCGTCAACTTCGGCACCAGCTTCGCCATCGGCACCAGCGACAACATGGCATGGGAGGACGGCGCATGGGTCGGCCGCGCCTACCGGACCCCCATCCTCGGAGAAAACGATCTCACCATGACAGCAAGCGTCACCTACAAGGACGGCACCAAAAGCAAACGCGTGCAACTCGCCGCCAGTGGCTTCAACGCGGACACCCCTGTGCCGCTGGGCACCACCAAGGCGAACTCGCGGCAGTTCTCCGGCGTCGTGGACGGCATGCCCATCAGGATCACCTACGCCACCTACGACGCCGAACCTATCGGATTCTGGAATCTCGACCGTGCTTCCTATGCGACGCGCAAGGCCGGTGACGACACCTACCGCTTCGACTACCAGCACACATTCGAAATGTTCAAAAACCAGAACGGCGACGGGTGGCAAGGCAGCTGCGAAAAGGTCATCTTCTACAACCCCGACCGTGAAGGATTCAACGGCCACTACGACACCCTGCCAAGCCTGCTGGTCACATGGGGTGAACCACAGAAAGCCGTGGAGAACGGACGCCACCTGCTCAAATCCGTCGGTACAGCCAAAGGCGAGATCGCGGGACAGAAGGTCGAAATCATCCTGCACGCCGCCGCGGACGACCCCGAAGCCGAGGACACCAATGGCACGTGGACGTTCGTCGATGCAGACGGCGTAAAAACGAACCTCCTGTATAAGGGCGGCGCGATGAGCTCAAACTTCACCGCCGCCTACGACAGGATGCCGAAGACCCTGACCGCGACCAACAGCGACGGCATGACCGTCACCTTGGACCGCAATGACTGGTACGTCACCACCAAGCCCGGCGACCAGCTCGGTGTGGATACCATCACCGGCACAATCCGCTACACCGCCGAAGCGAACGGCGAGCATCCCGCGTTCCAGATCTTCGGCAACATCAAGGAAGGCTCCACCACCGGGACTCCCATCACCATCAAGGACGGTTCTTCTTTCACGAAGGGGGACGATGGGCTCTTCACAGCGACGGACACGAACTATACGCTGGATTCCGCTAACAAGCCCAATACGGACAAGGTGATACTCTCCAACGGCGATACAGCTCCGATCACATGGGACGGCAAGGTTGAAACCATCACCCAAACCATTGATGGCGCCGATGTCAAATTCCTGCGCATGAATGGCACAGCCGAGGGGAAAATCGGTGAACAATCCTATAGGGTGCAGACGGTCGCAGACCGCGCCTACAATGACGCGATCACCGCGTTCACCATCACCCAGACAAACGCGAAGGGTGAATCCAAGACCATCACGCTCACGGATTTCAACCCCGCCAAGCATGATTACGCGATCACACTGCCCGCATCGGCGGTGGGGGATTCGTTCGCATTGGCGACGCAAGCGGGTGTGGATGCCACTGTAGGCACTCCGACGGTCACGTTGGACGGCGCCAGCCGTATCCTCAAAGTCGAAGTCAATGGCATCCCGTACACGGTGCGTGTCAACTTCGCCAAGGCGGATATTGTGGCCGACAGCCCCGCCAAACTTGAAGGCATCTACGTGGACTATTCCGGCAAGGACGTCAAAGGGGATCTGATCGATGATTGGAATCCGAACCGTCTGGACTACACCATCGCCCTCAAGGACGCGAACCAGTCACCGTATCTGCTTCCCATCGCCCCGGATGGGGTGAACGTCAAGGCGGGCAATGTGGTGCAGTCCGCACAATCCACACGGCAGGAATGGATTGTGACGGACACTGCTTCTGGGACGTCTCGCACGTATTCGGTGACTGTCACACGTCCGGTGCATACCGCGGTGACCGATTTCCAACCCAAGACGCCGATCGTGCAGACAGCAAGCGTCGAAGCGGATTCGGATGCGGACACGAACCTTGCCTCCGTGGGATACGTGGACGCCTCGGGTAAGTATGTGCCGCAGAACTCAGCTGAGTTCCGGATTCCCGAAGGCGGTGTGTTCTCGTATGAGGCGAAGGTTGGCCAATCATCCACGGTGACCGTGGCGCGTGATGGGATGACGTTCACGTATACGGTCAATGTGCTCGCGCCGAACGGTCAGGCGTTCGCGCAGCACGTCTACAAGGCGACGTATCTGACACCGGCTACGAACAAGGCTGTGTTGGATGGTATCAGCGTGGACGGTAAAGCCGTTGAGGGTTTCGACCCGAAGAAGCTGGAGTATGAGGTCAAGGTCGCCGACCCGGACGAGTGGACGGTTGTCGCCCAGTACGACAAGGCGAGTGGCATGAGCGTGGCTGTGGACAAGCATGGCGCTGATGCGGTGTTGACCGTGACCAGTGGTGACGGGCTGGTGAAGACCGTGTACAAGGTGCATGCGGTGGCTGGGGCCAAGGGCGCGGGATCCTCTGGTGTGGCTTTGGATGGCCAGCTTGCCAACACGGGCGTGAACACTGGTATGGTCGCGGCTCTCGCAGGGGCGTTGGTGGCGATTGGCGCGGTGTTGTATGCGTGCGTGTTGCGCTTGCGCCGCAATCGCAAGAATGTCAATGACGATCAGTCTGACAAGAATGCTGGGAGAGATGCGACTGATACGGGTGGTGACGGTTCGTCGCAATCCGTTTCGGATTCGCTGGATGGCTGATTTGGTGAGTTGACGGGAATGCCGATCTGCCTCTTGTAAGGTGGGGCGGCATTCTTATAGAGCGCGACATGCGATGTGGATGACATCAATCCATATGTGCTATACTGAGATTATCCACAAACCAAGGAGTCCGACCATGACACCCAAGAAATATGCACAGATCATCCAATCAAGGCGACAGCACCTCATCCATGCCACACTCGCCATGCCAGCCTTAATCGCATCGGTCATCATCCTTCTTGGGAACAATGCATGCGAACACCCCCTGCTTGCACTCAGCATGTTCGCCCTACTAATCGCAAGCGCCATACCAATCGGCGCAGTCATCACAGACATCATCGAATGCCGCATGAACATGCGTTGAAAGAAGGAAACACACCATGCTTCGCACACTGCATGAACCCATTACCTGCACACACGCCCCTACCACGTACTGCGCATGCGGGAAGCGGATCTACTATAGCCCCAAGAACACGGCCATCTGCGAGGAATGCGGCACACCCATGTGCAGCCATTGTGTAGTGACACGCGCATGTGAGACCTGCGACACCGCGTGCTGCAACGAGTGCATCACCCTATGCGGCCATTGCGGGGCGCGCCTGTGCCCCACATGCAAGACCGGCGAATCCCTGCCTGAATGTGCCAAATGCGGGGCCACGCTGTGCGGATGGTGCGTGGACAAATGCGACGAATGCGGCACGCCCATGTGTTCCGAATGCTGCGGCAACGGATGCGAAGCACACACGACGACAACCGTCAAGGAGACAGCATGACACTGACACCCGAATTCATCGCCATTGGGCGCATGTTGGCATTCGTGGTGTGCGCATGGTTCGCGTCCGGTCTCGGCATGGCGTGCGCCCTGCCCACCGGCATCCTCGTCGACCAGTGGTGTACCCGCCAAGGCAAGGACACGTTGAGCGGACGCGCATACACATTGACCGGGCTCGCATGGTGGGTGGCATGGACGCTCATCCTACTGGCATCGGTGCGGTAGGGAGACGTTCATGGATAATGCATTCATCATGGGCTGCTGGTTTGTCCTAGCAGCGATCATCGCCGTATTCGTCATATGCGCGCTGCTCGACCGCCGCCAATTCAAAAAACTCGGCCTGCCTTTGGCGTTCCCACCCATCCAGACCGATAAGGCGCGGATTGACCATATCCGTTTGGACGGATGGTCGGGCGGCATGATGGAATTACGCTACCGCGTCCACAACGATTCAACCGAAGCCATAGAGATCTACCCCGTGAGCGGGTTCACCTTGCGCATCTGCGGCGCCACGGTCCCGGAAGGCCTGCCGGACCTGTTGCAAGCGACCCTGCTGCCGGGGCACAGCATCACCGTCACACAACGATTCTATTTGAACCAATTTCGCAAAGACTGCCATATCGGCAGATTCCAACCCTTGCCGGACTGTTGCACAACCGAACATTGGCGCCTTGTATACAACGCCACCGGCAGGGAACTCACGCCGATCAGTGATAGCGAGCCTCATTCATCGCAGGAGGAATCATGATTACCAGCAAGCACAGTTATATCGGCAACAGGAAGTGCGTGAAATACTCGGGTGCGCACAAGGAACTGCGCGCCATGCTCAACGTCGGTGACATCGTGACACTACTGCGGCAGAACGGGGACAAGTCGGAAAGCATCAAAATAACCGGCACAGTCCGTTGGCTTGGCAGGAACATCGTGACCGTCAACGTGATGGGCGATGAGAGGGACTACCTCATCAAAACACCAAATGGCAAACCGCCGTACCTCTATGAGATCACGTCCATCAAACGCCCGGTGGAGAACATGCTCCCCGACTCGCAGGGTCTGTGGGAGGACTCCAAGGGAAATATTTGGGTCGTCGACCCAACTCTCGCAGCGCGAATCGTGTGGGGTTGCGGCGCGTGGACATATCTCGGATTGGTTGCCCTTTGCCCTGACTACGCCCCGTACGCGCCGTTTACGAAACTCACCACAATCCTAGACACCACCAGCAAGGAGGAAGCATGAGAGCACCACGAGGATACGAAAGCCTCGACCTATCCGAAGGATTCGACTACGGGACGATCAACGTGAACGATCTGATCGTTACATGCGATCACTACGACCCAACTGACATCCAAGCGTTCGAAGTCCGCCGCACATACTCCGGAGCCGGCACATGGTCCTTCACCGGTCGCGACCATGAAGGCGTGCGTTGCGCCGTGGACTTCAACGAAAACGACATCATGGCGTACGATCTGCTAGCCGTATACACGCCAATCCCGAACAATGAGGTACAGCCATGACCCGATGGACGACCATCCCCCTGCCCGAACACGCCTCGCAACATGACCTGTTCGCCATGGTGCGCACCGGGGACAAAGTGACCCTACGGTGGCGACACAAACGCATCCGGTTCACCGTCCTGTTCTTCCCCCTGGGAGTGCAGGACATGCTCGGAGCTTCCGACAGGCGCATCTACCCCATAGCGGACGCCCTCTACCACATTGTCAAAATCAAACGCTCCACAACCGCCACACCAACACCGGAGCCCGGCATGCCCGACACCCCCGGACTATGGAAGGACAGGGAAGGCCGCACATGGATCATCGACAAACACATGCAGGCATACACCACTGCTGTGGCAGCCCAAGGTTTTACCACCCATGCCTTGCCGGAGCTCGCACCATACACACGTATTCGCGTCGATTGATCCGCATACCGATGATCCAAAACAAGGAGATGTACATAGATTTGCAGAGGTCGTCTATATGTGCTAAACTGAACATGTTCGCAAAATCTGATTAGGTTATTTTGTGCACCATTGCTTTTCTAGCTCAATTGGTAGAGCAGGGGCCTTTTAAGCCTTGGGTTGTGGGTTCGAGTCCCACGGGGAGCACGAAAGAAGCAGTTCGATCATCGGCTGTGATGCCACGATTGTGGAAGGCTGGTTTCCTGACGGCTGGCCGGCTCCGTGTCAGGCGGGGTAGGTGGTCAATTTTGCCCTTGTAGCTCAGTGGATGCAGAGCGGACGGTTTCTACCCGTCTGGTCGCGGGTTCGAATCCTGCCGGGGGCACGGGTGCCAGGTGATGGCCGTCATCTGGTGCTTACGGAATTGGCTGAAACGCCCTAGGGTATGGAGGGCAAGGCACGTCCGGGCTTCACAGCTGGGTTAGTGACCCAACGGACGGTGCGCTTAAAACGGAGCTTACGCACACCGTACCTTGGCGCTGCCGGTGAAATCGAATCCGGCATTCCGGCCTTACACCCTGTTTGATTGGGGTGTGAGTGGCCTGTTGGTGTAATGGCAGCACGCCGCCCTCTGTGGGTGGAGATCCGGGTTCGAATCCCGGGCGGGTACGCAAGGTACGCCACCCGTTGGGCGTGAGGATCACGGCGGGCATCGGGCACATGTTCAGGCCCCTGCGGCATCCACCTTGTCGTGGCAGACCAAGCAGAGCATGGTGGCGTACAGGCGGGCAGTGCCCGTCTCCTCCGGCACCGGCGGAGGGTGTCCAGCGGGTGATTGGGCGCGCAAACCGTGACCATCGCGGCCGTGCAGGCCACGATGGTATAGGCGGGTGGTGCAATTTGGCAGCACGACGGTCTTTGGAACCGTATGTTGCAGGTTCGAGTCCTGCCCCGCCTGCGAACCGTTCACGGATGCGGATACGGTCCGGCGAACTCTCTGTCGTGGAGGGGTCGCGGGACCGTGTCCTGGCGGCCGCCGATCCGTGGATGGTTTTCCGGCCGGTGCTTCGCCAATACGAAGCCGGCGCCTGCGGCCGGGCATTGGCGGACGGGTTGATCACCGTCCGCCAGGGGTGTAGCTCAATGGCAGAGCCGCTAGCGGATGCTGGTTCGAGTCCGGCCGCCCCACGCTTGGACGGGCCTTGGTGCAGGCCTCGCCCGCAACCCGGAAACGGGTTGGAACGGTCGAAGACACGCCATCTTCGGCAACACCATGTGGCGATGGTGAACGCATCCCGCATATGCGCCGATCATGACGGTGGGCATGCGCGGGGCTGTAGCTCAGCGGAATAGAGCACCGGACGTTTAATCCGGAGGTCGCGGGTTCGAATCCCGCCAGCCCACGAACCACCCACGGGTACGGGCGGCTTGCCAGCCCGGCAGGGTTGTGCCATTCAAGGGCGCGGCTGAATGCTGGTCATGGTGGGCGGCGATCCTGTGGTGTGGTTCCGGCCGATTCTAGACACTCGGCCGTCGGGAACCAGTGGTTCCCATAGCTGATCCACAAGTTGTGGAAACAGTCCCCTGGGTCGTCGGCAACCACCGGCGGCCCATGCTCAATCCCACCGGCAGCAGTGGAAGAAAAGGCAATGCAATGATCGGAAGCATGTCGAACACACCCAATAAGCCGACCGCGCCCACCGGACGCAATATGAACGCAAGACAGTACTGGGACAGCCTCGAGCGTTCCTTCACCAAGGATTTCATTGAGGCGGCCAAGAAAGAACATGAACGCCGGCGCAGATTACAGGTGGAGTGAACGGCTTGTAGGCAATCCGTTTGGCGGCATGGAAGTTATCGACGGGAGACGGCTGAATGGTCGGCATGGAACTTGAGGTCATGGGAATCGGTCGTATCGCTGAAGCGCATATCAGGCTTGATGGGGTCACGGTCATCGCCGGTGAGAACAACACGGGCAAGTCCACTATAGGCAAGGCGGCGTTGGCGTTGATCGACGGACGGTTCGACTTGGATCGGCGCATGACGGATGCCACACGCCGGGCCATACGACAGGCCGTGCAAAGCGGGATGGTCCCGTCGGATGAGGACGAGACATGGGCTCAGCGGCGGCAGACGGTCCTTCAGGTGCATGAGCAGACCGATCGGTTTATGGAATCGACAGACATGGATGTGGAGGATTTCATCACTGCCTTGCACAGTGAAGGCATCCGGATGCAAGACGTCAATGCCGTCCGCGCGCAGATCGAAGCCGCAGTGAACATGCGGTTGACGGAGTACGCGGCATCCCAGATCGACCTGCGCTTGTCCTCGCTGTTCGACGAGGATGCGTTGTCCCGTGTGGATGGCTATGGGAAGGGGCATCGTCTGGCGTTGCATACCGATGACGGGGCGGTGACATCGATGTCATGGGACATGCCGGATGACCATGTTTTCGACGGGGACTCGTTCGCGGGACCGAACGCGGTGTGGGTGGACACCCCGGCGTTGATCGAGAACCTGACCGGCTTGTACGGTCATGTATTGTACGGCCGTCCCCGCGAGGACGATCGTCATGTGGCGTTGCGGGCGATCACGGACGCCACCCACAATGCGATCGTGGAGGAGTGGCAGCCGGACGACAGGGTGCTGGAGGTGATGCGCGCGATCGAACACATCACACCAGTTTCGTTGGACAGGCGCCCAGATATGCAGGGGCGGCAGTTCCGCGATCGGACGTTGGATGTGCGTGATGGTGAGGCGTTGAAACTGCACAACGCGTCCATGGGTGTCAAATCCCTCCTGATGCTGCACCGGCTGCTATCCACTGGCGTGGTCAGGGCGGGCACGGTGCTGATATTGGACGAGCCGGAAATCCATCTGCATCCCAAATGGCAGCTCAGCTATGCGAAGATACTGGTGATGATGGCGCAACGCATGGATGTCAAGGTGCTGGTCACGACGCATTCGCCGTATTTCCTTGACGCATTGCACGTATACATGGAACATGAGGGAATGCTCGACCGGTTCCATGTGTACCTTCCGACGAGGGATGAGCATGGCATGGACGTGTTCAACGAGGCCGATGAGAGCAGGCAGGCGGATTACATGATGCAACTGGCGGCACCGTTCGACGAACTGGACCGCCTGCGCGACGAGTGGTGACCAGCATGGGCGGGATTTGGGCTGCTGTTAGTATCTAAACGTGTTATACTGGTTTGTGCTCCTTGGGTGTTTTCGTTGACATTAAACAACCAAAGGGTATTTCAGGGTGTGATGGCTGGAAGTTTCGGCTATCACACCCTTTTGTTGTGCTCAACTGTCGAACCGCCAGCCGTATCCGTTCCTGTCTGCCGTTGCATACGGCGCTGATCGCGCAGCTGCCCGCCGGTGCTGGTGCCGGATTGTGGTACGCTAACTTGTGTCGTCCGGCATGTTTTGTCGTGCCGGCATTTTCTCTACCACGGCTGCCCCGTCCGACACATGTTCGGACGGGGCAGCCGCAGTTTTCCGGGTTAGACGGCGGCGGGTTCGATGGTGATGCGCCCGCCCAAAGAACGTACGACTTTCATGATCGTGCCGAACGATGGGTTGCCACTTGGGCTGAGGCTCTTGTACAGGCTTTCACGGCCGACTCCGGCGTCTTTGGCGACCTGTGCCATGCCACGTGCTTTGGCGACGTCCCCAAGTGCGGTTTGGAGCAGCCGGGGGTCGCCTGCCTGGGCGGCGGCGTTGAGGTATTCGAGGATGGTTTCCTCGTCGTCGAGGTATTCGCTGGCGTCCCATTCGCTGATGTTCACCATTGATGTTCCTTTCTGGCTTCATCCAGAAGCCGTTGAGCGGTTTCGATGTCCTTGCGCTGGGAGCTTTTGTCTCCGCCTGTGAGCAGCAGGAGCAGGGTGTCTTGCTTGGTGGCGCAATATACGCGGTATCCGGCTCCGAAGTGGAACCGCAGTTCCAGAACCTCCCGTCCCACGTGTTTGAAGTCGGCGGTCTTGATGCCGCTTTGCTGGATCTGGTTTGTTTTGAGGATGATTCGCGCTTTCGCTTGTTTGTCTTTGAGTTTCGAGAGCCAGCGCTCGTACTCTCTGGTGGTTAGTATCCTCATACCATGATTGTATCTCAAGGGATACACTTGTGCAAGTCGCGGCAGCCTCGATCACCATTGCGACAAGTCCGCGAGGTCCGCTTGCAGGGCCTGCGCGATCCGGGTGGCGCGTTCCAGGCTCAACTGGGTCAGGTACGTATTGCCGGTCGCGTACCGGCTGACCTGCAACGGGGTGAGTCCGGTCTGTTCGGCGAGCCATGCTTGGGTGTGGTCGAGGCGGCGTAGGCGGCGTTTGAGGGTTTCGTAGCGGCGTGCGGGCAGGGTGGGCCACGCGGGGATGTCCAATAGGGTTTGGGTGAAGGTGTCCACGTCCATGCCTAGGGCGGTGGCGAGTTTGCTTGCCATTCCCAGGGTCATGTTGCCCGCGTCGCGGCTGCCGGTCTCGTAGCGGCTGACGCTGTAGCGTGCGCTCATGGATGCGGCGAGTTGGCTTTGCGACAGGCCTGCGGCCGTGCGCATGGTTTTTAACCGTTGGCCGCGGGCCAAGCGGGTCGCTTGGTCGGTGTCGGGTGCTTTCAATATTCTTCCCTTTCCTTGTCGTTCAGTGTGTCGAGCTGGTCCTGTAGTTCGTCGATGGTTTGTTCGGCTTCGGCGATGTCGGCCGATTCCCGTGCGTTGGGGTCGCGTTCTTCTTGTTCGATGACGCTGTTGAGCGTGTCCACTGCGTCTTCGAGTTCCCGGATGCGCGCGTCCAATAGTTCTTCCTGCCGGGTGTCCATGACGCCGCGCGCCTCATTCACCAACCGGTCGATACGGTCGCACACTGGCCGGGTGCCTTCATTGATGGTGGTCAGGTCCGCCAACGTGGATACGCGGATGAACCGTACGCCGTCGATGGGTTCGACATCCGTGTTTGCTGCGGGAATGATGATGGTGCGCACATCCTGCGTAGCGAGATGGCGTACGAGTTCGGGCAGGTGTTCGACGCGCTGGATGCGCCCGCCGCTATGCCAGTCTCCATCGTCGTCGAGGCGGCCGATCAGGGCCGCATGGTCGAACAGCGCTTTGTCCAGGACACCGTTGGCGCACAGGATGCTGGCGGCGACGGCGAGTTCGTGCGCGCGCCCGTCCTTGTGCCTGCTGGCGGGCATGATGTTGGCCGTGACGCGCGTGGCGGGCCATGTGAACCCTTGTGCACCCATGGCGGTGTGGATGCGTTCGCGTACGCCTCCCAAAAAGGTGTCGGGCATGCCGATGATCGAGAAGTACGGCAGGCCGGGGGAGATGAAGGCGACAATCTGTGTGGTGTATGGTTCGCCGTCCTTGTCGATAGCGGCGCACAACAGGGTGGCGCTTTGCTTGGTGTCCATGATGGTCTCCTTGTGGTGTGTTTTCGTTGACAACCACAACTATAGCCCAATCAGATTATTATTGCAAGCCGCCGCAAAACATACGCCACAACAAAGCACGTTACGGTTCGACCATGCAATGCCACGGGCACCACTGACCGCCGCGGAAAGACAGCGAACGGAAACCGTCCGCCACCCCCTCGCCTATCGAGGCGCAAAACGCATAGTTCACAACACGCGCCACACAGAACACCGTGACCCGTTGCGCGCCGGCGCGCTTCAACGAGACCGCGGCCGACTGCACATTGCCCCCGGTGGTCCACGTGTCATCGATCAGCAACACATGCCGAAGCGTGTCAGGCGCACACTCGCACTCCATCTGGAACAGATCAGGCGACAAGCTCCTGCCTTTCGCGCCTACCGCCCTCAGCTTGACCTCCGGGACACGGGGCAAAACCTGACGGACAATGCGATGCAAAGGATGCTCGATACCGGCCCTCGGGCTGTTCGTGGTCGAGGGGATGGTTGACCACGCGGTAGGCGCTACGCCTCCCGAGACCTCTTTTATGCAGCCCCAACGCAACACCAGCTCCGTGACCAGAATCTCTGTGACCGCCGCCTGCGCCAGTTCGGAACCGGCCCGGTCTTCCTTGTATCGGTACATGTACCGTGTCATCTGATTGGATACATCGCTGGAGCATTCCATCGGCGCATACGCGAAGATGCGAACCATATCCGCCAGCTGCGCCTTGTATGGCGAATGATGATGGGCGCTACATGAGACACACCACGCGTATCCATCTTTCTTTGCCCCGCCACAGATAGGGCAGACGTGATCTCTGGTACTGCGGTAGACGACGCTCTGTGCGAAACTGCCCACCGTGGCCGCCAATGACGCCTCATGCCGTCTGCGGATTTCACTGGCCCCGTCCATCATCACACTCCCAACGGTATACGCAGATAGTCGTCGTCCACCTGCACAAGCGCCGTGTGGAAGATGGCGTCAATGAACCGCGCCACATCGTTTACGGTGCGAGCAACGTACACGTTGGGCTTGTCCAGATAGCTATGCGCCCATCGCGTCTGCTCAACGACCTGCTGACGGAAGATGATCGGCCGGCCGTGCTGCATGGCCTGCCTTGCTTGGATGCGTGTGCCGGAATGTTCCCCGGCGTCGCAGATGACGGACGCCAACCCGTAGGATGACATGACCGCGTTGCGCATAGGGAACGTCTGGCGAGTCGGTGGCGCGTCCGGCTTGAACTGGGACAACACCAATCCTTCATGCGCTATGCGTTCCTGCAAAGCACGGTTGGATGCGGGGTAGGCGCGGTTGATGCCGGTGCCGATGAACGCGACGGTCCTCGCACCGGCATCCAATGCAGCCTGATGCGCCGCGGTATCCACACCTTCGGCCAATCCTGCGACAACGGTCAAACTCCGCTTCGCGAGCATCGCTGCGACTTCCTGCGCGAACTCCAGACCTTGCGGACTGGCATGGCGCGACCCTACGACACTGACACCACGATCGTCAGACAGAAGCAGGCCTTTGGAGAACATGAACGGCGGGGCGTCCACGCTATCAAGCAGCAGATGCGGATAGTCGGAATCGAAGATGCTGACGAACCTCAACTCGGCGCGCATCCACTCGTCGTAGTCTCGCTCTGCTTCCCTAGCCGCGGCGTCGTATTCTCGCTGGCGCGCGTCGCTCAACGGTTCGGGGAACAAGGCGAAATCTTCGGGTTCTACCTCGTCGAATTCGCGCAACGGGTTGCTTTGCGCGTCCAGCCGGTTCATCAACACCCGCCGCGCGCTTCCCTCGACCAGACACTGGTTAGTCAGGCTCTTCCAACTGTCGGGTCGTTTGCAGGAGTAGAGCAGCGTGAGCAGCGCGATGTTCTCGTCGTCAAGTCGATCCATGCTCCACGTTGTCCTTTCCTATCACATTATATACAGCGCTCGAAGCCCACCGGGAGCCACCCGCCGGCAGCGAGGTCTGGCGCCCTACTCGCGCCTCAACGGATTGTCAAGCATGTCCTCCGGGTTCACTTCTGCGGAGAGCTCGTCAAGCAAGGTGCGACCCCGCTTCCCGTCCTCCAACGGCACCGCCTCCAAGCCGTCGGCGATCTCCTCGATCGCCCATGATTCCATTGCCGGGCACGTCCACGATACCCTGTTGACCACAAGGTGCAGCCCGTAGGCGCCGGGGCGGGCGCGCCACACGTCCACCGAACCAGTAGTCTGCCGTTCGCCTGTCTTCATGCATGTGTCGATCATCGTCGCCAAGGTGTGTGCCATGGAGGCGGACAATGGCAGCGAGAGCCTCGCGGCGTCAGTGATCGTGAGCAGCACGCCGTCTTCGGTGTGTTCCACTGTGATCTGTGGGTCGGCAACCATGCGCCACCTTCCTTTCCGGGTACAATGGTATACAGCTTATCCGCCAAGTCCGCGGAAAAAGTTCACTGGGGGCGCCGCGGCGCCCCTTTCCCGTATCCGGCACAGTCATCCTATGGGCTTACGCCGCGTGCAGCTTGGCCTCAAGCGCCTTGATGTCGCCGTCGGTCAGGCCGATGGTGTCGCCATATTCGTCGCAGCGGGCGAACACGACATTGCCGAACAGGTCCACGCGACCGCCAGAGTGGGGCAGGCTGAACGCGTACGGCAGTCCGTCGGCGGCGCCCATGTCGTTGACCGCTATGATATATGCGCTTACTTCTGTGCGTTTCTGCCCATATATACTGTGATGGTTCTCGCGAGCCATCTTCCTGTTTCATCGCGTCCGATTTGGCCGCCGTCCCGTATCGGGGCGGCTTGGCTACTTTCGTTTGCCGTAACGCTCCGCAGGCTTCAATTCCCCGATAGCGGCGGGTACATACTCGGCTAGGTTGATAGCAGCGTTCAGATCACGGTCGATCCTCAGCCCGCACTGTTCGCACTTGTAGGTACGCTCTCGCAAGGTGAGTTTTCCGCGCACGTTCCCACAGTTCGAACAGGTCTTCGAGCTTGGGTAGAACCTGTCCGCGACGGTGAGCCGCACGCCTTCCCTGCGGCATTTGTATTCCAGTTGGCGGCGGATTTCGAAGAACCGTTCCTTGGCGATGCTGTCCGCCAAGTGGCGGTTCTTCATCATGCCGGACACGTTCAGATCCTCGATGACGATGCGTGCGGGCTTGGTTTTCGTCAGCATTGCCGTCATCTGGTGGATGTGGTTGTCGCGTAGTCCGTCGAGCTTGCGTTGGGTGAGTCGTATCCGGCGGTTGGTCTTGTTCAGGTTACGGCATTCCTCCAATGGTCGTGTCCACACCGGTTTGCGGGCGGGTTTGCCGTCTTTTCCGGTGATGGTCTGGTAGTGGTCGATGTTGTGTGCGCGTTGGCGTGCAGCCTTGCGCTGCTGGCGTCGCAGGCGTCGTTCCAGGTTGCGGGCCTTGCGGGTCTTGTTGATGTTGCGCATGGTCGTGTCCGTGCCATCCGTGCCGTGGCATACGGCGAGTTCCTTGACACCCAGATCGACGCCCACGCTCACCCCGTTTTTCTGGGTGCGAGGCGGGATGATGTGGTTGTCGTAGGCGAAGCTCAGATACCAGTACTTGCCGTCGAAGCTGATATGCGGGTTCAGGTAGTGTTCGCCGTCGCGTAGTTTCGGCAACGGTTCGCTGGTGCGCACGAATCCGATGCGTTCTCCGCGGAATCCGCCGTTCATGCGGCGCAGGCTCTCATAGTTCACGTAGAACGACGGTTTGGAACGTTTGCGTGATTTGAACTTGGGAAAACCGGTTTTCTTCGTGAAGAAGCCGCGCATGGCCCTGTCGGCGTCCTTGACGGCCTGTTTGACGACGTTGCAGCCCACTTCGCAGAGCCATTGATGGCTCGTGGGTTTCAAATCGCGGGTGATATGTCGACGTATCTCGCCCTCGGGGATGAATTTCGCGCCTTTGCCGCCCGAGGCCACATAGCGTGTGTAGGTTTCCTTCTGCATGTCGATGTAGTGGTTGTATGCCCAGCGTGCCGCGCCCGCGCTTTTACGAAACAGCGTCTCCTGTTCGCTGGTCGGCAGCAGTCGTATCCTCTTGCCCGTCAGCATGGCGTTTCACCTCCCCGATGAGCGTGCGCGTGCGTTTCGATCTGGCGCCGTACAGGCGGTTGGCGAACACGGTGACGATCTGGATCAGGTCGTCGCTCAGTTCCTGTTCGCGGCTGTGAGCGGTGTGGTCGATGACTTCCAACGTCACATCGTTGAGTCGGCACAGGTATTCGATGAGTTCGAACCCGAACCGTACCAGACGGTCGCGGTAGAGCACGACCACGCGTGACACTTGCCGTTCGTTGATGAGGCGCAATAGTTCGTGCAGGCCTTGCTTGTCGTAGTTGATGCCCGAGCCGATGTCTTGGATGATGGAGTACTGGTATCCGCGCGCAGCCATGTACGCCTCCACATTGGATACCTGCGTTTCCAAATCGTCCTTCTGGGCGCGCGTGGATACGCGACAGTATCCGACGGCGGGCTTGTCGCCCATCCGTGTCGCCCGCTCCGGTGTGGTCAATGAGTCCAATTGGTCCTGAGAGTAGTATCGGGTGCCGGAATCCGTGATGTGGCACGGCACCAGTTCGCCGGTTGCGTGCAGTCGGCGTAGCGTGCTCACGCTCAACCCGGATGCCTTGGCGAACTTGCCGATGCTCAGTAATCCCATGTATTCCAGTATACCATACAACGGAAAGAAAAAATCATTATTAGGTAGGAAAAGATAGAAAACAGATAACTGTTAAAAGCCCATCCTCGACGGCGACGACAGGTTCGCAGACAGCGAGACGCTACGCAAACGCGTCACCCACGGGCGCGTACGCATGGGCGACTGGACCGGATACGGCTCCCATGCACGCCTACTGGACCCACAGGAACTGCTTGGCGTGTGGGACGAAAACCACTGGGACTGAACAAAACACCGACACCACAGAGAAAGGGACGCATCATGAGCATCGACATCCTCAAGAAAGCCGCCCAGCACGGAACCCACAACGGCATCGAATGGGCCATCCGCCCCATCAACGCATATCGCCTCGCACTCAATGCGCCAAAGGACGCGCGCATCTACAACGGGTACGCGCGCATCCCCGAAACCTCTCCGCTCTTCGGTCTCATCGCCGCAGGCGGGATCGAGAACACCATCGGCTGGGACATCACCTATGTCGGCGACGACGGCTGGATCGGATTCGACACCGCCCACGCATGGGATGTCTGGGACTTCGACCCACTGTACAAGGCCACGCCCGGCGTGGAACCTGACACCGGCATGTTCACGCCCCGCTATTGGAACGTGGGCAAGGTCGTCGAAGAGGCGAAGGGACTATGCGACCGCATCCGCGAAGCCGAAACAACCCTCCAAGCTCAACGGTAAACCCCGAACGCCTCCCCGCGGAGCGCCCTATAAACCTGTTCCTCCTGCAACGCATCCGACAACGCCCGGTGTTTCTCACTCTCCCCGATACCGTATGCGCGGATCAACGCCACGACACTGTGATGGACGCGTTCCGGATGCAACAATCGACTCATCCGCAACGTATCCACATACAAGTGGGGGAGGAAACGCTTTTTGTTGCCCGTGACCTCACGGATGGCGAGGTCGAGGAACATCATGTCGAACGGTGCATTGTGTGCGATGATGACGTCGTCCGGTTCCAACCACTGCTCGAAGCGGCGCATGGCTCCCGTCAAATCGGGGGCTGTGCGCACGTCGGAATCGGTGAGGCCTGTCAGCTCAGTGATCACCGGGGGGATGGGCTGCATGGGGTTGACAAGCGTATCGAACACTTCCGCCACATGGTCGTTTTCAACACGCGCCATGCCGATCTCCAGCAGTCTTGCCCCCGTCCTCGGATCCAATCCGGTGGTTTCGGTGTCGAGCATGACATATTGGTGCAGGGGGAGTGCCAACGGGTCGAGGCTGCGGGGGTCACGGTTCATGTTCGCGGAGGATCCTTTCGGTCGCCCACAGCTTGGCATGGGTCGTCGACGGAAGCGCAGAGCTCTCGATGGATCGCGCGCCATACCGCTGAATAATTCGCCTGTGGGTATTTGGAGGCAAACGCAGCAATGGTTGCCTTGACCCCTTGCTGGTAGCAATCATGCTGGAAGGCGCGCCAATGGGGGAGGATGGGTACGGGGAATGCCTCGGCACGGGTTCGCGCCAAGTTCGCACGCGCGATGGCCGTCTTGTATTTTCGAGACACGGTGGCCGGCTCAATACCCATGATGCCGGCGATGTCCTTGACGCCATACCCGTGTTCGAATGCTGTCTGAACCCAGTTGTCGAGCAGTACCAACCATTGCGCGAATACACTGCGGATCCATTCGAGAGCCTGATTCGGGTCTTCGGTGTTGATGCGTTTGGCTTGTTCCACCAACCGCTGTTCCCACAGGGACGGATAGTGCGCTTGGCTTAGAGACGCTAGGCGTCCGTCTCGTGCTTGTTCGATCTGGCTTCCCCACTTGTTGCGCACGGTGTTTTCCGACACGCGGAGCGCGGCGGCCACCATCCGCACATCACACCCGTCACTGATGGCATGTGCGACGAGCGTCCCCATCAATCGTGCGATGTTGGACTCCATTTCAAGAAGCCATTCAATCGCCCTGAGTGGGGTGGAACGGCTGGCGATGGCTCGGCTTTGCCGTCTTGCGGATTCAATGGTCCGCCTCGCTTCGTGTTCCGGTGTCAATTGGCTTCCTTGAGGTGTCGGCGGGCTGCACGCTCCGTGTACGGCTTGTCCATGTCGATGAAGTTGATGGCCATGCTGTGCTCGCGCCGTGGAGTGATCTTGTCGTCGGGCATGGCGTGAATGATCCGGTTGGCGAAGGTGATAGCCGCGACCTGTGTGTACGCGCAATCTTCGCATTTCTGATAGGGTACAGGGTCTTCCGGTAGGTCAATGTGCATCATGTTGCATACCTTGTAGTATTCGCGTTCGATCCTGTCGATGTCGATAGGTTCGTGTCCGAAGAACATGAGGAGTCGGTTGACGCAAGCGTAGAGGGGGAGCTGTTTCCCATCTGTGTCGTATTGGGGTTCGTATGAAGTGCGGAAGAGTGCGCCGCGCAGCCTGTTGGTGTCTTGTTTGCGCGGCGTGGCCCGCCCGTATGCAGAGACGGAGATGGTGGAGTAATCGAGTGTTCCCAAGTGTGGCATATGTGTCCTTGCTTTTATGGATGGTGTTTAGGCGGCGACGCCAGGGATGGGGACGCGTTGCATCTGGCATGCGTTCCGGTAGGTGGGGTAGGTGCGTGCGATGAGTTCAAGCACGGCGTTCTTGATCCGGCTGGCGGTTCGTTGGCTGTCGGATCTGGCTACGATTTCGTCGTAGTTGGTGAGTTTGTGGCGGATGTAATCGACAGCCCAGCGTTCTCGCGTGTGGTTGTCCACGTTGTGCTCGGGGCAGGTGATGTGTTCGCGTTGGCGCCGGAGTTGGGCGTGGTGGAGCAGACCCATTGTGGTTAGGTTGTTTTCCGGTGCGATGGTGATGTGCAATTGTCGGATGAGGTCGGATGCGGTGTCCATGGTTGCATGGGTTCCTTTTCGGTATGGGCCTGTGGAGGCCATGGGTTTTGTGGATACGTTCAGTATAGCATATAGTGTTTTGCAGCACGCCCCGAGTTTTGAGGAAGATCGCTGCCGCCGCGGACATGCGTCCTTTATCCACAGGCTTACGCTTACTGCTGCATCATTCTTTGCACCAATGTGGATAACTTTTGAATTATGGGGACTATCGCGACAAAACTATGGGGACCATCGCGACAAACAGGGGGTTAGGGGCCAAAACCGTGGGGACTATCGCGAATGAAAATGGGGACTATCGCGAATGAAAATGGGGACTATCGCGACAAAACATGGGGACTATCGCGACAAACGATTCCACCTCAGCCCTACTGCCGATTGACCTCAGGGCACCCCCTAATAGTGTAATATAGTAATATATATAATAGTTGGCGAGAAATTCGAAAAACCGAGTGCCGTAGACCATGCTCAGCGCGCACCCGATATCGTTCATGTCAAACCTATCGGAAGCGCCCCTCGAACCCCTGTTCGCTTGATCCGCCTTCGGCGTGAGCGGGGATGGCGTGGATGCTGTGGTGGTTCGTTTCCTGGTTTCGAATCCTACGTCTTGACGGCAACGGTATCGAGGTGGTTTCCATGCGTCGTATGTTCTCAGTGTGTTCACGTTGGGTTGCCCGTTATAGGCTTCTGTGTTGGATTGGAAGCGTTGGGGCCACGGTGGGGGCTCCGATGGTGGGGTGGTTGTCTCATTTGGCAGATGTGTCGTCGGTTCGCTCTTCGTTGCTTGAGGATGATCCTGAATCGGCTTCGGAGGTGGTGGATGGTTCGTTTGTTGATTGGTTGTTCTCGTCGTCGTGGTCTTCAGGGCTTGTTCTTGCTGTAATCGCTTCTGGAATCGTTTTTCTTCTGCTCTTGGTGTTGTTTACCGTATTTGCCGGGAAAGGGGCTCAGGAGGGCGTTTTTGAGGGTTCTGACGGCAGTCGTCCTGAGATCGGGGAGTCGAATGCTTCCGAAGGGCGCAGCGAGGCTGATGTCGAGGATATCGATGACTACGGTGTTGCCGCGTCCTGAATGGGCGTCCTGTCGCGATAGTCCCCTCAATCTTGCGGCAGGGCATGAAATATTGCTATGGAGCTGTGCGTGACGGTCTTTCCGTGTTTGTTTTTATCGCGATAGTCCCCTTGTGCTCCCGTATCTTGTGTCCATCAAGCAGCTGCTCCACTAAATAACCCAGTTCACTGGCCCCAGAAAGCAAGCTGGACGGTATTGCAACAAGAATCTCTGCTCAACGTGGGGACTATCGCGACAAACCATGTTTCGGATCACGCATCTCCACACTTGTCAACGACGGCTTGAGCACCACACCCTCGCCCCGCGGGGGAACCGACACATTCGCAGCCGGATACACCTCCAGCACCTTCGCCAACGCACGCTTGAACGTCGCCTTGAACCGGCTCATACTCGCAATCCCATCACCGAACTGCTCATACAGCCATTCCCATGACACCGTGACCGGATGGGTCAACCCCGCCATCGACCCGTTGAGCCACAGATACAGGTCATACGGCATCACAGAACGTCCTGCCAACAGATACTCGCTGACCCTCGTGTCAAACGGGGCACTCTCCAATTTAAGCCGTTCATACGCGTCCTCCGTCAATATGAACCTCGCACCCGAATAGGCACGCCCCCGCTCATCGTCCGTATACTCGATGGCGCGGGCGAACGGCAGGTAGAGGATCTGGCTGACCTTGTTGCCCTTCCGCTCGGAGAAGCCCCCACGACGGCGGACGCTGATGCGCGCCGCAAGCAATCGCCTCAACTGCTCCTGCACCGCTTCTGCGGTCTTGCCGCCATGTCCCACACCCATCTCGTCACATAGGCGGTTGATGGTGGGGATGGTGATGGTCCTCGTCTCGGGGTCCACCGTGTCCGTCCTATGGCCATGAGCGGAACGTATCTGTTTCGCCATCCACGCCATGATGAGCCTCGGGTATTTGCCATATGGGAAATCTCGTTCATGGGTCTCTTCATCCACGCCCGCCTCGAGCATGTATTCGAAACTGCCGTTGCGTTTGGAGACGAAGTCAGTGCCGGGCGCCGGGGGGACGGCGGGGTAAAGGGTCGCGGTGAGAATCGAATGACCGTAGCCGACCTGTTGCGGTGTGGGGGTATGCGTGTCGATGTCGGCGGCGAGTTCGAGTTGCCGCATGGTCATCGGGATCGGTGGTTTGCCGCTGTGTTTCCCATCGGTTTTCTTTGTAGTCACGTCCGCCCTCCCATCGGGTTGCGTTGGTTGTTTATTGTACTGGCCTATACCGGCATTACATCCATAATATGCTACACTGAACTTGTCCACAAACCACGGAAAGGGTCACACATATGATCGACAGCAAAACCATCGACCACACCGGCGCCTATCTGGTTGCTTGGGTCAATCCCCTCAAAGGCTACATAGAGACCGTCATCAACGTCACGGGCATCAACGAAGCCGGGGACATCCGCTGGAATGAGGAACCTGATTGCCTACGCCCACCCTTCTTTGGCCATGACATGTTCACCCCCGGACTGCGCGTTGTCCCCACACAAGCTGTTCTCGATACAGTAAGCATCATCCCGGTTGAGCAGACACAGGGTATGACGCGCGTCATCCTTGACGATGGCGCATCGGTCACCGTCGATGAACCGGTTGACTTCGAAGCCTCCAAGCTCACCCATGTCCGCGCCGTCAACGGTTCAGACGTCTACATCCCATCGAGCGCCATCAAACACATTGTTCGCCCCGCCAAGGGATGACGTGTATGGGTAACGGAAAGAAAACCTCGGCCGTCATCGCGATCATCGCCTTGACGGCCATCATTGTGGGGGTGATCCTGAGCACCGCCACCCGAGAGAACCCGTCCTCGTCTGCGTCACCCTCTGTGTCAACCGTGGCGCCATCGCAGGCGAAAAGCACACCCCAGCAACCCTCATTGACCGAGGAGGAACGACAGGCCCGTGCCAATATGGCGGTGCAGGTCGAACATGCCATGCGCGATTGGGGTGCGGACGCCAACCAGCCAGCAGCCACATACGCGTACAAGAACGTAGATGAAGCACTCAACCAACTGCACGCTACCCCAATCAGCGGCAACCCGTTGAAAAGCCTCACCTCACTCGACATCAAGGACACATGGGGCCCCGACACGTCCAGCGTCCCCTGCACTTTGGATATGAACGGCGCTTGCACTCAATCACCCTCCATGGGCCAATGGTGGGCGCATGAAGCATGGTCCTACGGAAGCCGTTGGAGCGGCGAGCCACAAGCACGTGTGCTTGACGACGGAACAGTGGAGGTCACCGGCGATGTGCGCGCCATCCTGTTGCAGGATGGGGACAGCTACCATTACGGCGACTGGTATGCGATCACCCCCGCATGGCGCACCTACCCGGTCAAAGACACCCTGACCTTCGATGCTGACGGACGTGTGACATCGATCCAGCACCACAAGTCTGATTATTGGTGGATCAACCCCTATCTGAACGAATGGGACGAGGACATGCCTGCCAACCTCGGCGACGGACACCGCCAAGTCATCCCTGTCAAAGGACGGCCGCGCATGGGCCTCGCTCATCTGCCGGCCGGACGGTGGTTGCGCGGCGTGGAGAACATGGGCGAGATGGACAACGTGGATTGGACGCTGTGGGACGCTGGGAAAATGGGCATCTGCATCGCGTCATGCGCCAGTTAGCGGCGCCTATTTCCATGCGCCGTTGCGGAAGAACACCTGGGCGCCCGCGAACTGGTCCTGTGTGAGCCAACGGGTCCGGTATCCGGTCCAGTTGCCAGCACCGGTACCGTCGCAGTTGCCCTCGCTGATGCGTATCTTCCATTTGCCGCCTTCCGTCTTCACATCCTCGACGACGGCGACGTGCCCGACCGACGTGTCCCCGCCCAATGCGCCACCCAATTGGCTCACTCCGTCCCCGGGGTGGGGAGAGCCGTCCACGGTCCATCCGGGTTTTCCTTGCAGATTGGAGGCGATGACGCCACCGTTGCCCATGACCGTATCCCATCCGTCGTTGCCGTGGATCATACCGAGACGGTTCCACGCATACCACACGCACTGGTACCTTGACACGTTGTGCGGATACTTGACTTTCGGGCTGCCTTCGAACCCGTCGCCGTCCTTGCATACGCCGATCGCGGAACACATCCACGCATAATTGTCGGTATCATCCGGCGCACCGCCCGCGGATCCTGCTTTGACGTTCCCACTGGATCCTCCGTTGGTTGTGCTGCACCGCGTTGAGGTTGTCTCGGCGGTGTTGTCACTGTTGGGTTTCCCAGTGAATGAAAGCCCTTCCAGCCCCTTGTCGTAGAAACCGCGTGCGGCGGTCTGCCGTCGTGGCCCGGTCGAATCGTCGGCACGTTCGAACCCCCAATGCCAAGCGAGGGCCGCATCCTCCGGACTGGACGCCTCCCGCCACGACCGGTAGAGATCGTCGCCGATGGCGCGCATCCCCTCGGCCTTGGCCTTGGATAGAAACACATTGTTCCACGAGCTGGTGTCCTGTCCGACCCACACCGCCATGCGGATCTGGCCTTCCTCGTCAGTGGCCGGCCGGCCCTTGAGGTCGTCCTGCGTGTTGAACCAGTCGGTGATCTTGCTGCCTGGATACCATTGCATGATTCCCGTGGCGCCGATCTCATTGATGGAATCGGCGCGGAACCCCGACTCCCATTGCACACTGCCCATCATTCCCGCAGTTGCTTCCTTGGAGAACCCGGCCTTGGAGAACGCGTTCGCGAGACGGGCGGCAGTGCTGTCGCCTTCCAGCTTGCCGATACTTATCGTCGCAACGGTGGTTTCCGTGGTCTCTTCGCAATCGGCGGCACTGGCGTTGATTGCGGCGTTCCCTGCTTCGGTGGCGATGATGGTGCCCATGCCGGAGAGCATGCTGGTGGTCATGGTGGTCATTATGAGGATTGGTGCGATCGCTGCTGCGGCGCCTGCTGCGATCATGCTGCCGGTTTTGGAGGACATGGGGCGTTCCTTGTATGGGTTCGGGGTGGTTTTGTGGATGGTTCCAGTATAGGAGAACACGCCGGGGGAGAACATGCGATATATGTGCTATACTGAGATTATCCACAAAACCACAGGAGGAAGCACATCATGGCGTATGGCATCAACGGCCTGTACCCCCTTGATGAGGTCGCGGGCCTTGTCGACCCGACGGGCACCATCGACGATCTGGAAACAGGGTACGACGAGGTGGCCGCACAGTGGAAGCTCGTGGAAAGCAACCGTATGCGACTGGGGGAGGACCTGTTCGACGGGTACGCCGCCGCCTTGCAGGACGCCGCACTTGAGGTTTCCTCACGGGCCGGCACACTGCTCGACCGTAGCGACCTGCATGACGACCTCTACCCCTATTGGGACGACGGCAGCCACACCTGTCCGACCAGCGACCTGTACGAGCAGATTTCAGGGCTGGAATGCAGCGGGGAGACCCTCGCGGAGACTATCCGCCGCGCGCGTCATGCGAACCGTCTGCCATTGGCTGCCTGAAGCACCAAGACACACATCACCAACCATTGCAAGGAGACGAAATGCGAGTGTTCGTCAACAATCTGACCCCGGAACACCCGGACCCGGAAGACGAATCGTACTGGGATTTTATGGCAGACTCGCTCAACATGAGGCGATACGACGACGAGGGGACGCGCCCCAACAGCATCGACCTGACCATGACCACGCAACAGGGCGCGCGCACCCACACCACACAGGTCGTGAGCTTCCGCGCACCCCACAACGGCAAACCGCCCGTGTTGGAAATCCACTGCGATGCCGCACACGCTGACATCCTCGCCGACTGGCTGGAGATGATGAGCGCGGTCATCAGGCAAATCCCCAAGGAGCTCCACAGCGAAAAGTAATCCTCAACGAGTTCGAAATCAGAGACCGAGACAAGGAGTAATCATGAGAAGCGAACACGTCACGATCAATGGCGGGGTGGGCAAGATATCCAAGTGCGGGAAAGCCTGAATCCGTATTCACAAAAGACATCGACACAAAGGAGAAAAGGATGACTACTCGTAGCTTGATCGGCATGCAGCATGGGGACGGTTCCATCACGGCCATCTACTGCCAGTGCGACGGGTACCCGTCATACAACGGGAAAGTGTTGCGCGACCATTACACAGATGGGGTGCAAGTGGAGGAGCTCATGGCGTTGGGTGAGATCGACGTGCTCGGGCAGACGCCTGCCGCATTCATGGACGATGCGGAGAAACGCCGCGACATCGACAAGAACGGCTATCCGCCTTCGAAAACAGCGGCCGCCAGCACCTACGGCAAGAATGATGCCATGCAGGCCGCCGTATATGTGGACCGTGACGCATTCGTGGAGGCCGCACGTGGCATGTGGGCCGAATACGTGTACCTGTTCGTCAATGATGCATGGTCCGTGCGCGACCTGTACGACGAGAACACTGGTTGGGCCCCCATCGACGAGTCCATCAGCAAAGACTAAGGGAGAACAAGCCATGAAGTATTTCACTTCCGATTTGCATTTGCACCACCCGTTCGTGGCCGCGTTGCGTGGATACGCAAAACCTGAATACGCGCATCTGGCCGCCGCCGACCTACGCGAATACGCGCGCACGAACCGTTGGAAACTCGCTGACATGGTGGACTGGCAGCGCCACGACCACACCATCATCGACAACATCAACGAACGGGTCGGGGAGGAAGACGAACTCTACGTGCTGGGGGACTTGAGCACCGGCGGACGGGCAAGCCTGACCGGCGCGTTGCAAACCCTCGAAGGGCTGCGCGTGCCACGCGGCAGGCGGCACCTGATCCTCGGTAACCATGAGGACCTGCGCTGCGGATACTCGCAGATGCGGCAACTGTTGGACGTGTTCGTCACCGTCGATACCGGGGGTGCGACCACCATCGGCAAACTCAACGTGCTCTTGTCGCACTTCCAATTCCGCCACCATTTCGAACAGCCCACGCCCAGCGGGTTGAGCACGAACGCATGCGACCCGCAATATGCCCAGTATGCGTTCGTGGACAACGGCTTCAGCTGGCTGCTGCACGGGCATACACACTCCACGGACCCGTTCGAGTTCGCCAACCCGCGTGAGCTCAACATCGGTGTGGACGCATGGAACATGCGGCCGGTGAGCGAGGAACAGGTGCTGTGGCATTTCGTCGACGCGGAACGGTTGATCTCCTTCCCGCCGGAGCCGCATCCCACGCTGAAACGGCACCGCTGAACACGACTTACGGAAAGGAATCGAACGATGGCGACGTTGGTCATCCTGCGCGGGCTGCCCGCGAGCGGCAAAAGCACATGGGCGCGCAAGTGCGTGACGAACCATCCAGATACGATCATCGTGTCCTTGGATGGGTTGCGACGTATGACGGCGGGAAGTCTGGCCGCCTACCATGCGCATCGCACTGCGACAACAGAGAAACTGATTGTGCGTACGGCGCACGCCATGGTCTGCGACGCGTTGCGCAAAGGCCTGAACGTGATCATGGACGCACAGAACGCCAACATGGAACGCGTGCATGAACTGGTAGGGTTGGCCGCCGACTGCAACGCGGACGTGCAAACCGTGGCATTCCCCGTACCGTTGGACACGTTGCTGGAACGCAACCGCCATCGCGCCGAGGACGACCAGGTGCCCGAGGAGTATTTGCGGGCCCAGTACGAACGGTATACGGACAGTATCTCCACACCCATGCAGTGGGTGCGTGTGCCCGTCGAACCCGCCGGACGCCACATGTGGCGTCCCAGCGAACACAGCCACACATTCGCGTTGGTCGACGCGATGGGCGCGTACCGGATGGCATGCAAACCGTTGAGCGTGGACACGTTCCGCATGGTCAAAGCGTTTCTCCCCTCCCAGCACGGCCGCAACCACACCGCTGACATGCTGTGTGTGCCCGCGGTGAACAATCCACTCATGCCGTCCGACGTGTACTGCACTTGGCTGTGCCACGGTGCATCGCAACAGTGGTTGGACTGGCGGATGAGCAACACGGACGACCTGCCCTGCCCCGAACCGGAACCGACCCTGTTGGACCAGATGCGCGACAACCCGAATGTGCGCGTCATGCCGGTACGTGGCGAGGAAGATCTATGGGCGTGCAATTTCACCCGGGACGCGTTCCGCAACCACGCATGGGACGAATACTCGTCGAAGGCCCGCGGCCTGTTCCTCAACAGCGCCGGTGACGTGGTGATGCGTGGGTTCGACAAGTTCTTCAACCTCGGGGAGAACAAGCAGACCAGTCTTGACAACGTGCTGGAACATATGACGTACCCGGCGCGCGTGGAGATGAAGGAGAACGGTTTCCTCGGATTGATCGGCGCAACCGAACAGGAGGGCGTGTTCCGTTTCTATTCGAAGAGCGGCCAGACCGACTATTCGCCGCTGATTGAGAAAGCGTTCCTCCGTGACCTGCCCGACCCATACACGCGGCATGAGATATGGCAGACCATGCGTGCGCATGATGTCACCGTGGCCTGTGAGATCGTGGACGCGGAATCCGACCAGCACATCATCCACTACGACAAGTCACGCCTGTATTACCTGCATGCAATCCACAACCATGTGGAATTCGCCATCGACATGCAGGCGGACAGCCTGTTGAACACGTTGTTTCCGTACCGTCCAGACTGGTACATGATTCAGGACGAGACCGGACTGCGCCAAGCCTTGCATGATGCGGCCCTATCATCACGCGAGGGCGTGGTCATCTACGGTGCGGACGGGTACATGGTGAAAGTCAAATCCGACCTGTACCTCCAGTCGAAACGTTTGCGCCCCGTACTGGAGAACATCCTGCTGCGCGGCAAGCCCGTCCCGCAGGACGATTCGGAACGCTCGCGGTTGGTGCGGGCCGTGTTGGCTGCGATCCCACGCGAACAACTCGTCTACCATCAAAGCGCATTCGACCGGGATGCGGTGGACATGACCCAAGTCACCGACTGGCTGGCCCACCATGACAAGGAGACCGCATCATGAGCAACCATTACCATCCCAAACGCATCACCGCCGACAGCCGTCCGTTGCATGGTGTCCTGTTCCGTTCCCGCCGCAAGGACAACCAACAGGTGGACGGGTTCGTAGAACGGTGCGAGTCGTTCCTGACCCGCAAGAGACCCTTCGAACTGCGCGACCGGTTCACCCGGTTCGTGAACCAAGGCAAACCGGGCGAGGTGAGCCGCTTCTACGTGTCTGTCAACGCACGCGACAACGCGAAGACTCGCACCGCGCTCATGCATGTGCTCATCGACACGACGGACATGGACATGGCCACCCTCGATCAGATGGCCCTGAGCGTCGCCATGCAACCCGAACAACGCGCCGAACGCCACTGGCTGCTCGACGTGGACGATCCAAGCTGGATCCGTGCCGAAGCGTTGCGCCGGCGCATCGAACGCATCTACGAGGAGAGTGAGGCGCCGGGCGCGGTCACCGTCATCGCCACTATCAACGGCTACCACCTGGTCTGCTCGCACGGGTTCGACACCCGCCAATTGGGCGACATGCTGGAACGGGTGGAGGTCAAACGGGACGCATTGTATTTGTACGACCACGCCAGTAAGGAGGCATCATGACCAGCCAGATTAAAGCCGTCCCGTACCCGGTCATGGTTCCCGCCGGGGATGAATACGATTTTGACCGTACAGAGACCCGTTGGCGGCTCGTGGACGAGTCCACGGGCCGGATTGTCGATGACGCGCAAGGCCATGGATACAAAACCGCGCAAGCCGCGCATCGTGCGCACGGGTATAAGCGCACGATGCGCGCACGCAAAACAAGCGCGAAGAACGTGAAGCAACGCGCCCGCGCATGGTGGGACAGACACAACGAGCTGCATGACACCATCATTGACATGCAATTCCAAGCACTGAAACAAGGCATACCCGATGACGATATGAACCATGAGGTCGAACAGTACCTGACCGACCACGCCACCGGCCTGCACGGACTGACCGTGCGAGACCTGCTCCAATACTGTTGATCCCAAGGGAGGGAACCGTCATGATACCGGATATTCTCGAACCGAAGACCAGTGCGCTGATCGACGACCTGACGCCCTTGCCTGATGTTCCCCATAATCTCATCCGCCCACATGGGGACATCTATGTCGAGCTGGAGAAACACGGACTGCTGAGCCACGAACAGGCGTACCGTATGCGCAGGCGCTTTGACGATTACGACAGCGCCGCATGGCTCGTCGTAGCGCCTGACGGTCGGGTGTTCTACGAAGGTTGGGCGTCGGAATACGACAATCGTGCGGCCGTCGCGTTGGATGCGCTCCGGCAACGATGCGGCAACATGGATGCCTACGGTGGCGCGAACCCGGATGGTGCGTTGCGGTCGGCATTGCTCTGGCAGTCGGCGCTACTCGCGCTCGGGGAAGCCGGAGAACTGGTCGCCATGTTCGACACGGACGGGGACATGTCCATCCGCACCTACGGCGGTCCGCGTCCACATCCACTAATGGGATATGTGTCGCTCAAAACCGCATTGGTGCAAAGCACCACAACCAACAATGAGAACCGGTCATGACCACGTATGAGGCGGTGAAAGTCCCGCTCGACCCCACCCCCGTACAAGAGCGCATGTTCCGCATGTACGCGGGCGCGGCACGTTTCGCGTACAACGCCGCGTTGCAACATATGAAGGAACAGTTGGAGGAGCGCAAGGCGCAGGTCGAATCAGGCGTCGGCAAGAAAGACCTCATCAAAATCGACAACAATGTCATCAAACTCGGCTACTGGTGGCGCGCCAACCGCGACCGGTTGGCCCCATGGTGGGATGAGGTCGCCTCACAGGTTTATAACTGCGCGTTCGACAACCTCGGCAAAGCATCCAGCAATTTCCTCAAAAGCCTGTCAGGCAAACGCAAAGGATCCCCCGTCGGCTTCCCCAAGTTCAAACCCCGTAGCGCGGTCAAATCGTTCGCGTTCAGCGCCATCACCATCCCCGACGACCATGGCATCAGACTGCCCCGCATCGGACGCGTGCACACCTTGCGCAACATCCACCGGCTCGTGGCCGGCCGCAAGGTGAAAACCACCACCATCCGTTGCGAACACGACACATGGTACGCGAGCCTATTGTGCGAAACCCCCGAACCGGCGCCACCCGTGAACACAAAACCCGACATCTGGTGCGTGTTCACCTTGGAACACATCATCCTGTCGGACGGTACCCGGATCGATCTGCCGCGACCATACCGGCAGGCGTTGGAGGGGTTGCGCAAGGCGTCCCGTGACCTGTCACGCAAAGCCCGTGGAAGCGTCCGCTACGAGGAGCAACGCCGCAAGGTCAACCGCATCCACAAGCGCATCAAAGCGTTGCGTGACACGATGCTGCACGAATTGACCCGCCGGCTTGTGGACCAATACGCCGTCATCAACATACAGAAAGTCAACATCAAACGCGGCATGCGACACCACATGCTCGCGCAAAGCCTCACGGACGCGGCATTCGCCGAATTCACCCGCCAACTGACCTACAAAAGCCTGAACACCGGAAGCGTCGTGCACATACTCGACCCAATCAGCATCGACGATAAAATGCGAGCGTGAGCTTGGCGTTCTACCGCCGAGGCAAGTGCATCCCATGTGGACGCCCAACGGTCTTCAGGTATTCTTCTTCCTGCTCGGCCAGATCTCATGATCCTTGTCCCACCACAGAATATGAAACTCATGGCCGACAAGAAAACCATACAACCGTTCCGTCCCGCCAAGACGGAACCGTGCGATGGCATCACTGTCGCACTCGTAGCGCTCACCCAGACGCCTCACCGCCTTCCTGTTCGGACAATCACTGAAATTCGTATACAGGTGGAAAGCCTTATAGCTTGGACTGAGTATTTCACTGAGGGTGCAGCATTCGAACTCTCGGAGTTTGCGCAGCAACGTCACGTGATCGGTCTGGGTGATGTCCGCCAACGACCACGGGCAATCGGCTTCTATATCCACACAGTCGAAACGGAACACGATATGATGCTTGTCCGGCAGACCGTCGAAACTGTCAGCGTTCTTGGGTACCCGATACGCGCCGTGTCTGTTCAGCGCCGCCTGCGGAACCCTCTCCGCCGAGGCTTGTGGCCTTGCACGGTTCCGCAATGATCGTCTGCGTGACATCAGTCAGTGATAGAACCGTAATATTCGGCCATTGCGGCCAAGGTTATGACCGTATTGCATCTGGCCCCTACCGGTAGGTCCCCGCGGGCATCCTTCCAGGGATCCTCATGATGGGTGAGTTCACTGAGGTGATAGGCTCCCATGGGCGCATAGAAACGTAGAACCTCGTCGATGTCCCTGCGTTCTCGATCCGTCAATGCCTGCGGGTTGCCCTGTGGAAGCTCACGGGCATCGATGTCGAACTTCCCTTTATGTGCTTGGTACAGTTCTGGGCATACCGGGCCATTCGCCCACGCTTGAATGGGTTCGTCGAACAGTGGTTTCTCCGCCCATACCAGATGCCATGCCTGCGCGTAGTAGCAGAGTTTCTGCAATTTCATCGTCGTCATGCGTCCCTTTTTGTTCAGGATGTACGCCGCGACATCGAACACGTCAGCCATGATTCCCACCGTTGTCTTCCCGTTTTGTGTACGGTTTCAGTATTTCACGGCTCCCATGTCTGGTGCAAATCACACTGTATGTACGGCGAGCCGCATCATGGCACCGCAAGATATGGCGCCAACTGGCATGCACAACGGCGAACACGGGCGCCAGCGTACATACACGAGCCGATGATGGTCGAACAATACGTGGACGGGGTGATGTTGACGCGACGGCCCGCTTCATAAACATGTATGTGCTATACTGAAGACAGCTGCATAAGAGGCTTGTGCAGGACACGAACCACACTTTTCGAGAGTGTGGCGGATACGGACAACGGGCGTGGAGAACCCAGTGCCAGCCACCTTCGGGTTTGCTGGACAGGTTCGATGAAACGCCTATCAAGCAGCCGTCGAACTGGTGGTGTGAGACTTGAAGCTGACCGCCGCAAGGTGGTCATGTCCACGCGTGTGGGGCAAGCTGAAGTTTTTCGGGTTCCCTAATGTTGCAGAACCTTGGTTTTGCAACGGTTTGGATAGGGGATGCCCCGTACAAGCGAGGACACTCCAGACTGGTGAGATTCGTCTGGTGGACGGTCTGCGGATGCCCCGTACAAGCGAGGACACTCCTACCTGCGTGAGTGGGAGGGGCGGTTCGACCTGGGCATCCCCGTACAGGCATGGAAACTCCTGTACTGGCTGTACGGTATACCTCATATACCGTCCTCGCCTATCTCATGCACGAGGAAACCTTCCTCATTGCGTCTGCCAATAGGGCGTCAGAGACCGTCAGTGTCATTCTCGTGGAAAGCATTGTATGGGAGCACAGTGCCACTTTCCGTATCTGACAAGTCGAAGACCTTATCGTACATGGATGCCATCCGCGTACTGGCTTGGGCACCACGATCCAACAATTGGCCAACAATGGATTCGGATACCTCGCCCGGATGCTGCTTGTCCTCCACATCGATACCCCATGTCAGCATGAGCCGATCCCATGCATCATATTCATTGTCCATGTCGGCGAGCATAAACTGGGTCAACCGTCCAATGTTCAAATCACGCAAAGCACCAGCGTAATAATCCGCGACCATTCCAGCCCGCTCCCATGTGGCATCATCAACGAGGAATGAACTAGCATCCACGCCATACGTATACAAGTCATGGATATGCTGCGTGTCGTAGACGATGGCCTGTGTGGCGGCGAGGTACACATGCAATGTCAACGCATACCGTTCAGGGTCCATGTTGCCGGTGAGGGGCTGGTTCTGCGGTACATACATGAAGGGGTATGAGACGGCGGCCATGGTGCGGGCGGTGTCGTCTTTTTGCGCAAGTGGGATGGGGAGTTCCACGATGGGGGACCACAGGATACGGGAGTCGATGCTTTCCTGTGTGTCCCGCTCAGGGAGGGCCAGTAGAGAATTCATGCTGCGGCGCATGCGCGTGATATACCGGCTGGGGCGCTCCAACAGGAACGGTGTACCGGATGTGAACCCTTCGAAATCCCATAGCGTTGGTTCACTGCTGTTGGTGTTGTACTCGTCTAACGAGGTGTCTGCGTGTGGAGTTGAGGTGATTTCGTAATCGTACGGTTCCGCGTTGGGGTTCGTGCTTGTCATGGTGGTGCCTTTCTCTTTATGCCACTTGTTGGTGGGTGGCGAGACGGTTGCGTTTGTCTATCGCGTTCGTTGATATCTTGCGCAACAGGTCTGGCGGTATGACGATTTCGATCGGGGTCGGTTGTTTCTCCCCGTCAATGAAATAGGCTACCGAGCCGCGGATATTGTCTCGAGTGCCTGAATTATACAATGCTTTGAGGCTTGACCAGTTCGGATCACCGTTGTCCTTTTCGGCATCAGCGCGCATACGGTTGAGGATGACGTCGTTCTCATCACGAATATCGAGCAGTTTCAACGCAAGGCGGGCAGGGGAGGCCTTCTCGTCCGACGTGTCGGACATGGACAGCAAGAACGCACGGCTGAACCCGCCCACCATGTTCGCACCAATGAATTCTTTGACCTTTTGGCTGGCGAACACTGGAGTGACACGCATGGAACGTGCTGTGCGCAGCTTCTGATCAATCAATGCGCACGTCGGCGAATCAGGGTCAAGGATGGACCACGCCTCATCTACAGCTACAACGCCATCACGTTCCTCAACCGCGCTGAAAGAACCCATGACGATCATGAACATCGCCCATTGTTGGATGCGTCCGGTCATACTGGCTCGGGAATTTGGTTCAGGCATGATGTTGCGGTTGCCGGCGTTCACCAACGTCCATCCTTCGGACACGCGCAACGGTTTCGTGCCGTCCTCTGTCCCGAAGATCAACCGCAGGAACTGGTTGGTGCTCAATGCGCGGCGAATCTTGTCCGCCATGGCCAATGTGTTTGCCGGGAGGATGTTGCCGTCCGGTAGATGCTCTGGATCAACTCCTTTACGTTGATATTCAAGATAATCCCGTGCTGCGCAAGCGACCATTGTGCCACAGCATTGCATGCCACGGCTCAAACCGTATTTAAGCATGCATGAAACGGCGAGCTCGTCCTCCACACTGTCGTTGGACATTTTGAGGATGTCGGCGATCATCGTTGTCGCGGTCTGCAACGCCTCATCTTGATTGGGGATGACATTAAACGGATCAAACGTGCCGTTCGCCACCTCGGAATCCAATCTGACCACAGTGCCTCCGACCGCGGTTACCGCATCCTCGAAATCATTGCCTTTCTTAGGGTTGAACAGGATGACGGGAGTCCGTTTGCCATCTGGCGTATTAATGAGAGACCATTCGTAGCAGAGTTTCGTCATAAGCATGGACTTGCCGGAAGCAGTGTCGCCGATGATGAGCATGGCAGGCCTCTTATCCTTGACGGATGCGATAGAGGGGCCTACGTAGACGGGTTGACGGTTCGCTTCGGTGAATCCGACCAACGCTCCATCGTCATCACCTGCCACGGCGAGAGATCCCGCCCCACCTCCTGACAAGCAGGTGCTAGACAAATGCCGTTCGTAGGGGATGAGCCGCACATCCGAACATGCCTGCATGCTTTTGAACGCCATGAGCTGCTGGTTCGCAGAGTTCAATGCGACAAAATCCACGTAGGGGACATACTCGAGGTTGCGGGCAGCCCTGTCAGCTCGCCCTGCGACGCATGCGAACACGCTTGTCTCGGTCAATGTGGGAGGCACACTACGCAACCGGTATAGGTCATTGCCTTCGTGCAGGTTTTCTTGGGCGTCCAACATGTCGCCGGTCGCATCATGGCCTTTTTCCTCCCTGGCGCCGACTGTTTCATCCAATGTTCGTTTGTTTCTTCGAATCTCTTGAGCGGTCACTTTCGCCGGTTCCACAATCCCACGGACGCTTACCGCCATGGCGCTTGCACCACCCCCACGCGCGGATGCCATGAGGTTCGCAATCCATAGGCTGCTTGGATTTTCGATGGGGGTGTGGTTGAAACTGGTTGATTTAAGAGCGCAAACAGTGGCGGGGTATTCTCCGTCGATGTTCCAATCCACGCAATCCACGTCACGGTTGTATTTGTTTTTTGCGTCTTGGCACCGTCCTTCATTGGGGAAGAAATGCACGTGATCGTATTCGGCGATGATGGGCAGCCCGTTGGAAGTGGGGCGGCTCACCCACCATGTTTCCATCTGGTTACGAATGTGTTCGAATTCCGTGGCGTCCATACGGCTGAACGGGCGCAGCCCGGCTTCGCTCATGATGCTTTCAATGATGTCTTTGTCTTCTAGGTAGTCCTCGAAGGGTTGGCAGCCGTTTGCAATGGAGAACGCGACGGAATCGAACCAATCCATTATTCGGGTCAGCAAGGATTTATGTCGGTCGTGTTTGGTGGCGCGTCCAGACGGGATGAGCTTGACCCCGATGACGGCGAATTGTTTGCGGGTGAAATAGTCACCGTACGCATAGGACTGTTCCTCGCCGATCAGGGTGCCACGTTCGCTTCGGGGAGGACGGTATCGCACGCTCATGGAGCTGGTAAGCAAGTGGATTTCACGGTAGTAGCGTTTGAGCATGTCGCGACGTTGCATCGCCGCGTGGGGGACCAAGGCCGCCAATCCCACGAAGAAGTGTTGAAGCTGTTGTTTGGCGTCGATTCTGTGCTGGTTGTCCGTGCCCCCCATCAGATTTTCGATTTGGGGGATGGCAGCGTACAGCCAGACATCCCCTGTCGGGGTGGCGCTGCGTAGCATGCCGTATCGGCTGGATGGAGCGATGTAGCTTTCTGGTATGAGTTGAGATTTCACCATATAGGGCCCTTGGTTTTGTGGATATGTTCAATTTAGCATATATGGTGTTTTTGTGGGCATGTTCAGTCCCGTGGTATACTGAACCTGTCTGCAAACCGACGGTTCCGGCCGTGGAAAGGAGCATCATGGCAACCTCGCTCATGGAGAGACGCACCGTATTCATGCGCGTCGGAGAAGACCGGCTGGGAAAAGACTCAGTACGCTTGGACAAGGACACCATCGCCCGGTACAACTGGGAAGGCGGCCCAACCTATTTTGACGCAATTATGAAACACGCACGGCAGAATAATGGTAAAGTCCTGGTCCCCTTCAACAGCATCGCATCAGCCCGCAATATCAAATTGTGCACTTATTTCGTCATGTGGAGAAAGCTCCCGGACGGCGATGAATACATCAGCGGATCAATCTATGATGCGGGCAAAGGCTACCTGAGAGGCATGGATGATGGAGACAAATACACAGCACCCCCTGAGTTCCTGGCCCCGAAGGCGACCCGGTGGGTGAAATTATTCAATCTGAAGCAGGGGCGAAACTTCCCGTTCGACGATTACATGAAGGACACCTACAGGTCCTCTGATGTCGAAGTGGTGTCAATGCCTTTGACGGAGTGTCTGGAGAACAGCAAGATGTCCGTCATTTTCGCGATGAGAAAGGATGATTAGCATGTCACGTGGAGTCATGGAAAGCCGTCGAGTCCATGTCGAGGTGACACGAAGACTTCACCAGCCCATCGAGGTCACGCGACCCGATGGCATCTTCGGATTGGGGAGGACAGTGTTCGCCATCCTTGACCGCGGCGATGATGGTTGGCGAGTGAGCCGTGTGGACATGTCCTCATCCAAATACATGAACGTCAAGGGACCGTTCAACCGGGCGTATGGTTTCGACCTGGAGCAGAATCCGGAATTGCGGCGCATCGTCGAGGAGATTGTGGCGCAGGTCGATCAGGATGTGCGTGCCCATGAGGCCACGTTAGAAAAGCAGTCGTAGCCGCACGGCTGTCTATGCCTTCGGGCAATCGGTTTTGTCTGTGATGGAGAGCAGGCTTGCATGTCGTCCGGTCTCGAAGTACCGACGTTGACCATCTTTGATCACCGACCCCGTTATCCGCTTGTTCAGGAATTCTTCGAGGCCCATGACGCCATCGGGTGTATGCACCATGTAATCCGACGGGTCGAAGCCTTGGAGTTCCCGAACATTGTCGAGTTTGATCCAACTGCGCCTCGGTTCCATTTCGGTGCTGATCGGCTGGTAGGGGTCGGATCGTTTCCAAGTCTTTGGATTGTATGGAGTACCGCTGCCGACGATATCTGCGCATACCATAAGTGGTGTCGCACTGCTTGCGAAGACGATGCTCCGGTTCTTTTTGGTTGCCGCCTTCATGCCACGGTTCGACACCCATAGGAGTCTGCCATCATTCTCGTTGGCTACATGCAGGAACTCGCGCATCAATGGCTCGGGGGGTATGTATGCCTTCCCTGGCCTTATCGCCGGGCTGAGGACGACGAGCAGGGTGTCCCCGAGTAGGGGTGTGGTCTGTGGAGTGTTGTGTGTCGTGGTCATGCCTCAATTGTATCTTTTTGCACGAGTTCAGTATAGCACCGCGTGTCGCGTCCAATAGCGAGACGGTTTTCCGCGCAAGGCCCTGGTTCGGTTTCTGTGCTTATATGCGTCTGCGACGACAGACATATATGCTATACTGACATTATCCACAAAACAACCTTATGGACCGAGAAGGAACCACGCCCATGACCGCACCGCACCGACAGCCCGTCCTCGATCGTATCAAGACCAACGCTGAACAATCACAGTCCCAGGCCGAGCCGATCACGATGCATATCCCTCCCATCACGGAATACCAGCGCACACCATTGCAGATCTGCGAACACACCATCCGCAAACTCAACCGCACCATTGCCGCATACGAAGACCTGCGCACCCAACTCGTCGCCATGAACCTCAAAAGCAATGTGCTGCAACCCGGCGACAAATACCATGTCCATTACGATGATTCCACGAACATCCCCGAATGGATCAAGGGAGTGGACGCGCAACTCAACCAGTTGAGGACAAAACTCGCAGTGTTCAAATTCAACGCAGGGGACCCATGCGATTTTCTTCCTATGGGCGACAGCACGCTCTCTCCGGATTTTGATCTACGTTCCATCACCCTCAAGGAACGCGGACACGATGACGCCTCCATCCGACATGACCTCGACCGCTTGCGCCGTACCGGCACAGGAGTCGAAACCGTGTTCCCGAACTAGGCCCTCATTGGTGTGATCAATCGTATTGGGGCGTTGCATGAATTACAGTGAGCTCGCGTGGTTGTTGCTGGAGCAGCGCCGTCCGGTGGATGAGGTGTGCAAGCGTACGGGGTTTCCTCGTGTGCTTGTGGAGCGTATGGCCGTGGATATGGAGAAGCAGCAGGCCATCAAGCAAGCGGAACGTGCCGTCCGGAAGGCGGAACGGCAAGTGGAATTGGCTGCGATCCGCATGGAGCGTGGTTGCCCCATGTGCAACACCGGGTATGCGAACGTGGTTGCGACATGTTTCCCGCCGTATTCGAACGTGCGGGAGTTCACGGACAGGCCGGTCGATTTCTTCATGCACGCCACATGCTTAAACCAGAAATGCCCGATGCAGACATTGCAACCCATGCCCGACGAGCATACCGCCATCGAATACTTCAAGAACGGATGGTCATGGAAGCCGGCAACAGGGTATGTGCGGCTCACCCCGCTCGGCCAGGAATACGTGTTCAAAGACCTGATGAAACGGGGATACACGGCAGCCGAACTCAAACAGTTGGGCTTCAAACCCGACATGGTGGACCGGCAGTTCATGATCCGTGACCTCGACCGCATGGTGTACGAGGGCGTGGACACCGAACTCATGTGCCCCAACTGCGGGCGCAAGGGCGAATACCGCAAAGCCGTCAACCCACACACGCACCGCAAGGACTGGACGTGCTGGTGGAGGGTCGGCTGCCCCCATTGCAAGACCCGGCTCAAACACGCATTCCCCACACAGGAGGAAGCACAAACCGCATGGGAGAACAATCAACTCAACCAACAACCAACCACAAAAGATTAACGGAAGGAACCATCATGAAAACAGTGCAGTACAAGTGGGAAAATGAAGACGGACAGTCCATCACACTCCCCATCGACATCTGCGAGACCATCGAGGACATCCTCAACCTCGACGCGAATATTGACGAACAACGGTCGAAACGGGCTCTGGCGGCACGACCAATCAACAACGTGTCCGAATGGGCAGACCAGTTGGCAACCAATGACCCGAATGTCCTGCAACCCGATGAGGTCGTGTTCCTCACCATGTCCTTCGACGAGAACGAGATCCGAGACTGGAACGGCAACTGGTACTACGTGAAGGGTTCCGGCGTATGCTTCGCGCCCGACAGCTGCTGCATCCAGTTCCTGATCCCGTTCCTGCTGGAACCCGATCAGGACGGGAAATACTACACAAACTACTACATCAGCGATTTTGGTGAGCACCTGTGGGCGATGAACTCGCTGGGGTTCATGCCCGCCGATGACAATGACTACGGATGCGTGGACGACGATCCAATCTCACCGAAGGATATGGGCGAAGGATTGAGAATCGAGCATACGTTTGATGCAACACGGTTCCCACTGTGCAAATACCAGAGGCTGTTGAAGGATTTCGCACCATTCCATCCGGTCAACGTGCAATACCGTCCACTGGGCGACACCACTGCCGAATGGCAGGACGCGACCGAGGACATGGCAATGAGATGGTGACTGACCAATAACCGACCACAAACACTACCAGAAAGAATCCGGCCATGAAAACATGGGAAGACCCGATGGAAGACGAGAACGGAACCATTCTCAACCGGTACATCATCACTGAATGCGAGAGCGTGGACGATGTCCTCAGCCTTGACGCAACCGTGGAGGGACAGCGGTTGCAACGTGCGTTGACGGCACCTCATATCAGTGACATCGATGAATGGTTATGGGATTTGGAAGACAATCAGGATCCCGACGCCCTCCGCCCGGATGAGGTCGTGTTCCTCGACGACGAGCATACGTGGTACCACGTCAAGGGATCCGGCCTATGCCTCGCGAACGGTTGCTCAGCGGAATATTGGCTGCCATACATGTTCACGGACGAGAATCGTTGGGAAACGTTCTACCTCGACCGTGACCACAGTAAACTGTTTCATTCCGGGATGCCGAGACTGTGGACAATGAACCCGTCCGCATTCATGCCCTGCAACGATTGGCAGGAAGGATACACCGTCGCCAATCCAGAAAGACCCGCTTCCGTCTACGGTCAGCAAGACCCGTTTATCCAAGGACGCACCCCTGATGACGCGTTAATCTTCCATCAGGGCGATTCCGCCTCACCTGAAGATTGTTGTCGGGACGATTCTGTGTCAGTGTCCCTCGCGCAATACCAGAAAATATTGCGCGAGTACGCGCCGTTCGAAGCGGTGGAGCTACGCTACCACCCCAAGAACAACACGGATGCCGGATGGACGGACATGGAACCCGCCAAGGAGGAATGATGAGCGCAAGAAACAAGCCAGACAACCTTGAGCAACCCGTCGTTTACAAGTGTGAGGATTGCAGCAAGCCCACGCACACCTGTGCCTGCGGGCACTGCCACAACCACATATGGCGGTGCCTACGATGTGGTAGGAAACTCTGCGCGGAATGCGATTTCACCTTCGACGGCCTTTGCGGGGAATGCTACCGCAAGCCGGAACAAGAACTCACCTACCGGCAGCTCGCCTTCGATTCCTACCATGCCAACCACCGACTGCTCAGAAACCTCATAGAGATCCGGGAACGACACGGCATCAGCCAGGCGGAACTCGCCGAACGCATGAACATACCCGTGCAAACCATCATCGGCATCGAGAACGGCTCACTGGAATTCCTGCCATACCTGACCGATTACGCGTTGGAAGTCGGCGCGCTCGTCGAATACAAGATCACACCATACGACATCACCATAACGGAAGGAGAACGGGAATGAGCGGAGTGGACACGTTCGATGATGCGAAAGCCTGCGGCTACTACGCCGGATATAGAGGTTGCGAACAGGAGAAGCACCATGACCCGCAGCGTTACGCGTGGGGCAGGGACGATTTCGAACACCAACGCAACACCGTCCACCATGTCACATGTTCCCCATATACGAACAATCTGGACGTGTATTCGCGTATGCGGCTGTTCTTCCCACCGGTCATCGAGACCAGATTGCTCTGACATCGCATATTCCCCAGCGTGCGACCCGCCACCGCCAACCAACAGAAAGGAAACCATTATGAAAACAGTGCAGCAAGAATATTGTGTTTATGTGGGCGATGAAGAGGAAGAGACCACTCTACCCATCACCATGTGCGAAACCGTTGAGGATGTGCTGAGCCTTGACGCAACCGTGGACAAGGAACGACTACGGCGCGCAATCGCTCACCCACTCGATGACACAACGATCGAAGCTGACTGGGCCGACGATCTTGCCAATGACCCGGAAGGTGAGGGGATATTGCGACCGGATGAGATGGTGTTCCTCGACAAGGGCCTGAACTCCTGGTTCGTGAAGGGATCCGGCATGTGCTACGGCTACGACGGCTGCTGCATGGAGGATCTCATCCCCTACTTGTATAACAAGCCACGGCGTGAGAACGGTCTGTTGTACACAGACAGGAACAACGACCTTTGGGTAATGGAAAGACCAGTCCTCACGCCGGTCGCGGATCGGGAATGCTGCCTTGCTGTCGCGGATCCGTTCATTGACATCAACAAAACATGTGATGGAATGTTTTTCCACCGTAAAGATAAAACGTCACCAGACTTTTATCTTTTCGGCTTCTCCCTTGCGCAATACCAGCATGTGCTGCGCTGTCATGCGCCACTTACCCAAATCGAAGTGGAAGCCCACCCCATGTCATACGACGAATGGCTAAACTCCTGAAAGGAAAATCATCATGATTACCGGCACCATCATCGCAGCGGTCGCTGTATTGCTGCTCATCATCCTTCTCTGCATGGGGTACGTGTCCGCGCCCCCGAACAAGGCGATCATCATCACCGGGTTGGGCAAGCAACGCACCCTGATCGGACGGGCGGGGTGGATGATCCCGTTCTTGGAGAAGAAATCCTATCTGGACATCGAACAGTTCAACGTGGATGTCGTCACTTCTGATTTCGTACCCACGCTCGATTTTATCAATGTGAAAGCCGACGCCGTGGTGAAAGCCAAGATCGGCACCACGCCGGACATGATCGCCGCGGCAGCACAGAATTTCCTCGGCTGGAAGACCAAAGACATCGCCGACTCCGTGCGTGACGTGCTGGAAGGCAACCTACGTGAGATCATTGGCAAAATGGATTTGAAAGCCATGGTCAACGACCGGCAGCAGTTCGCCGAACAGGTGCAGGACAACGCGGCGCCGGACTTGGCGAAGATGGGTTTGCAGATCATCGCGTTCACCGTGCAATCATTCAAGGACGATTCGGACGCGATCAGGAACCTCGGCATCGACAACATCGTCACTATCCAGAAGGACGCGGCCAACGCGAAAGCGAAAGCGGAACGGGAGATGGCCGAGGTCAAAGCCGCGCAACAGCAGGCCGCGAACGAAGCACAGGTGGCGTCCGACTTGGAGATCGCGCAGAAGCAGAACGATCTCGCCATCCGCAAGGCCGAGCTCAAAAAGCAATCCGACGTGGAACAGGCACGCGCCGACGCCGCCTACGACATCGAACAACAGAACCAGCGCAAGGAGATCGAACGCACCACGGCGGAAGCTGAAATCGTCAAACAGACGAAACAGGCCGAAGTCAAGGAACGCGAGGTGAGCGTCAAGGAGCAGGAGCTCAACGCGACCGTGCGCAAACAGGCCGAGGCCGACAAGTACGCCGCCCAACAGAAGGCCGAAGCCCAGCTGATCGAACGGCAACGCCAAGCGGACGCGGAACTTTACGAAGCCCAGCAGAACGCCGAGAAGCAGAAGGCGGAAGCCGAGGCGGCCCGCTACGCCGCCGAGCAGGAAGCGGCAGGCGTCGCGGCGAAGGGTGAAGCCGAAGCGTCCGCGATCCAAGCGCGCCTCAACGCGGAAGCCGAAGGTCTGTCCAAGAAAGCGGATGCGATGAAGAAATACGGCGAAGCCGCCATCATGCAGATGCTTGTCGAAGCATTGCCTGAGGTCGCTAAGAACGTTGCCGCCCCATTGGCGAATGTGGACACGATCACCATGTACGGCGAAGGCAACGGCGCGCAGATGGTTAGCGACATCATGACCACCATGAGCAAAGTCAGTGAGGGCATGGGGTTGAACATCCCCGAACTGTTGCAAGCCACTCTCACCGGACGTGCAGCAGGCAACGCGATCGGTCAGGAACTCACGGACACAAAAACCACGCCCACGCCGACAGGGAATCTGGCGAACTGATACCCTTCCCCATTGAGCTGATTGGGGGCATGCCTTTTCGGTATGCCCCCAATCTTATTTGGCATGTTACTCAACCGATGCTGAGATGCACCGTTGGTCCATGCAGATAACGGTCTTATTGCCATTCCGGCATGCCAGACTGTCGTCATTGGCTTGTCACCCCAATGCCTAATGCGACTATAGCGGTGATGAAACAGCTGGTCGCAAGCACACCTGCAACCGTTGCAATGATGCGATAGGGCCGGTCATCACTGATTGACATATTCGACCGGTGTATACAAACCATGCTGAACACGGTCAATCCGATGGCGAATACGAGCAGGATGATCGCATACCAAATCCAGCCGTTCACTGTTCGTCCTCCCGGTGCATGTGGGTGCGCAGGCCTTCGTCGAACATGCCACGCTTCATGTTCTTGAGGGTGCATTCGGTGTTGGCCAATCCCAGTTCGGCCGTGGTGATGCCGAATGCGGCGCACAAGTTGGTGGTGGTTTGCAACAAGTCGGCGATCTCATCGACGAGATCAGCACGGTTGACAAGGGTTTGTCCGTCCATGACTGTGACGGTTCGGATGGTTTCCTTCGTGGCGTCCACGACCTCGGCCGCCTCCTCCAGCACTTTCAATGCCTGCCATTTGTCCATGCGTTGGTGGGACGGATGGAAGATGGGCCATGTGCCCAACTCCAATGTAGGCAGTGTGTCTATACGCGCCAAACATTGGTCGCATACGCCCACGCGCATGTCATCATCATCGCGGTCGAACAGCCACCCGGTGAACTCGCTCCGGTCAGCCTGCTCCACATGCCGGCCACAGGTTTCGCAACTGGCCGTCCAATGCTCGAAGCACCGGCAGTCCCAGTCGGTGTGATACAAATCCGGCCATGCCTGCCAACCGTCGTTGACCGCATCGGCCGCGGCCTGCTCTTTGTCCGCATACAACCCATACTCGTCGTACCGCAAGCCGCACACCTCGCATTGCGGCATGTAGTATGGTTTGCCATCCTGTTGTTCGATATGCCAGCTCGTCATCGGCCACCATCCTTTCCTACTGCCGTGCATTCATCGTCGTGCGCGCATTGCGGACACAGGCCTTCGGGGGTATCGTCCAGAAGCCATTCGTTGAACAATGTGACAGCGCCTTCCTCGTGCTTGCCGCATTTTGCGCAGTCTGCGATCCAATGGTCATCGCACCGGTGACGTATGATTCCCGTACTTTCGTTCAGCCAGACTTGCCAACCGTTGCCTGTCGCCGTTTCATCGGCTTCATCCGCGTCGGGGAACAGGCACGTGTTCTCAATCACATTCCCCGCTGTTTTGCCGCATACTTCACACCGTGCCCGGTAGTAGAGCGTCTCCGCCCGTAGCTCCATGTCATAGCTCATTATTCGCCTTTCCCTCTTCACCCGTGGATCGCATGCCTGGTGAAGTCTCTCCAGCACGTCCATGTGCGGTGTGCGCATTCGATCTGTGGCGTATGTTCCATCAACACATTGGCATGTTCGATGGTTCGCAAGCGCATAGCCGTGACAGGGCACGCGTACGCATAGTCGTCGAGCAGGAAACGGTACGTGTCCACCAGCCGCCCGTAGGCCGTGTCGATGTTCTCATCGCCTTGGTGCACGAGGGAGGCGACGCTGTCCAACAGGTCGGCGTAGGCGAACATGACCGCGTCCACCTGCCCGTACTCGTTGAGATCATAATAGGTTTCATCCACCCGACATCCAGCTAAAACGTGCACGTCGCCGGTGTCCAAACCGTGTGCGGCCAACATGATCGCCTCCATGACGTCCATGTTCGCTTCCGTCTCGCGCACAGTGCCGTCCGCTTCCCGTGACGCGATCTTCACGCCTAGCCAGGAAGGTGTTGCATACCGTTCTTCGCGTATGCTGTCCACCATGATTTCGTGTCCTTTCTGTGTAGAGTCTGATTGATGGTCGTCGCCAACGTAATCAGTGTGAATCCGATTCATTTGCCAGTTCCTTGTTGTCTTCTGCCGGATTGTTCTGCAACGCGTTGATGCGGATGCGAATGCTGTTGATATCCGCGGCTTTCAATGGTTGATGTTGGGCGTCGGAATAGTTGAACACGCCATAGTCGGCTCTCAAAAGATACAGGTTGACGACAGTGATGCTGCTGCCCGGGTTGATGATTCGGTCAGGGGAGTGTGTTTCCATCGGTTGCTTCCCTTGCAAGTGGTACAGGGTTGCTTCAGTGGTATAAGGCCGTATGTCAAGTGACTGCCGTTTCAACTTGTAGGATGCCGCCCGTTGGCTGACATTGTTGATGAACACCGTTGATAAGGCCGCATCATGGTCGGGCATGGTGATGGGCGAATCCGTGGCGGCTATGGTCAACACCACAGCCAGCTGGTTCCGTACTGTGACGTAATATTTCACGGATACGTTATTCCGGTCCGCTTCCGACTCGTACTCGATCCGTGTGATGTCCGTCAGGCGGTCAATCAATCGTCTGTGAACCTTGCCGGTCACGATAATCGAATGCGCCACGAGTGCGATTATTACGCAGCTGGTTGCGAAGAGTGCCCATTCCATGTTCTTATATCCTCCTTGATGGTTTGTCGTTCCAGTCGTGGATGAAACCAATGATGATGCCGGCTGCGTCCACTCCGGCCAGTGTGAATAGTGCGGGGATCATCCATGGTGCCTGCCATACGCCGAGGAGTATGAACAGGGTGAGTTGCACGGCCGTCAGCGTGAGCTGCACTGCCGCCGCCAACCGTTCCCATAGGGAGGAGGGTCTGGCGTTCGAGATAGCGCCTGCGACAATGGCGAACAGTATGAATGCTCCAATGGCTGCTTCCAGTAGGAACCATGCGCCCGCGAAGTGCGACAGCAGTATGCCGGTTTGCAGCAGGACGCCTCCCGGTATGAACCATAACGGAGAGCCGTTGGCGATCCGCCGGTACATGCGGGTGAGGATGTTGCCGCTCATGATTGCTCCCTCTTTTTTCTTGCATGGTTGGCGTGGATCAATCCGCAGCATTCCAGTAGGATCATCACCGGCCAGCCTATGAGGAACAGCCAGAACGGCCATGACAACAGGCCGCTGAGCATGCACCATGCGACAATCATCGTGAACGCCAGCGCGGTCAGCATGGCGAGCATGCGCCCCAGCCAGTCACCGGCCCGCAAGATGAGGTGTGCCACACCCGTGACGTATGGGATCCACAACAATGCCGACAATGCGGACAGCATGAGGAACCAAGGGGATATGTTGTCAGCGAGGACCACGCCAAGACTGAACGGGAATGTGATCAGCAGGGCCACTATGCTGTTGTCCAGCCATGACCAGATTCGTCGCATTATTGTTTGCTTCCTTTCGTGCTTGGCGGTTCCTCTCGCCAATGTTTCACTGTTGTGATCGTGTCCGTTATGGTGGCGGTGATGAGGGGGATGACCAGTAGGATGCCGGCCAATGCGGGGAGGATGAACCACAGGTTGTCATATAAGGAAAAACGGAATGCGAACCCGCTCAAAAAACCGCCCACCATGAGCGGCCAGCCATGGCAGGCCAAGTGCGCCCATATGCGTCGTAGCGGTCCGGTCATCGAAGCCATGATTAGGATCCTTTCGTCAATAGTTTGCCGTTCGAGGTTTGCGTAAGGGAGAACTGAGTGCCGCGGATGTTCAACGTGGCGTTCACGGCGGCCCCATCCGGCAGGGTGACGGTGCACGGATAGTAGCCGGTCAAATCCAGCAGGTTCTTAGGGTCATAGGTGTCTATGGGCGTTTTTGGGAGCCGTTTGCATGCCATATGCGAGACACCGGCCTGCCGTTCGACGTAGTTGGCGATGGTCTGTGTCGGCTGCGGGATGGCTGTGTACCATTTCGGAACCCCTGTGAAGAACAGGGTTACCGCCGCGCATACGCAGAGTCCGGCTTGGAGGAACCACCCCATGCAATGCCTTGCTGAATGTGGTTGCCTCCCCCTGATGAGGAGGATGGCGTTCACCGAACCTTTCACCACGACCCACACCGCGGCCAGTGCCATCATCATGACGAGCAGCGCAAGAACAACATGGGCAAGATTAACGGTCTTCGCTTGCCACCATGCGGGAAACAGTTCACCACCATGCGGCGTATGCAATGTGTCCACCCACTGCCGGTATTGGTCAAGGTACGGTTCCAAACCCATCATCATGATGCCTCCGGCGGCTTGGAAACCGGTTCGCATCCGTTTGACGTTTTCCATTCCACGGGGCACCACACACCACCATGCGAATCGACAAGGGTTGCGGTGGGTGGGGTACTGGAGAACCATCCGGTTGCCTTGGAAGTAGCGATACTCACACTGCCTTTGACGGGTTTGCCGTCAAACCGCCATGTTCGCAGGTAGCGTCCCTCCTGTTCAAGGAGCGTGTTCTTGTTGTCCGTCGCGGGTGTTTCGCACTCCACGTTAGTCAGCGCCGGCGTGTACGCCTCCGCCTGTTCGGTGATGTAGGTGCCCAAGGTGGTTGTCTGCCGTGTGGCTGCGGGATAGTCCAGTATCATCCTGCCAAGCGTAAAAACTGTCATACCGCACCACACGAAAATCAGTACGGAAACAACCACATGATGATTCCGGACCCATGCGATACCACTGTTTCTGACGGCCTTCACGAGGTAAAACGTCACGGCGATAGCGGCACCAAGAAAAACTATGAGTGCCAACTCCACCCTCCAGTCAAGGCCACCTACCATCCGCACAGGCCACCAATCCGTCAAATCGAACGTCATGATTCCACTCCTTTCCCATTATCCGGTTCAGGCGTGTAGTGGATTGCATGTTGCGCGTACGCTTCCCATGAGTCGAATTCCCCATGCAGGCAGGTGACACGTGGCAGACCCCCGTATGATTGGGCGATTGTGGTTTTTGGATCGCAATCCGTGAATGCTGCAACCAGCTGGTGCAGTGCACTGCATGTGTTCCAATACGCGCTGGGCAGTAACCGGTCACTGTGGTCGCGCATTGGTTCCAACATGTCCAACAAGCGTGCGCATTCGAGGATGATGTCATCCTCGGTACTGTGGTTGGTCAACACCACTGGGCATTCGTCCGGCCGGCAGGCGAACGTGTTATTGCTCAACGGGACGAGAACATGCATGTCGTCACTATCGCCGGTGAACCGCAGGTCGCGTTTGCCACTTGTGTCCGCCCGTGGTTTTTGTGGGAGGCCGGCGAGCGTATCCGCCAGTTGTTCGCCGTCGAAACAGGCGAGCTGGAGGATGCCTGACTGTTTGGCATAGCGGGAGAAGTAGTCCGCGTGCCAGCGTGGCGAAAGAAGTGTCTGCACTTCGACGCCGAACCGCAGGGCATGACCGATAGGGGGAACCGACACCATATCATCGATGGTGAAGTGCTGTGCAGCCATGGCCAACCGTATTCCGAGCAGACGTCCCCGTCCCACCAGTGCGGCAAGGCTGCCCATAAGCCTGTAGACATCCAATTTTCGGGCATATTCCTCCGGGTGTGTGTGCCACCATTGGAACAGGTAATCGAAATCATCGATGATCACAGTCACGGGTGCAATCAGATGCTGTTCACCAGCGGATACCATGCTTTCGTCGATCTTGTAGATGGAGTCCGTATGGTGTTCCACCACAAGAGCAGCCCGCTGCTCCAACTCGTCACATAGGCGTTCGAGATGATCGACCACACCAGCGAAGTCACCTATGCCCGTGACGGAATCGCAATGCCGGAGCACTGCATCAGGGAAATCGGAGTCTTTTGCCAAGGACGTGTAGAACACGCGCCCTCCATTGGTCAGCGTCTGCGTGGCCAGCATTGCCAATAGGCAGGTTTTCCCCGAACCTGTCGGTCCTGTGACCAGCAACATACCGCTTTCTTTGACCGGATCCCATAAGCATGGTTTACCCCGCTTGGTGGAACCGAGCGTGAGATATCGCTTATTCTCACGCACCTGTCCGTGTTTGCAGTCCTTCATGCTTCCTCCTCGTCGCCTTGGGTGGCAGCGTCCAATACGGTGCGCGCCCACCCGTAATACTGTTCCTTGACGTCCGGGTTCATCCGCATCCAATACTCACGCTTCACCGTTTGCGGCGTCCTATCACCATCCGCCCAATTCGTCATCGTGCACATGAGCGCAAACGCGGCACGCTCCACCTGTTCCGTACCGATCATCGATAGGCTTTCTCTGTCACTGGTTGCCCGGCGGCCGCATCCGCCAGAGTGAACTCACGGGCCTCCTGATCTACGTGCAGGGTCAGGTTTGGGATGGAACCGTCCTTGAGGATCGCGTTGCACTGGTAGAACCCCGTGGCAGGCACAGCATCCTCATAGGGGCCGATTGTGGAGGTTTCCTCACCGGTTCCCTTGGTGCAGGTCAGGTCACGGGTGCCCGTGGCTTGTTCGACATATTGCGTGAACGACACGGGTTCTTGGACGGTCTGGATGGAAACCGGATTGAAACCTATGTCGGGGAGCGCGATCATGGTCAAACCTAGAGGGATGAATGACGCGACAGCCCACAGCAGCCAAGGAATGTTGTCGATCTTCGTCTTGAGGGCGACGTCCGCATGCTGTTCGACCGGGGCGCGCTTCACTCGCAACTTGTGGATAGCGCCACCGGCAAGACATACGACGACAGCGAGGATGAGCAGGGCCATGGCGGCCGAGGGGACGAGCCATGACCATGTTTTGGCATCCCACCCGTGTTCGCTGATGTACTGCCAGACAGGTTGTTTTGAATCCTTATACGCGTTCCATGCGTCAAGCCAAGACTGGTACGACATTTATTCCTCCTCTGTTCCTGTGTGTTTCAACCGTTGCAAGGCGTCCATCAAGGCTTCCATCAGCAGGTCGTATGCCGCCCCCTCATCCTGAATTGTGAGGGAAAGGTCCACATCCCCCTGCTCGATACGGATGTGCCCCTGCTTATCGACATGCACACGGTCGGCGGAATCCAACCATTCCGGGAAAACCCATTTCGTGGCAGCCTGAACACCTGTGTCGAACTTCTGTGCGCACAACACGACACCGACCCCAACTCCCGTATGGGACATGATCGAGGCCAGCTGTTGTTGCATGTCGTGTAGGATGCCGGCCGTCTTGTGGGGGGTTGGCTGCTCGTTGACCCGCATCATCATCAGATCGAAATGGTCGATGAATATGACGAAGGGTGGATATGCGAGAGAAGCTTGTTCGGCACGTACCTGTGCTACGGCATGGGCCAGTGCGCAGTATGCGCGAAGCAATTCATACTGTCGTGGTTTGACGGAATCGACACCCTGGCCCGGGGTGGGCCAATCGTGTTCCGTGTCCGCGCACACCGCGCGCCCTCCCATCTTTCGCACCTGTTGGGCCATTCGCGTCAACAGCCCAGTGGTCTCCTGCTCGTTTTCACTGGACACCAGCAGTAGGTTGTTATCGTCCATGTTCCAGGCGGTGTGCCCTAGTGGTGTGTCGATGAGGGTGAGTTTCGTCGGTTCTTTCCCAGTCATTGTTCGCTCCTAGATTTCGATGGTGTCCATGTGCTTGAGGTCGAGACGGTCGAACAGTGTGCTGTAGGTCAGGTCGAACAGGTCGTTGTCCGCGCCGTAACCGGCGTCCTCAGTCAGTGATTGGGCCAATTCGTAGGGTGTCCATGTGTTGTCGTCCGGGCTGAATACGCCACAGGCCACATCATCCGGGTTCACTGTCACGCAGGTGTAGACCTCGCAGTCAGCCAACCGGGTGCGAAACGCGTATGCTTGCACCGGTGTTGTTTCGGACGGCAACACGATGGCGGGCAGGGTCGGGTAGTCGTCGTGCATGTCATGGACGTCGCTGACGCGGGTGGCGTTCAACAGGGCTTGCATCATGTCGTTCGCCTTTGCCAAGGCGTCCAGGCAGTGCCCGGCTGTGACGAGATTGTTTCCAAGAGTGAAGAGTTCCAATTGTTCCATAAGTCACTGCTCCTTACAGGTGGTGTTTGGTCAGGTACGAGTTGTTGATGATCTTGAAACACAGGTTGTCTCCCAACTCGCCGCGTACCGTGTCGGGAATGGGCTGGTTCGGGTCGAGATGCCAGACGATGCCTTCGTCCAACGCGTCGGGGGTGATGTGGCCGCGCATGCCGTCCACGGCACTGATCAACGTGTCCATGCTGTCGGCGAGCGGGTACTCCCACGGGTTGACTTCAGGGGCCGCGCGCGCAAGGAACGAATCCTCCCATTCGTCACGCGGCAGTTTCTCTCCGTCCTGCCAGACGGCGAACACAAACAGGTCACGCTTGGCTAGCTTCTGCCGGTTGCCGTTGATGCCGGGTCCGGCGTATTCGGTCTGCACACACATGCCCATGCCGATGTCGAACACGCTCAACCCGCCGATACGTGAGGTGAAATAACGGTGCGCGAGCTCGCATGCGTCCCGCCAATCCGGGTGTGTGGGATCGACCTCATAGTTGCGGGTGAACATGTGCAACTCGCTGCCGTCGAAGAAGAACGTCAGGCTCATCCCGTCTACTTTCACCGTAGGCACCGCCTCCAGTTTGCATAGTTCATGCCAGATGCCGGTGAGGGTCTGGGCACGTGGGGCATCCGACTTGGAGCATGGCGCGTTGAACTCGCCGATGATGCCCTGCATGGCGCGCTGCAATGCCTTGTCCTGACGGTTGGCGCCACGGCCGGTGAACACGGGCGGCTCGTATTTGATGACATTGCATGCTTCAGTGATGTCCGTACCCACCGGCAGCGTGTCCGACAACCCCAGATCATCCAATCGCATGACCAAGCCTTGTGAGTACACGCCGCGCATCTTCATGGTGCGCAGCACATGCCCCGTGACCATGGCGCCGTCCTCCAACCGCACGTGGCGTATGCCACGCGGCATGAACTGCGTGTAGCGTGGATCCGATTCGGGCAGCAGGCTGTCCGTTTCGAAATACGCAACCTTGTCGCCCACGGATAGGTGCATGTCCTTGCTGATGATGACCTTCCAACCCAGCACGTGCGCGAGCACGATACGGTCGGCTCCCGGGATTGGTTCGATCCGGCTGATGGTCTGGACGCTGACGAGTTTGCGGCTCATAGGTTCTCCTTGTCGAGGTCGAAGAGTTTCGGATCGGTTTCCGTCATGTCGTACGGGTATTGGGGCGGTTCGCCCACATGTGCACGGGATTGCAACACAAGGATCATGCCGCCGCTGGGATCGACCAGATCGAAGAACAGCAGCGGCTCCTCATCCCAATCAGTATCGGTGGATGTGCGCGTCTCGATGACCGGCAGGCCTGAACCCATAGCCCCGACACGGAACATCAGTTCCTCCGCGTCACCTGACCCATCCGGATAATCCATGTACAACACGCCCTCGTCTCCCACACGCGGCGTGTAATCATCATCACCGGGCAAGGCCTCATGGTCGATGTCGTCGTATTGGAACGACGCCAGATACGCTTGTTGCATTCGAGCGTCAAGCATCAGAACCTCCCAACTCTACGATCGTTATTCAGTGACGAAACCCGTGACGCGGGTAAAGGGCGCATACAATTCAGCGGCTTGACGGGCATCACGAGAGTTAGTCAGATCAAGGAAATCCGTGTATTCCAATATGGGGCTATCATTTCGGGAGTCGAAGGTATAGCAGGAATCGTCATAGTAGAATTCACAGAATCCTTCTTCGTCTGTGAGTTGCAATGCTATGAGCTCCTTGCTCACACCCCATAGGTCGCCTTTTTTGTCCAAGTACAGGCCCTTGCTATCAGGAATGCGCGTCACGTCTTCCTTCACTGTCGTCTCACTCATGGTTCTTGTTCTCCTTTGCGAACTGTTCCAACATGGCGGTCGTATCCACCGGCTCGATTTCATACAGGTTCAGATACGCTTCACCCCGGCCCTCCACGGTCAGATAACCGAACAGACGTTCCGCATCCGTCATGCTGATGCGGGCGATGCTCGCGACCATCCCCAACGTCCACCCGTCCGGGAGTTCGACCATGGCCTTGATGCGCGCGTACCCGAGAATCTCACGAGTGGTCGGATGGATGAATTGGAACACATCACCCGCGCATACGTCTGTGTCCTGATTGTCACGAACTTCGATGGTCTTCTCACACGAGTGAATCAGACCCCAATACATCGGATGGAGTTTCGCAGTGATGACCCTATGGGTTTGCATGCTGACGTGGCTCCTTTTTTGTGGTGCGCGGCAGGATCGCCGCCCATGTTTTTGTGGACAAAACCAGTATAGCACATATGAACGTTATTCATGCCGTCAAATGCAAAAAGCGGATGACCCAGAGGCCACCCGCCAATATCGGATACCGACACACCAATTCAGATTCGCAGCAACGGCACGATACCCATATCCACGCCATCGCCCCACTTCGAGGCGATTTGCGACGCGTAATCGAAATACTTCTCCGGTTCCGGCTTGTTCACACGCCCGAACTCACGATCCGGCGCAACCGCGTTCAGCAGGCCAAACACATCCTTCACGCCATCACGGTGGGAGGTGAACTCAATGATGACCAATGCCATGACCGTCGCACTGGTCGCGCCACCAAGCTTTTGCGCCATATCCACAAACTTGCGGATACGGACAGCGTTACGGCCATTGGTCAATTCAGCAGCCAGCTCGAACACATCAGACTTGTTCGAATTGGTCATCAGCTTGGCGACGGCGACCGCATGCTCATCCGACTTGAGATATTCAACGACATCATAAAGCTTGCGCACATCCTTGGCGTCAACGTTCGCGATCGTGTCTTTCTTCTTTTTCACCGCCTTCCGTTTCGTGGAGGCCGTGGAAGGTGCGACAGTGGATTCTTCGGCTGGTTCACTGGATGTCGTCTTATCGGATTCCCCTGGGAACGCGTTCGGTGTTTCCGGTTCCGCTTCCTCCCCCGAGGCGGTGTCTTGTTCAATTGCGTCTTCCGGTACGGCTGGTTCCTGAGTATTGTCTGCGGCAATGTCATTGCCCCAATTGTTGGTGTAGTCCCATGCGGCCATGTGGCTCCTCCTATGGTTTGTGGATGGATATGGCATCCACCGACAGCGTTCAACGAACGGAACGATGTGCCGCCGACGGCGGTTAGCCAACAAGTTCAGTCTAGCATATACTGATAAAGGAATCGCGCCCCGCGCCCCGCCCCCATCTCATCAAGAGCAGCAGGGAACACAAAAAGAGGTTCGGGGAATTGTTCCCCGAACAAAAGACGAACCCAAAACCAGCGAAGCGCTGATCACAGAAAACCAGACGACGAATCAACAAAAAGGAGCACACAGGAACACGAAACACAGAACCGGAAAATCCAAGAAAACCAAAGAAAAGGCAACAGCAAAAGAAACAAGACGATCAGGAAAGCTGACTGAAAGGATGGGGCATGACGTCCAGTCATGAACCAAGCATGCACGAAGAGCATGCGCTCCTGAAAGAGGCTTGGGACTTTTCCACGTACTCCATAAGCCGCAGGGCGCATGGTAGGGGCGACAGTCTGAGTATCTGATGATGGGAATGGAATGGGATCTAGTGAAGGGCAACGGTATGCAATGCCAATTGAATATCGTGTAGCGGAACGTAATGCCGTGTAATGGATGGAATCAGATAACGAAGACTAGGGAAAGTGACCGCCGCTTTCCGTGAAATACCCATGTTCCGTCACGAAAAGCCGGAACATACCCTATTCTTGGAACGAAAAAGAAAGGAGCTGATGTTATGCGTAGCCTTATTATCGGGGAATCGTCGCTTCTTGATGCATTGAGGACACGTCTCAAATCGATTCCCGCATCGGTGTACACCGTGCCGGTGGGTATACAGGTCGAGGAGCAGGCACGGTTCCTGGTGGAGCATCCTGTGCCATCCGGTCAGCGTGGCGTGGTGTTCACGAACAGTGCGGCGAATTGGCTCCCGGTCTCCAAATCAGGTTGGGAAATCCTGTGGTGCGGTGAAAACAATCCACCGTACGGTACCACAGGGGTCTTGGAACGGCATGAGGCTTGGACGGTTGGTGACATAGCCAAGGAATATTGGGGGGTGCATGTTGTCGATCGAAGGCTTGTATCCGATGTGCTTGCGGGGAAGGTGAGCGCAGTTGGCGTGCTGCTTCCTGTCACATCGAACACGGGTGGCGTCGGCAAAACCACATCATGCCGCAGGCTTGCAGAACGTGCCACACAGATGGGGGTTCGCACACTGCTGGTGGACGGGAACATGGCCCAGTCGTCGCAACGCAGTTTCTTTGACCCGGGTATGCGCTTGGAGGTGCCCACCATAGCCACATGGAGGGGAGGGATGCGGCCGCAGGTGGCCGCGACCGCGGGCAAGCATCTGGGTGTGGGGTACGATGTCGTGTTCGCGCCACCAGCGGGAGTGCCTGTCACATGGGAGACCTACCGAAGGTATGTCAGGCAGGCGCGACGCCTATGGCAGTTGGTCATCATTGACCTTGACCGCATCAATGCGGATGACCTGTACACGCATGGTACGGCAGCCGGCGATCTGCTTATTCCCAACGTGATGGCCGGTGACCCTTTTCTGCTGATTGTGCGTGCTGGACGCCAGACGCAGGCGGATGCAGCGAACCTGTTGGGCGCGTTGCGTGCTGAGGAAATCCCTCGGGAACTTGTCGGCATCAAGGATACGGTGCCGATCGGGTTGAAGGATTACCGCCAGTTCGATTATGAGGAGTATGGCACGTTCCTTGGTGTGGAGCATATGAGTGTCGAAGCGGCCAACCATCTGAACAATGGTGAGATGGGGTGGGCTGACCCTTGTGCGGACATGGCGCGTGAACGTGTCCTGTCATGGTTGATGCCCGAAGTCGGGTTCGACCCAATGAAGTATGAAGTCAAACAGCGGAAGGAGAAGAGGTCATGGTTCCACAGGAGATAGCGGATCGTTCGAAATGGTTGAACCGTGTCCCCGTCAACCCTGTGGTGCCTGACCTGTGGCGGGGGTCGTCGGATGTGGATTGGATTCGTGGTGACGAAGTGTACAGGTCCGATCATCAACGTTCGATTGCGCAACTGCACCCGTGGTATGTGGCGAACCGGGTGTTTGCGGAGGCGATGGTACGCGCGAACCGTGCGCATGTACTCAACATCGTGGATGCGTTGATCAGTTGGCAGACGTGCACGGTCTCGCAATTGCAGGGTGGTTTGGCTGTGGGGGAGGTGCCCACGTTCACCCGTGATGTACCGAACCTTTATGGGGCGTTGGTGCGGTTGGGGGCTTTGAACGTAGGGTTCGCGCGGTATGAGCGTGTGACCGGGGAGCAGTGCCCTGAGACATGGGTGACGTTGGGCAACAGGGCGAAACTGGTGAAGGACCTGCTCAAGCTGGTGAGCGCTGACCAATGGCAGCATAAGATGTACGCGGAGAACCGTGTGGTGTTGTCCCGTCCACATGCGAGGCACAACACCATTGCTTCCCATGTCGGGTTGATGTTGTCCCGTGATCCACGTGTCCAGTTCACGAATGGTGATGGGTACGGTGGTTTCCGGTACATTGACCGTCTTGCTTTGGACGAGTCCGGCATGGAACGCATGTCGTGCACGGACGTGTTGGCCATGTGCGACAACAATGTGTTTGCTGGCATTGAAGTGCAGGTGCACGCGGACGGCACGGAGCAGAAGATGCGCAACTGGGCGCGGTTCCTCGCGCATTCACCGATGCAGCGCCGTGGATTGGTGTGCGTGTTCCTGTTCGTGAAGGACACGCAGCGCGGTGCTTACCCGGCGGTGTCCACCGCCGTGGAGCATGTGGGTGGCATGGCGGAGATGATGATGGGCGAACCGTCCGTGGCGGCCCGCCTTGGATGGGCACGTTGGGAGGATTGGTTCGACGAGCAGACCGGGCAGCCGGTTGAGGGGTTCGGTTCATATACGGATATGCTTGGGGCGGCGCGCAGTCTGTTTGATGAACATTGGCGTTCCGTTACCCCAGTGGTGCGTGACCCCCGGGTGGTACGTGATTGGGGGTGGGAGAATGTGCGGCGCCAACTATCCGCTGAATGGGGTGTTGACCCGTCGCAATGGGTGTTGCCTGAACAGTGGCGGGGAGGGTTCACCGGGTTCACTTGCAACAACAGGGCGCATCGGCGCAGGTTCGGGGATCAGACACACGCCGACCTGTACCCTAACCCGTTGTCGCTCCCTGGTGAAGGCGGATCACATTTCGAGGAGGTGGACGCATGACAAAGGAGGATTTCCCCCGTGCGGTCGCGGCGTTGGAACGTGCACAGCATATGCGTGCCATGGCGTTGGCGAAGGTGCGTGAACTGTGCGAGACGGGGCAACGGCATAAGGTGATGCCGTTCCTGTTGGAGAACATGCGCAGGCACCCTGAGCTGGGCAAGATCAGGCTCTGGCAGTTGGATGCGGTGATGTTCGGTACGACACGTGACCGTGCGATACGGTGGATTCGTAAGACCCGTGAGCTTATCGGGGATACGAGCACGATGCCGGACGGGTACACGAGTCTGGCTTGGGCGTTGGAATCACGCGAGTCAAGTGTGCGTATGGCCGCATGGTTGTATGAACTGCTGCTCCGTGAACATCTGTGCAAACCGGAACGCCCCGAGGACTTCCCCTATGGCGCGTTGTTCGATCATGGGGGAGGGGACGTGTCATAAACCGCCATAGCTGACTCAAACGTGCGATACCAGCCGTTCAATTGTTCCCGCCCAATATCCACAAAACCATGAAACCATAGGAATGTCAGAAAAGGAACCACCATGGGACGTGAAACTCCTCAGTGGATGCACATCATCCGCACCCTCGCGCAACACAATGATGACGAACACCGTGTGATCACCGACAACGTTCCCCCGAACCTTGACGGGGCGATACTGTTATTGGTCAAATCCGGCGACGACCCCGTACACGAATACCTGTACGGCCTACCTTCCGAACTTGAGGCGGCAGGCAAACTCGCGGGGTTCGGATGCGAACCATTGCCGGGCGGGCGGGATCCCGAACTGCCTGAGGATGCGCGCAATATCAGCCACCCCATCATCCCCAGCAATGCGAAACTCAACGCGCGCAGTATCATGAAAGACATGCGCAGCGACTGGTCGGGGATGCGCAAAAGCATCGAAGCGAACATGCCCCCGAACTCGTACGTCTCCATACATCTACGGCTCAAGGGCAAAACCGTTGAGGATGACCGTGTACGCGATTGGGTGGCGTCTGAATACGCGACGACCGAGAACGACAGTGAGTTGGTGTCTTCGAACACGATGTGTGCCCGCGTCAGTGTGGGGTGCATGCCGAAAGACAATAGTGCACGTCTCGCACAACAGACCGGAAAAGCGTTGTTCCCGTTGATCAGCGCCGTCGAAGCGCATCGCAGCCGGCCACGGTTCGCCATGTTCGCGGTCATGCTCGCGCTCACGGCCGCGATCACATTGCACCCGGTGGCGTGCCTTGCATGGGATCTGTGGGCGTGGAAAGCGACGGTCGGGGGTGCGCTTGCCAGTCTGGCCGGCTGGGTTGTGCTCATGGTCATCAACCATTTCACACCGAAACTCAGCTTGAACGTGCCCGCCATGGCGGCTTGCCTATCGGCGATGGCCCTGTGGTGGGCGAGTGGCATATGGGACATCCCCATGTGGATTGTGGCAGTGCCGGCATGCGCCGGTGTCATGACGGGGGTGCGGTGGATGCGATGGGATGTGTGGGATGACATCTTCACCCCGCCGCACCGTTACTGGTGGGTGAAACGCACCTGTACCGCTGAGGATTCCGACAACAGCACCAAACTGGGGGTGGAACGCGATCAGACCCGTGTCGATGGGTATTGCACCGCACGTTCCACCCTGCTGCTCACCCCACCCATCATCGTCGCCATCATCACCCCGACCGGACAAGGGGAAGCGAAACGTCAGGAGCTGCATCCCGCGCCTGAACCGTTGACACATGGCGGCATCCTTGTCGGTGTGGATCAAAGCGGCCGTGACACGTATATACCAGTGTCCCAACTGTTCGGTGGAATCGCCATCTTCGGCGAAGCGGGGTCCGGCAAGAGCGTTCTGTCGCATGGCATCATGCAATGGGCGGATATGGCGAGGGACACGACCGATGCAAAGGCGTGGGGGAAAGACACTCGTATCATTGATTTCGAAATGAAGGACATCCACGGGGCGGACCTCATGCAGGCTTGGCGTGCGCACCATCCCACGGGGGTGGAATCGCATGTGATGCGCATGGCCGACCCGGCGTGCCCCTGCATCGACCTGCTCGGCTATCATGACGCGCGCCCTGTCAGGGAATTGGCCGCTGACGCGACCGCCGCCATGCAGTTCAGTTTCGAGGATGGTGACATTCGTGGTGCGTCCGCCGAGGTGCTCACCCATGCCTTGACCATCGGCATGGCCGTGCAACGCCATGTGGAACGCCAGACCGGACAGCTTGGTGGGCTACGTGCAGCCGCTGAAGCGTTCGCGTCGCGGATCAGGGAATTGGAACAACGCTACAATGGTGCAGGCAAGGCGCGTGCGCAACGCACCCCCATGGGCTGGTCCTACATGGCATTGGGCGGTACGGAAGGCGCCATCGGCACCGCACGCGCCTTGGGGCAGATGGTGTTCACCCTCAGCAAGGAGCAGCCGGACGATTCCGATCTGCGGGATGCGCAAGCCAGTTGTGAACAGTTGTATGGGCACCCTGATGGCAAGGTGACGGATGCTTCCAACACGAGGATCGACACCAAGGTGATGGCGTCACGCAACAAGATCATGAAGTTCATGAACTGCGAGCATGTGTTCCGCACCAGCCGTGCCGTCGAAACCTGGGAGTCGGTGCTTGCCCGCCCCTCAGATTGGCATATCGCATTGTGCCCGGTCCATGATGCGCAGGGGCGTGCGTGGAGTCTGCCTGACGGGATGACCGACATCATCGGCAAATGGCTCATGTACCGCCTGTGGCATACTGTCATGTCCACATGCCAAGGATGGCAGGCGTTGGGCAAGCACACCATGTTCGTATGCGATGAGGTGTCGATGCTGGCGACCGCCGACGACACGATATTGTCCGCGATGAAGGATCAGGGAAGGTCGTTTGGGTGGATACCCGTTGTCGCGACCCAGTATCCGGAACAGCTTGCACCCCGTTTGCTGACGAGTGTGTTCGGCTATTCCACGTTCATCACATTCAACACGCCTGACGCATCGATGGCGGAGCGTACGGCAGCCCAGTTGACGTCGGACATGGGGGAGGATGGGTGGACCGCCAGTGCGGTGCAGACATTGCCCCGTTTCCATGTCGCGTTGCGTACCCGTGACGATGTGCAGTTGCAGCCTGCATGTCTGGTGAAAGTGCCGGATTTTGATGAGGGTCTTCGCTGACCTATGTTCTTGGAGGGGCTGGGGGCAACGGCTCGTGGGGAGCGTTGCCTCCCTTCTGTGACGTTTTCACCTAGGGGCTAGGCAAATCTGTTCACAGTGACATGGAGGACCCGGCACCACTACCACGGTATCGGTGTGCGGCGGTGATGAAGTTGGAACAATCCACCACATATGCGGACACAGCCAGTATGGCACCCGCCTCATACAATACGGGGCCCTGGATGCGGGGGGGGGGGGATTTCCAACCGCGCCATATAAATCAAGCGAATACGTCCAACCGCCACGGTTCATATGTGATAATCTGACCATATCCACAAACCATGAACCGCAAAGGGAACCATCATGAGACACACAATCACATTGGCGGCCGCCCCCTCCAACCTCAAGGGCAACTTCACCGAATGGACCAACTATTTTCTGGGTACCGGTTTCGGGGCGTTCGCAAAAAACGTTCTGGGACTTGCCTCGGGGGTGGTGACCATCTTCTTCTTGATTGGGATTGTCACGAGACTGCTCGGGCGAAGCAATTGGTTCTCGCGCACATTCTGCCCCGGCCTTTTGGTAGCTATCGCTTGGACCGTCGCGGTTCTTATTGCTTCGGCGCCAGCCACTGGAGGCATGATCCTTGCACCGATCGATAAGGGTGTGGACTTTTTGACCGGGATCGCGGAAAACAAGCTATAACCTTCTTGAGGTAACCAGGGAAGAGGAGCGCATGGAAGACGGGCCCATCCAACGACATCCGCAGGATACGATGGATGACATCACATCCATCAGCAGCGGGCGGGAGATTGAGAAGGTCAACACCACCATGGTCACCAGAAGCACGGAGATACGGTGGAAGACCATTGTTGTCATGGTGGTCGGCGCGGGCATCGGTGGTGTCTTGGGGTTCATGCTGTATCCTCTGGCTGGAGTCACTGTTGCCGCGGCGGTGTTCTGCATAATCATGGCCGCCGTCGTCTACCTTGGTGTCGGAACCGTACGTGACGCCACCGAGGAACGTAAATGGCGGCGTGCCATGCACCAGTTGCAAAGCAGGAACATTGAGGGGCAGGTGTTCTACGTCAACAGCAGCCATCCTGAGAACCTCATCGACCTACAGGAGATGATCATCCGTTGAGACACTTGCGTGCATGGTTCACACCGCAGCCCAAAGACCCTGACAAAACCGGGATGTTTGCCGTTGGTTGTGGTGCGACCCTTGGTGTCATGGCCCTCTTGCTCGCCGTTGTCACCTTGTTGTGCCTGCCGGCACAGGCGTTCGCCCAACAAACCGTTGACGGTGGTGGTGGATCGTATGTGACGTGCGGCACTTCCAAGGGCGAGGGCACGGACACGGTGTATGACTATTCCGCCTGTCTGCCGGCGGGAAGGTGGGCTGGTTCCATCGGTTCGATCTCCAGTCGCAGTGAACCCGCGGACGGGCTGGTGGGTGGATTGTCGAACATGGTGTCCTTCATGGGGCGCACAATGCGGTTGGTCATGCCGAACATCCTGCTCGCGTTCAGTCAGATGTGCTGGAATGTGGGCTTGTCCCTCAACCAGTTCGCTTCGACGTTCAACCCGTTGCAGAAATTCGGTGCGCAGATCGACATCGCGTCCGGCAATCTCGCCAATGGGTTCATTTCCGGGAACATCCCCGCAGTGCTTGTCACCGTCGGCATATTCGCCTTGTTCGGGTCCATGCTGTTCAGTGTGGGAAGGGCCCGAATGGTCGCCAAACGCTTGTTTGCGAGCATTGTATGTTTCGCGGCGCTGATTGTCATGGGTGCTGCCGCATCGGGAACACAGGAGGGGGCGACATCTCCAAACAAGTATTCCCCGTGGTGGGTGGTGCAATCCGTCAATGACACGGTGAACCAGCTTGCCAATGGGATCAACATGTTCGGCGACAATTCGACCGGGATGGGCATGGCGCATAAGAACGCGACGCATCCGGGGTGCCCTGACTATTTGGATGCGATGCATGAGCATTACCGTACGGAAGCGCAAGGGGATCGGTCCGCTGCGGTTGAGGCGATCAGCACCATGTGGGAGGAGACCGCGTTGCGGTCGTGGGTGACGATGCAATGGGACGGACCGGCCGCGTCAGACACGACTGATGAGAAGGTCGCCGCGAACGCGCGTATGGCGTACTGCCATGTGTTGGAGATGAACACGAACACCAGTACGAACATCCAACGGTATTTGACGAATAAAGCGATGGGGTTGGATGCGAATGGTGGTGGCATCAACCAGAACACCGCCAATTATCTGTTCTCCACGCATGGATGGTTGTCTCCGCAGGAACCGGATGTAACCAAGGAGGGTAAGTCCAAAATCGAAGGCGTGGACAGTGTGCGCGCCACCCGTGCGGCCGTGTTCTGGGAGACATGCACGTCACCGAACAAGGATGGGACGGTGGCGTCACGCCCGGGATGGCGCATGCTGGTCAACAACCTCAATGATAAGGGGACCGATGAGATCAAGAATGTCGATAAGGTCGTGCGCGCAGCCAAGAATGGCAAGGAAGTCAACGACGTGTTCGACAACAAAGAGTCGGCGCCGTTGAAAGACATCTTTGACCAGATCCCAGAGAATCAGAGCGAGGACAGTGCGAAAGCGTCCATCGACGCGATCTGCACAGTGGTGTTGGGCAACCAACTGTTTCAAGACGGCGACGCGGAGAGCAAGGACAAACAGGCGGCCGCCCTCGGATACCTGTTCGACGTTCCCAACGTGGGCGCCACATGGAACGAGGCAAACCTTGAGGGCAGTGCGCAGGTCGGCACCCACGCGTATTCGGTGCGCACCACATTGGACTACTTCTACGGCAACAAGGAAGTGAACACGTTGGGAGCGTTCGGCAGCCTCATCGGCGCATTCGTCAGCATGCTCGTATACGGGTTCGCCGCGATCGTGCTCATCATATCCAAAGCCATGCTGGTCGCCATGTGCGTATTCCTCATAGCGGCGGTATGCGTGCAGATGGTCCCGGTCGGTGCCGCCCCGGCACGCGCATTGAAGAACTGGTCGAAGACGATGCTGAACATCTGCCTCGTCGGCTTGCTGTACTCGTTGTTCATGCAGTTCGTCGTGTTCATATGCCGTATGCAGATGAGCATGGTGTCCAGCATGCCGAACAGTTTCATCAGCAATGTTGTCATCGGGTTGAGTCCAGCGACCGCATTGGCGTGCATCGCCATGTTCTTCACCCTCGTGTTGCACACGTCGAACCCGTTCAACCCCAAGACGATGATGGGGTTGGCCGGTGGAGGCGTGTTGGCCGCTGGTGCAATCAACGCGATGAACCATGCGAAGGCGTCGGTGCGGCGTCGTATGAAACGTGCCAGCAAGCAGCGTTACACAGCGAAGCATCAGGGTGGCGGCAAATCGGTCGCCGCAACCAAAGGCGTCGCGAACCCGGATGCCGCATCGTCCGAAGCGATCATGGACAAGGCCGCAAAAGAGCAGGATGCGAAACCTGTGGAGAGGGATGCGCATGGCATGCGTGTGTTCGGTGATGGCAGGACCTTCGGCCAAATGTACGCCGATCACCGCACCAGACCCAAAGTGAAGAAGCCCCCGCTCATGGAGAGGGGCCGCAAACTCATGGGGGAGAAGCTGCATGCCATGATGCCCAGCGACAAGACCATGGAGGGGCGTATGGCGGCCGCTCGCGCGACACACGCCAACATCGCCCAGAGGCAGGCGGTGGAAGCACTTAAGGCCCATGACATCAAGCGTGCCTTCCAGAAGGCCGGTGCCGCCACGTTCATGCGTGGCGCCCAAGTCGTCAACATGAGCAAGGCGGTCATCACGGACAAGGACTACCGGCGTAAGGCCGCGAAGAGCGCTGTGAAGGCGGCGGCCGTCGGCGCGGCAACGATCGCGGGTGTCCCGTATGCGATCCCGATGGCCATGGGCGCATACGCCGGATACAAGGGGGCGCGCAGTCTTGTGCAGCGTGCCCGCAGCGGCTCGACCCAGTTCGGTCAATCTCTTGGCAATTCGGTGAACCATCTGCGTCGCGAATTCCATGAGGACGCCGATGCCATGGCTGAACGACTGGTCACCGACACCAATGGCATGCGATACGTGGACAAGCCAACTGGGTCCAGCATGGCATCCCAAGGTTCCGGTGAAGATGCACAGCCGCCACGGGTGGTTGACGTCAACGCGACACATGTTGAAGACACACCCATGTCACCCCAAGGCCCCGCTCCGGAGCCCGTGGCGCCAACTTCCACCGCTACCGGCAGGGATGTGGCAGTGAAACGCCCCCAACAGGAAACGTCGGCACCCAAACGTGCGCAACCGCAAGTGATTCAACGCCCCACGTTCCGTGACGAACCCGCCCTTCCCAACAATGAGTAAGGATCATCATGCACACCGCGAACACAGCCCTCGAACTGTTCTTCTCATGGGTGTTCACCCCCGTTGGTGCCACCTTGACCCTGCTTATGATCGTCATGGGTGCCGTATCCGGCATCCTGCGCCTGTTGGGTAGGACGGGACGTATCTTGAAAACCTGTTTGACGGTGACCATGGTCCTGTTGTTCGTGTGGATCATGTCAGGTGTCTTGGGTGCGATGGGCATCCCCGTCAGGGAGTGGCTTATCCAACTCGGCAATTGCATACCGAAACTGTTGGACGCGTTCGTCACATTCATCACACGGTTGGTGAACACAGCAACATGAGAGCTTTGACGAGTTGCGATTCCCCTCGAAAATCCTTGGATTCCGCCAAACTCTCCCATACTGGGGGGCGGGCGCGGAGGTCGTGCGCCTTTGCTGGACAGCGAATCAGGCTTGTGCCACTTGATCAAGTGGCCATGGTGATGTCGAAGACCGTCAAAACTGGCAAGACGCCAGTTTTGACATGCCACGTAGCTATTCGGTTTCTTTGAGAAGGTCTTCTATGCTGCAATCCAGGACGCTTGATATTCGCTCTAGCTCTCCTAGTGTGAAATCCACTTCGCCTGCCATCTTTCGATAGAAGGCGGACTTGCTGATTCCTGCTTGGTCGTAAAGCTCTTTGGGGGTTAGGTTTTTCTCGGGGTAGAGCCTTTCGATGTTCTTGATTGCGGTTTGTGCTTTTGTGGACATACTCAGTATTCTACACTCCCGTTTTCGGGACATGCCGACTTGACAGCTTTTCCCGATAGTGGGAATATATATTCGCTCCCGAAAAAGGGAAAACGCCGCAGGGTAGTAACGATACCCTGCGGCACATGGCACATAGAAAGGTTCCCAATGCCAAACAACAACCGTACTCGCGGCCTTGTAAAAGTACTGTTCCACAGTCACAAACCATCCTCGCTCAACAACAGGAAGACGACAGCATATATGCTGCACTAAAAGCAATCTGTGAAAACCTTGGCATCGACTACAGCTCCCAGCTTAAAAAGCTCAAAGTTCATAAGTGGGCAGTTGTGGTGATTATCCCCACAACTGGAACAGACGGAAAAACATATCGTATGACCGTCATCGACCGTAAGGCGCTCACCATGTGGCTTGCAACGCTCAACCCATCACACATCTCCAACCCACTTGTCCGACAGAAGGTTGAACTGTATCAGGCAGAAGCAGCGGAAGCTCTTGACGCCTACTTCAACGAGGGTGGGGCAATCCGTATCCATGAAGACGATACGGACATGGACATCACGGCGCGAGCGGTCATGATCGCGCAGAAACATATGGCTCAACGAGACCGGGAATTGGAATCTTTCTACTTATGCTGATTTAGTCGTCACCATCCGGGGATATAGGTTGAATCTCAATGGATTCAGTGAAGAATTCCGTAAACGGGATTCCCCATAGTTGCGAAAAGGCTTCGATGTCGGAGATTGCCCATGCTTGTATGCCGTCGCGACGATCGCGGATGTACTTGTCGCTTCGGTCGATTTGTTTTGCGATGGAGTGGATGGTCTGTTTTCTCATTCCCATTTGAGCGAGGATGAATTGGTTGACGCTCCTCTCTTTGGGTGTTACTGGTATCTTTCTCATACGTTTCAGTATAGCACTTTTATTGCATAAGCACTTTACTAAGATATGTTTGACGCTTGTAGTGTATGTGGTATATATTAGTTCACGTACACCAACTAGGCGTATGGAAAAGGGTTGAGCGTTACCAGCACTCAACCCAACGGCATCAACAGAAAGGACTCCGAAAGATGCCAACCACCGAGATTACCACGGCCCAGGATTTTATCTTCGACAACATGCACATCCGCATTTGGTTAGGCGAAGACGGAACCATCTGGTACTGCGCAAAAGATGTAGCCGTTGCACTTGGATACACCAATACAAGCAAGGCGGTTAAAGACCACTGCAAGGGAGTAACGAAACGTTACCCCCTTCAGACCGCAGGTGGCACACAGACATTCACGTTCATCAAGCGCAATGACGTGTATCGGCTCATCACCTCCAGCAAGCTCCCCTCCGCCGAACGGTTTGAAAGCTGGCTGTTCGATGAAGTGGTGCCCAGTATCCACGACCACGGAGCGTACATCACCCCGACCGCCATGCAGCAGCTCGCGTCCAATCCTGATTTCGTCATTAACCTTGGCATGGCACTCAAAAAGGCTCAGGAAAAGCAAGCTGTCGCTGAGGCGAAGGTCAAGGAGTTGGAACCAAAGGCTGAGGCGTTGGACGTGTTCACTTCGGTTGAGGGTTCCTACAGTGTGGCCGACGCGGCGAAGCTCCTCTCGAATGATCTGGACATTCAGATCGGCCGTAACCGTCTGTACGGGTTTATGGCCGAGATCAATTGGGTGTTCCGTGACGCCGCCACCAATGCGTGGAAGGCGTACCAGTCCCAAGTGGACAATGGGCGTCTTGAGATGAAGGTGCATGTGGAGCATGGCACGCATAGAGATGGCAGCACGTTCCCGTATCCGCCGACGGTGCGTGTCACCGCGAAGGGATTGGATGTGTTGCGTGGTCTGCTTCGTAAGCGTGGCACTGGCATCGTCGCCTGACCTGCCACCCGGTAATAGTCGAATCAGTGAACAGAAGGAAGTGTCATGGAACAGGACATCGAATATTTCGCACCGTTGGAACCGCAGGACGGCATGGATGCCGTTGAGCGCAATATGATCGGGTTGCATAACCGTCTGGCCGCAGTGTTGGATGATTATGTGGAGTTCGTGGACGACCCGCAGGTGCAGGGCGTGCAATCCGTGGAAGTGTTGCGGGGCATGCTCAAGGCGCATCTGGTGGCGTTCCTGAACGCCAGCGAAAACATGATGATGAGGTAGGGCAGTATCCACAAAACCAAAAACCATGTGTGGGGTGGAACTGTCGATGGTTCCGCCCCACACCGCTACCTATTGTTTTTCGTCGTAGCCGTAGGCTTTCCCCATGTCCAATCCGCCGCTAAGCAATGCCGTGTCCAACGCGGCTTCCGTCAACGCCGTCATGGACAGGCCGCTCTCAGCTGATTTGAGGCGCAACGCCTTGTACAGTTCCTCGGTGATGGTCACCCCGAAGCGCCGGGTGCGTGGATGCACGTAACCGCCGCGCATGGCTGGTTTGCGTGCAGTCTCATTGCTGGCATGATCCGGGCTGGTTGTGGGGTCTTCGAGGGGTCGCATGTCGCGGTTGTCGCTCATGCCGTGGCTGAACGCGTTGGAGATGTTCTTGACCATGGTCGTCACTCCTTGCCGGTGGTGGTGCGGGATTCGAGGTAGTCGAGCAGTTCCTGCACGACGGATGGGTATTCGGTCTTGTCACGTTGGGTGGTGCCGTACATGTTCTTGATGGCTTCGCGTTCGGTGATGACGGTTTCGAACCGTGGGATCCCGTTGGTGTCGAGCTCCTCGATGGCGTTGCGCGCCAATCGGGTGCGTGGTTTGACGCGGGTGAGCAGCACGATGCCGTTCCTGCATGCCATGTAGGTTTTGCCCGCGTGGGTCATGTCGCTTACGGATGGTTGGCAGGGGATGATGGTCACGTCGGCGCAGTCGAGTGCGGCTTGCATGACGCCGGCGTCGCTTGGTGGTGTGTCGATGATGATGTAGTCGTAATCCTTGTACCGGTTGAGGATGCGTGTGCGGTCGAGCAGTGCGGTGTTGACGGGTTGCACGTCGAATCCGAGCTCGTAGGGGGTTGCGTTGGGGTCGTCGTGTTGGCGCCGGTCGTTTTCGTTGGCGACGTATTCCTGCCAGAGTGTTGCGCCACCGGTGTTGTCGGAGTCGAGGACGGTGACGGTTTTACCTCGCATGGCAAGGCCTTCGGCGAGGGCCATGCTGGTGGTGGTTTTGCCGCTGCCGCCTTTGATGATGGCGATGGTGATGATGGTTGGAAGCATGTGTCTGATTGTCCATGTGTTTGTGGACATATTCAGTCAATCGCGTGTCTGAGCGATCACTCAATCGTCTGATTGATTGGTTGCATGGTCAAACAGACAGCCAATCCGATACGAAAAAGGGGCACCCGTCTGGGATGCCCCTGTAGATGGTCGTTTTTCAGTGGATATCGACGTATTCGATGTCGTCCGGTTTGGATGCCTGCGAGTGGCCGGTGCCTGCGGTCTGCCTCACTGCGCTTCCGTGTCTCTTGGCAAGGGACTTCCCCCATAGTTCGGTGATGGCGGTGAGCAGGACGCCGATTGCGACGATGACGCCTTCGGTGATCCAAAGCCCGTGGACATATCCGGTGAACCTGTGGAAGAAGACCCAGTAGACGGCGATGCCGCAGAAGGTGACGAAGGCCGGCATGGAGATGATCTTCAGACCCTCCCCGACGCCGAGGCCTGTTTGGGGTTCGCTCTCCTTGCCGAGGCTGTCGCGTATCTGATAGAAGAGCATGGTGCCGAAGTATGCGCCGTAGATGAACAGCATGTAGAGGATGGCGCCCCCGATGATGATGTCGAAGAAGAAGACCGCGAGGGTGTCCACGAATCCCAGGGCTGTTTGGATGCCGAGGCCGAGCAGGACGAATGGTGCGATGATGACTGCGATGAAGCCTAGGATGAGGCCGAGTGTGAAGCTGATCATGGCGGTCTTTCCTTCGTGTGTTGTGTGTTCCCTTTCTGGGTGACAGCTTACTGTTTTTGTAGACAGTTTCAGTATAGCACACTTTTTCAGTATCCACCATACATACAAAACCAAGCACACGCAACACACTGCATATGCTAGACTGAAACAATCCACAAACCACTGGAACCGGAACACACCACAATGCTATTCAAACGCAAACAGACCCTCAGTGTGGACGACACACCACTGAAAAGCGAAAAGCAGCGCCGTACCGAAACCGACCTCGCCGCTTTGCGCCTGCAAGTCAAGAACACCAGCAAAGTCAAAGTCTACCTCGCCATCATCACCATCATCACCATCATCAGCCCCCTCATCTGCGCCCGCATCATGTCCAACACCGAACGGTTCACCGACTTCGCAGCGGAACGCTTCCACCTCGCCACCGCGAACAAGCCGGGACGGCAGGCGGCGTTGCAGAACGTCAACCGGTGGCTCACCTCCAAAGACACACCATTCCAATCCGGATACGCGAACCTATGGTGGGTGGACGCGCAACTCGTCAACACCGTCGCCAAAAACGCCCAACAAGCCGGGGGGCAGGCAGTGGAAACCCAATACTGGAGTCACCAATTGAGCTTCACCGACCTGTCGGACGGTACGACACGCAACATCGCGCAACTCGTCTCCGTCATGGACGGCGTCGCATCCCCGGTGGGCTCGCCCAGTATCCTGCCGTTGCCGGCGGATGGCAGCAATGACCAACAGAACTACGTTCCGGACGACAAGGCGCGACTCGATCAAGCACCCACATTGGCGGATGTCGTCAACGCTTGGGCGAAAGCCTATGTGGGGAAGGACCCGTCGGCGCTGACGGTGCTCGTCGGGGACCCAGACACTCAGCACGCCTACCAGCCGGCCAATGTCGGCGTGTTCAAAAGCGCAAGCGTCGATTGGCTCATCGGTGTGGATAACGAGGGCAACCCTGTGCCCAAGTCCAGTGACACGGACCACAAGTATGGTGCGGCATCGTTGACGGTACAGTTCACGCCATACGCAAAAGCCGGAGAACTGAGCGAGGATGAGCGGCGTCAATCCATGTCAGTGAGTTCGACGATGAGCATTGGCGTGCTGATCGCCAACCCGTCCAGCGGTTCGGCCCGCATCGTGGATTGGAACGCGTCAGGAGTCCTATCCCAGCTCAAACCGTATGCGAACGCCATTCCAAAGGACCAGCTGTCCGTGTTCTCCGGCGCCACGGACAATGAGGGCGCGGCGGCCACGGATGCTCCCTCCGTCGAATCCGGGCAGAATTGAAAGGAATCCCCATGGAGAAACATACAATGGATAACCGCACTGGCAGCGGGAAGGATGATGCGAACAGCTTCTCCGGATGGGTGTCAGACAACGCCGCGCTCATTTCCGGTGGCTTGGTGGCAGCGTTCTGCATCGCCTTGTTCATCAACCTCGTGTTCTAGGAGGGGCCATGGCGTCACACAGGCATAAGGGCAGGTTTCGTTTCTGGGAAGCGCTCGTCTGCGTGGGGTGCATGTTCCTCATGCTGGTCATTGTTGTCGAATCGGGGGCGTGGGCGTCTCTTGCGTCGTCATTGGGGTTGCCGCGGGTGACGAGCGTCGCCCAACTGCTGCCTGGCGCGGATTCCAAGAACCGGGTGTCGTTGCCGCAACCGGATGTGGGGGCGTCTGGTCTGGACGTGCTCAAACCATCAGCGGGTGGGCGGGAGGAGCCATCTCCCACGGTGTCGGACGGCACGTCGGCGGCGCCTGATGCGAGCGGGGGGCTTCCCGCTGCGTCGGCGAGTCCGTTGGGAGTGTCGGAAGCGTTGGAGGCCGCGAAAGGCCTTCCCGTGGCCATCCCGCATATGAAGGGGTACAAGCGCGCCGACCAATTCGGCGGGTGGGCGCAGTCTGACGCCATGTGCGGCCGCGGTACGACCCGTGACCTTGTGCTCCAACGTGATCTGCATGATGCGGCGATGGATGCGCAGTGCCGTGTCACATCCGGGTCGTTCATCGACCCGTACACGGGTGAGGCAATGAGGTTCCAGCGGGGCAAGGACACGTCGTCATTGGTGCAGATCGATCATGTGGTCGCTTTGTATGACGCGTATGCGAGTGGTTTGTGGAGCCGTCCCCAAGGGGAGCGGGTGGCGTATGCGAATGATCCCGAGGTGTTGTTGGCGTCGCAGGGCGCCGCCAACAATGCGAAGGGTGAGGGGGTGAACCTTTCCGGGGTGGGTGCGAAACATGGTTGGAAGGTGTCCACGCCGAGCGTGTGGCTTCCGGATAACGTCTCGTACCGTTGCGGTTATATGTCGAAGCGTGTGTACATCAAGCACAAGTATGGGTTGTCGATGTCGCCGTGGGAGAAGTCGGAGACGGTGGGGTATCTGGAGCAGTGTGCCGCTGGTAGATAGCTGAACCCAATAGTATAAGCTATACTGACATTATCCACAAAACCGTGTTCTCGAACAAAGGATGGCATCATGATGCATGCGGAGACGAGGGATTACGTCGATTTCGGTGAATTTCTCGACAAGTGCGCCGACAGTACGATCATCGACGTTGATTTTCTCAATGATGATGGGGTCAGGCGTGTGCCTTTGGAGTTGGCGGACCGTCCGACCGCCGCCGAACTGCGGGGGAACCAATATTTGAGGGGTCTTCGTCCGTTCCGGTATAGGCGGTTCACGGATTTGAAGTTGCCGAAGATGACCGGATGGTGTGTGTCGGTGGATGACCTGTTCGATGGTGCGGCGTTTGCCGCTTGAGTCGTCTTGGTTGGTGACACGCCGATTTGTTCCGAACAAATGTTCGAATATATGATGGTGCCGTCAACCATCGACACGAAAAAGGAGCAGCGACGGCAGGCATAAGCGAAACGGCGGCAAGAGGTATTGCCTCGTGCGGGAAAACATGGCGACACGACAACAACCCATGTCTCATATATGGTAATCTGAACATAGCCACAAACACGGCATCCATCCACAGATCAACCCACAGGAACCACACCATGGACAACCTCAACCACACCATATCCCACAAAGTCAAAACGATCATGGCCGCACGCCACATCCGTCGCGCCGACATCGCACACGCCCTGGGACACAGCGGCGAATACGTCCGCCAACGACTCAACGGCACCCACGGGTGGGACATCGACGATCTTGAAAATCTGGGGGAAGCCTTTGACGCCACGCCGGGGCAACTGCTCGGCGACCACGCCGAAGCAATCCGATGGTGTTCGCAACCAATGCTCGACCTTGCCCGCGAAGACCCGAAAGCGTTCGCGCTGCTCGTCGCGCTCACCTCTTCGGCACGCATGTCCACCACCGGACGGCATGTCGATCAGGTCACCGCGCAATTGTTGGCCGGAAGCGTGGGCGCCAGCCCGGAGCATCTTCAGATGTTGGCCGACAGGGGATTGATCTGTGATGACGCATACGGCGTCGTCGTCAACAACACAAAACAAAAATGAATTGAAGGGAACAAGGGGGAAACACGCATGATCCACGATCCACGGACAGCGGTCATCAAAGAGGTGTTCATCTCAAACGCACCAACCATGGGCATCCGCAACGCGGAGGACCTGTTCGACAGGTGGCTCGCCCACATGACGGAACATGAGGGAAGTAAGGTTTCGGCGACCGACGTGGACGATGGCATCCCATACCGCGCACCATACGGGGAGAACGCTGCCGCCGTCGGTTCCCCACAAGGGGAACTCATGCAGATCCATGATACGATGTGCCACGCTTTGGACGATCTCGTCGAAGTGCGCGACGACACGACTCTGATCGACGATGACCAGAACGCCGAACTATCCCGCATCGGGTATGCGCAGTTGGCTGTGATCGACCGCTTGGAACAGTACCTTGACAATCCGGACGAGGGAAGGCGGGGGCGGTGAACGCCCCCGGACCGTACACCCCGTCGTTTGATACGGTCATGCGCCGCGCCCGACGCCAATACGTGAGGCAGGAACGGCGGCGCCGTGCCAGACATCGCGCCATCCTCACCGCGGCCATTCTCACGGTGGCTCTGACGGTGGGGGTGTTGTGGGGGTTGGCGGCCACGCATGGGCGCGCGCCCGTGTTGCATGCGCAGCTTGTCGCCCAATGCCACACGGCCCAAACCGATGCCACGGACACATACCAGCAGGCCGTGCAGGCCCGCAACGGGTTCTTGCAACGGTTGCAACCAACCGAACCCGGCGCCCATGATTGTGCCAACAATCCGCAAACCGCATTGGACTCGTATCGGCATGAGGGCGAACAGGCACAAGCCTTGGTCTCACGGCTCAATAACGCCTGACCCCTCTAGTACAACAGGTTCGGCGCCGTCCTGCTGTAGATCTTCGGCGCCAACGCGCCCGACCGCACCGAAATGTGGTTCAAAGTCTCGCCTTTGCGCCACGCGTTCCACGCTTTGATGGTCGCCACCAGCTCGAAATGCCTATCCTTGTACGCGCTGCCGTTCCTCAGCCCCTCGCTGGCGAAACGGTATTTGATCAGCGTGCTTCTCAGGACGAGGATCGGGTTGCCTTTGCCGAGGTCCTCTCCGGTCGCCAACTTGTCGAAGAACTCTTGGCTGGCTGACAGGTCGATTTCGTCGAATCTGAGACGCAACGCGAGGTATGGGTATGAGGTCAGCAGGCCGTTCGATTTGGCTTTGAACGTCGCATATTCCTTGGCGAGTTGCCGGAGATGAGGATGTTCCTCGATGATTGCGAGGAATTGGGGAATGGTGCCGTGTCGCGCGTCCGGCTGGTAGATGCCGTCGATGCTTTTGCGCTCCATGAGCCAGTAGGTTCGTGCGGCTGAGGAGAGAATCGCGGTGTTGGCTTCGCCGTTGATGGCGAGCACGTCGGGCAGGGAGCGGGGTCTGCCGGTGTCGATGGTGGTCTGGGTGTTTTCCGGCAGGCCCGAGAACACGATTGCTTCGAATGGCGTGTTGGCTTTGACGCAGGCGGCGAGGCGGTGCTGTCCGTCGAGGAGTTGGCCGGTGTCGGAGAAGACGATCGGCATCGAGTTCATTTGCCAATTCCCTTCGCGCATGTCGGAGGCGTATTTTTTGGGGTATGTAAAATAAATGGTTGGGAATCGGTAATTCTCTGGTTGGTTGCAGTTGGGTCTTAATCTACTCATCCAACCATCTATTTAACAACTAGAGCTAAAATAATCCAACCACTTATTTACCGTCTCTATGCATCAAAACGAAGTCAATCAGCTCTAGTTGCTCTACGAACTTCTCTAGATATGAGGCGACTTCATCGTCATTCACGAAGAGCGGCCTATCCTGCGTGAGCCTTCCTGAACTGTCCTGCGAATAGCGAAGACTGATGCCGTTGTCGTCGATGTCGGCTACGGCCTCTACGAATGCGCCCATGTTTTTGATGGCCCTGTTGTCCTCACGGCACCTCTGCCCTGGGAACCTCGAGAGCAGGGAGCTCCATAGCTTCGTGAGGCTGTGCTCTCTCTTGGGCTCGACTCCGCACCTCCTAATCGCCCGCTTGATAGCGAGCTCCATGCAGTGTCTCGTGAGGAACAGGACCGGGATCGCATAGGAGTGCTTCAGCATCACGTACATCCCAGGTCGGTCGATGGCCCTTCTTCCGGCGGCTGCCAGTTCCTTAGCGGCGTTGAGGAACGAGCGGATGAACTCCTCCTCGAACATCTCGCCCTTGAGTTCTTCCTTCATCAAGACGGATGAGTCGAGCAGGGAGAAATCCCTCAGGGTGGGGTCGTTAAAGCCGTTCATCTGGGGCTTCATCACTTGACGCCCCACGTATCTAGGAAATACATGCTCGGTGAATATGCTCCCCATTAAAGGACCTCCCCAGTCGTTGCGTCGACCTTCACACCCGACCTCGGGTCTATGAACTCATCGACGGCCTCGCCTTCGCGGTCGGGCTCGGTCACGAAGAGCGGGCCGGGAGCATCGATGCGAGGGCCGATCGTGAGCCCGTTGCTCGCGATGATGCGGTCGAGGTTCTGCCTGCGGTAGAGGGTCCTGGCCCGAAGCGTCTCGAACGAGTAGCCGCGTCCCCTCATGTCCGTCTCGTTGATGAGCCGGTTCGCGCACTCGGTGTAGCCGTTCGAGATGCGGCTGGGGCATTCCCAATAGTTGAAGATGAACTCGCGGTGGTTCTCCACGGTCTTCGCGAGTCCCCTGAAGGGGTTGTAAGCCTCGTCCTCGGGGATGGATTCCCTCCACGCATCGAATGTCTCCTCGGCATCCTCACGCGAGGACGGATGCTCATCGTAGATATCGAAGAAATCCTCCTTCAGGTCGTACGCGGTCATCAGTGTCGAGTACAAGGGGTCTCTGCGCAGCTCCCTGAGCGCCGACGCCTCATAGGGGTTGAGGTCTCGGGCGCGCTTCCTCAGGGCGTAAGCCAGGCCCTTTTTGAGTTCGAGGCGCCCCTTGCTGTCGAGACAGGCCTGAAGGCCCTTTCGGACCGCGTCCAGGGCCTCGTTGACCCCCTTCACGACATGGAAGTGGTCGATGACCCATGTCGCGTTCGGGGTGTACTTGGCTATGCTCTTCCAGAACGGCCGGTACATGTCGCTCGAGACCCACCGCACGCGCTCGAGGCCCTTCAACGAGGAGAAGTAGGCGTCGAGGTCGGACTGCGTCCTGCCGGGCACCATGTCGAAGACCGTCCTGTGCTCGAGGTCGGTGATCACAGTCACCATGCCGACCCTCTTGAGGTTCTTCTCGTCTATGCCCAGGAACGCCGGCACCTTGAAACGAAGCCTCGAGGCGTTCTCGCGGACGTAGTCCTCGAAGACGTTCTTCACGGTGACGTGCGAGAGCGGGTACTCCTCGGCGACCTCGCGGAAGGTGAGCCTGAGCGAGCGCTGGGCGATGTCGGCGTATGCCGCCTCCGTCATCCGGTGGCCCTCGTCGACCCCGCCTATCTCCGGGCGCCACACGTAGCCGCACTCCGGGCACCGCATCCGCGGGAACCCTATCTCGAGCCTCGTCGGGATGCCCAGGTGGGGCGTCGACGCCACGCCGACGGTCCTCGCGCCGTGGCTGTGCAGCGTCCCCCCGCACTCGGGGCACGATACGGGGACGGGTCCGCTGTATCTCAGGTCGAACTGCTGGAGCCTCCTGCCGCAATCGACCTTGGTCGCACTGCCGATGAGCTCGCAGTCCCGGACGCCGAGCAGTTCCTCGACGTAGCCTGCCGCGCCCATCTATTCCCCCTTCGAGAGGTAGGAGGCGAGCTCAGCGATGTCGTAGCGCTTCCCCTGCGAGATGAGGTCGTACACCTGGTCGGCCAGGGGCTCGATTGCCTGCGGGTCGTCAAGCGCCTGCTCGGCGAGGTCTCCCAGCTCGTTGCTCATCATCGACATGAGGGCCCTGATGACGATGTTGCGCAGGCGCCCGTCCGCGAGGACGGCCTCCTTCGTGTTGCTCGTGTTCGTGATCTGCGTGTTGGTCACGGGGTCTGCCGCCACGGCGTCGGAAACCGCGTTGACAGCTCGGGCCTTCACGAGAGGGTCGCCCTCGACGCCCCACGTGCGGTTCAGCCTCTCCACGATCCTCGCCATGGTGTCGCGCTTGGGAGCGGCGCCTGAGCCGCCCGCGCCCATCGGCATAAGCTCGCCTCCCTCGACCCCCTCGGGGACCTTCTGGGCCGATATGCGGAAGTCCCGGAGCACGAGGCCGCGCACGTCGACGTCGTCGAGCGAGGTGCCCGCGATCCTGTGGCCGAGCAGCTTTGCGAAGCTGTAGAACACCTCGAGGTTGGGGTCGCCGAAGTCGAGCGCCTGGGACAGGAACGTGTAGGCGGAGCAGTACTTGGAGAGCTTCTTCCTGAAGGTCATCAGCTCCGCGACCAGCCCCGCCGCCTCGTCCGCGTTCCTCTTGGCCCTCTCCGCCTCCTCGGCCTCGCCGGCCGCCTCCGCCCGGTTGGCGCACTCCAGCCAAGTCTCGTAGGAGTCCCTGGCCGCCGCGAACCTCTCGCGGAAGATCTCGGCGGGCCCGGAGACGGCGGAGTAGAGGGCGGCCCTGTAGGCATCGCTCTCCCCGCCGGCGGCGAGGCCCTTGGACCTGTAGAGCGCCTCCTTGAACCCATCGACGTCGCGCGTCGCGTACACGTCGGCTGCGTCGAGGGCGTCCTTCAGGTCGTAGACGACGTTCGGGTCCTGGGCCGTGGTCATCGCCGCACCCTTGTCGTAGGTCTTGAAGGCGGCGAGAACCGTCTCGGGGTCGTTCACGAAGTCGACGACGAAGACCCTGTCCTTGCCGGAGCACGTCCTGTTGACGCGCGAGTAGGTCTGCACGATCTCGATAGCGTTGCCGAGCGGCTTGTCGACGTAGAGGGCGACTAGCTTCTTCTGGTCGAACCCGGTCTGGAACTTGTTGGCCACGATGAGCAGCCTGCTCTCGGGGCGGTCGAACGCCCTCTCGACCGGGCCCTGCCCGGTCGGGTTCATGTTGGCCTCGGTGTACTCGTAGCCGCGCTCGATGAGGGCGAACGGGTTGTCCTCGAGGTACTCGTCCTCGGGCAGGACGCACCTGTCGCCCAATACCTTCTGGGAGAAGGCGACGAGCGGCTCGCCGGGCACCTTGAAGCGCAGCTTCGGCTCGACCTTGGCGGGGTCGAGGTCCGGGCGGGAGCGGAGGTACGCCTCTATCGCGTACTTGTAGCGAACGACCTCGGGGCGCCCGGAGGTGACAATCATGGCCTTGGCCTCGCCGTTCAGGAGCGGCGCCACGTTGTCGACGAAGTGGTCGATGATCCACTTGGCCTTCTCCATGACGTTCGTCGGGTGGAGCGAGCGCCACTTGGCGATCTTCCTCCTGGCGCGGCGCTCGTCGACGAGCCTGCCGTCGGCGTCCTCCGACTCGTCCTCAATCCTCGTGAGGGTACGCAGGGGCACGTATCCCGAGAGCGGGTCGATGATGTAGCCCTCCCCGATCGCCTGCCGCATCGGGTAGAGGTGGAAGCTGCCCATGACCGGGTTGCCGTCCTCGTCCTCCTCGCCCGTGGGCGTGCCGAACAGGGTCTTGGTCTCGGCCTTCGGGGTCGCTGTGAACGCGAGGAAGGAGACGTTCGGCGGCATGAGGTTGCTCGCCTGCATCTGGGCGAAATAGGCGTCCATGACCGACCCGTCATCGCCCGAGTCGTCGTCGAAATCGAGCATCCTCTCGAACTTCAGCTTGTCCGCCGCTGCGTTGAAGGCGGTCTTGAGGGACGCCGCAGAGCTGCCTTCTTGGGAGCTGTGCGCCTCGTCGACGATCACCGCGAAGCCGGCACCCGCGAGCTCGGGCAGGGCCGCGATGTCCGGCCACGCGTAGAGAAATGTCTGGATGGTGACCACGACAATCTCCCTCTTCTGGCGAAGGGCCTCGACGAGCTGGGAGCTCTTGGAGCCGTCCGAGACGGCGTTGCCCCTCTCGTCGCGGCCGACCATGACGACCTGGCCCGTCACCTTGGAGAGCTGGGAGATGGTCTTCTTTATGTTCTGGTCGAGCGACAACCTGTCGGTGACCACCACGACGCTCGAGAATATCTTCTCGCCGTCAGCGCGGCGGAGCCTCGCGAGGTCGTGCGCGGCCCAGGAGATGGTCTCGGTCTTGCCGGAGCCGGCCGAGTGCTCGATGAGGTAGCGGCGCCCCGCCCCGTGCTCGCGCGCGTCGGCCAGGACCTTCCTCTCCGCGTCGAACTGGTGGTAGCGCGGGAAGATCTGGGTCGCCGCCTTGCGCCAGCGGCCCGTCGCATCCTGCCTGTCCTCGACCTCCTCGAATACGAAGCGGTCGAAGATGGACAGCCAGTTGTCGCGCTGAAGGATGGTATCCCAGAGGTAGTGGGTCCTGTACTCGCCCTCGGGCGCGTCCGGGTTGCCAGCGCCGCCGTCGCGCCCCAGGTTGAACGGAAGGAAGCGGGGCTTCGCCGACTTGCTCGGGAAGGGGCCGAGGTTCGTACACATCCACACCTCGTCCTCGGAGACGGCGAAGTGGACCACGGCGCCCCTCTTGTACATGAGCAGCGGGTTCTTCCTGCCGCCGTCGGGTTCTATAGGCCTGCGCTCGTCGGCGTACTCGTCGATCGCGTCACGCACGGTCTGGGTGAGCTCGGTCTTGACCTCGCCGGTGGCGACCGGGATGCCGTTGACGAACAGGGCGAAGTCGAGCGACTTGCTTCCGGCGGTCTGGTAGTGGACCTGGTGCATGAAGCGCAGGATGTTGGCGTCGTAGCGCTCCCTCGCCCCGGGCACGCGTTCGTCGTCTGGGTATCCCGCCATGCACTCGACGGTCTGGTACCCCGCCATCTGGAAGCCCTTGCGCAGCGTGAGGACGGTGCCGTTCCTCTCGAGACTCTTCACCAGGGCGCGCCTCAGCTGGTCGGCCCAGCGGGCGCCCTTCTCGCGGCGCATCTTGTCGAGCTTCTCGGGCGCTGTGGCTTCGAGCCAGGCGACGAAGTCGTCGAAGACCAGCGCGTCGTCCGCGTCGAAGCCCGTGTCGTCGGGCGAGAGTTCCCAGCCCTCGTCGCCGAGGCCTGCGACCTTGCGGGAGATGTAGCGCTCGAAGGCGTCCTCTTGGTGGATCTTGCGGCGGCCGCTGTACTCGACGGCGGCTTGGGGCCTACTTGCGTAACGCATGTCAACTCGTGCCATGGCTATGCCTCCGTGCAGTCGATCTTGCCGGTGACGGCGTGGTGGATGATGGACTTCCGGTACTCGCCGAGCTTCTCTATGAGCTTCTCCTGGCGAGAGACCGCCTCGTCGATGGCGGCGCAGCGCTCGTCGAGGTAGGAGACGATGCGGCGCTGCTCTGAGAGCGAAGGGATTGGCATTTTCACATGGGCAAACGCCGGTGGAGTAATGGTTTTGCGCATGCTTTTGTAATAGAGGCGCAAGTGCTTTCCGTCATCTACAGCGGTGTAGTAATACAAAACAAAGCGGGGATCGCAAACGTTGTTGTTGATCTCGAAGACATCGTAGGCACCAGTTATCATTCCCTCAATGTCGCTTAGGCCCACTGTTCGCGGGGTTTCATCAATGTCAAATAGGCAGAACACCATTTGTCCGGGTTGAACAATTTGATATGAGTCGAACGATGCGGGGAACTTGCCTCCATCTTCAACGTTTCGCTTGATAATCCCCTGCTTAGTGAGAGAAAGCAGGGGATAGTCGCCTGCCTTATCACCCACGACATTGTTTTTGGTTAAGCGCAGAGCAACATAGTTTGGAGTCATCTTCCAATCCTTCGGCATCTCGCCAATCCACTCGACGCCGCTGGCCTTCATCTCGACGTTAGGGTCGAGACCCTTCGTCACGGCATGCGCGATGAGGGACTTCTTGTACTCCTTGAGCTTCTCGATGACCTCGCGACGCTTCGCGACGTCCTCGTCGATGGCGGCGCAGCGCTCGTCGAGGTAGGCAACGATTCGACACTGCTCGGCCTGGGGTGGAATGGGTAGGAACATGTGGCTCACGCCATGCCAGTCCAGCGACTGACGCATGCCTCCACCCATGTTGTAGAAAACTTTTAGCGTGTCCACGAAATGGAGCACGTAATGAAAGTATTCCGAACTGACCAGTTCATGCCGAGGGCGGATAGTCAGGTACGCAGAGGTGATGATTCCGTTGAAGCTGCACAGACCCGTTCGAAGGCTCCTTTGGTCGTTCTGGAGATCTGTAAACCTCAGCACGATGTCACCGGGCTCAATGATGTTGTATCCCTCATAGCTGGCAGGGACCAGCCCATCAACCTTGTTGATGTCCTTCTGGACGATGTTCCCGTAACTGAGAGAGAGGAGATTGTTTTCCTTCATACCTTCGTTTTTGTTTTTTACAGGAAACGCAAGTTGGTAAATGCGCAGCATATCCCAACTCGCCGGCACCTCGCCAATCCAGTCGACGCCGCTGTCCTTCATCTCCCTCATGCCAGGAACCCCCTCATGAGCTCGCCGAGGCCATCCTCGAGCTCGAGGATCTCCTCGGCGATCGCTTGCGGGTCGCGCGGCTTCTCGTATTTGTAGAAGTACCTGTTGAACGAGATTGACGTTCCGACGACGCCCACCTCGCCGTCGCCGAGCGGGTTGGCCGTAAGCCCACTCTTGGCGTCGTACTTGGGCTCATCCTTTACGGATTCGTCTACCACGACGTCAGGCGCATAGGGCAGCACTTCGGTCGCCATATAGTCGTCGATCCCCATGCCTATGGGCACGTTCTCCGCGTCCTTGAGCTCCGGATCGAACACCGGGTTGCCCTTCGCGTCGATTGCGGGGGGCGCGGACGGGTCTCGACGTCCGAAGACCTTGACGAGAGCGTCGGCGAGGGCGGCCTTCTGCGGCTTGGGCTTCTCGATTGCTTTGTGAAGCTTCTCGGTCGCTGTCAGAACCTCGCCATACGTGAGCGAGGTGCCCTCGTTCTTCTCAACCCAGGAGCGAATGGCGGCGCGGCTCGCGTCCGACAGCTTCTCCATAGGCTTGCTGAGGGTAAAGAGGGCATCCAGCCCATCGACTGAGGGCTCGATGATGACGCGCAGCGGGCGCTGCGTGGTCACCTTGCGGTACATAAAGTCCTCGACCGGAACGATGACCGATCTGCCGTGGTCGTGCCCGTCCACGTAGGTGCGCACGATCCACGCGGCCTGATCCTCGCCGACCTCGTAACGCTTGTTCCCCTGGCTTTTGCGCAGGGCGGTCTTCTCCTCCGAGGCGTCGATGAGCTGCACATAGCCCTTGCGGTTCTCTACCTTGTGGTTGTTGAGCACCCAGATGTAGGTTGCGATGCCCGTGCGGTAGAAGATCTCGGTCGGCAGCTTCACGATGCAGTCGACGAGGTCCTCGCTGAACAACCAGCGGCGGATGCCCGATGGCCCGCTGCCGGCATCCCCGTTGAACAGCGGGGAGCCTGAGAGCACGATGGCGGCCTTCCCTCCGCCCTCCTCGGGCGGGGCCATCTTGGCCGCGACGTTCTGCATGAAGAGCATGCTGCCGTCGTCGATGTCGGGCTTGCCGGCGCCGAACCTGCCATCGAAGCCGCGGCCCATCTCCTCGAGGACGGCGTCCCTCTCCTTCTTCCACTCCTTGCCGTAAGGCGGGTTGGTCAGCTGGTAGTTGAAGGTGCGGCCCTCAAACTTGTCGTCGTCGAGGGTGTCCCCGAGCTTGATGCCCGCCGAGAGGTCGGTCATCTGGTCGAGAACGTCTCCCGAGCCGCCGGCGATGTTGCGCAGCATGAGGGCCGCCTTGCCCATGGCCCAGGTCGCGTCCTCGAGCTCCTGTCCGTAGGGGACGATCTTGGTGGGGCTCTTGAAGTGACCCCTGTCGTGCCACTCGTCGAGCTGGTCGAGCGCGTCGCAGATGAAGCCGCAGGTGCCGCAGCTGCCGTCGTAGAGCGTGCGGATGTCGCCCTCGTCGGCGTTGAGGAGCGTGTCCTCGTTCGCGAACAGGAGCGCCGTGGCGAGCCTCGCCACGTCCTTAGGCGTCATGAAGTCCTCGGCGTCCTGCGAGATCTCCTCGCCGTATCGCTGGATGAGGTGCTCGTAGATGTCGGTCATCATGCGGTCGGAGACCGCCTCGGGCCCGAGGTCGAAGCCTGCGAAGCGTGTGCAGACCTCGTAGAGCATGCCCTTCTCGTCGAGCTTCTCGCAGGTCTGGCGCATCTCGAAGCGCTGCAAGACCTCGCGCGCGTTCGCGGAGAAGCCGTTGACGTAGGCCATGAGGGCGTCGCACGTTTTCGTCGCCCCGAGGTTGGAGAGCGTGAAGCTCGTGACGTTGTAGAAGCAGTGGCCGGATAGGGCGCAGTACTTCGGGTCATCATCGTCCCAGACCCCTTTGGCGGCCTGCCTGCTCACGCCCGCCCGCGTCGGCTCGAGGGCGCACTCGAAGCGCCTCAACACGGCGAATGGGAGAATGAGCTTGTTGTAGTCGGCAGGGCGGATGACATCGCGCACATAGTTCGCGATGCTCCATATCTCGTTCACGTAGTCGAACGCGGTTTTGTCGGCCATGGTTGGACCTCTCTGCGAAAAATATATTTCCAACCATGTATTTTACAACCGAAAGCTCTAATTTGAGCTTTTGACCGACCAATCGTTTAACAAATCTGGCAAGCGGTTTCGCCAACCACTGATTTAACGAACCCAACCAGTAATTTTACATACCCATTTTTTGACGGTTGTCGGGTTGAGGTGGCGGTTGTGGTTGTGGTTGTGTTCGAGCCAGTGCCGGGCTTGTTGTGGGGTGATGGTCTGCGTGAGGCTTTGCGGGTTGATGGGGGTTATGGTGGGTGGGTTCGGGTGGTTCATGTTCCGCCTCCTGTGTTTTTTGGTTGTTTTCAGTATAGCATATCACGGTGTTATCATTTCGTGTACACTTGGTTATCAAAACGTGATAACATTATACTCACCAAAAAGGAAGTGAGACCACCATGAACCACGACGACATCACTAGCCAACTCAGGCGCATCCTCGAATGGGCGGAACAACCAGACCCAGCGGCCAAGCCGCTCGCCGAGTACCACGCCATCGCCAATCTACCTGTCCGCCAAGTGCAGCAGGCGCTGCTCACCATCGAAGATGAACCGGAATACCAACGGATCGAACACTTCTACACCAACGAACTGCGAACCGGACACGACCTCGAACAACGCCTCAACCGGTCGAACACCGAGTTCAAATTTCTCCGCGAATACTGCGGCCTGACCCAACACGAACTCGCCTCCCGACTTGGCGTGAGCATCGGCACGGAACGCCGATGGGAATCGAAAGACGAAACCTACACGCCATCACGCAACGCATGGCAGACCATTGATAGCCTGCATCAGGAAACCGACAGGGAAGCGCATGGAATCCTGGACGCATTCTATGAAAGGTTCAGCGACGCCGATCCTGAGGAGATGGAAGACGGAACGGTGCAAGTCCATATGCTCCCCGCAAAGGCCGTCACACTGTACCTGTTCGACAATCAAGAAGACTATGAGGAGGCCAGCCGTACCCTGACCTCCCGGTTCGCCCCCGACAGGCAAGCGGACCCCGAGGCAAACCGGTTCCAAGATCTAGTGAATCGCGCTGTACTGGTTGCCCACAAGGTCGAGGACACGCAACCCCGTGAATGGATGCTCGAATACCTGCGCGCCGAACTCCAGTACGGCGCATACCTGACCATGACCGGAACGCCCACGCATACACGGCACAACGCCATCATGCGCGTCGCATACATGCTGGCGCAAATGGACAGGGAACGTTTCATGGCCGTGCACATCTCCAACGGGGCGACCCTGCTCTCATCGGATTCCACCACACTCGAAAAGGAGACCCAACAATGATGGAACGAACCGGATTCATGGACCGTTTGCGCCAACTGGCGCTTGTCGCGGTCATCGTCGTCATCGTACGACTGTCTTGGGAGTATGCGGCACCATTCTGCGCGGAACGACTCAGCGGGTTCCGGGAATGGTTCCGCCCGATCGCCGCCACGACCATCCATGTCTGGCAGGGCGGAGGTTTTTGGACGCGCCTACAGCTTGCCTCCGTGATTGCGATAATCCTGTGGATGTTGTGGGCGGTTGGTTCGGCGATTTGGCGTTGGCGCGAATGGGTGCCCGAGATCTTTGTTGCATTGTGTGATGGGATTGCTGCATGCGCTGTTTGGATGCACAGTCAGATGTTCCGCCGTCATGCCGAAGTGGATACTTCGGGTAAAAAAGGGAACGATTAGCTGGTAGAATAGGGTTAAGGCTTACAGGCACTGCAAAATTAGCCTGTACCTTTACCTCACTAAAGCGCGAAGGCTGGTCCGTTTTGGCCCGGCCTTCGCTCTTTTCGGCATGTAGGTTACTGTGCGGCGACCAATCGCAAATGGTCGGCGGCACGCTGTGCGATGCGTTGGACGGGTTGGCCGATGATGGACAATTGGATGGTGCGCTGGGGATTGCCAGGGTCTGCAAACAGTTTGGTGAGCGTGTGGCGGCTATTCGCCCATGCATGGAGGCGGGTGATGCGGTTTGTGGTGGTGATGTCCGCCAAGAGCAGGTCGCCGGCCCTGTCGCGCCAGAATCCCGGCTTGTCGGGCATGTCGACGGCGGTTTCCTCACTTAGTGTCCTCACGCACAGTGTCGCCCGTGATCCCCGTCTCTGACCGGGGAATAAGACGCTTGATCTTCACCGGGGAATCATCCAAAAAGGGAAACCACACGGACACGGTTTTCCCGTTACGAATAAGATAATTGTTCCTGTCGAAAACCCCATCACCCCTTTGACTGAGCAACGTGTCGAAGAGGAAAAAGGAGGCGAGCCCCACCTGCGGTATAACATTCTCCCACTCTTCACGGTCACGAATCAACTGGATGACCTCAACCGTGACGCGCTTACCGTTGAAAAAATTGAGGGTCAACTGGTCGCCGGATTGCAGCATGTCACCCACTTCCCGTTCGACACCCTCATAAATCCGGTACTTGCCGTGCTTGCTGATTCTTGTTCTCATTGAACTGGTTCCTTTCTTAGTTGCTTGTGGTTTCAGGCGAGTTGTTGGTAGATGTTGGTGAACAGGGTTTCGACGTCCTGTTCAGTGGCTATTGGTTTGTCTTGGGTTAGTTTGCTGTTGTGGGTGATGTGGGCGATCAGCAGGCCGTGTGTCTCTTCGAAGCTGATTTTGTATTGGGTGCGCCCCTGTGCGATGGTGATGGTGTGGTGGGTGAAGTCGGCGCCCATGTAGGGGTCGATCCATGGGGGTTGTTGGTTGAGGATGCGCATTGCTGTCTGGTAGAGGCTGCGTGTGGCGTGGTCGAGGTTGGTCATGACATACTCCTTGTTTTGTAGATAAGTTCAGTATAGCACTTAAGTATGGTTGATACGCACACCCCGCGACAATATCCACGTCACATCTAAAGCAAGAAACACACCAACACCCCAAACAACCCCACGACAGACCATCGCATCATCCGGATCGCTCCAACCCGTGACAACACGTCGAAGGGAACAGGGAATAGGCCAATGCAACGATCGTTCTTGCCCAAGAACCATGACTTGATTCGCAACAGAGGGGAAACCGAAGAGGAAACCGAAAAAGAACAGGAGGATCAGCGGGGGGGGGGGGGTATTAAGCGAAGGAATAAGACGACCAACTAGGGGAGGAGAGGCATGTGCGGCGGACTCGTGAATATGACAGTGCACATAAGCGCGAACCAAGAAGGTTCTCTAGTGGTGGTTGGTGGTGAAGAAGGGGCGCCCGCCTGATCTCATTCAGGCGAGGTCTTTTCCGTTGGTTCCCCAGCGGCGGCAGTATGGAGCCTAAGAGACACTCGGCACGGGTATTGTTCCGTACACGGCGGCATACGTATGGGTGTCCGAATCAACGGTTTGGTCGAAACATGCAGTTGGCGGTCCGATTATTGCTGCACCGCACCCATACACTACTAATGCGCCCGCATTGGTCGGTACGTTCCTCGGCTCCGGTCCTTGTTTCGGCTCTGGCTGCTTCGTGGCTTTATCTCACGAAGACCGGCGTCCCCATCGGACGGGTACACGTTGGCGGGAGGATTCGCGAGGGGCTATCCCTGTTTCCCTCGGTCTTCAGTACTGGGTTGCGTATGTTCGCGACCTATGTTATACTGAATCTGTTTTCAATTATCTCTTGGGCTCGACCACCTCGGTGGCCGAGCCTTTCCGTTACTGTGACCGTTCCCCGTTTCGGTCTGGAGGACGACCATGGTTTGTGGACGCAATCAGCATATCACATATCGCCCCCCCTCAAGTCTGGGTCAGTTCGGATTCCAGAACTTTTATCAGTGATATACTGAACACATGCACAAAAACATTATCTTCATAAACAAGGCATCGTCATGCGTGCGCAATATCGGAGATGCACTCGCATTCGCCTTAGTCTGCGCTGTAGTGACGGCCTATTGGCGTATCGGCGCGATCTTCCGCGACAAAGACAATCAAGACTGGGCCGACCTCGCTAGATGATATTCTGAAAGCGTACACAAACCTACTTACAGGACAATGACGTACGCCAAAATGGAAGGAAACCACCATGGGAGGATTCAACGAAACCCAGCACCGGCGCAACCCGGACGGCACCTTCGCCGACATGGGCAACACGCGGCTGAAAGCGGCATGCGGGACTGCGAACGCCCGCCCCGATTTCAGCGGCATAGACCTCAGGGAGAGGAACTTCTCCTTCCATGACCTGTCCGCAGCCGATCTCCATGACGCCGACCTGCGCGCCTGCGAATTCTGGCACACAAACCTGCGCGGCGCGGATCTGTCCGGCTCGGACATGCGTGGCGCCGGACTGTACAGCTCCGACCTGTCGCAAGCGGACCTGTCGGATGTGGAGCTGCGCAATGCGACCCTCGCGAACTGTGATTTTCATGACGCCGACGTGTCCAGCACGCATTGGGATGCGGCCGCCATCGTCGATTGCGACTTCCGTGGCACCGGCCTGACCCCCGATGACGTGCTCGACCACATGGAAGAGCGCGACACGACATACGCGTTCGCACGCAATCTGTTCGACGACGGTTCGGGATATGCGGCGGAGGTTGATTACGATTCGGAAGCGGCGTATTCGAGCGCAACCCTGTACGCGCCCGGCTATGATCCGGAAGACCATGATGGGCCGCTGCGATTTTTGACGGTCTCTGATGCGCGTGGCGCTTCCGTCAGACCGGATTTCTCCAGCAGGGCGGACATCGAGGATCAGGTGGCGGAGTATTCGGGCAACGGCATGGTGGCGTTGTCCGACGAGACGCAGCGAAGGATCGTGGACACGCTCGACGAGTATGTGGACTACGGTACCGGCAGGTGGCGCAACACGAACATCCACGCGAATCTGGACACGATCGACGAAGATGACTTCACGTGCATCCTTATGGAGTGCGACATGGAAAGCTGAACTCGGCGCGTTCGAAGCGTGTCATGGCATCGGAATACATATGCTATACTGAGATTATCCACAAACCACGGCAAAGGAAGCACCATGGCGTTCCCCGACATACCCATCAGCTTCTCCGGCACGGCATGCGCCGACCCGAAGCTCTACCAGACACAAGGCAAGACCCCCGTAGCCAACTTCACGCTCGCCGTGAATCACCGGCATTGGGACGCCGCGGCGAAACAATGGGTGAAGGGCGCCACGACATTCAAACGGTGCAAGGCGTTCGGACGGCTCGCCGAAGGGATCGGCTCCAATCTGCGAAAAGGCATGCGCGTGGTCATCATCGGCAGCGAGTCGTGCGAATCCTACTGTGACCGCAACACCGGCGAACAACGCAGCATGCAGGTCGTCACCGTGGCCGACGCCGGACCGAGCCTCATGTTCGCGGCGTCGCAGGATGCGGCGGGCCCGGCCATGGGTGCGGGAATGTTCGATTACGCTCCGCCGGCGGGAGGAATGGACGACCCATACGCGCAGTTCGACGGCGTGTCGGACCGTGCCTGACGGGCTGAATAGCCGATAATGAACATTATGTCAGATTGTGGATTGACGTCTGCGCCCATCCACAAGGACACTGTGGACAACGATACCACACCATCCACAAGGACACTACATGTACACCACCCCCACCCCCGACGACTGGCGCAACCAATACCTGCTGCAATACGCGAAACGCAGCATCCGGGACGCCGCCGACAGCATCACCCTCGCCATCGACCGGATCGGGCCAGACAGGGACACCACACAGCTCACCGAACTCAGGGACACGCTCAACGACACCGCGGCCAGACTGGCCGGCAACCACACCCCGCAAAGGACCACACGATGAACAACTTCACCATGACCATGCTCATGCCCGAATGCGGGGACACCGTACGCATGGACCTCCGCTACGACACCAACGGATACACGCTGCACACCCCCGACTGGACACTGTCCATGCCCGACGACGTGACCGTCCGCGACACCGTGGAAAGCGTCCAGGCCGTGCACATGATGCTGGAGCACCGGGCATGAGCCGCAACAGCGCCGTGTGGCGCGAACATGCCAAATGCTCCGGCAAGGGCGACCTGTTCTTCGATGACATCCGTGAACAGGAGGCGAAAGCCATCTGCGCGGACTGTCCCGTGCGAGAACAGTGTCTCGACCATGCGATGCGCGCACCGGAACAATACGGCATCTGGGGAGGCAAGACACCACGCGAACGGCGCCGCATGACGCTGTCCACCACACAGGCAAGGAGCCGGCGTTGAGGATCATGGTCGATATCGACAATACGCTTGCGGATTACACGCACGCGTTGCGGTACTGGCTGCGTGGCACCCATGTGTATGGCCCGTTGAACGAGTATGCGATGGCGGAGCCGTGCGAGTACGGGTTGTGGCGTGACCCGTCGTGGCCGTTCAGCTCATATGAGGAGTATGCGGACGCCCACCATGCTGCGGTGTTGGACGGATTGTATGCGGCGGAGCACCCGTATCCTCATGCGATGCGCGCCCTGTGGCAGTTGGTCGAGGACGGCCATGATCTGGTCGTCGCCACCAGTCGTGTGGACGACGAACACTTCCAACAGACGTTCGCATGGTTCACCCGGCATTGGCATGATCCGGCGCACGGCCCGGTCGAGTATGGTGTCGGATTCCATTTCGGTGACAAGACCCTGTTGGATGTGGACGCCGCGTTCGAGGACGACCCAGCTGTCATTGACGAGCTGGCCGCCAAGGGCGTCACCGTCATCCATCCCGACCATCCGTACTGCCGTGACGGTGGGGGCATCACCATGAGCGATTGGAGACAGGCGCCCAGCATCATCCGGCAATTGCAAGAAGACAAGGAGAACACAAGGTGACCGATACGCAAGGCTTGATTGACGCGATCCTTGCCGAGGACACACGCATCCACCGTGTGATCGGCAAGGAGATCGCGGACGCCAAACAGCAGCTGTCCACGCGCGCCGGCGACACGAGCGGACTGCCGGCACTGATCGACGCATTGGAACGCGTGGGCCGGCAATTCGACCCATCCACCCCTGCCGTACGGTTGCGTACACGACGCGCCGCACTCACCATGCTTGAACGGAAGGGGGAAGACCAATGATCAATGTGTCGCAGCAACGCGCCCTGCTGCACAGGATCATGGACGAGTGCACACGGTTGGAACAGGAACGCACCACGTCGGCTGAACAGGTGTTCGGCGTGGGGCATGCGAACGCCGACCCATACACCGACGGGTATCTGGACGCGTTGGCGCAAATCGACGCATACTGCATGCGCCTCGATGATGCCATGTGGAAACCCTGACCCAACCGTCAACCAGTGAAGGAAACCAACAAGATTGACCAGTGAACAACGCAAGGAGATGGCCCGCACATGGGCGAAATGCCACGTGCCCGTGGCGGACATCACCCGCCTGTTGGAAATCAGCGCGGAGGAACTCGACATAATCCTCAGCGAACAACCAGCACCAGAACCGGAAGGAACCACGCAATGAACGTCACATGGATACGACGCACGCAATGCGCATGGCATGCACACGGCCTGTTGCATGACACCATGCTGTTGGTTGGCGCATACCAACAGTTGGCCGTACGGTTGGCGGACGGGTTCGACGAGGACGTGTTCGCCACCGCGCGCACCATCCGCCAACTGATCGAACACGGGGTCGACAAGATGGAAGCGTACCTGATCGCAGGGCGGCTGCCGGACACATGGGCAGCCAAACAACGTGAACGCCTGACGGCCGTAATCGACCAGACGGACGCGCTCATGAACAAGGCCCGCACCCAACACAACGAGATGCTGCTGTTGGAGTACGAGGCGAACGGTGTTCCCGGCCATGTTCTCGAACGTATCCGGCAGGCCATGGCCGGCACGGACGGGTTGTTGGGCGGCATCGAGGTCATGCCCGTGCTTGGTGAGGAGTGAGCATGCGACTGGATTGCCCATGCGACCTGTGCGGCAAACCCCGCGGTCGGGACAAGCGGCCTTGGCAGCATTTCGTGGACATGCTCGGCCATCATCACCACCGGTGTCCGGACCATTGGCAGGTGCGGTGCCTGGCCTGTGGGCGCATGGCCCTTGCCGCGACCCATCATATGCTCACCATCGACGGGTGGTGCATCATAGGCGGACGTGACGCGGTCTGCCCGCAATGCCAGGACAAAGGACACCGGCCATAATCTCAGCGAAGACCCTGCGGCACATCCGCACATTGCGCGACCAGGGATGCAGTGTCGCGGAAATCCACCTCATCACCGGCATCAGCGGATGCGTCATCAAAGACATCCTGTCCACCCCAACCGACACCAACCCTCCCCCGGCGCCGGACACACCCGACCCCGTGGATGCATTGTTCGACTGACCACACATGTGAAAGGACAACGGTTATGAACGCGAACCCCAATCCGGCCGACGACACCGGCACCACCCTGCTCTTGGGTCCGCCGATCCTCATCGTCACCACCCACATGGGCGGCCTGTTGGCCGTACCCATGCAGACCGACGTGGAAGGGCAACGGCAGCGGATCGAGACACCGTGCGAGCAATGTGGGGACAGTGACACAGTATTCGCCGTTGTCCGCACATGGAACGAACTCGACGACGAGCTCATGGACTTGGCTGGGGACGGGTGGGCCGACGATGCGCTGATCGACATCGCCACCCTGACATGCCGCCGGTACTGCCCGAACGTGGACGAACGGACCGTGGGCGAACTGGAGGCACGGTTGTGCGCACGCGCCGCGCAATGGTGGAACGACAACGAGACCTTGGAGGACGAATGATGACCCCCCAACAGCCACAAGACACGACGCACCTACGGGCGTGTGCATGGCGTGGTCACCCGCGTGTACGCGCACAGTTTCGATATGGCCGACCGTGGCGGCATGATCGTGCATGCGCTCATCCCCGACCGGCTCGCCACGATGGCGTGCGGATTGGGCAAAGGCAGTGTCGTGGACGTGCGCGGGTTGATCACCCATGACGGGAGGCAGTGCATCATGCGGGTGGAACGCCTCGAACGGTTCACATCGCACCCACATCGGACCGTCACGGCCGCCGACCTGCCCCGTCCTGGTTTTGATTTCACCGGCGGGTTGGGGTCCGTCGCCTACGTCCGGCAATTGCGCGGCTACGACGAGTAGAAAGGACACAGAGTATGAGCGGTGCGCATGCAAAACCATTGACCCGACGCCAACACCGGAGGCGGGCCCGCATCAGCAAATGGACAGCCGGCATGATGGGTGCGGCACTACTGGCAGGGGCCGCCACGTGCGCGCTCACCATGCCCGGAACCCCCACCGCGCTCGGCGTACCCGACCGCAGCCCGACCCCCGCCGTCACCCGCAGTGTGGACGGGCCAACCGTATCCCGTGATGCCACCCGTGAGGCGTTGGCTGACGGAGTAGCGGCGGTGAGTGTGGATTCCACCGGCACATGGACCATGGGCAATGACCGTATCGACGTGGACCGGCTCACCCGCACCGCACCCGAACCCACTGACCTGCATCATGCGAAAGCCACACAACAGACCGTGGACCTGCTCAACACCACTGACATACCAGCCGATACGAGCACCAGCACCCCAACCGCCACGGGCGACAGCGGCAACGCGTACCCGTGGGGGCAATGCACATGGTGGGCGTACGTGCGCCGCCACCAACTTGGATTGCCTGTCGGATCGTATTTCGGCAACGGGCAGGCATGGGCCGCATCCGCCGCACGGCTCGGCTACAGTGTCAGCCACCAACCCACAGTGGGCGCGATCATCGTGTTCCAACCCGGCCAGGCCGGCGCCGACCTAACGTATGGGCATGTCGCCATCGTCGAACAAGCGCACGGGGACGGGAGCATCACCATCTCGGAAAGCAACGCGCAAGGTCTGGGCGTCATCTCCAACCGAACCCTGACGGACGCCACCCAATACACCTACATCCATTAGTCAAAGGAGAACCCTCTTGAGCCGCACCTACACCACCATCCGCTACAACGCGTTGGAACGCAAAGCCCTCGCTCACGGCTACCAGAGCGCGGAGGACTACCTGCGCCACACACCACGGTTACGCCATCGGTTGTACCAGTGCCCGGTCGGACGGCACTGCCCCACATGCACCAACAACTGCTGCCACGCCAACCATGTGCGATGTACGGCAGCACGCCAACAGCAGGAGGAATCATGAAACCAGACAAACCACGGACATGGCTCAACCCCCAATCATCATCATTCGATCAGGACATACAAGCACTGGGAGGAACGATCATACATTTGCAAACCAGCAATCAAATTTTTGACCCGAACAGTACAACACTCCTAGAACCGGATCCACAAAAGGCATCCCTGGAGGCAACACCCGATAGCCGCAATCCTCATACAGCAACCGCATACGCTGCTCACAATTGCCAATCGCCACCGGATTGCCATGGGCCCTCAGGACCGTGCCAAACAAGTTAATGAGCACAGTGGCAATCCCTTGTCTGCGGTATTCCCCCACTACTGCGACAGCACGCAAAAACACACGGACTCCCTTTGGGAAATATAAGGCCTGATACCGGATGACACCGCCAATTCGCCCATTGGGCGCCACCGCCACAATACCCTCCTGATCCGGTCCAACAGCAGAAGGGCCAATGGAATCGGATACCAGACGATCCGCGGCGTCACGGTCATTCACCGTCTCCCGGCGGAATGTCCAACCTTGTTCCACAAGCAGACGGGAGAACCTATAGTGCTTCTCAGCATTGAAATCAAGCATGGTTGTATCATATCGTCTCCTTGCGCACCGGTATCACGCCCTCTCCCATCCGCATGCCAATAACAAGCCCCCGAACACTTCATCACAGAAAGGCTCACCCATGTGGCCCGTATTATTCAACGGCATGGCAGTCGGGTTCGCATTCCAGCTGTGCCATCGCCTCCACCAAGACCGGTTGAACCACCGGCCGGCATACACCGACCCCTGTGTCACTTGGCTGCCCCCGGCCAACACACTCGCCAACACCGGCGCAATCATCATGGAACTGTGCGAACCGAACCCAGACTGGCTCACAGTCGGTCTCAACCTATTGGCCGCCGCCGGCATGCTGCTCATCTGCATACGCCTATGGCGCCAACGTCACCACATGCCACACACGCCCATGCCGACCAGAATCCAGCAGGAAGGACCGTTGCCATCAAGCATCACCGCCCCACCACGCTACCGACCCTGAAAGAAGGCACCCACCGTGAACCATGCACAACGAATCACTGCCGCCACACTGGCCGCCCTCACGGTAATCACACTGAGCGGTTGTGTCTGGGAACCTGATAATCCGAACGAGGGAACAGGTCTGCACTACGAAGAATTCACTACAGAGGACGGGCGCCGTATCCCCTGCGCAGTCTACAAAGGGTATTCGTCCGGCGGGTTGTCGTGTGACTGGGAACACCCCATGGAAGGGAAGGAAACCAAGTGAACGATTCCAACAAGGACAAGTTGCAGATCCTGGAACTGTTCGGCGGTATCGGCGCTCCGCGATGCGCCTACCGCAACCTTGGCGTACCCGTCAAATCCATCGACTATGTGGAGGTCGACGAGAGAGCCGTGAGATCATACAACGCGATGTTCGCCAACGAACTCCGGTACCACACACAGGATATACGAGGATGGAACCTGCGTCCGGACGTGCTCGTACACGGCAGCCCATGCCAGGACTTCAGCATCGCCGGCCGCCAGCAAGGAGCGGACGAAGGCAGCGGAACCCGTTCCAGCCTCATGTGGGAGACCTTGCGCATCATCCGCAACCTCGGCGAATGGAAACCCCGTGTGGTCATCTGGGAAAACGTCACCAACGTGCTATCCAGACACATGCGCCACAACTTCGACAAGTATTTGACAGCAATGCGCGCCATGGGGTATGCGAATACATACGACACACTCAACGCGATGGATTTCGGACTGCCGCAAGCACGCAAACGTGTATTCACCGTCAGCATCCTCCACGGAGCCCCCTTCTCCTTCGACCGTCTGGAACACACACCCATGCGGCCAATCGGACAGTTCCTTGAACATACAGACGAACCACAATACAAAGTGACCCAGCCAAGCATACTCTCCAGAATCGGCGTGAGGTCCAAGACCGGGTTCAGGGGCGACATACCTGTCATCACCGATCACGTCATGACAATCGCCACCAAACAGATGCGATGCCCCAACAGCGGTGTCTTGGAAACAAGCCCAGGCTGCTACAGGTACCTGACCGAACGCGAATGCTGGAGGCTCCAAGGATTCACCGACAATGATTTCAACGCCGCGTTGAAAGCGAACCCCGGCAAACCCCATCGCATGAACGGGACACTGTACAAACAAGCCGGCAACTCCATGCCCGTGCCCATCCTCGAAAGCATTTTCAAACAACTACAAACCATCAGGTAGACCATATGGCCACCACCAACACCACCAACAACAGAGAAGCGGAGTAAAACAATGCTTCCACGACATTGCGAACTGCCACCGGCAACCGAATGCTTCTGGGATGTATACAAGTGCCCGGTCTGCAAACAATGGTGGCGCACCAAGAACAAGGACAAGCCAATCGCCACCAAGTTCTGGTTTCCCACGTCACGCATCGGGCTGAGCCTCATGGGCCTTGGCCGCCAATGCCGCAGTTTCCTACGCCATAACCGAAAGGAAAGAACATGAACAGCGACAACCTTCCCACACCAATGTTCGAGCATCCATTGCACGCCCTGCTCACTGATCTGGGATTCGCGGACGGTGACGCCACTTTCGACATCACCGAGCAGGACGGCACCACCACCGTCTCATTACGTGCGCCGACCGGCTACACGCTTGAAATCCCCCTGCCGCATGACCCTGACCCTGCCAACCAGTTGACCGCCATCAGAAATGAGTTGAACATGCTCCTCATGGGCGAATACGACTTGGACAAGGCGGCGGAACAGGTCATTGGACTTGGATGCGGCAACCCGCAGGGATGGCGGGAGATGATGGCCTACACCCTCGTATGGGTAGCCACTCAGATCGCCCGCGTCGACGAGAACGGTGACGCGCTGTGCAAACTCATGCGCCTCGACCCGTACACGATGAGCCGTGAGGATTTCCTGCGCGGCATGTGGCGCAGCCTGCTTGGCGGCGGACGCAGCATTCTGTTCACCCTGATAGACGAATACCTCAATGTGAATGACCGGGAATTCACCCGTTGGCCGACGCCGCATGACAAGGAGAACTGATGTCCCGAATATCCCACTGTTTTCCTACCTGCATCTGGCTGCGCTGCACACACCCGGCCCTGCTGTCGGAAATCCGGTACGGCCAACGCATCATCAAACGCGCCCACGCCACAGCCACACCAGAGGAAACAACCATGCTGCGGCATATGGCGGCAGACGCGAGCAACACGATCCGCATCCTGCTCGCGGATCTGACAACCGAATACACAAGCTCCAGCCCACTGCGCCGGCACCTGATCGCCGACACCAACACCATCGCAGAGCATGCCACAACCCAACTGGCATCCATCGCCAACACAACCATAAAGGAGCAGGCATGAGCGACCACACACATTGCGCCACATGCGACAGCACCCTCGATCGCATCTACCGCAACCGTCTTGACGGCGCCGACGGCTGGGTGTACGTATGCCCAACTTGCGAAGACCGTGCCGTAGACAAAACCGAACCAGCCATCCCGCACTGCATCCAATGCGGCCGCCTCATGAACCTTGATGGGGACACATGGGTGTGCGGTACCTGCTGCTGGACCCGCGACCAGAACGATCATTGGTCGCATGACACACTCCGCCTCGCCACCCGCACCCTCACTGCGGAAAACCAAACCAACCTCAACACCCCGGCAGAAGCCTACGTTGTGGGATTCCTCGCCGCATGGGACAAAGCATTGGAATTATGCCGCAGCCTCGAAAACCAATTAGGAGAACACGCATGACATGGCGACTGGTCGAAGAACTATATGAGCTCGAAGACTGATACAGGACGAGAGGGAAAACATGTTTGTGGCAAACGTGTACAGGGCGCAGTGGAAGACATTCCGGCATTCCTGGCTCGACGACGAGGAAACGCCTAGGCATTGGGTGCTGCCGATACGGTTCGCTTGCACTTACGGTTTGCCCATATTGGCGGCCGTGCTCAACTTCCACCAAGGTATTCCCCGCCAATCGGCGGGCGCCATCGTGACCGCCGCCGGCGCGATCACCATCGGACTGTTCGTCTTCTTCTGGCAGCTTTCCATATGGAGGCAATCATATAACCGGACAAAACCACGAGGTTACGACGCGGACATATGGTTGCTTGACGGCACGACCGCACACATACTCGCGGCCATCACCAGCGGTATCCTTGCAATACCGATGCTGCTTGTCTCAATGATGCTTCCCACGCCGGAACACGCATGGTGGTGGATCACCCACACACTTCAGGCAACCGCACTGGCACTCACCGCGCACATGTTCGTCACCGCACTGTACTCATTGAGCGACCTGTCCGCCCTGTACACCCAGCTCAACAAAGCGAACCCGATACTGGACGGCAACAACCGAACCTGCTGAAGATACTAAACGAGTGCCACTCGTTTACCCATGGCCTGCGCCAAACGGCTCAGTGTCTTCAACGACGGGCTGATCCGTCCAGTTTCGATACGGCTGATGGTGATACGGCTGACTCCGCTTTTCTCGGCGAGCTGTTCTTGGCTCAAGTGGGCGGCTTCGCGGGCGAGCATGAGCTCCACGGCCGCGTCCATGAGCGCGCCCTGCTCGTCCATGTAGGCGGCTGCCTGTGGGTCGCGGCGATCCTGTTCGATGAGAATGTCATAGGGAATGGTGGTGGGCATCTTGAAGGTCCTTTCTATTGGTATTGGCGCATGATGTCGTGCGCCTTTTTGATTTCGTTGCGTGGGGTCTTCTGCGTTTTCTTCGTGAACCCGTGCGTGATGACGTATTGGTCGCCTATCCGGTGGAAGAAGCAGACGCGTTGGATGTTGTTGGATTGTTGGGAGCGGATTTCCCAGATGTCCGCGTCCAGTTTTTTGGCCCATTGCATCTTGAGCGCGACACCAAGGCCATACTGGCTGATTTTGAGGATGGTCGCGTCAAGTTTGAGCCGGTCCTTGGCTGGCAGGGCGTCCCGCCATTCAAGGTAGGGGCTGCTGCGGTCGTCTTGAATGTGGACGATGAACTGGATTCTGTTCACAATACAGATTGTAGCATATGTGCTACAATCTGTCGAATCAGGCAATCCGCATTTAACTTTCTGCCGATTATTTAACTTTCACGCCGAAATTGAACTTTTACACGCGAATGTAACATATCGCGGCATGCGAGCACATCTGAAAACCGGTAAAATCAACACAAACAGGAGGCCCCCCATGAAACTGATCACCGCGACCAGCGATGCCACACAGCAGGCATTGCAAACCTACGTCAACCAATGGTGCACAGCCAACCATACGCCCACCCAACCGGTCATCCTGCATGAGACACCCGTCCTCGATTCGACCCGGGATGCGATCGACTGGCTCGCCGACCATGACGATCCCACCGGATTCCATGCGGTACGCTACCGGGACGAACACAGCGCCCCATTGGGCCCCAGTGATCGTGAACTGGCGGTGAATCGGGAGCTTGAGGAACTGCGCGGCCGCTTGGAACAACGCAACGAACCCTACTGGGCGCACCACGCGGACGACGCCACGGATGGCATGGTAACCTGCCCGCACTGCCATTCCACGCTCAACACCGCATACTGCGGTACCCGAAAAAGCTGGCGCAACCAGTGCCCCGTCTGCCACACCGACCTACGCCCACAACCAGTGCTCGACCAATACAACCAATGGAACCAAGAATACCTACGATTGCGCGACGAACGCGACCAACTCCGTTACGAACGCCGCCACCCGGTCAGTTGGCTCGTCCTACTCGACGCAACCGGACACGGGGCGGTGAACATCACGCCAGCCTGACAACGGCCGCGTCCCCGGATGCCACACATACCCTAGCCGATTGTCTCCGCCAAACAGGTGTACGCGAAACCACCGAAAAATAGTAATTCATGTACACCACGCCCGGATCCTCCGTATCTACCAGACGCTCATGGTGCGCATGCCATGCGGCACATGCCGTACAGTTTCATCGCGGCCACACCCCACGTCATGCAGCCTGCTAACACCAAACCCCTCTGTTTTTGCACGGTTTTCCGTTTTTCAGGCCGCGTTCGGCGAACGACGGCGCGTACTACGCGCATAATCGCGCCTTCCTTACGCGGTAAAAAACACGCGCACACCGGCATCCAGTGTTCCGACTGTAAGCCGAGGTTCGTTTTCACGAAGGGATTCGAAAACAAAACCCAGTGGCGGGAAGACACGCGGAAAACACGGGGATTTGTACCACTCCCAGTGTTTTAATCAGGGGAAGAAAGGAGGCTCATCATGGCATTACGTTCATTGCATCAATCCTATGAGATTCCTGTGGCGCGTCTTGTGGCAATCGACATGAAGGCTTCCGCGAAAAAACGGCGCGCCTTCATGAAACAGTGGGACGTCCGCAAGTACATGCCCGAACACAATCCGCAACTACGCGCAAAGCTCGGCATTGACGAACAACACTGACATGATTTAATCGTCTTTCCTATCGAACTGTACTCGTTGCTTGGCGAGACAAGCATTCACCGCATCCCGCCCTACCGCGCCGGTGTTCGCCTTGTCGGCGAGTTCCGACATGATCGATGCCACTATACGTGCCTTTGTCTGCCTTCTGAGGTTCTGTAGGGACGATCGCATCGATGCTTCTCGAAGATCCTCCAACCGGTGAGAAGCGTCCAGTCCCGGAATCGTCATCATTCCCATCACGTTCTTCATGGTTCCCGAAAATCCCCCCCCCTCACTTGGTTGTTGTTTTCAGCACAGCAGCGACACGCCAGCCGGGCCGCATTCAGCGTGCCCGTACGTCATTTGCGTCGTGTGTATCCGCGTACAATCGTGCCGTCCTTACGCCGGTAGGAACGCACCTGCACAGGGCCACCATGGTTCACTGGAGGCATGGACACAACGGGTGCAGGCTGCTGCCTCTCAAGATACGCGCGGGTAATACGAGCCTCCTCCATCCCCTGCCGTTCCAGTTCGGGATCACTGCTGGGATGCTCGTCCTCCCACCTGTCCTTCCATAGATAGGCGTACTCGCAATCGACCTGTTCGAGCAGGCTGTTGGCAAGCTCCCAAGCATGCTCGATGTTCCCGCCACGCGCATCGGAGTAACTGTCAAGGTACTCACTCATATCAGTGTCCAACACATGAACCTCATGGCCGCCCGGGACCCGTTCGCTGGCACGGACAGCGGCGCGCAGTGCATGCAGGTCCGGTGTGCCGTGGCGCATCATCACCTCTATGTCACGCAAATCCTTGCCACGGCGCTTGTCCGGGTTCGACAACGCGTTGAGCTTGTCCGCCAGCTGATCCTCCCGTGATGTCATGAGTGGCGGTTGCACTGGGAATCCCAGTTCCGTGAACAGCTCCACCGTGCCGTCGTCCATGTCACGGACCGTGTTCGGCGCATGACCCTCAAGATCGGGCGTCGCCTCGAAATCGACCGTGGCGAACCGTTTGCCTTTGTAATCCAAGGTCACGGTCAACGCATGCAGTTCGACCCCCTTGGGATAGCGTTTGCGTTCCTCCACCTCACATGTCCCTGTGAACCCATGCCAGCCTTCTTGCAGATTGCCCCTGAACTCGGTGAGGAACTCTTCCATGGATGTGGTGAACGTGGAATCCACGTCGCGCGAGCTGCGCGCCTCCGTCAACGGATAACGCAACGCCAACGCCGAACCGCCCTTGAGGAACGCGCCCTCGGGCAGCATCTGGGCGACGATGGTGGTGACGAAACCCTTGCGCACCACTTTCGGCACAAGGCCCGGATGCTTTGCCGCGGCCTTCATGAGCATGTTGTTCAGGATGGAACTGCTTCTGGGACGTTCAGTCATCGAATCCGTACTCCTTGCCCAACCGGGCGACCAATGGCGCATACTGCGGATACCGCTTCTCCACGGCATCCAACACGGACGCCTGTTTGCGTGGATCAAGCATGGGCATGGAAGCCTCCAACGCCTCGGGAACGGACTGGACTGGGATGCCGCGATACGTGTCCATGTCCGTGTTGCGGGCCCGAACCCAACGGATGTTGCCCCGTGGCCTGCGCCGTGTGGGGGCGGCGACATACGTGTAGTAGCCTCCCACTTCACCGAGCTCCATGAATTCCAGCACGCTCGGCCCCCACAGGTAGGCGTCCGCCCCGCCTTGCGCCACGCAACGCGCCGTATCACTGTTCTCCCAATCAAGATCGAGCTCGGGGTCGAGCCACACGTACACGCCCCGTTCCGGGTGGATGACATCCGGGTTGTTGCGCGCCCAATGGCGGACACTGGATAGGTCGATGCCGGCTTTGCGCACCTCCCATGTGGGGATGTTCCCGGCCCATTTGCGTGCGATGGGCAACAGTTTTCGTTCGAGGGTGTTCATGATCCGAGTTTACCACGCTTCGTTACAACTCAACGGGGGTTGGTGTGCCTAATTGGTTGAAATTATTGCGTGAAATGGTTGATATTTCGGCGTTTTGCGCGATGGGTTGTTTTGGTTGGTTGTAGGATGAAGGTGTGATTTGATTTCCATACGCCATAGGTGCTATACTGAAATCGTCCACAAAAAGAGAATGGGAGAACACACCATGACCACCACACACCACAACAAAACACGCATCATCACCAAAACCCTCAGCGCCATCATCGCCAGCGCCCTCCTGACCGGCACAGCAGTCGCCTACGGCGCCACCCCCAACCCAGACGGATCCATCACCGTCGAAAACGGCGACACCCTCAGCGCCATCGCCCAACAATTCGGCGGCACCTACCACGACTACACCGGCTACAAGTCAGGTGACCCGAACCTCATCTACCCCGGTGAAACCGTCACCCGCACCAAAACACAGCAGACCGTGGACGATGCGACACTCAACGACTTGGCCGACCGGGTGCTCACAGGCGAATTCGGCAACAACCCCGAACGCCACGACAACCTCGCCAAACAGGTAGGCGAACAAGGCGCCAACGCCGTGCAGGAACTCGTCAACCACAAGCTCGCGGGCAACACCGGCATCCCCACGACCGTACGCGGCATGGTGTCCACCACCATCGAATACACCGAACCCGCCACGCCAAACGCGGCGACACTCCCCCACCACGCAACCACGACGACCCCGCAGGCGAACACCACCACAACACCAACCACAGTCAACAAGCCCAAGCCAGGCGCAAAACGCGTGTGGGTTGTGGATGTTGCGGGCCACTACGAGATGATCACCGTGGACGAAGACGTGTACGAAACCAAAACCATCCCCGCAGTCACCCAACAGGTCCTCGTCAAGGACGCGTGGGACGAAACCATCACCGTTCCAGCAACCTACAAGGACGTCATCACCATCCTCGAACCGGAACGTGAGATCGAAGTCGAAGTGGAGCCGGCACGCACTGAAACCATCCACCACGACGCCGAATACAAGACCATTCCCGCGAAAACCCATGAGGAACAAGTCGAGGACACGCCCGCCCATTGGGAAACCCGCATCGTCAAGGACGCATGGGACGAACAGGTCGTGGACGTGCCCGAACACACGGAACAAGTGTTGGTCACCCCGGAACACGAGGAAACCCGTGTCATCACCCCGGAACATACGGAGAAGCGCTTGGTGACTCCAGAGCAGACGATCCAGCATCCGGCGGTGACACATGAGGAACCCGTGTATGAATGGCAAGCAGTCACTGTGTACCGCTATCCGGATGGGTATGTTGTTTCCGGACGCGCTCCGACCGAAGACGAAGACTTCGAGCATGGTGATCCTGGTATCACGACGGAATGGCAGCAGGTGCAAACAGGCACCAAAACCGTCGTGGACAAGGCCGCGTGGACGGAGACCATTCCTGCCGTATACGAGGATGTCACCATTCCGGCGGTGACGGAAACCGTCACTGTTCCAGCTGTGTACGACACAGTGACCGTTCCAGCGACCTACAAGACAGTGCACCATGACGCCATCACCGAACAGGTCTATGTGGACGCCACCTACAAGACGGTTGTGGTCGTGGACGAACCGGAACGACAGGAACTTGTCAGTGACGCATGGGACGAAACCGTGCACATCCCCGCCAAAACGGAGAAGCGCATCATTCCCGCAGTCACCCGCACAGACAAGGTGATCGACGTGCCCGAACATGAGGAAACCGTGCACCATAAGGCCGAATATAAGACCGTCGTCCTCGCACCGGAAACCACCCACACCTACAAGATTGGTACCCGCAAAGTCACCAAGCAAGGCAAGTGGATCCCCGAACAGGGACACTGGGCCAACGCCTGAACTCCTAGAAGGGCTGGGCTTCCCTGGCATGACGCAAGTATGATGATAGGGAAGCCCTGCTTTTCTTGAGGACATTCGCCGCAGCAGTAAGGACACCGCCATGAAATCGAAACGCATCAAAATCGCGGCCATCGCCGCCATCTGCCTTATTGGCGTCTCAGTTCCTGCTGCCATGGCCGTCCACCATGCGACATCAACCGACAATCAGGCAGCAGTCAGTGCGGAAACAACCCCGTCCGCGCAAGAATCCAAGGCCGCCGACACCGCGTCAGGCAAGAAGACAGACACCGGGGACAGGAAGAAGTTCACAGGAAACGCTGCGTCTGAGAAAACGGATTCTAAAGCCAACGCCAAAGTAACTGACAGTGACGTAAAGAACAAAGACAAGCAGTCCGGGAGCACAACGGATAAAACTTCGGCGTCAAAAAAAGCACAGAAACAGGATAAGTCCGACAACAAGACAGCCCCTTCCAACCGTAGTGAGTCCAACAAGTCGTGCACACCGGGGACGCCGGCGAAAACCCATACGGAACGCCGCATGACATCCCCGGCGCACAATGAACAGCAAGTGGTCACGCCAGCCCGTACCGAACGCGTGTTGGTCACACCGGCCCGCACTGTCCAGCATCCAGCAGTCACCCATGTCGAACCTGTATACGAAATCCAATGGGTAAATGTATACAGATATCCTGACGGTTACGTAGTATCAGGCCGGGCTCCTACCGAGGATGAAGATTTTGAGCATGGTGATCCGGGTATCGTGTCAGAACCCCACCAAATCCAAACCGGTACCCGCACTGTCGTAGACAAAGCCGCCTGGACTGAAACCATCCCCGCACAGTACGAAACCAAAACCATTCCCGCAGTAACAAAAACCGTGCACATCCCCGCACAATACGAGACAGTCACCATTGTGGACGAACCCGCAAAACCCGGAACCTGCCACTAAACCCAGCTAGATTCTGATCTCCCATACTTCAGGGGTCGCTTCGATCAATCGAAGCGACCCCTGAAGTGCATTACGGATAGTGGCTGTGGTTGGCGGTTGACGCCTATAAGTGATATTCTGAATTCGTCCACAAACCATGATGTCGAGGGAGCCCCTATGACACAAACCCCAGCGGAACCACACCACGCGGAACCGCACAACACCAAGAAACGAAAACGAATCGTCATCTTCAGCCTTATCGCACTGCTGGCGGTCGGCGCCGGTGCAAGCGTCGGCTATGCGGTGCATCGGCACACTGCGAATGAAACACAAACATCACAAGTCCAGACGATTTCGGCCGAACAGCTGACCCCGAAAGATGGGGTGGGCGTTGCCGCTACCGACACCAACACCAAGAATGAATCCATGCAGAACGCGGTTGCCTCAGAACCCGTCCAGAACGGCATCAAGAGGTCGTTGGATGGTGTCGGCGCAACATTCGTGCGTGCCGATGTGCAGTATGATACGTTGGCGGTCTACCTGAATGTGCCGTCTAACACAGACGGTCAGGAAGCGCAGCGTATCGCAGATGGTGCAGCGGGCAAACTCAGCGAGTACGCAAAAGCTCATGCTGCTGATTTGCATGCATCCGGTAAGACCGCTGGCAAAGTGATGGTCGTGTCCGACAATGACGGCGGCGCGTCTGGATATGGTGACACAGTAATGCGCGCCACCGCTGATTTCGCCTTCTAGCAGGAAGGTTCCTTCTTGACTTTTATACAGGATACAGATAGAAAGGCCTGTTTCATGTCCGAAACACAACCACACAAGCGAGGGCTGGGAACTCTTGCCAAACGGGCGGTGGCTGCCGTGTGCGCGGTTGCTACCGCAGGCGTCGGTTTGGCTGTTGCCAGTGGCTCCGCTCAGGCGGCCGAAGCGCCGTTCCCGACTACGAAGTACTTCTCCACGACCGTGGGCAATCTCAACATCGACGCGTCGGACCATCCCGCGTTCCGTTATGGGTTCAGCGGTTATGATCAGGCGAACGCTTCCAATCCGGCGTTCACGGATGCACAGCTCAATCAAGCGAACGCGTATTTCCAGAACAACGCCGCCTACTGCATGGATGTTGATCTTGGAGCGCCGGGTGACGGTTGGACAGGCAAGAACGTGGTGACCGTCGCCGAGTCCGGCACCGGGCATCATCGCTTCTCCTATATCACGAATCCCACGACCGTGGAATACCGTCGTGTCGATCCACCCATCACAGGTGCGGTCGCTTGGGTCGCGGCACACGGGTACCCGGAATCGCAACGCTCCGGCAATGGCGCGTTCGCGAAACCGTTGGATGACCCCGATGCGCGTGCGATCACCCAGTTGGCGATCTGGATCGCGGCCGGTCAGGTGCGCGTGCAGGGAGGCAACGGTACGACCACCGCAACGCAGGCGGTGTCCACGTCCAACGGTCATCTGGTTGCCGGCGGCGTGTATTCAGGCGGCGGACAGACGAATTTCCAGCCGTATACGATGATCGGCCTGGCTTGGGATCTGGCCAACAAGGCAGCCAATGCGTCTGACAAGAACGATTACGCCGCCTACTATTACGCTCCGGCGAACGGGCAGCCATTGCAACGCATGCTGTATGCGGCCAAGCTCGTGAAGGAACGTGAGGTGACGCTCAAGAAGACGAGTGCGAACCCGAATTACACGACCGACAACAATGCGTATGACATGACCGGCGCCGAATACACGATGTATTCGGATCAGGCGCTCACCAAGCGTGTCGCGACATTCGTCACCGACAAGAACGGCAATGCGACCGGTAGTGCGAAGGTGAAGGCCGGCACGTATTGGGTGAAGGAAACGAAGAAACCCGCCAAGGGGTATTCGTTGAATCCGCAAGCCAAGCAGGTCACGGTCTCCACCGGTGAGGGTGTGCAGACGATCCTCATGGATGGCGCGTACGCGGAACCCGCATTGGCTGATCCGGGCAACATCAAGGTGCAGAAGGCCCTTGCCGACATGGACAAGGCCGGTGAACTTGAGGGCGGAGTCACCTCGCTCAAGGGTGTACGTTTCCGTGTGGAATGGTTCAAGAATATCGCCAAGTCGGAAGCTGATCTGGACGGCAAGACAGCGAACGCTGTAGCAGTCTGGGAAACCAACGACAAAGGACGTATCTCCTATCGTGCTAGTACTCCGGTTGAGGGCTCGTGGCCGTTCCAAACCAGTGATGGTTCGAATTATTTCCCGCTTGGTACGGTTCGTATCACGGAAATCCAAACCATCCCCGGCCTCGTGCAAGCACCCTCCACCGGCAACCATGGCTCCATCTACACCATCACCGACAGCGGCAATGGTAAGACCACGAACCATGAAACCCTGAAACCGTGGAACAACAACGCCAACGTGGACAACGACCCGAACACGATCGCGTTCCCCAATCAGATCGCCAAAGGCAGCGTCGAAGTCACCAAAACCGACCAAGACCTGACCACATCTACCCCGCAAGGCGACGCCACCCTGCACGGCACCACCTACGAAGTGGTGAACAAGAACACGCAGCGTGTGCGCGTGGACGGCAAGGACTACGCTCCGGATGCGGTCATCACGACCATCACCACCAGTGACCGTGACGGCCAATCCGTGGCTGCGACCCCAGCGAAATACCTGCCGTACGGCACCTACCAGATTCGCGAGAAGGACGCCGCCACCGGCTACCACAAGGCCGGATTCGACAAGACGTTCCAGATTCGCAATGACGGGCAGACCGTGAAATTCACCCTCGACAAGAACGGTGTGGACGCTTCCGGCAACGATGTGCCCGGCATCGGCGCGAACGCGAACGATGTGCAACGCGGCGGCATCCAACTGCTCAAGGTCGATCGTGAAACCGGATTGGGCACCCCGTTGGGTGCCGCCACACTGGACGGCACCGGGTTCGAACTCGTGAACCGTTCCACCCACCCCGTCGTCGTCAACAACAAGACATACCAGCCGGGCGAGGTCGTCAAAACCATGTCGGCCAAATACGACAAGGTGCTTGACATGGACGGCAACGACACCGGTGCCAAGGGCATCGTGGCGCGCACCAGCATCAACGAACTGCCGTACGGCACGTACGAAGCCCGTGAAACCGTCGCCTCGGAAGGCTACGTGCGTGACGGCGCTTCCCGCGCATGGTCGAAACTGTTCACCATCGGCCATGACGGTGGTGACGCGACGACCGGCGCCTACGAGGTGAACGCCGACGCGAACAAGTACGCCACCCTGTCGAACACCGACGATGGCACCCTCGCCGGCAACCAAGTGCAGCGTGGTGACTTCCACTTCATCAAGAAGGACGAAGACACCATGCAACGCATGGGCAACATCGCTTGGCAGCTGACCTCCAAGACGACCGGCGAAACGCACATCATCGTGTCCGACAAGAACGGTGAACTGCACACCAAGAGCTGTGACGCGCAGTTCAACGACAACGGCACCGGCACCACCGGCTGCCGTCCGCACACGAAGAACACGAACGCCAACGACCCGGATTCCCCGAATTCGAACGGTGCGGTCACCAAGGACGCAAACGGCAACTATGTCGTCAAGGACGCGTCCAAGCTCGATCCGACCACCGGCGTCTGGTTCACCGGCATCGGCCCAGACTCCAAGGGCCAGTCCGTCAAATGGACGAACGCGGACACGTACACGGTGACCCGCGACGGCAAGACCCACACCGTCAAAGTCAACAACGCGTTGCGCGCCCTCCCCTATGACGACTACCAGCTCACCGAGTTGAAGACGCCAGGCGCCAACGACGAACACCGCATGGTGTCCGTCACGATCACCGCGAAGGAGTTCACCAAGAACCCCGACGGTAGCCTGAACCATGACGGCAACGGCATCGACTTCGACTACGGGACCATCGACAACAAGGTCATGGGCATGAGCACCCGCCTCGCCTACTACGGCAAGGGTGCGGACATGTTCGACGAGAATGGTGACACGGGCGACAAGTCCGCGCCGAGCATCGGTTCGGTCGAAGTCATCGACGAAGCCGACTATTGGGGTGTCGCCCGTGGCGACTACACCGACATCGGCCAGCTGTATGTCGTCGAGAACGGCCGGATCGTGGGTGAACCCGTCGCCACCGCCAGCCAGAAGCTCACGGTGAAGAACCCCAACGGTGGTACGGCGAAGCTCAAGTTCTCCATCAAGGACACGGCTCCGCTCGCCGGCAAGACCATCGTCGCGATGCGTACCGTAACCGACGCGGCGGGCAATGTCGTCGTCGAACACCGTGACCCGGCCGACCCGATGCAGCAACTGCACTTCCCGAAGATCGGGACGGACGCGACGGGTGACGTGGATGACGAGGCGAACGCGGGCAACGACACTGTGACCATCACGGACGCCGTGTCCTATGAGAACCTGGTTCCCGGCAAGGAGTACACGCTTTCCGCGTCGCTCCACTACCGTTCCATGAAGGACGGCAAGCCTGTGGATGGTGGCATCGTCAAGGACAAGGCCGGTAAGGACGTCACCTCTTCGGTCACGTTCACACCGGACACGGCGAATGGTTCCGTGGACGTCGTGTTCACCTTCACCACGGTCGATGATCTTGCGGGCAAGACTGCGGTCGCGTTCGAAAGCCTGACGAAGAACGGTGTCGAATTCGCCGCCCACGCGGACATCACGGATGAGCATCAGGACGTCAAGTTCCCGAAGATCGGCACGACCGCGCAGGACATGGCGGACGGTGACAAACTGCTGCCGGTCCGTGATGGCAAGGTCAAGGACACGGTGTCCTATGAGAACCTGACTCCGGGCCGTGAATACCAGTTGACCGCCACCATGCACGCCAAGAGCGTCGGCAAGGACGGTACGGTATCCGATCTGGGTGTGGTCAACGGCAAGGACGGCCAGCCTTTGACCGTCACCGCCACGTTCACCCCGAAGAACGCGAACGGCACCACTGACGTCGAGTTCCCCGTGGACGTCAAGGATCTCGGGCTTGAAGGCACCAAGACCGTCATGTTTGAACAGTTGAGCCGCAACGATATCGTGCTGGCCGCCCACGCGGACATCACTGATGAGGGACAGAGCGTGCAGGCCGCGAAGATCGGCACGACCCTGACCGCAGACAATGGCGGCCATGAATTGCAGGTCACTTCCACGCACTCCACGAGTGAACTGCATAGCCTCCTGAACGCGCAGGTCACTGAAAACAAGGATGACAAGAACCTTGTTGACGTGACCCTCACTGACACCATCCGATACGAGAACCTGATTCCGGGTGACACGTACCGCATGGACGGTGAACTGCACGTCAAGGACACTAGCAAGACTGGCGAACCGGTCGACAAGGGTGTGCTCACCGACCACAAGGGCAAGCTCCTCACCTCGTCCACCAAGTTCAAGGCGGACAAGGAAACAGGCGAAGTCAAGGTCACGTTCAAGTGGACCGCGGAAAAGAGCGCACTGTTCAACCAGAACCTCGTCGCCTACGAGACACTCCGCTCCAACCCGGACACCGACAAGGAACAGGTCGTCGCCGAACACAAGGACATCACCGACGAAGGGCAGACGGTGCGTATCATCGACATCGCCACCCAAGCCCAGGATGCGGTGACCGGAACCCACACCGGTGTCCACTCCACCCAATTCGACCAGATCGATACGGTCGCGTACACGGGTCTCAAGGTCGGCAAGACCTATGAGATGCGTGGCGCCATCCACATCAAGGACAAGGACGGCAAGGATGCGGGCGTCCTCAAGGACAAGAACGGGCAGCCGATCCAAACGGTCGCCACGTTCACCCCGACCGAACCGTCTGGCACCGTGCAACTGCGGTTCACCGCGCAACTGGCTGAACCGTTGCAGGGTGTGGATACAGTCACGTTCGAGGACCTGTACTCGGATGGTGTCAAGGTCGCCACGCACGCCGACATTTCGGACAAGGTGCAGACCGTCACCTATCCGAAGATCGGTACGCAACTGACCGGCGACAACGGCAAGAAAACCGTCGATCATGGCGTCATCACCCTCAAGGACACCATCGCCTATGAGGGCCTGACCAAGGGCGACAAGTACCATGTGGAAGGCCATCTGGTCAACGACAAGGGCGAACCGATCGAGGGCGCCACGGCGAAAGCGGATTTCACCGCCGAAGCGGAATCCGGCACCATCGTCGTCGAGTTCACTGTTGACACGACCAACATGGCGGACGGTTCGAAACTCGTCGCGTTCGAACGTCTCTACACGACGGAAGGCCATCTGGTCGCCGTCCACGAGGACGTCAACGATGAAGGCCAGACCGTCACCGTTGGACAACTCGCCAACACCGGCATGGCAATCGGTATCATCCTGACTGTCATGGGGCTGCTTACAGCAGGCGGCATGGGGCTGCTTGCAATAAGCAAACGCCGCCACGTCACGCCGAAACACACGGCATGACCGGCCGGTAGGCTGATCTGACAGGCCCCGCACCCCCATGAACCGGAGGTGCGGGGCCTGTCTTTTGGTCTTGTCGTCCATAATCACGCCATTATGGCGTGATTACAGGTATCCACGCCGTTCTGCACATGAACTAGCACGCATATTCGGCACTTTTGACGTTATAGGATCGTGTCTTGTTGGTCCTATCATGCTGTTTTTGACTTTTTGCAGGTATAGCGATAGTCTTGTTCATCCATATATGCACTTTTTCGCGGTATGAGGAGTTATCGTATGGGGTACAAGAGCATCCGGCAAACCCTCGCCATGAGAGCCAACACCATCCCTCCGGCACAGGCCGCGCAACAGGAACACGACAAACGGGTCAACGGATGGTCCACATACCGTTCAGGTCTTGTATTGGATGGATATGAGATGTTCGCTGTGTTGACCGCGCAACTCGGCCGTGACATGGACAAGGTACGCGAACTGGAAACCCAAGTGGAGACGCTATGGGACAGCCTGCCGCCCATCGCATGCCACGCATACCTCACCGACCTCATCGGCACAGAAGTGCAAAGCACCAACACCATCGAGGGCGTGCACACCACCCGCAAGGAAATCAGCGAAGCGTTGCAGGCCGCACGCATCAATGGCGGGCATACGCGGTTGAGTGAATTCGTCAGACTGTTCCTCGGCCTTTCCGACCCGGGTCCCGAACGGCTGGAACTCCCCTCGTCATTGGGGGACATACGCCGCATATACGATCAGGTCATGGACGGGGAACTGGCCGACAGCGACACCCCCGACGGGCAGCTGTTCCGCAAAGGCACCATCGCGGTCTGGAATGAGAGCACCGGCCGCAAACTCCATGACGGGGCATGGCCCGAAGCCGCCATCCAAGTGCAGCTGACGCAATGGCTGGCCTTGGTGCGTGACCGGGACGTCCCGCCGTTGATCAGGGCCGCCATGTGCCATTACGCGTTCGAACACATCCACCCGTTCTACGACGGCAACGGCAGGACGGGACGGTTCCTGTTCGCACTGCAACTGAGCAAGCACCTGTCCACCCCCACCGCAATCAGCGTCAGCACCATCATCGCCGACCATAAAACACAGTATTACAAGGCATTCGATGACGCCCAACATCCGTTGAACTGCTCGGATGCGACCATGTTCTGCCAGCGCATGATCCGGTTCGTGTCCGAAGCGCAGGAGACCATCATCGCCCAACTGACCGAGAAACAGGCCATGCTAGAGTCGGCGCAAACCGCCTTGACCGCATACAGCCAACAAGAAAAGACATCCAACCTGCAAACAGGTATTCTGTTCTTCCTGATCCAAGAAGAACTGTTCGACGGCATGCGCGTACCCGTGACCCGCAGACTCCTGCGGGAAGCACTGCACATAGGCGAACGCAAGACCGTGAACGCGCTCGACGCATTGGTGGACGCCGGCCTGCTGCAAACACATGGAGCCAAACCCATACGGTACTCGCTGTCCGACATGGCACGCAACCAGTTCCTGAACACCTGACATCGCTGAAAAAGGATGCAAGATTGACGAATTTCTGCACGAATGATGAATTTCTGCAAGAATGATGAATTCGCGCCCAACCCATACGGCGCACATCACCCGACACAAAACACCCGGTTCCTGAATGCCTACCCTGCTGCGGATCGTAAACCCATCGAATTCGACAGGTTTACAATCCGGAGTCACACGCCATCATGATAACATCGTGAACCAAAAAGGAAAGAGAGGCCGAACATGCCCGAACCTGCATCGAAGCCGCAACCCACCGCACCCACGGGGAGAGGATTGGATTCTCGTCAATACTGGGCGAGCCTATGCCAATCCTTCAACCCGGATTTCCTGAAGGCAGCCAGAAAAGAGCATGAACAACGACAGCGAATACGGGCACTCCGACACGAATCCTGATGCACACCACAAAGGATACGAAGTGGGCGGGATGGGTCGCATGTCTTTTTTTGGCATGTGCCTCACCCCGCCCATACTGGTTTATTTTGTGGATGCTGCCTTACTTGTTCATCATCTTCTCGACCGTATGCAGGAACGGAACCAAACGCTGTTCCACCTGTACACGCAACCCATACATCTCATCATCCGTCCACACGCCGGGTGAATCCAGTGCCTGCGCGCATTCGTCCAACAATGCGGCCGTCCGATTGTACAAGCCGGTGAGCGACTCCTCCCGCTCCCCCATATCCTCACGCATGGGGATGGGTGGGTAATATGCGATGGGCTGGTTCATATCGATCATGGTCGTCTCGGTCATCATAAGGTCCTTCCGTTTATGGTTTTTGTTCTGCATGAGAGGACATCAGCGAACCGCTGCTGTCGGTATTGGTGCTGCTCAAGCTCCAAGCGTCGAAGGAAGCGCGGGCGGATTGCCGCCGCCTAGCCGCTTGTGCAGTTCCGCCAATCCTTTCGCGGTGACGCGCAACGTGGGCGGATACGGGAACGTCACACCATTCGAATGCGTGCCATGTTGCGCATGGGCTTTCATGATGAGCCGACCGTTCTCGATCTGCGCCTGATACGCGACCCACGTGCGTGTGGAGGGGTCACGGTAGATCCATCCGATGCCATGCATGTAATTGAACAGGCGGTTACGGCCGATCATCACACCGATACGATTCGACAACAACGCGGCAGCATCCTTCACCGAATAGGAGCCGTCCACGTTGGTGAAATCATCCAATGCTTCCGCCTTCGGAGCAAGCTCCTTCACGCGCTGTTCGGCCTCAATGCGCGCAGCGCGTTCTTGCTTCAACGCAGTGAACGTCTGAATTGCAAAATCAGGGTCCGCAATCATCTGCTCCGCCAAGTTGTTGGTTGCGGGCTTGCCCACATAGCTTCCGTGTTCGAGAATCTGCGGGAGCACATCATGGTTCACCCACCGTTGGAAACGTTCTACCATGGCCCGCACTTCCGGGGTTTTGATTGCTCCGGGGCGACGGTTGTTGAGCGCGTGCATCAGGCCGGGAAGTGTGATGATGTTGACTTCCTGCGGGCCGCCAAGGGTACGCACAATGTGCGTACCCTTTTCATCATCGTCCAGATTGCGCAACATGTCACGTGCGTCACGGTGTCCGAGTTTCTTGGCGATGGGTGAGGCAACGAAGATAGGCTTGCTATCTTCAAGGTATATGGCTGTGATTTCAGTATCTTCGAAAGTAAGGGCGAGTTGGTTATCGGTGGTTGAAGTGGTAATATCGGTGACTGGCATTTTAGAGGTTCCTTTCTCTGGGGTCTTTCGATGCCGTGGTGGGCGTCCCGTTCTCTACGCCAATAGTTGCGGGGCGCTCTTTTTTGGAAGCATGTCGCTTCTAGAAAAGAAGATAGCATAAATAGATGACTTGTCAAAACTGGAGACACATATCTCTCCAAAAAGAGAAGAACAGGTACAATGGGTATATGAGAACACGAATCGAAGTCAGCAACTGGGAACGGCAGGTGAACAGGAACATCCTCAAGCAGATAGGCCTGCACAACGAGACATCAGAAGCCTTGGCGAGAAAGATAAAACGCAGCGGCACTTATGTGCGCAACCGGCGCGAGGGAAAGAACGCATGGTCGATCGCGGACGTAGAGGCTCTTTCCAAGCTATGGGGACTGCCCCTACAGGTGTTCTTCGAGGATTGTTGAACTCCACAAATCTCTATATGACATAAACTCTTTTCATTCCTGACGAGATACTCCGACGTGTCGCAGGCAAACATGAGTTGACTATATGGTGGCGAGCCACATGACAAAGGTTTGACGGTCGATGCCAACCATTTCATAGGTTTTACCATCTGCGCCAGTTGTTGCCATCATGGCAACAACTGCCCAATCCTGTCGTTGTAGACGACGGTATTGTGCGGAATAGTCTAGTCCGAGGTTTTCGCAAACTGGTTTGAGCGCAACGAGCACGGTGCCTTGATTGTCTTGCTGTGCGGAGATGGTCTGGGTGTGGAAGGGGATTTCTATGAGGCTGCTAGTATTGTTGTTTTGCATCAGCTTTCCTCGTTTTCGGTTGTTGATGTTGGGCGTTCTGGTCATTGGCGTGGGCAGAACGCCTTGTTTTCAATCGTTGAATAACTCAACATGATTGATACTAACGTAAATATGTTACTTGTCAAATCGGCAACACGCCCTGAAGTTAAAAACATCTCAAGTGAGATAACATTGAATCATGAACAAGGCATCAAGCATTAGCAGCACAGAGAAAGACGTGAGCAACTTCGTGCGCGCCCAAATGGGCCTGCACGGAGAGACGGGATTCTCTCTCGCCAAGAAGATAGGAAAAAGCTACACGTACACACGTGAACGCGTAGAAGGTATCCGCGCATGGACTGTGGCGGATCTGGAAACCCTTTCACACCTTTGGAGTATCCCTATCGTGGACTTCTTCTCCACAACCATGCAGCTTAAGCAATCAACCAATAACGACTAGGGCGGTTTGCCGCCTTCTTAGATATGATGCCGAGAATAGAACAGCTGAGTATGCAAAACGCGCCACCCGCAACACGGATGGCGCGCGATAGGCCCCCTCACTAGTCGTCAATCTTGATGCCCGGCGTATCTGGCTGGTCCATCACGAATTCGGGCTCGCCCTTCTCGATCATGGTGAAGATTCCCGGACGTCCGCCATCTTCGAGGAACCCGGCGAATAGCATGTCGTATATGAGGGTGGCCCGCATGGGGGCGGCCAATTGCAGCCCCGTACCTGACCGTTCCGGAATTATGAAGTCTTCCCCCTCGGTGGCGTTGCCAGTGTTGTCTGTTTTGACGCTCAACTCATAGGGGATGGGTTTCGGGTTCACCGCATCATCCAAGGTCACCTTCGCCCCATACGAGGAATCCGCTTGGACATCATGCGCGTACTCCTTCTCGGCTTCTTTCTTCGCCAATGCCACGATTTCATCCCGGGACAGGCCTTTCAGATCCTTGACCTGAATCCGCCCCTCCACGCATCCGGTGTCGTATGCGAGCACCTTGTCGTCCCCGGCGCTGATGAGAACATAAGCAATCTGTGTGTCCTTGCCGAACGTGTCATCGGGTTGGTGTTCCGAGGCGATGAACCACATGCGGCCTTTTTGTGAGAGTGCTTGGGACAAGGATTGTGGCTTCTTGGTCTCGACTGTTGCGGTCGGTGTACTGCTGGGTTGATCGGTGGCGGCGTTGGTGCCGCATGCGGTCAGGGTTAAAGCAGTAATGATCGTGGTGGCTGCTGCGCAGATTTTGACGCGCATGGTTGTGTTGTTCATGGGGCGTCCCCTTCTCTTGTATTTGGAACCACTTGCCTTTCTAAAGGTAGCGCTACAGGTGGTACGTTGGCGCATGACAGTGTGTTGGGGCAAGGGGATGCTCCGCACAGTTCGTCGGATGTCCGCCAGATCATAGATGTACGCCGCTGTTGCCGCTTGGAGCCGGTTGTGGAACAGTCTGTTGGGGTTGCTGTGGTTGCGCGGGTTGTGCAGGTGCCGTGTATTGAGGTTGGGGCACGGTCTGCTGCGGCACATACTGCTGGTAGGAATAGTCAGGCGTGTACTGTTGTTGCGCCTGCTCCTGTGCTTGCCGTTGCGCTTCGGCTTCGGCCTGTTCGCGTGCTTTGCGTTCCCGATCCTCGCGTTCCTTCTTCTCCCGTTCGGCTTTCTGCTGTTCCTCCTTGGCTCGTTTCGCCTGTTCGACCTTGCCGGTCAACGCGGTGAGATCGTCACACGCTTTGGATGCTTCCGCCACGTTCGCCTCGTCGATGCTTGTATTGCGCCATTGGTCGGCCAAGGCGAGCATGCGTTTGCGGTCGTCCCCATCCGGGGCGTTTTTGAGTGAATCCGCTTTCGCCATGAGTTCCTTCAACCGTTTCGCCACTGCTTGTATACGGGTGTTCATCGACGTGTCGTAGGCGGTGCGGGCAAGATCCAACGACCCTTTGAGTTGGCTGAGGTCGGATTGCAACTGTTGCTCCCCCATCGGTTTGCGTGCCGCAATCTTCTCCAGCTGCTTGTAGATGTCGGTGGCGCCTTGCTCGTCATACACGCCATTGGTTTTCGCCTGTTCAATCAATGCGCGTGCTGCTTGTTGTTCTTTCGCCCATGCGGATTGCAATTGGACGAGCTTGTTGTCACGTTCGGCGATCTGCGATTGTTCCTGCTTGCGTGCCTGCATGGCTTGCACACCACGGTAGACGGCGTACCCGCCGCCACCCAATGCGGCCAATGCCACGATGACGGCGAGAGTGATGATGAGAGGTTTCCGCCATGAGGGTGGTTTCGGATCGGTGTCACCCATGATTCGACCCCAGTCCTCCGCCTCATTGTCCGAAGGTGTGGGTGGAGTGAACGCGGGGGGTTGCGGTGTGTCCGGTGTGGTTGGCTGGCTCTCCCAGTCATCCCAATTTGATGGTATGGGAATGGTTGATGTCGGGGCTGTGGCGTTGTCGAATTCATGCTCCCAATTGTCTGCCCAGTCGTCCTTGTCCCAATCATCGTCCGTATTGGCCCGGCCGTTCGGGGCGGTTGCTGTCTGGATGGATTGTGGCTCTGAATTGTGAAGCTTATTGGGGTCTTCGCCACCGACAACGGCAAGGGTGCTGTTCGTTTGGGTGGCGCCTTGCTGTGGGGTCCCCCAGTCGTCCCAGTCGTCTGCCACGGGCGCGGATGGTGAAGTGGTCGGCTGTTCAGCCGTGGGGGCCGGTGTGGTGCGGGGCGCTTCCGGCTGGCTGGCGGGAGTGTCGTGCTTGGTTTCGGCCGACACTACAGGGGTGCCCCAATTATCCCAGTCATCCGCCTGTTCGTCCGGTTGTGCATCTGTATGTTTGTCCAGCTGCCTGTCTGTCTGATTGTCTGTCTGAGAAGACGACTGTATGTCTTTATGAACAATCATTTGTTCATCTGTTTGGCTGTCTGGAGAATCAAAAGTATGTGCAGATGGTTGAACATCTGCTTGTCTGTCTGTGTGTCCGACTGTACGCATGCTTGATTGCCGTTGCGCCGGTTCATCAGCCATACCGCCATCCGCCACCCGAATGCTCTCCGTTTTGCGGTGGTCCTGAACGGATTGATCGTTCACGTTATCCGTAATGCCCCATGGGTCGTTCACATTCCATTGAAACGATGTCCGTGCCCCATCTTGTGCTGAATCGGGTTGATTGGCTGACTCAACGTGTGGTTGATTATCAAGTTGTCTGTCTGTATTCACATCTGCTTGTTTGTTTGTTCGTACATCTGCTTGTTTGTTTAACTGATTATGAATATGGTCATCTGTCTGTTTGTCTGCATGGCTTTCTGTCTGTTTGTCTGCGTGGACTTCTGGCTGCATATCGGATTGTGCAGCTGGACGATTATCTGTTTCATCCATACTACCCGCCACGGGTTGGTTCGAACCCCCCGAAGAGCGTGAAACCGGCTCGTCAAGCCAGGAATCATCCACGCTACCGGAAAGGGGCACACCCATCCAATCATCGTTCCCGCCAGTCAACGGACACTCCTTTCCTCATCACGCTTCGCCACCCTGCTCAACACGGAGGCCAACGGTTCGTCACGCCGGAACAGATCCAACCGCACCGTATGGTAGGAGGGTGCGCTGCGTTCGGCGAGCTTGTACACGGCGACATCACCGCACCGGCCCATGATGGAGGGAAGCTGACCCGTATACAATCCCGCACCAAGGATGCATGAGATCGTCTCGGTCGCATTGTCCGGGTCACTCGCATTGTCCGACGGGTAGGCGATGCCCGCGAACGTCACATAATCACCATCCATATGCACGTTGCGGTAGTCCTTCCACCGTTGTGTGGCGGTGACGATGAGGTTGCCGCGCGCCGCCTTGCGGTTGACCGGGCTGACCCCGCCCATGAACCGTTGCTTTGACCCGTACACATGGTTGCCGGATTGACGTGCCAGCAGATCGGAATCATTGAAATTACTGGTCAGCCACATATTGTGCCGAATGTTGAATTTGAGGCTGAACCCCGGCGCACCCAATGCGCGGTACTGGTTCATCGTCTGCCGGTTGATGTCATGGTCGCCACTGACCGGCAGCACGATGAACGTCAAATGGTACCTGCCGTCACCCCACCTGTCCCGCATCGCGAAATAGGTCGTGTTCACACGATGGTCGGCGTCGTCGTCCGCCCACAGTTTCGCGTCGGTGCCGGCATCCACCAATGGTTTGACCGTTTCGCACGCATAGTCGGGGATGGTGCGGTCCTGCTCCACGGGATCGTAGACCCCGACGAGCAGCACGAACCGGCCAACCCGCCATATGGTCTTCTCCTTGCGGGCCTCCATGAACGCTTTTCTGCCGATGTGGCGCCGCAGGCGGGCGCGTTTGCGGGCACGGGTCTCTTCAGATTCGGTGGCACCCAACCGCATCCAATCGATGCGGTCGATGCTGAACTCAAGCGTCCAACCGTCCATGCGTGTTCTTGCCATTCCGGACCTTCCCATATGGTTTTGTGGATATGTTCAGAATAGCATCTATCAGCCTATAAGCCGATGGCCTCGGCGACATCCGTTGCGTCCAGCACCTGCCCGCTCGCGTCACGCACCTTCACCGGTTCGATCGACTGGATACGGTCCGCGGCGGCGGCATCCTCTGCCGGGTCGTCCACGCTGAACGCGATGGGCACCGTCGCGATGATGTCGCTTTTCTCCCATGCGCCCGCGTTTTCCCCGCCGCGTGGGGGCACCACATGCAGCAGATGCTCCCGCAACACGTCCGTGAACTCCACGCCATGCGCCTTGTCCTCCATGAAGAACGACTTGTACACCAACGGTGCGGAACCGTTCGGCGTACCCAAACCCACACCGGCGGCGAAAGGAATGTCATCCGGCACCTTCACCGCGCCAAGCGCGTTCTTCAAATCATCGGGACGGTATGCGGCGGTCGGCATCATGAACAGTTTGGTCAACAGATTGATCTTCATCTGCGTGGAGATGCCCGACTGTTCCGTGGCGCCTTGGGAGGCGAGCAGGAAGAAGATGCCCGCCGAACGCGCCTTCTGTGTGACCTGTTGCAGTTTCGCGAACGCATACCCTTGCAGGCTTTTCTCATACGACAATTGGATGCGGGTCGGATCGTCCTTCGCCAAACCATCCGGGATGATGACACCCTTCGGGTTCGCCCATTGGGCGATCTCATCGGCGACGAGCAGGATGAACGGGTTCTTCTCCAGCCATTCGTTCGGCATCTTCCACGCATTGCTTTTGCCGGCCTCGTCGATCTCCTCCATGCGCCGTTCACTGATCTGGAGGATATGCTGCAATGTGGCGCAGATGGATTCCAGCCCGTCCATTCCGCATCCCTTGTCTATGAACCATGGGCGGCACCACTTGTAATCAGTCCGTTTGATCCGGTCGTCCACGACGGCCAACCGGCATCCGGCGGCCAACGCCATGTAGATGAGGCTGTTGATGGTCACGGACTTACCGCCTTTGGAGGAACCGGTCACAAGGATGGAGGGCGATTCCTCCCAGTCCACATACACGTAGTCACCGGTCTCACGGCCCAAATCAGGCAGTTTCATGCCGAACCATGCACGATGTATGTCCGTGCGCCACATGGAATCGAGGATCGGGATATGCTTGGGGAATTTCGGAGGCACACCCTGATGCACGGTGATCGCACGGATGAGTGGATAGGCACGGAAGAACCAGCCGCGCGTCCCCGAAACAACATCCACGGCCGTCTGCATCTTCGTATCCAGGTCACCGTTGTATGTCAGTTCGCCTTCGTCCCAACGGATACGGTAGCCGTGGTCCACGGTTTCGGTCACATGGATTTGCCATGGTTTGACCCCCAACGCCTTTGCGAACTGTTCACGTGCGGCGATCAGCTTCTCGCTCATTGCCTGCATGCGCATCATCCACGCTCCGGATGGCAACCGGTGGAAGTCGATGACGCGTTTGCCCACGTACTCGCTCATGGCTTCATAGCGCTCCACGGTCTTGCGTTGCGCGGCGATACCTGAACATTCGGACCCTTCGAGCTTGATGTAGTTCATCTCGCTCTTGTTGTCGGTGGGGTCCGCGCTTGCCGGCGCGATGACCGCCGCCGTGTGGTCGGGTGTGTAATCGTAGAGCGCATAGCTGGCGTAGTCGGGGTGGTGCGCTTTGAATTCCTCAAGGATGACGGTCAGGTTCATGACCTGTCCCATGTCGTCGGGGTCGAACCCGTCAGGGTAGTGTTTCACGAGGGGGATTTTGAACATGTCGGCTGCCATTGCGGTCCTTCGAATCATGGTTTGTGGATATGGTCAGATTAGCATATATGGCGGTTGACGGTTAGACGCCGGCCGCCACATATGCGATAGGTTCAGATGTTGAGTTCTTCGATGGCGGACAGGTTCGTGGAGGCGTTGTCCATACCGAACAGTTCCGCCAACGCCGCCGCATCCGCCTTGTCATCGGCTTGCGCTTTCGCGAGCTCCTCACGCATGCTCTGCGCATTGAACTCACCGAACGTCTCCGTGTCCTTCGGCATGAACGGCGCCAAGTCAATCGGCTCCGGGATAGGCATGTCCTTGAACATTTCGGCCAGTTCCTGTTGGGACCCCGAATACCATGTCTGCACGGCGGTCAACGATCCCGGCACACTTTCGTACATGCCGCGGCCGGTGGGGATGAGACCACCGGCGCCTTTGAGTTGTTTCTGCAACCGGTTGGCTTCGGACACGTTCATCTGCGAGATGATGCCCGAGGCCGAATCCGACCCCAACAGGACACGGCCCAAGGACTTGTAGAAGGCTTTGCCACTGTACGGTTCCAGATCGGAAATGGACAGACGCTGCGCACCCAAGAACAGGTGGATGGCGCTCGTACGGCCTTGCAGGGCGATCGCCCCCATGCCTGACATGGTTCGTGAGATGGAGGTGTTCGTCGCGCTGATCTTCGCATTATCATTCGTGAGCTTCACATCATGGTTCGGGTTCCGTGTCTCCCTACCGGCCTTTTGCAGATAGGAGTTGAACTCGTCGAACACGATGAACAGGGGCGTGAGGTGGTGGCGGTCGGTCTCAGCCACTTGCTCGGGGTCAAGGTCGTAGATGTTGCTCACACCGTATTCGTCACAGATGCGCACCCGTTCATGCATCTCATGTTCCGCCCATGCGATCGCCGCCTCCGTCTGGCGCATCTCATTCACGCCGACATACGCCAACGCGTGGGGTTTCGCCCATTGGGTGAAATCCACGCAGCCTTTCGACGGGTCGATGAGAATGATCTGTCCGCCGCGCAGCATCGCCTCGGCCACGACCGTCATCAACGCGGACGATTTGCCGGTGCCGGTCTTGCCGCAGACCACCAGATGCGGGGTGCTTTTCAACGTGAGGGTCACGGTGTCGCCGAGATCATCGACCCCCATGAGGAACGTGCGTGTATCCGCTGTTTTGACGGCCTCCCAATCGGCGTTGACCTTGAGGGGGAACGGGCTTTGCTTGGCGAGCAGCATGTCGAACCCGCGCGCGCCATGCTCGTCACCACGGGGCAGCATGCGCCCATACACGTAATCCGCTTCGGACAGGAACTTGTCAAGATTGTTCTTGGGTCGTTCCACGCTGATGCCGCCAGGCACCTCGAACCCGGCGAGCAGCACATGATCATTGTGTTTCAACGCCCCCAACCGTGTCACGGTCGGGTTGCGTCCTTCGGAATCGTAGACGCCAGCCACGCCCCACGCGTTCGACAGGGCGATCTGAATGAGTTCCTTCTGCATGGAGCGGCGTTTCCACTTATGGATGTCGGCGACGTCCAACGGGGGGTTGTCTCCGGTCAGCCAGATGATGCCGGAATCGGGGGTGCGCCAATCCAGATAGGCGTGTTGGGCGCCAACGGCCGCGATGATGTTCGCGGTGCGTTTGCGGATATCGGCCATGGTGCCGCCTCCATCCACGTGCAGGCGGATGCGCCATAGGGCGCACTCTTTGCCTTCCTGTGAGATCGAGTCGATGTGCACTTGCGCTTTGGCCGGCATGACCGACACCAATGCTTGGAAGACGAGCGTCTGGGCGTAGACACGGTAGGCGAGTGTCGCACCTGTCAGTTTGTCGATACGGTCGGGGATGTGCTCTCCGAATGTTTTGATGAGGACTGGCGTGCCCTTGTCCTCGTTGACGCCCACATAGGCGGCTTGTGGATCGAACCCGTCCAATTCGATGCGCGCATAGTCACTTGCCGATGTGGTGCCGGTGTTCGCCATTCGGGTCGCGGTCACGGTCCACCCGTCGGCTGTGAGGGTGCGTATGTTGTCGTATTCGAGGGTGGGTGTTTCCAGTTTCGTACCTTTGAACAAGCGTTCGAAACTGTCTGTGTCACGACGGAATTCACGGCAACGGCGCACATAGTCGTCGAATGGGCGGGCGTTTGTCACGATGCCGCGCTGCCGCCATTTGTTGCCCGTGTCGGTGAGGGGGGTGGATTCGTCCGCAGCCAAGTGGAACTGGTTCGCCAGATCGGCGAACATGGGTAGGTGCAGCCATTTGCCCGGCGTGTAATCAGGATTCGGGAGCCAGTCGATGCCGATGCGGTCCAACGTGTTGCCGCCTTCCGGTGGCTGATGCAGTTCGAACAGCCAGGCGTTCGCCTGATCGGGGTCTGCGGACACTTGGTGCGCGGTCGTCAATGGTGCGCGTTTGCCCCATGGGATTGCCGCCTGCGCGTAGGCGATGTCTCCTAACAGGGTGGCGAGCTTGTCGTCGATGCCGGGTTTGGACGCGTCCGGCAACGCCTTGTCGTCTTTGCCGAGGATCAGTCTCAGGGCGGTGCTGTCATGTTCGAAGCCCCCACCCTTGGCGCGGGCGCCCAAAAGGACGACGAACCTGTATCCTGCTTGTGCCGCTAATGGCATGAGCGCCTGCACTCCCAGTTTGTAGGCCATGGCGTTGGAGAACGGGTTGCCTTCCTCGTCCTGCAACCGCATGCGGATCACCAGCAGTGGGGTTTCCCCGCCATCGATCTGGTCGCATTGGGTGACATACGCATCCGGGTAGGCTTTCTTCAACGCCGATGTGGCTGTCCACTGATCCATAAGCCGCTGCATGTCAATGAGGCGCCGCCAGCGTTTCTGTTGTGGCTGACGGGCCAACAACCACACAAGCAACAGATACGCGAGCAAGGGGGCGGCCATCGCCATTGTCCACGGCAAACGGCCTCGTGCCGCGACTGCCGCGCATACTGCGAACAGGCCTATGGGCGCCAATGCGGCGATACTGTTGCGCAGCAACCCAGCATGCCGCCAGAACACGGGAAGACTGACCCCATGGCAAGGGTGGCGACGGTCAAGCATACGGTCACGCCAATGTGTGACCCCCATGGCCGTCATGAACCCGAACAGCATGGAGATGACAGCACACCACCATGGGGCATCACCCGATATGAGCAACCCCAAAACAGGCCCCATCCAGAACGCGACCCGCCGATACGCCGTCCAATCATCACGGTTCGGTGTCAGACCGGCCAGCGCATCCTTCCACCTGCGGTATGAGGTGACCTTGCGTTCACTGGGTTCTGCGCTCTTCGCGGGAGGCAGGGGGTAACGTTTCGTGACCGCCCCCAACAGCAATGCCAGCCACAAGCCGAACATGAGGGGGAGGGGGATATGCATGAACCTCGCCAGCGCATATCTGACGGAAAGGAAGATGACCAATGCGAG
>ERZ778518.30-NODE-30-length-128913-cov-15.489182_pt1 | contig 128913 bp, 126 predicted proteins | sample MGYA00510340_ERZ778518 | MGnify/ENA primary metagenome ERZ778518 (study PRJEB29527, sample SAMN07138967) | mouse gut metagenome | material: feces | host: mouse | place: China:Nanjing | collected 2016-01-25 ...
ATGTAACACTTCGAGATACAGATTTCCAAGAAATCACTCCAAGAATCAGCTGGAAACACAACAAAAACCTTACAATTAGTGGTTACTATGCTTACTTGATGACTGATGGTCCAAACCCTGTATCAGGCAATGAAGACCAAGACAGAGCAAGAGCAAGAGTAGAAGTCAAATACAGCTTCTAGTGTTTCTCCTTTGATGAGGGTTCTCCCTCATCATCTTTCTTATTTTCTTTGCAAGGGCTTTGCCTGAAATAATCTATAATTTAAACAACTCAAAAGATTCAACTTCAATCCTTATAAACAAAGCGAAGCAATTTATCATCTTGTATAAATCAACTTTTACAATGGAATCTTAAAAAGCAAGATTCTATATCCTATGCAAAATAATTGAATATTTTAATCTTGCTTATGATAAAATTTGAATTTCCTAAAATATCACAAAGGTTAATAAATGTTGCGATTTGCGCCCTCTCCCACAGGAGATATGCACACAGGAAATTTGCGTGCAGCAGTATTTAATTATATTTTAGCCAAACAAAGAAATGAAAAATTTTTGCTTCGCATTGAGGATACAGACACCGCAAGAAATATTGAGGGTAAAGATAAAGATATTATGTTTTTGCTTCATCTCTTTGGAATCACTTGGGATAATCTCGTCTATCAGAGCAATAATTTTCCACATCATCGTCAGCTTGCCGAATATTTATTGGCACAGGGTAGCGCGTTTTATTGCTATTGCACCAAAGAGTTTTTGGAAAATAAACGCGAGGAAGCAAAGGCGCGACACGAAGCGTTTCGCTATGATGATTCTTGGGCAGAGCTAGAAAAAACAACGAATCCTAAACCTGTCGTGCGCTTGCGTGGCTCTCAAGTGGAAATGAAATTTGTAGATTGTATCAAAGGCGAAATTGAATTTGCACCCAATGAAATAGATAGTTTCGTAATTTTAAAAGAAGATGGAATCCCGACTTATAATTTTGCTTGTGCTGCAGACGATATGCTTTATGATATAGATTTTATCGTGCGTGGTGAAGACCATGTGAGTAATACTCCCAAACAAATATTGATTCATCAAAGTTTGGGTTATGCCAAAGAAATTAAATTTGCGCATTTGCCCATTTTGCTAAATGATGAGGGCAAAAAGATGAGCAAACGCGATAATGCGTCTAGCGTGCAATGGTTGCTAGATTCTGGATTTTTGCCACAAGCCATTGTGAATTATCTCATTTTAATGGGAAATAAAACGCCTTGTGAAGTTTTCACATTGCAAGAATCTTTGGAATGGTTTGATATAAGTAAAATCGCCAAGGCTCCAGCGCGGTTTGACATTGATAAACTAAAATTCCTTAATCGTGAGCATTTTAAGCGGCTCTGTGAGCAAGATTTGGCGGTGCTTTTGGGCTACAAAGATTCCTCTATTGGCGCATTGGCAAAAATTTATTTGCAAGAGGCAAGCACATTAAATGAAATACGAGAGAAAATTGATAGAATCTTTGTCAAAAAAACATTGATTTTAAATCAAATAGAATCTTTGGATAAAAAAGATTTATCGGGGGTAGAATCCCAAAGCGCAGAGATTTTGGGATTTAAAGCAGAAATCTTGAGTTTGCAAAAAACTCTTTTGGAAATGCTAGAGGAGCAAGATTGGACAAGAGGAGAGTTTAACGCATTTAAAGAAATCGCGATGCAAAAAAGCACTTTGAAAGGCAAGAAGTTTTTTAAACCCTTGCGCTTTTTGCTTACCGGCTTTACGCACGGACCAGAATTAAGCGATTTGTTTCCTATTTTGCGTCTATATCTAAAAGAAATTGTAAGGAGTTAGAATGGTTTTAAGCACATTAATTGAAGCTCTTGCGCAGATTTTAAGTATGGTGATTAACATTTATATTTGGGTTGTGATTATTGCTGCACTGATTACTTGGGTGCGTCCTGACCCTTATAATCCGATTGTGCAGATTCTCTACAAACTCACAGAACCTTTATATGCAAAGATTCGCAAAGTCATTCCCACGCTAATTGGTGGCATTGATATCGCACCAATTATTGTAATTTTGGCATTGAAATTTATAGATTTATTTGTTGTCAAGCTACTTTTTGGCTTAGCGCATAGTTTATAAAGGGTGAGTAGATGAAAAATTTTTTATTTTTATTGATTTTTATTGGTTCGCTTTTTGCACAAAATGCTCAAGAAGCAAAGCAGAATCCAAAGCACACTTCAAGCAAGCAAACCACAACCAAAAAAGAACCCAAATCTACAAAGGCAACTCAATCCAAAAAGACAAACGCAACTCCAACACTCAACCAAAAGATTACTTTAGATTATCTAAAAAAGCAACCCGCTGGGGTTTCGCGTGATTTTTATATTTGGTTGTTTTTGCAGCAAGAGATTACTCCACAAGAAGCAAAAGAAGCTTATAACCTTGCGATTCGCAAAAATGCAAAACTTTTTGGATTGTATTTTAAAAAAGGAAGCAATAAAACACTTTCGCGCAAAACAATTTGTCAGAGAATGAGTTTAGAAAAACTTTTAAAGGAGGATTCTAAATGTATTGCCCTTGCACTCACCACAAAAAAAGCAGAATCCTTAGATAAAAAAACATTGAAAAAACTTTCACAGAATGTGCAATCTCATAACCAAAAACTTGCAAAAAATTTACAAATTTTAGCCGCTAAAGACCCTTTTGCACATCTTATTACGCAAGATGCAAAAACTTTTGGAGATTTTTATTTTGCAATTTCACCAAGTTATCGCAATCGTTTAGACTTTGCAATTTCCAAAGAAACCTTAACAAGACTATTAAAAGAACAGAATGCAACCTTTAATCGCGCACTTAAAAGTTTGATTATGCACACAAATTTAGATAACTTCAATCGCTCTTTAACTGCGCTAAATTCAGAAGAAATTTTGAGTGCATTGGACGCAGAAAGTGCATTTTATTTAGGTTTAAATGCAATGAGGTATCAGAAAAATCAACAAGCCCTTAACTTTTTTTTACATTCACAAAGGACTGCAAAACATACTTTCAATAAGAATCGTGCAAATTTTTGGGCATATTTAGCGAGTGGGGACAAAAAATACCTGCAAATCTTAAGTGATTCTAAAATGGTAGATGTCTATGTGCTTGCAAGCCTTGAGATTATACAGGCTGAACCTAAATTTACTCTTTTGTATGATGTGCCAACACAACAAAAAAATGCAAGTTGGAATTTTAAGAATCCTTTTGAATGGGAGCGCATTCGCGATTCTTTTAAGTCTATTAAAGGCAAAGACGCAAATTCTCGTCGTCGGCAGTTATTAGCGAAAGTAGATAGCGAAGAGACAAAAGCACATTATATCTGGCTTGCGCGTCAAAAAGATACCGAATATTTTTTGATGCCTTATAAGGAAGTTTTTTCGCGTTTTCCTCAAGACAAACAGGCTTTGCTCTATGCGCTGGCAAGGCAAGAAAGTTTGTTTATTCCCACCGCAATTTCTACTTCATATGCACTAGGTCTTATGCAACTTATGCCCTTTAATGTCAAGGCGATTGCTAAGGAGCTAAAAGAAGAGGATAAGGTGGGATATTTTGATATGTTTGACCCTGCTGTGAATGTGCCTTATGCGGAATATTTTACGCGTCCGCTCGTGCGAGAATTTAACCACCCGCTCTTTATTGCTTATGCGTATAATGGAGGTCCGGGATTTACGCGTAGGTTATTGGGAAAAAACCATTTGTTCAAAAAGAATAATCCCTTAGACCCTTGGTTTAGTATGGAGATGATTCCTTATGAGGAATCACGCGTATATGGCAAAAAGGTGCTAGCGAATTATGTCATTTATCAAAAGAAGTTTGGAAAAGAGATTAAAATGTTAGATTTGTTGCAACAAAGTTTAGTGTATTAAATTAATGTGTTTGAATGAAACGAGTTTATTAAGAACTTTTTGCAAAATATTAATTTTAAAAATAAATTTTAGATTTTTTGGTTATAGTTTTGCAATCTTTAATATGCAATCTAAAGGATAAACGATGAATAGCCAAAATATTGGGAGTTATGGTAGTTTTTATGCTGTGGGTGTTGGACAAAATACAACAAATACCACTGCGGCAGATTCAACAAATGTTTCACAAGGGGCTTTGGAGAGTTCCAATGTAGATTTGACGCGCGAAATGATAGGGCAAATTGTGGCGCAAAGAGGAGCGGAGGCGAATGTGAAAAGCATTCAAACAGAGGATTCTATGTTTCAGACTTTATTAGATATAAAAGCATAAGCAGGTTAAAGTAAAATCAAGCGCAATAAAGGTTGATAAATGGTAGATTATGGGATTGAATATTGGGGAAAAGATGATTTTATTATTGAAGATGGGCAAGTAAAAGTCAATCATCAAAATAAGCCTGCATTGATTAATATTGTTAAGCAAGTGCGAGAAGATGGTTATCGTGGTCCGCTTTTGGTGCGCTTTCCCCATTTGATGAAAAAACAAGTAGAAAAAATTTTTACAAGCTTTGAGAGTGCTATTAAAGAATATCATTACAAGGGCAAATTTAAAGCAGTTTTTCCTATAAAAGTCAATCATTATCCTAATTTTATCCTGCCCCTTATGGAAAACACAACGCATCGCTGCTATGGTTTAGAAGCAGGAAGTAAATCAGAGCTAATTGTCGCTATGGCTTATACGAATGAGAACGCACCTATTACGGTGAATGGCTTTAAAGATAAAGAAATGATTTCCTTAGGCTTTATTGCTGCGAAAATGGGACACGATATTACTTTGACGATTGAGGGATTAAACGAGCTTGAGACGATTATTGAGGTTGCAAAAACGCTCGGTAAGCCTTATCCAAAAATCGGGCTTAGAATCCGCTTGCATAGCACAGGAATCGGAATCTGGGCAAAAAGTGGAGGGATTAATTCCAAGTTTGGTTTGACTGCAAGTGAGCTTGTAGAAGCAATTGCGTTACTACGCAAAAACGATTTACTAAACAAATTTACGATGATTCATTTTCATATTGGTAGTCAAATCAGTGATATTTCTCCGCTCAAAAAAGCCCTAAGAGAAGCAGGGAACATTTACGCAGAGTTGCGCAAAATGGGAGCAAAGAATCTTAATAATGTCAATATTGGCGGTGGGCTTGCGGTGGAATATGCACAGCACGAAAATCAGCAGAATCGCAACTATACACTTGCAGAATTTAGCGGAGATGTTGTTTTTACTCTCAAAGAAATTGCCAAAAACAAAAAAGAACCCGAGCCAAATATTTTCATAGAATCTGGACGCTATGTTTCCGCTAGCCACGCGGTGTTGATTGCGCCTGTTTTGGAGCTATTTTCTCAAGAATATGATGAAAAGGCGTTGCGCTTAAAGGAAAAAAATCCCCCTTTGATAGAGGAGCTTTTTGACTTATACAATACGATTAATGAGCGTTACGCAATAGAATATCTGCACGATAGCTTAGAGCATATGGAATCTTTGCTAACACTTTTTGATTTGGGTTATATTGATTTGCAAGATAGAAGCAATACCGAAGTGCTTGTGCATTTGATTATCAAAAAGGTAATTAAGATTCTAAAACACAAAAACCATAGTGATATTATTCGGATTCAAGAGCAAGTGCAAGAAAGATACTTGCTGAATTGTAGCTTTTTTCAAAGTTTGCCTGATTATTGGGGATTGGCACAGAAATTCCCTGTAATGCCATTAGATAGGTTGAATCGTCGCCCTACGCGTTCTGCAAGCCTTTGGGATATTACTTGTGATAGCGACGGAGAAGTGGCATTTGACAAAAATACTCCCTTATTCTTACACGATATTGATGTCAATGAAGAGGAATATTTCTTGGGATTCTTTTTGGTGGGCGCATATCAAGAAGTGTTAGGAATGCGTCATAATCTCTTCACGCACCCCACAGAATTTAGCGTCGTTTTTGACGAGGAAGAAGGTGGATATAAGATTGAAAATCTACTAGAATCACAAACAATCCTAGATGTGTTAGAGGATTTGGATTATGATACCAAAGAGATTGAACGTTGCCTTAAGCAGCGACTAGAAGAGAGCAAAGAGATTGCAGAAGACGCCAAAAAGGAAGTTTTGGGGCAGCTTTATGTAATGCTTAGTGAAAATGGCTATTTAAGAACAGTATTTAAGAGTGAGGGAGAAAAATCTTGAGTTATGCCACTACACTTTTTGGCACTATCAAAGAAGATTTTGCAGTGATTCTAGAAAAAGACCCCGCAATTAATTCTAAAATTGAATTGTTTTTTAATTATCCCGGATTAATTGCTTTGGTGCATTATAGAATTGCACACAAACTTTATCATCAGGGCTTTAAAGTTGTAGCAAGAATCTTTATGGGAATCACGCAATGGCTTACAAATGTGGATATTCACCCTGCGTGTAAAATTGGACATAGAGTGTTTATTGACCACGGGCACGGCGTAGTGATTGGTGAGACGGCAGAAGTAGGCAATGAAGTCGTGATTTATCAAGGCGTAAGCCTTGGGGGCGTGAGTTTGGAACGCACTAAGCGACACCCCACGATTGAAGATTTTGTGATTATTGGAGCGGGAGCTAAGGTGCTAGGAAATATTGTCGTAGGGGCACATTCAAAAATTGGGGCAAATTCTGTTGTGATTCGTCCTGTTCCTCCTAATTCCACAGCAGTTGGAATCCCTGCAAAGACGATTATCAAAGGAATGAGCGACGACTTAAATAAGATTCCAGACATTCAATATCAGCTTTTTAATTATCTGCAAAAGCGTTTGGAATTGTTAGAATCTGTCGCACCCAAAAATATAGAATTTATAGAATCTCGCAAGAAACTAGAGACTTTGTATCAAGAGTTTTTAAAAGCAAAAGTTTAATCTCGCTAATGAGGATTTCACAGCTACACAATGAAAAGCCAAGACTTTTCTCGCAAGGACGATTAACAAACCAAGTTATTAGGAAACGCTGAAGCAATTTATAATGTGAAACCTTGCTCATTAAGATTCTATGAAAATAGAATCCAAAAAATAAAATTACAAAAGATTTGAAGTGAATTTTTAAAAATTAATAAATTTTATATATAATTTCAAAATTTTATTTTTAGAGGTGTGAAATAGACAACTTACTTATTATTATCTGTGTTTTGGCTATGGCAGTAGTTTCTGGAATTATTTTAAATAAACTCAAAATTCCCGCGATTATTGGCTACATTGTTACAGGAACACTGACGGCTTATATTTTTGGATTTCGCGTTGAGGATTCTGTGGATTTAAACGAAGCTGCGGAGCTTGGAATCGTGTTTTTGATGTTTATGATAGGACTTGATTTTAGCTTCAAAAAAATCACACAGATGAAGCAAGAGGTTTTGCTCTTTGGCGGGTTGCAAATTGGAATCTCTATAGCCGTATTTTATGCTATTTGTCATTATCTGATAGGATTCAATCTTGACACTTCTATTATTTTGGCAAGTGCGGTGAGTTTGTCCTCTACGGCAATCGTTTTAAAAAGTCTCAACGAAACAAATCAAACCAAAACTCCTTATGGAATGGCAGCAGTAGGCATTTTAGTTTTTCAAGATATTGCGGTGATTCCCATTTTGCTAATGATTAAACTTTTGAGCAATCAAGATTTAAGTATGAGTGAAATGCTGTTAAGCACAGGCGTTTCTGCGGTAATTGTTTTATTGCTTTTGATGTTGCCCGGGAGATTCCTTGCGCGTATCGTATTGCGCTCAAGTGCCAAGATGAAAACAGATGAAATTTTTGTCGGGACGGTGTTTTTAATAGTGCTAGGTTCAGCATATCTTAGTAAATACTTTGGCTTCTCTCTCTCTCTTGGAGCATTTTTAGCAGGAATGCTTGTCTCTAATTCACCCTTTAAACATCAAGTAGCAAGCGTTTTAGTGTATTTTCGTGATTTGCTTTTAGGAGTTTTTTTTATCACGATTGGTATGCAAGTAGATGTAATTTTCTTGGCAAAATATTTTATCGTTGTTCTCTTGCTTGTTGCTTTGATGTTACTGATTAAAACCTTGATTATGTTCGCATTTTTAAGCCTCTTAAGAAAGGCAAAAGTTGCAATGCGCATTGCTCTTTCTCTCTCGCAAATTGGAGAATTTTCTTTCGCTATTTTCTTACTTGCTAGCCAACATAAGATTTTAAATTTAGGATTAGATGGCGGAATTTTGAATGGGATTTTTGGAAGTGAGTTTGTCGCTTCTATTACTCCAAACGAAATTTATCAATTCTTAACCCTAATGGTAATTTTCTCAATGATTGCGACACCTTTTATCTTGGATAGATTAGATTTGTGTGTTAAATTTGCTCTAAAAATTTTTAGGATTCCGCTTAAGATTGCAAAAATTGGTAGCAAGGTTGGACTTAATCAAAAATCGCAGACAGAGCATTCCTATGAAGTTGTGATTTGCGGATATGGAGCTTTGGGCAAAAAAGTATTAGAGTTTTTTAATGGTTGTGATGTTACAACACTTGTGGTGGATTCCAATTATGAACGCGTAGAAGAGGGAATCAAAAAGGGTTGCAATATTGTGTATGGCAATATCACGGATAAAATGATTTTTAGAGAAATTGGAATCCAAAAAACAAAAGTTGTCATCTTATGTGTAGAATCTCCTTTAGCAATTGAAAAGGCTTGTCGGCATATTATGGATATTTCACATCTTGTAAGAGTAATTGCCCAAACCGATGAGGAGACAATAGAGGCAGACTTAAGAGGAATTGGACTTTATGCAGTCATTAATGGCAGTCGCGAGATTGCAGAAATATTGGCAAATTCTGCCTTAGAAGCTATTAAAGAATCTAAAGAAATGGGAATCAATAGGGAAGAGGAGAACCAATAGACAATGAAATCTTATCCTGAAAATTTTGCAAAACTTGTAGAATCTTTAGAGAAACTTCCAAGTATTGGCAGAAAATCTGCTACGCGTTTAGCATATTTTTTGGCATTTGAGGATAAGTTTAGCGCGTTAAGTTTGGCGCATAATATTGAATGCTGTGTCCAACAACTACGAATTTGCGAGGAATGTGGTGGAATCTCCAATGATTTTTTATGCTCTATTTGTAGTGATAATATGCGCAATAATGGCGAATTGTGCATTGTTGCGAATCCTAGAGAGATTTTTTTGCTAGAAGAGAGTGGAGAGTTTTTGGGTAAATATTTTGTAATAGAAAGTCTTGAGAAATTGGATTTGAAACATTTAGAGAAAATCATACAAAAAAATCATACAAAAGAGATAATTTTTGCTTTTAGCCCAACTTTGGGCAATGAAAGTGTGATGTTGTATTTGGAGGATAAATTAGAATATTTGGGATTGCAATTTACCAAAATTGCACAAGGTATTCCTACAGGCGTGAGTTTAGAAAATATTGACCAGCTCTCAATTATTCGCGCCTTACAATCCCGAGTCAAAATTTAGGATTTTTAAAAGGAGAAATTTTGACAGAAATTGTGAATAATTTACATCTTTATATCATTGCGATTGGAGCTATTCTATTTATTAGTGTTTATGCGAGTAAAGTTTCAGAAAAAATTGGATTTCCTCTATTGCTTATATTCTTGATTTTAGGAATGCTGTTAGGAAGTGAGGGGATTGTTGGAATCAAATTTGACAATGCACTTTTAGCACAAGCGGTTGGTTCGGTTTCACTGATTTTTATTCTTTATAGCGGGGGATTGGATACGCATTGGGGACAGATTAAGCCAGTGGTTGTTAGCGGGGTAATGTTGGCAACATTTGGGGTTTTGATTACAGCAGTAATTTTGGCTTGCTTTATTTACTTGATGTTGGATATTACGATTTTAGAAGCCTTGCTACTAGGCTCTATCATCTCTTCTACCGACGCTGCAGCAGTGTTCATGATTTTTCGCTCACATCAAATCAGGCTTAAGCACAATATTAAGCCACTTTTGGAATTGGAATCCGGCAGTAATGACCCTATGGCAATTTTTTTAACGATTACAATCTTGCAATTAATCGTAATGCACAATGTAACTTCTGTTGCAGAATGGATTGTGCAGTTTGTAGCACAATTTGCGATTGGAGGAGCGATAGGCTTGCTTTGTGGTTATATTTTTCCAAAGATTTGCGAGCGATTAAATATTTCTCAACCCGGTCTTTATCCTTTGATTAGCATTGCGTGGCTTTTTATGATTTTTGGGCTTTCTGTAACTCTTAATGGAAATGGTTATTTAAGCATTTATATTGCAGGGATTCTAACAAACAAATTTGCCTTTCCTTACAAATCTCATATTATTGCATTCCACGACGCGATTGCGTGGATGATGCAAATCCTTGTGTTTTTGGTGCTTGGATTGCTTGTTTTTCCTTCGCAGCTCCCAGAAATTGCGCTTCCAGCCTTGTGCTTGGTTTTGGTATTGATGTTTGTCGCACGTCCTGTGAGTGTATTTGTGTCTTTGGCAAACAGCAAATATAACAAAAATGAAAAAGCATTCATTTCGTGGGTTGGTTTGCGTGGAGCAGTGCCGATTATTCTTGCAACTTATCCTTTTGTGTATGAGTTGGAACAATCACAATTAATTTTTAATATAGTCTTTTTTATGGTGCTTGTGTCTGTATTGGTGCAGGGAACGACTTTGGGATTTGCTGCACGACATTTGGGTATCGTAGAAGAGGACGAAAAAGATTAGATTATAACATAAAAGCAGAAAATACATTTTTTTGTAATTCCATAGAATCTTTTGCTTTTAACCGACATTATAGATTTGCAAATGTAGGTAAATTTTCTATATGCAAATACACAATCTAAAATTACGCAAGAATAATTCCTCGCCTCCTTATTGTAGCAAAAATTTAGATTATTACTTAAAAATTAAATTTAATTTTAAAATTTAAGTTTAAATTTTGTAAAATTTCTTTTGGAATTTCAAATAAGGAGACAGAATGAATAAAATTTACAAAGTTGAGATTATTACGCGTTCGGAGAAACTAAATATTTTGAAAGATTCTTTGGCTCAAAAAGGTATCAAGGGAATGACTGTGAGTAATGTAATGGGTGCAGGAAATCAAAAAGGTAAAACGGAAATCTATCGCGGTAATGAAACGACGATTGATTTGTTGCCAAAAATTCGCATAGAAATCATCACCAAAGAAAGCCTGCTTCAAGCAATTATTGAGGTGGCAAAAACGACTTTAAAAACAGGGAGCGCAGGGGACGGCAAGATTATTATTTTGCCTGTTAGCAATGTGATTAGGATTCGCACAGGTCAAGAGGGAGAAGATGCAATTTAATGTCCAATCTTAAGACGCAGTGAAAGGAATACAATGAAAGCAATCTTATTATTTTTCGGTTTATATGGCTTTGTCTTTGGTGCAGATTCCGAAGTTTCTGCTGTGGATACTTTGTTTTTGATAGGGTGTTCGGGGTTGGTGCTATTGATGACGCCGGCACTTGGAATGTTTTATGGTGGAATGGTGAATCGCGGCAATGTCTTGAGCACAATGATAAATTGTGTGGTGTTTTTTGCGCTAATTTGCATTCAATGGGTTATTTTGGGCTATACTCTTGCGTTTGGAGATGATATAGGGCAGTTGATTGGAAATCTAAATCATCTTTTTTTGGGCAATATCCAAGATTCTACGATTGGTTTAGTTTCTGAAAATCTTTTTGTATTTTTTCAAATGCTTTTTGCTGTGATTGGCGCGGCGATTATCACGGGTTCATTTGTAGAACGTATGCGCTTTGGAGTGTTGCTGATTTTTATCCTTTGTTGGAGTACTTTAGTTTATGATGTTTTGGCGCATTGGGTATGGGGTGGAGGTTGGCTTATGAAGATTGGCTCTCTTGATTTTGCAGGTGGCGGTGTAGTGCATATTGCAGCAGGTGTAGCAGGGCTTGTAGGCTGTTTAATGCTTGGCAAACGCAAATTCAAAAAAGGAATCCTCCCGCATAGTTTGCCCCTCTCTTTTGTCGGCGCGATTTTCTTATGGATTGGTTGGCTTGGATTCAACACAGGAAGTGCGCTTAGTGTAAATTCTGTCGCAGTCAATGCGTTTTTGACAACAAACTTTGCAGTAGCAGGTGCGATGATTTCGTGGATGATTATAGAATGGACGAAATATGGCAAACCTACTTTGCTAGGCAGTATTACAGGGATTGTGGCAGGGCTTGTGGCGATTACTCCCTCTGCGGGATTCGTAACACCATTTTCTGCAATCGTGATTGGGTTTTTTGTTTCTCCTATTTGCTTTTTTGCCATTAGTGCGATGAAGTCTAAGTTTGGTTATGATGATACGCTTGACGCATTCGGATTGCACGGAGTAGGAGGGATTTGGGGTGGAATCGCAACAGGACTTTTTGCGACAAGCTCGGTTAATGAAATCGTAAGCAAGGAAGCTGCAGGTGAGGGTTTGCTATATGGCGGAGATTGGAGTTTGCTCTGCGTGCAGATTGTCGCAATTATCGCGTGCTTTGCGCTTTCGGCTGTGGTTAGTTTTGTGGTGCTAAAAATAATGAGTGTTTTTGTACTCTTGCGTGTAGAGGAAGTGCAAGAGGAAAATGGTTTAGACCAGTCTTTACACGGAGAAATTGCCTACCGATAGGGGTTTATTTATAGAATCTCGCAAGGATAACCTTTATCCTCTCTCTCACAAATGCAGTGAAGCAACCCATAACCCGCATACTTATAGCTTCATTCTATCGCCCTTGCGAGAAATTGCTAAATGCAACTTTCACAACAATCTATAATTCCGTATAAATTAACCTTTACAATGGAATTTAAAAAGCGAGATTCTGTATTACAAATTGTTTCATCTCCCAATAAATACAAAATTATCCCAAAATTTCCAATTTTTAAGCAATCTCTTTTGCTTGGCATTATAAACTTTTATTTTCAAACAAAAGGAATCTCAAATGCAATGGAATCGCTTTGACACACGTTGGACACTCTCACTTTTTGGCACTGCAGTAGGTGCTGGAATATTGTTTTTACCTATTCGCGCAGGCACTGGAGGATTCTATCCTGTGGTGTTAATGAGTTTTCTCATCTTTCCTATGGTGTGGCTCTCACACCGCGCACTTAGTCGCTTCGTCAATGAATCCAAAAATACAGAACACGACATTACACACGCGGCAGAGGAATATTGGGGACGCGGAATCAGTTTTTTTATCACACTTCTTTATTTCTTTGCGATTTATCCTATTTGTCTTGCCTATGGAGTGGGCATTACCAACACTTTTGCAAGTTTTTTCGTTCATCAGCTAAACCTTATTAGTCTTTATGACCCAAACACGATGACGCTTTATCCTCTTGCGCGTGCTGGACTTGCTTTTGTGCTCGTAAGTGCGATGATGGCAATAATGGTATTCAAAGTAGAAACAATTACCAAAGCTTGTAATGCACTCGTCTATCCTTTGTGTGCAGTGCTTTTCGCATTTTCTCTCTACCTAATTCCCTATTGGAAACTAGAATCGCTACAAAAAATACCAAGTTTTGAGGAACTAATCCAAGTTGTTTGGCTTACTTTGCCTGTGCTTGTATTTGCTTTCAATCATTCCCCTGCAATTTCCACCTTCACACTTAACGTGCGCAAAACCTATCATAACTCACAAGAAAAGGCAAATCAAATTCTCTTTCGCACCGCAATTTTATTGCTTGTTTTTGTGATGTTCTTTGTCTTTTCTTGTATTTTGTGTCTCAATGCGGAGGATTTCGCCCAAGCAAGGGAGGCAAATATTCCAATTCTTTCTTATTTTGCAAATCAATTCCACACGCCCATTATTGCTTTAGGCGCACCACTTGTGGCATTTTTGGCGATTGTTAGCTCATTTTTTGGACATTATTTTGGAGCATTTGAGGGCTTGAATGGAATCATAAGAAAAGCCATTAAACTAAGCGGCAATGAAGCACCAAATCTCCGCAGTATCAAAATTTTTAGCACTTTATTTATGTATTTTACAATTATTCTTGTTGCTTATCTTAATCCTAGCATTTTGGGCTTCATTGAAGATTTAGGAGGTCCAATCATTGCAGCAATTTTGTTTTTAATGCCCATCATCGCAATTTGGAGTGTAGGAAAACTCAAAAAATATAAAAATCCCTTATTGGACGGATTCGTATTCATCACGGGACTTTTGACAATTACAAGTGTTGTTTATAAGTTTTTCTTGTAATCCAAATTCTCAATTTGCACTAAAGCAAGCGTGTGCTGTAAGGATAAAAATCAGCACACAAGAATACACACTAATCTTTCAGCGAAGAAACGAAGCAAATCCATAACCTTAGCAATCAAAAATACTTGCGATATAAAATTATAGATTGCCACGAATTCTCTTTTAATAACGGGAACAGGATTCAATATTTTTTTATAACAACAGAAATTAACTCGTAAATTGCGCTTTCTAACATAGAATAGACTTTTTCAAAGCCGTCTAAATCCTTAAAATAATAAGGGTCTGGAATCTCTTTTCCTTTTAAGCCAAAATCTCCCATTAAAGCAAGTTTTTCTTTTGGAAAACCTAACTGCAATAAGTCGTGATAGTTTTGCTTGTCCATTGCAATAATCAAATCAAAATCCAAATCGCCATACACACTAACTTTGCGCCCTTTAAGATGGGAAATATCAATCCCGTGTCGCTTACCTACCATAATAGAATGCTCGCAGGGTGGCTCGTCAATATGCCACCCACTCGTTCCTGCAGAATCTATATACAAAGACAATCCCGCTTCTTTTACAAGCTTCCTCGCAATTCCTTCTGCCAAAGGCGAGCGACAAATATTTCCCAAACACACAAACAAAATAGAATGAATCGCCATAAAATTCCTTAAGATATCTGCAAACCTCCCCTTAACTCTGCATTGCAATCCATTTTTGTGCAATTCTCACTGCATTTGTTGCTGCACCCACGCGGATTTGGTCTGCAACACACCAAAGATGTAAAATGCGTTTATCATAATTATCTACACGGATTCTACCCACATAGGTTTCGTCTCTATCTGTGGCAATAATCGGCATAGGATAAGATTTTTCTTGTGGATTATCAATCAATACAACACTTTCCGCTTTCCTCAACACTTCTTGTGCTTCTTTGGCACTCACTTCACGCGCAAATTTAATAGTAATAGCTTCACTATGACTTCTAAGCACAGGCACACGCACACAAGTCGCACTTACTGCAAAATCACTATGCATAATTTTATTTGTTTCATTCACCATTTTCATTTCTTCTTTGGTATAGTCATTGCCCAAAAATACATCAATATGCGGAATCACATTTAATGCAATTCTGTGTGGAAATGCCTTTGGCTCGCATTCCTCTAAGCTAAAATCAAAGAATTTTTGCATTTGTGTTACAAGCTCTTCCATTCCCTTTTTACCTGCACCCGAAACCGCTTGATAAGTGCTAACATCTACACGCTTGATTCCAAAGGCTCTATGCAGTGGCTCTAAGACTTGTACCATTTGGATTGTGGAGCAATTAGGATTTGCAATAATTCCTGTTTTCTCCCATAAGGCAATATCTTGTGGATTGACTTCAGGTACGACAAGTGGCACATCTTCTTGCATTCTAAAATGGCTTGTGTTATCAATCACGACCGCACCAGCCCTCGCCGCACTTGGAGCAAACTCCGCACTAATGCTTCCACCAGCAGAAAAGAAAGCAATCTCAATGTTCTCTTCTTCAAAAATTTCGTGGGTTAGCTCTTTGACTTTAATCCTCTCATCTCCAAACTCTACCTCTTTGCCCACACTGCGCGCACTTGCTAATGGCACAAGTTTGTTAATCGGCAAATTGCGCTCACCCAAAACCCTAAAAATTTCTTCTCCTACCGCGCCAGTTGCACCTACAACAGCAATATTAAATTTTTTCATTTTTTCTCCTTTAGAGTTTAATATTATAACGTTCCATTTTGCTTAAAAGCAACTCTTTTTTGAATCCCAATAACTCTGCTGCACTATCTACATCAGAATCACTCGCCTTAAGAGCTTCATAAATCAGCTCTTCCTCTAAATTAGCAATTTTCTTTTTACCTCCACTCTCACGAGAGCTTAAGAACAAATCCTCTACCATAATCTCCTCTCCCTCACATAGAATTGCTGCGCGCTCTATCACAGAGAGTAACTCACGAATATTACCGGGCCAACGATAAGCAAGTAATTGTTCTTGCGCTCCCTTTCCCCAATGTTTTTTGCCTACGCCATATTGTTTATCCACTTGCTCTAATTTCCATTCGCACAGCGGAATAATCTCTTCTGCCCTCTCCCGCAAAGGCGGAATACGAATCGGAATCGTTTGCAATCTAAAAAACAAATCCTCCCGAAATTCGCCTTTTTGAATCTTTTTTTGAATATCTGCATTTGTTGCGGCAATGAAGCGAATATCCACCTTGATAGGCTTTGAACTTCCCAAACGCACAACTTCTTTTTCTTGTAAAACACGCAAAAGTTTCGCTTGCAAGGAAGCGGGCATTTCGCCTATTTCATCTAAAAAAATGCTTCCGCCATTGGCTACTTCAAACTTCCCAGCCCTGCCCTCTGTGGCATCTGTAAATGCTCCCTTTTCATAACCAAAAAGTTCAGATTCTAGCAAATTATCTGGAATCGCAGCCATATTTAGCGCAACAAAGGGCATTTGCGCTCTAGGAGAGTTTTGATGAATATAATTTGCAAACAATTCTTTTCCCACTCCACTTTCTCCAAGCAAAAGCACAGAAGCAGCGGTTTTGGCAGCTTTATTTGCGAGTTTAAGCGATTTTTCTAACGCAGGTGAGCTTGAGATAAACTGCTTATTTTCAGTGATTTTATCGTTTGATTTTCCAGCTTTTACTGGTTTCTTGCTTGCCTTTGCTATTACTTCTTGTGCTTTTTTAGCACGCAAAATCGCTTCCACGAGAGTTTCAATCTCAAATGGCTTCGTCAAAAAATCTTTCACGCCTAAACGAATGGAATCAATCGCCTTACTCAAAGTTGCATTCCCTGTGATAATGAGTGCCTCATAACGCCCATTTAGGACTTTTAAAAACTCCAAGCCGTCCATTTGGGGCATATTAATATCTGTGATGACTAAATCTATACTATCATCAAGCTTTTTAAGCGCATCTTTCGCACTTTTGAAGCTTACAACCTCAAATTCATCGTATTCCCCTAATGCAATTTCAAGAGATTTTCGCATATTAATATCATCTTCAACGATAGCTAATTTCATCTTTACTCCTTTATTGCTTTTATTGTCTTATTTATGTCGTGAGTGAGTGCATAAATCGTTGCGATTCCATCAGCATACTCTATTTGTATGCGTGTCGGTGGAATCGCCAAATAAGTTATGGATTTGCCTTGTAAATTCTGCACTTGCGTGTTATCCTCTAGTCTCACTCCCCATTTTAAAAAACATTCTAAAATTTTCTCTTTATAGTCGCGAAGCAAAGCTTTTTCAGTTTTTGCCTCGTGGCTAATTGTGCATTTTTTATAAGGATTCTTTGTTTGACGCAAAATATTTGCGCCCACCATTGCAGGAGAAAAATAATATTTTTCGTTTAAAAGCATACCATTTCTTGCTGCAACCCTATAAGAAAAAATATATTCTGATGCCTCACAAAAAGCAGTCAAATACACTATCCCTAACAGAATCCTCCACATTATTCTAAATTATCGCCTCCAAGCAATTTTGCCTCTTCGCCCTCATCACCCTCTCTTACTTCCGATTCCTTTTCTTCTTTAGGACAACGCGCAATAGAGACAACCTTGTCGTCATCTACATTGACGATAATCACACCACTTGTTGCTCGTCCTGCCTTACGAATGCTTTGCATATCTACACGAATCATCTTGCCACTACTTGTAAGCACCATAAGGTCCATTTTTTCATCTACATTGACAACCCCTACAAGCTTACCTGTCTTACCTGTAAGCTTCATCGCAATCACACCCTTGCCCCCACGATTCGTAATTCTATACTCATTCACTTCTGTACGCTTACCGATTCCTTTTTCGCTTACACTCAAAATCTCTTCATTTTCATCTATGATTGCAGTCGCACCAATCACATAATCGTTTGGCATTTTGAATTTAATTGCTGTAACACCGCGTGCCACACGCCCAATTTCACGCACATTTTCTACGCCAAAACGCACACACATTCCCTCGTAAGTTACGACTAAAATTTCTTTAATGCTGGGATAGATGATTTTTGCTGTAACAAGCTCATCATTTTCGTCTAAATTAATAGCTCGGACGCCTACACTTCGGATATTTTTAAATTCACTCAAATTTGTGCGCTTAATGATTCCATTTTTGGTAAAAAACGCAATAGATTTATCCTCATTAAAATCTTTTGTTGTAATTGTTGCCATAATCTTTTCGTCAGAGCTTAGATTAATGAGATTCACCACTGCCTTACCAATTGCTGTCCTGCTCGCCTCTGGGATTCTATAAACCTTGAGCCAATAAAGCTGGCCTTTGTTAGTAATAAACATAATCGTATCGTGTGTATCAGATACAAAAAAGCTCTCAATAAAGTCGTCCTCGTGCGTATTTGCGGAGATTTTTCCCTTACCTCCGCGGTTTTGTTTCTCATAAGTGCGCACTGGCACGCGTTTAACATAGCCGCGATGGCTCATTGTTACGACAACAGGCTCATTAGGAATCAAATCCTCCATATCAATGTTCTCATAATCCTCTTCAATCGCAGTTTTTCGCTTTGTTGAAAACTTCTCTTTGGATTCTGACAATTCCTCTTTGATAATTGCATTTAATTTCGCCTCACTTTTCAAGATTTCACTCAATCGTGCAATCTCCTTTAAAAGCTCCTGATATTCATTTTCTATTTTATCGCGCTCTAAGCCTGTTAATCTTTGCAAACGCATATCTAAAATAGCCTGTGCTTGAATCTCACTTAGATTAAACTTGCTTACTAAGCCCTCTTTAGCGACTTTTGGGTCGCTACTTGCACGGATTAAAGCTACAATCTCATCTATATTTTCTAAGGCAACCTTTAAGCCCTCTAAAATATGCGCTCTAGCTTTAGCCTTCTCTAGTTCAAAAATGCTTCGGCGAATCACTACACTTTTGCGATGAGAAATAAAAAGTTCCAACAATTCTAAAAGTGTGAAAACCTTTGGTTCTTTGTTGTGGATTGCAAGCAAAATGATTCCAAAAGTAGATTCCATTGGCGTGGATTTAAAGAGATGATTTAGCACGATTTCGCTCATTGCTTCGCGCTTTAACTCTACAACGACTCGGATTCCGTCGCGATCGGATTCATCACGCACTTCAGAGATTCCCTCAATTACCTTGTCTTTAGCGAGTTCGGCAATCTGCTCTACAAGGCGCGCTTTATTAACTTGATAAGGAATCTCATCAATTACGATAATATCTTTGGTTTTAGTTTTTTCAATATGCGTTTTCGCGCGGATTTTAATGCGTCCGCGTCCGCCCTCATAGGCTTCGCGAATTCCACTTTTGCCATAAATAATCCCACCGGTTGGAAAATCTGGACCCTCAATAAACTGCAAAACCTCTTCTAATGGAGCTTTGGGGTTATCAATCAAATAAACTAACGCGTCTATAATCTCATCTACGCGGTGGGGCGGAATGTTTGTCGCCATTCCTACTGCGATTCCATTAGAACCATTAATCAATAAATTTGGCAAGCGACTTGGCAAAATATCTGGCTCTTGCAAAGTGTCATCATAGTTTGGCAAGAAATCCACGGTGTCTTTATCAATATCACGGAGTAACTCCTCGGCTGCTTGCGTCATTCTTGCTTCAGTATAACGCATTGCCGCCGCACTATCACCATCAATACTTCCGAAGTTTCCTTGCCCATCTACAAGCTCTAATCGCATAGAAAAATCTTGCGCCATTCGAACTAATGCGTCATAAACTGCGATATCTCCGTGTGGATGGTATTTACCGATAACATCTCCTACGATTCTTGCACTTTTTTTATAAGCAACTCTTGAAGTAACACCTAGTTCATACATCGCATATAGAATCCTACGATGCACAGGTTTCAATCCGTCTCTTGCATCAGGCAATGCGCGTCCTACAATAACGCTCATAGAATAATCCAAATAGCTTTCTTTAATGGAATCCTCTATATTAACATTTTGAATATCTTGATTAAGTAGGTCTGACATTCCTTCCCTTTTCTTTATATTTATACTTGCTTGAAATTCGCGATTTTATCTTTATTTTACTTTAATCTTGCTAATGAAGCTTGAATTTTTTTAAGGTTGTTTGCAAAATTCTTTCAAATCTTTTTTATTTTTGAAAACTAAAGTTTCATTTTCTAATTTGCACAAAAAATCCAAAATTTCCTTGTGTGTTAGAATTCCTACTTTTAAGCTCTCACTTGAAGCATTGGGGAACTCTTTTACCTTTAAGCCCAAAAAATCATTTTCTATAAACAATGGCATACCTAGCATTTTTTCTTTTTCCTCTTTGGAAAAATCTAAAAAGTCTCTGAATGCGATTCTACTACGTAGAAATTCTGACCAATCTTGTTCGCTAAAATAAGAGATTTTCAAATTCTCCCCTAAAAGTGTTTGCAAAGAGGTTTGGATAGGTTTTTTAAAGAGATTAAAATAAGTTTTTTGGAAACTCAATTCACGAAAATTTGGTGTAGGCAAAATATTGCAATAAATATCCGTAAATCGCTCCACTTCTAGCACAGCTAAATCTAAATTATCATCTAATGCCAAAATTTTAGCGTGGCTCAAACAAGCAATCGGCTGTCCCAAAACTTCTGTGTGGTAGAGCGTAATCTCGTCTGCTTTTTTCTTATTAAAAACAATCTTCGCACTTGTAAGGACTAAATTATAATTTATCACAAAGCCATAGCCCTCAACATAGCTTGGTATATACCGATTGGGTTGTTCAAACTCTGCAACGACTTTGACGCTATCTTGTAACCATTGCGGATATTTTGCATTCGCACTCAATGCCAAAAGCATGATAAAGATAATTTTTGCCATACTTGTCCTTTTGCAATTTTTAATGCTTAAAATACTACAATAAAAAATTTAATTTTACACTAAGGATTTAAAAATGGAATTAAAAGAATTTAATCCAACACAAGAAGAATTTAACTCAATGCAATATGCAACCATTGCAACAGAAAAAGGGGAAATGAAATTCAAACTCTTTCCCAAAGAAGCACCCAACACGGTAGCAAATTTTACAAGTCTCGCCCAAAGCGGATTCTATAATCATTTAAATTTTCACCGCGTCATTCGTGGATTTGTCGCACAAGGTGGTTGTCCTGAAAATAACGGGCGCGGAGGACCGGGCTATCATATTAAATGCGAATTAGAAAACAATCCGCACAAGCATTTCAAAGGCTCGCTCTCTATGGCGCACGCGGGAAGAGATACAGGAGGAAGTCAATTTTTTATTTGCTTTGCACCACAACCACATCTTGACGGAGAACACACTATCTTTGGACAAATTGCTCCTAACGATAAGGCAAGCCTTGCGGTGCTAGATTCTATCCAACAAGGCGATAAGATTCTAAATATTACTATTTCCGCAGAATAAGACATAGAATCGGCAATCCTCTGCGATTGCTCCCTTACGATTTTACAAGCAGAATCACGCGACAAAAATCACAAAGAAATATATTTTCAAGCACTTTAAAAGCTTTTTGAGCTATAATCAAAGCTTAAATTAATTTAGATTTTAAGAAATTTCAGGAATCTTTATGCCCAAAAATTTGAAGTTTATTGAGCCAACACGTCTTTATACAGCATTTTTTATACTTGTTGCAATCCTCTTGATTATTTTCTTTCATCACCCTTTACTCTTATGGGCAGTGCTTGGAATAGCCTTTATCATTGGCTTTTATGAATCCTATAAACTCTACAACAAAATAACTCCAAGCCCCCTATTCCTGTCCTTTGCGCTTATAATATGGTTAAGTGTCTATCTTTTGGAATCTCCGCTTGGTGTTTTTTGCATTTTGGTGCTTTTGGGAGCATACCAAAGTTATACTAAAAAGGGAGCAATAGAGCAAATGCTGCCCTTTATTTATCCTACGATTCCATTTATTTTCTTATATTTACTCTATTTGGACAATTCCATTAATGCCTTAATTTGGCTGATTGTCATCGTAGGGCTCACGGATAGTTTTGCCTATTTTGGAGGCAAACTCTTAGGAGGCAAACTTTTTAGCAATCCCGCTTTCTGCCCCACTTCTCCTAATAAAACCAAAGAGGGGGTGCTTGTTGGGGTTGGAATTGCAACCCTCATTGGCTCATTGATTGGGCTTGGGGTTTGTGGATTCTTTACTTCTTTAATCCTAACATTTATTACAAGCATTACAAGCGTATTTGGCGACTTGTATGAAAGCTACTTAAAGCGCAAGGCAGGGGTAAAAGATAGTGGCTCTATTCTGCCTGGACACGGCGGAATCCTTGACCGACTAGATGGCTATTTCTTTGCTGTCATCATTCTTTATACTCTTTTACAAATTATTAACCTATGATTATTCTTGGTTGTAGTGGCTCTATTGGCGTCAATGCTTTAGAAATCGCCAAACGATTCTGTTTAGAAATTGAAGTGCTAGGCGCAGGAAAAAATATTTCTCTTTTAAACAAACAAATTTCAGAACATCACCCTAAAGCCATTGCGATTGCCGATGCACAAGATATTCCTAAAATTACTCCTGCATTCCAAGGAAAAATCTATATCGGCAAAGAAGGAATCCTCCAAGCAATTTTGGATTCTAAATCCAAATTAGTCCTCAATGCACTCACAGGATTTTTAGGTTTAGAACCGACACTTTGTGCAATCCATTGTGGCAAAAAAGTCGCTTTAGCCAACAAAGAAAGTCTAGTAGCTGGCGGGGAATTGATTGATATTTCAAAAATTATCCCCATTGATAGCGAACATTTTAGTCTTAGTTATTTGTTGGGATTCCCCAAAACCTCTCGTCCTTTTAGGAATCTCTACATCACTGCAAGCGGTGGGGCATTTCGCGATATGGATTTAAACGAGATTCCGCATCAAAATGCACTCAATGCCCTAAAACACCCAAATTGGCAAATGGGCAAAAAAATCACAATTGATTCGGCAACGATGGTTAATAAACTTTTTGAAATTCTAGAAGCCTATTGGCTCTTTGGAAACAAAAACATTGATGCCTTTATAGAGCGTAACTCCCACATTCACGCTCTTGTAGAGTTTTGGGACGGCAGCGTTGTGGCACATTTTGCCAATGCAAATATGCAATTACCTATTGCGTATGCAATACAGCTTGGACTTGGGTTACCTGAATCTTTTTTACATTCATTCCACACCAACAAAGCAATTCCAGATTCTATTATTTCGCAACTAGACTTTCAAAACAAAAATTATCAACTCCAAAAGATTGAAAGTGCGCGCTATCCCCTATGGAATCTCAAATCTGTATTATTGGAGAATCCTAAGCTTGGTTTAGTGCTAAATGCCGCCAATGAAATCGCCGTAGAAGCCTTTTTGCAAGATTCTATTTCTTTTGGCACAATGACACAAATTGTGCAAGATTCTATGCAAACCTTTAATAGAATCCATTTTAAAAACAAAGAAGAAATGATTGCCTTAGACCAAGAAGTTAGGGATTATACGAGACGCAAACTTTAATTTTTCATTAGATATTTTCTTTATTATTTATTGATTTACATTTTTTTGCCATAATTTCAACATAAATTTTTAATGAGTATTGAAAAAATAAAACTTTTGCTCATTAAAATAAAAAGATTAAAGACTAGAATCCAAATAAAAAAGGAGATACAAAATGAATGCTAAAACTTTACTTTTAAGCACATTACTTGCAGGCAATGTTTTTGCCTTTGAAGTTGCAGAATTACCAAATATCCACGAGAGAGTAACTCCGGATATTTCACAAACAAAAATCTATTCTTATTACGATTCCATTAAGGAAGCCAAAAATGCAGTGGTAAATATTTCCACACAAAAGAAAGTCAAAGCACCCAATATTCAAGGACACCCCTTGCTAAATGACCCATTTTTCAAGCAATTTTTCGGAGATGCCTTTGGTGCGATGATTCCAAAAGACCGCGTAGAACGAAGCTTAGGGAGCGGAGTAATCATCTCCAATGATGGCTATATTGTAACAAACAACCATGTGATTGACGGGGCAGATAAAATCCTTGTTTCTTTGCCCGAAAGCAACAAAGAATACGAAGCCAAAGTGATTGGTAAAGATTCCAAAAGTGATTTGGCTATTATCAAAATCAATGCAAAAAATCTACCATTTTTAAAATTTGCTTCTAGCAATGATTTACAAGTAGGCGATGTTGTCTTTGCGATTGGAAATCCTTTTGGTGTGGGCGAAAGTATTACGCAGGGTATTATTTCTGCACTCAACAAAAATGGAATCGGAATCAATGATTATGAAAATTTTATCCAAACAGACGCCTCTATTAATCCGGGTAATAGCGGTGGCGCACTTGTAGATAGTCGCGGGGGCTTGATTGGAATCAATACCGCAATTCTTTCTCGCACAGGTGGAAATCACGGAATCGGATTTGCGATTCCCTCTGAAATGGTAAAAAAAATCTCCAAAGCCTTAATTGAAGATGGAGTGATTGAGCGCGGATATTTGGGTGTGAGCATTCAAGATGTCAGTGGAGACTTACAAGAGGTTTATAAAAATCAAAAGGGTGCAGTTGTCATTGCGATTGAAAAAGATTCACCCGCAGACAAAAGCGGCTTAAAGGTTTGGGATTTGATTACCAAAGTCAATCACAAGGAAATCAAGGGTGCAGCGGATTTAAAAAACATCATTGGAACTTTCAATCCAAAAGAAAAGGTAACACTCACAATCCTTAGAGACAAAAAGGAACAAACTCTTAGTCTCTCACTCGCCAAAGCACCCAACGAAGCACAAGTAAGCAATGTAAAAGAAAATAGTGGGATTGCTGGGCTTGAAATCAGTGCCTTAAGCACGGAAACAAAATCCAAATATGGAATCCCAAACAATGTTCAAGGCATATTGATTACAAATGTTCAAGCAAACAGCAGAGCAGAGGAATTAGGATTTAGCAATGGGGATATTATTATACAAATTGAAAGCTTTATCATTCAAGACATCAAAAGCTTCCACGAGGCTATGAATCGTTATAAAGGGCAAACCAAACGAATGTTAATTAATCGTGGTGGCAGAATCTTTAGCATTGTTGCGAAATAAAAAATCTGTGGGATTCTAGGTTAGAATCCCTATTCCTTGCAAGAGAATACCATAACAAAGTAAGCTTGGATTTTATATGTAGATTACAAAATATGGATTCAAGCCACAAGAGCTGTAGCTTATTAGACACTCTCTAGCATATTTTTCAACAAAACTTCGCTTTTGAGCCAATTTTCACGCGACTCCTCATCTAGTGATTCCAAGAAATTCTCGTCTAGCATATCTTTTAACTTTCTGCTATCAAGAATTTTTGCAGAATCCTCTGCGCTTGCCCCAAGATTGAGCAGAGTATCATTCAAAGATTCCCTATTAAATTCCATTTTAAAGCTCTGAATCAGTAGCACTTCTACACTGCTAGTATTAGCACTTTGTGCGGTTTTTAGGAAAACTGCTTCATTTGTGTTGTTAAGAATCTCATTTAAGCTCAAACCGCCATCAAAGTTACTATCTTGCGCAATAGAATGATTGATAAAATCACTCAAATTATCAATAAATCCTACTTGTTCTAAGAATTTCTTTTGCATTTCTACATTGCCACCAAACTGCTCTGATACAGAAGAATAGTTCCCATTCATCAAGCTCACAAGAGTTTTGAGATTCACACCCTCCTCTAAGCTAATCTTGCCATCACCATCTGTATCACTGCTAAGATAGCCCATTTTGTAGGCTGCATCATAGTAGAATCCCTTAACATAATCACTTGCGGATTCAAGGCTTCCAAACTGCTCTGTTAGCTTTTGTGCATTTTCTTGTGTCAATGGTACACGCACCTGCTTGCCGCTTACTTCATCTGTAAATTCTACCGCAAAAGATTCTTGTGTTCCGCTTGTAGTGGAATCCTGTACCGCAGATTCTGCTTGAATTTCCAAAGGATTATAAGCAACTTTGTCTTGTTCGCTTAGATTGCTTGGAGGCACAGAAGAAGTCGTGAAAATATGCTTATCAAAAAGTCCTCCACTTGTTCTATCTGCCATTTTTTTTGTAAGTGATTCGTTTTCTATACTTTGCTCTATGATTTGTTTTGATTTTTTGGCTTCCTCTGCATCATTGCTTGTTGCTTGTTGTAAAACATTAGGAATCGCATTTTGCTGCTTGTCTAGCACATTTACAGCGGATTTGAGTGCTGCATTTTGGGTTTTTGCGCTTAGTTGGCTTTGCTTTCTTGCTTCGCTAGATTCCGAACCCTCCCCGATACTAAGCGCATTAGATTCCCCATTTTCTGCGTCTTTTAAGCTTTTTTTGAGAGATTCTACATCTACTTCTTTAGCAATTTTTGCATCTACACTACCTTGTCTTTGCAGTTGCGCTATTGCTTCCTGAATTAATCTTTGCTTCTTAAAATAATCCTCTTGACTTGAAGTAATACTCAACCGCTTATTTTCGCCAGATTTATTTTCTGGATTGAGAGCTTCTTTCATCCAATCTGAATAATTCACACCTGCTACATAAGACTGCACACCAAATTGTTTTGAATATGAATAAGACATTTTATACCTCTTTTTTAAGAAAGTCTATCCTTGACGAAACTTTAATTCCTTATTTTTAAAACTTAACCAAGCAAAAAGTATTCCAAAAGATTTTTATTTTAAAGAAGCTTTAATCCTTAAGTAAAAATTTACTCAAGGATTCTTTATGGTGTATTTTTGGGATTATTGGAATTTTCCCACAGGCAAAACAACTTTGCCAAAATGAATATTCAATACAGAAGCCCCACAGCCATAAAACGATAATAAAGCGATACCAAATTCAGAATAAGCTGCCAAGCTATGTGCAAACCCAGATAGAATATTAAAGGAATCCAAAGATAAGCCAATAAACAAAAAATCTATCAAAACAAAGATGAGAAATAAAACTTTATGTGTTCTTAACGCGCCAATCGTCATAAATAATGTAAAAATCAAATAAGCCACAAAAGCAAATCCCAATTGTTTTGCATCAGCACTACTTACTAACTTCTCACCAAAAACTCCATTTTGTATTAACCAAGTCATTCCCATTGCATACCAAAAAAGCGCATACGCCCCAAAAGCAGTTGCTCCAAAGGTATTATTATGTTTGAAATCATTGAAACACGCAATGAGTTGTGCTGTCGCACCAAGAAAAATTGCCCAAGGAATCACCAAAGAAACTCCTAAGGTAATTCCAAGCTTGCTAGAAGAAGCAACCAATGTAATCACTGCTAAACCAAACAGACCTAATGCAGAAGGATCTGCCACTAAAACCTTTACCTCTTGAACTTCTTTCATAATATCCTCCTAATTTTAGTTAGTGTCTTTAAAGACTAACAAATTTGCTTTTTCTTGTCAATAAATAATTAAAAAAGTTAAAAATTTCAATTAACAATGTTACTAATATTCATTACAAACAGCAAAAATTTTAAAGCAAATTTGGTTTAACTTACAAGGATACTTTTTGAAGTCTTCAAGAGATTACTCCCCTACTTCGTATAAATCTGTGCTTAAATATCTCTCACCAGTATCGCAAAGGAATGTTACAATATTGGCATTTGGATATTTTTTGGCTATTTCCCTTGCCGCCCATAAATTTGCACCACTTGAGATTCCAATCAAGATTCCTTCTTGCAACGCCGCTTTACGAGATTCTGCAATCGCCCACTCCACATCTACTTTCAAGATTTCATCAATCAAATCTGTTTGCAAAATTTTTGGAACAAATCCCGCTCCAATTCCTTGAATCTTATGTGCTCCGGGCTGCCCACCACTAAGCACAGGAGAGTTAATGGGTTCTACGGCGATAATTTTAGCATTTGGATTTTTTTTCTTTAACACCTCACCTACACCGCTTAATGTCCCCCCTGTGCCCACAGCAGAAACAAGTACATCTACTTTTTCTAGCGCGTTTAAAATCTCTAATGCAGTGGTTTCACGATGGCTTTTAGGATTAGCAAAATTTTCAAATTGTTGCAAAATAAATGAATTTTCAATTTCTTTATGTAATTCTGCTGCACGATTAACTGCTCCTTTCATTCCTTGCTCTTTTGGGGTTAAAACAAGTTTTGCGCCCAATGCTGCCATTAATCTTCTGCGTTCAATACTCATAGATTCTGGCATTGTAAGGATTAACTTAATACCTTTTGCTGCACAAATAGACGCAAGTCCAATTCCCGTGTTCCCGCTTGTTGGCTCAATGATTGTAGTATTTTGATGAATCGTGCCACTCTTTAACGCTTCTTCAATCATACCAAGTGCGATTCTATCTTTGACCGAACCACTAGGATTTAAAAATTCGCATTTAGCATAAATATTTGCCCCTGCCTCATTGGATAATGTGCGCATTTTCAAAAGGGGAGTTTTACCAATCACTTCTGCAATGGAATGAATCACTTTCATTTTCTATCCTTAAAAAGTAAATTTATTAAAATAATAATTCTGTAATACAGCATTAACTGAATCTCCTTTAAGGCTTACTTATCATATTTTATTATTTCATATATTTTATATTATATTAAAAATTAAAATAAAATTAAAATAATTAACGATTTTACACAATTCACTAAAAAAGATTAAAAAAAATTTATCTAAATGTGCATAATTGAATGGAAAATTTTGTATTATTAGATTTGACATTACTAACAAGGGGAACAAATGAGTTTTTTTGAAGAATATAATAAATTAGTCAATGAGCGTGCGAAACAAAATATTCCACCACTTCCATTGAGCAAAGAACAAACTTTAGAAATTATTGAATTGCTCAAAAAAGGTGAGCATACAAAAGAATTAATAGAGTTGCTCTCCCATCGCGTTAATCCCGGAGTAGATGAGGCAGCAAAAGTCAAAGCAGAATTTTTAGATTCTATTGTAGAGGGCAAAATCAATGTAGAGGGAATCTCTAAAACATCTGCGATTCAACTACTTGGCACAATGCTTGGAGGATACAATATTCAACCGCTTATCAAAGCCCTAAAATCTAGCGACAAAGATTCCGCAAAAACAGCAGCAGAGGCACTTAAGCATACTTTGCTTGTGTATGATGCTTTTAATGAAATCGTAGAGATTTCAAAAAGTAACACTTTTGCAAAGGAAGTTTTGCAATCTTGGGCAAATGCAGAGTGGTTTTTAAATAAACCCGCATTAGAAGAAAAAATCACTGCAACTGTTTTCAAAATAGATGGCGAGACAAACACGGACGACTTAAGCCCAGCAGGAGATGCCTTTACGCGTAGTGATATTCCATTGCACGCACAAGCAATGCTAAAAAGTCGCACACAAAATGCTTTTGGTAGAATCGCAGAACTCAAGAAAAAAGGACATCCGCTTGTCTATGTTGGAGATGTTGTCGGCACAGGTAGCTCAAGAAAATCTGCTTGCAATTCACTTGTGTGGCATATGGGGCGCGAAATCCCCTATATTCCTAATAAAAAAGCTGGAGGATTAGTCATTGGTGGAGTGATTGCTCCAATTTTCTTTAATACCTGTGAAGATAGTGGTTGTTTGCCAATCATCGCACCTGTAACAGAGCTAAATGAGGGAGATGTAATTGAAATTTATCCTTTCAAAGGTGAAATCCACAAAAATGGTGCTGTTGTATCTAAATTTGATTTCAAGCCCACTACTTTAGCCGATGAGATTCGCGCGGGTGGCAGAATCAATCTCATTATTGGAAGAGGACTTACTGCAAAAGCAAGAGAAGCACTAGGAATGCCAAAAGAAGAAATTTTTGCTAAACCACAAACTCCAAAGTCTAACGCAAAAGGCTTTACATTGGCACAAAAAATGGTAGGACGTGCTTGCGGAGTAGAAGGAATTTTACCCGGAACTTATTGTGAGCCACTTGTTACAACCGTTGGTAGTCAAGATACCACAGGAGCAATGACAAGAGATGAAGTGAAAGAACTTGCATCATTAGGATTTAGTGCAGATTTTGTATTACAAAGCTTCTGCCATACCGCAGCATACCCAAAACCTGCAGATGTCAAACTTCACGCTAGTTTGCCACAATTTATGAGTAGTCGCGGAGGTGTTGCATTGCGTCCCGGGGATGGAGTAATTCACTCGTGGTTGAATCGTATGGTGCTACCAGACACTGTGGGAACAGGAGGAGATTCTCACACGAGATTCCCTATTGGCATTAGTTTTCCTGCTGGAAGTGGATTAGTTGCTTTTGCCGCTGTTACAGGTTCTATGCCATTAGATATGCCTGAATCCGTACTCGTGCGCTTCAGTGGCAAACTCCAACCCGGCATTACTTTGCGTGATTTAGTCAATGCGATTCCTTATTATGCAATCAAAAAAGGCTTGCTCACGGTGGAAAAAAAGGGCAAAAAGAATATTTTTAGCGGAAAAATCTTGGAAATTGAGGGTTTGCCAGATTTAAAAGTAGAACAAGCTTTTGAATTAAGTGATGCAAGCGCAGAAAGAAGTGCGGCAGCTTGCACCGTTGCTCTCAACAAAGAGCCTATTATTGAATATCTAAAATCCAACATTACTCTTATTAATGCAATGATTCAGGCAGGCTATCAAGATGCAAAAACATTAGAACGTAGAGCAAAAAGAATGCAAGATTGGATTGACAATCCAACTCTTCTCAAAGCAGATTCCAATGCCGAATATGCTGCTGTGATTGAAATTAATCTAAACGAAATTACCGAACCAATCTTGGCTTGCCCAAATGACCCCGATGATGTTGCTACACTAAGCGAGATTCTAGCAGATTCCAAACGACCACACAAAATTGATGAAGTTTTCGTGGGAAGCTGTATGACAAATATTGGACATTATCGCGCACTAGGGGAAGTATTGAAAGACGAAGGTATGGTACCCACAACGCTTTGGGTAACACCACCTACCAAAATGGACGCAAAACAATTAGTAGATGAGGGGTATTATTCGCTCTTTGGAGCGGCAGGAGCAAGGATTGAGATTCCGGGTTGTAGTCTATGTATGGGAAATCAAGCACGCGTCCGAGATGAAGCAGTAGTTTTCTCAACTTCTACTAGAAATTTTGACAATCGTATGGGCAAAGGTGCGCAAGTCTATCTTGGAAGTGCGGAATTAGCGGCTATCTGTGCATTATTAGGCAAGATTCCAACTAAACAAGAATATCTAGATTTGATTCCTAAAAAAATAGAAGGGAAAGAATCCCAAATCTACCGCTATTTAAACTTCAATCTCATTGAAGATTACACTTTAGTTTGATTCTATTTGGAATTTAGGAACTTTCCTAGATTCCAAATTTCTTATTCTTAAAGCCAACTTTTTAAATTTATGAATATTCCGCTTTCTTATCCTAAAATCCATAAATTACAAAAGAAAATTTTTATTCTTTAATTAATATTTTCAAAAGTCTATATAAGATAAAATTTTTTGATTGTCTTATCAATCAATGCAATACTTTCAAAAAGGAGTTTAAATGAAACATTTTATTGTCTCATTGTCATCAATCTTAGTTGCTTCCACTCTCACACTTAGTGCAGCTAACCTTCTTAGTCAAGCAAAAGATAGTGGATTAGTGCCACTACCAAAAGACCAAGCGGGCATAGAAGCTATGCTTAAAGAGTATGGGGTAAAGTTTAGTGCATTCTCTCAAGAAAAAGCAGAATTAGGTAAAAAACTTTATTTCGAACCTCGTCTTTCTAAAAGTGGTTTGATTTCTTGTAATACCTGTCATAACTTGGGCTTAGGTGGCGCAGACGGAATTTCTGCAGCAGTTGGACACAAATGGGTAGCCAATCCACACCATCTCAACTCACCTACAGTTTATAATTCTGTGCTAAACTCTGCACAATTTTGGGACGGACGCGCAGGAGATTTAGCTGACCAAGCCAAAGGACCTATTGAAGCAGAACCAGAAATGGCAACACCTGCGAAACTTGCTGTTCAAAAAATCTCTTCTCTACCAGAATATCAATCAGAATTTAAAAAAATCTATGGCAGAAGTGGAGTAACTTTCGATAATATCGCAGATGCAATTGCAACTTTTGAGCGCACATTAATCACTCCTTCTCGCTACGATGCGTTTTTAAATGGTGATGACAAAGCACTTAGTAAAGCAGAAAAAGAAGGTTTGCAAGTTTTCTTAGACAAAGGTTGTGCTGCATGTCATACAGGCGTAAATCTTGGTGGAAGTATGCAAGCTTTTGAGGTCGCAGGAAAATATAAATTTGCGGATTTAGGAGATTTCAAAGGGGATGCAAATGGTATGGTTAAAACACCTACTTTAAGAAATATTGCTGAAACTGCGCCTTACTTCCATAATGGAGCAATTTGGAGCTTAACTGACGCAATCAAAGAAATGGGGAGCATTCAACTTGGAATCAATATCAGCAACAAAGAAGCTAAACAAATTGCAACTTTCTTGCAAAGCCTAAGCGGTGAAAAACCACAAGTTATTTATCCACAGCTACCTATTGCTACAGATAAAACACCTAAACCAGAATTATAATTTGCGATTCTTGCTTTCAAGCCAAAATAACTTTGGCTTGAAACTTTTATGCTTAAGGTCAATCCCATTTATTTATAATCTACGCGTGTCAAAAATAATCCATTGGGTGCGACAGGGATTCTATAAATTTTTTTACCCATTAATTGTGCCTTAAGCTCCTCTAAACCCAAATGCCCTTTATCAATTTCTAGCAAAAATCCAACCATTAAACGAATCTGCGAGCGCAAGAATCCATTTCCCCAAAAAGACAAAATCCAAAAATGCCTCCTCTCTAGCAACCTTGTCCTATATATTGTGCGCACACTCCGCCCTTTTATTTCCTTGTATTTTGCTTTGTATTCTTTGCATTGGAGGTTTATATCCTCATCGCCACAACCGCCCACTTTCATAAAAGCCCTAAAATCATAAGTGCCCACAAGAATCTCTAAAGCTTGTTTGAATAATGCAACATTTTGAATAGAATAAGGCAAACTAAAAGCATTTAAAAAGGGGGAATTTTGCTTGCTTAACACATAACAATATCCTCTTCTTTTAGCAGAGAATCGCGCATTAAAATCCTCCGAAACAATCCAAATTTGCTTGATTTTAATAAAGGGGAAAAGTTTTGCGTTCAAATGCTGTTTCAAAAGCTCCAAATTGTGCCAATAAGATGGAATCTCTAAAGAAATCACTTGCGCACTTGCATGCACTCCCTTATCTGTGCGCCCACTTCCAACAAAATTACTAAAGATTCCAACACTCTGCAATGCAGCTTCTATTGTTCCACTAACACTCAAAACATCTTTTTGGCTTTGAAACCCAAAAAATGCCCCTCCATTGTAAGCTATCCGCATTGCAATCTTGATAGAATCTTGTGCAAAACCCATTCTTTTATATAGCTTAAATAAACTAATAGAATCGTTTAATATAGTGCCAATAGAGCCAATAACCAACCACTATCCAAACAAGTGGCAACAGCACAAGACCAAACAAAGGAATATAACTAGCGCAAAGATACATTAAAGCATAAAATAATCCTACAATCGCCATTGCCTGTAAAATTGTATAATTTTTCTGATAGCGAGGATTCTTGATGCCTAAAAATGGATAATAAAATAGACTCATCAAAGGAAAAAGAGAAAGCAAGATAGACATACTAAGATTCCTTTTTGTTTTTTCTTGTCTTTTATTAGAATAAAATGCTTGCTGCCAGTATTCTATCAGCCCTAACTTCGCCCCATCAAAAGCTTGAATCGCGTTTCTTAAAATCAATTGTTCAAATCCGATTCTCTCAAAATATTCACCCAGCTTACGATAAACCTTGCCATTTTCTAAAATAACTTCCATTGTGCCATTTGAATTAACGATTTTCGCTTCTTTTGCAAAGATTAATCCTTGATTTTCTTTGTTGTTTTCTTTTGCAAGGGATAAAAGCACAATATTTTCATAAACATTTGTGTCTTCCTTGCCTTTTTGCACATAAACAAGCCATTTGTCAAGCTTTTGTCCAAACTCACCTGCTTGCAGATTGATATTGATACTATTTTTGCGCTCTTCTAAAAACTGCCGATACGCCACATCACTTAAAGGTGTCAAGACTAACGATAAAATCAAAAGGCTAAAGCTAGCCAACAATGCAATGGGCAAAAAAATCTTAATAATCACTTGCGGATTCATTCCAAGTGCAAATAGAACAGGTAATTCATAATCAAAGCTAAGGCGAGACAATCCAAGCACGCAAGCAATAAAAAAACTAAGCGGTATCACAAAAAAAATCATTGTAGGAAGTGTATAAAAATAAAGGGAGAGCAATTCAAAAAAACTGATTTTAATAACAAAAGTAACGCTTGCAATGCGGATAAAAATTACTACTGAAGCAATAAAAAATAATACTAAAAAAATAGGAAAAAAGATTTGCGCAAAGCTGTGAAATAAGAAATTCTTGATTCTCAAAATTAATCCTAAAGATATTTAAAAAGTGTATTTTACATCATTTCCATTAAATTTTGCAAAAAAATTTAAGCACTCTAAAAGATTCATTCACAATCATCAAAAGACTTGTTTAGATTCCATCTTCTCTGATTCTTAAAAATATAGGGAATCTAGGAAGTTTATTTTTGGTATAGCCTTGATATTTATAAGTAATTATTGTGTCTATTTTAGGAGGATTGAGACGCATTGCAGAAGAAAATCCCGAACCAATTTTAAAATATTTCTTCTCTCCTAAAACCTCACCCTCACACCAAATTGCGCCGATTCCATTAATATTTTTTCCTTTGCCTTGTGTATAACCTCTCACGATACATTCTGCGTCCGCAAAAGGTTTCAGCTTGTAACCAATATCAGAGAAAGAATTCCTACGCAAGATTACACCCTCCCCACCCTTGCTTAAGATTTCTTGATAATAAGATTCTAAATGTTGATGATTTTTTATGGGAATTTGGGGGATAATTTTAATATAAGGATTCGGAAAATCCTTTAAATAATTTTCCAAATAATTTAAACGCTCACTTAAAGAGCATTTTTCACAAACCCCACGCACATCAAAAACTTGATAAGTCATCTCTTGCCATTTGGATTCATCAGAGACAGAATCCCTTACAATACTTGAAATTTTTTCAAAGTGATTGTAAGTCAGCCACAATTCGCCATCAAGAACAAAAGGAGGAAAATTCACAAGCCAAAACTTCGGGACTTGAATAAGGTTATCTTTGCGAGTTTTTAAGTTTTTGCCATTCCAAATCCCACGCACGCCATCTAGTTTCTCACTCATTACAAATTGTGTTAATTCTCCTTTGGAGATTAAGTTTTGTGCATAGGGTTTAAAGTGCGGAATCTCCGCATATAAAGTGAGATTCCAACCAATAAGAATAAAGAGAGAAATTTTTAACAGCTTCAAAATATCATTCTTTGGCTAAGAAAAGCTATTATAAACCTTGCTCAATCATTGCATTTGCAACTTTTCTAAATCCTGCGATATTTGCTCCAAGCACAAGATTTGTAGGCTCGCCAAACTCTTTTGCAGTTTCGCTTGCATTTGCATAGATATTTTTCATAATATTATGCAATTTTTTATCCACTTCCTCAAAAGTCCAAGCAGTCATTGCTGCATTTTGGCTCATTTCAAGCCCGCTTGTCGCTACACCACCAGCATTTGCTGCTTTGCCCGGACCATAACAAATTTTTGCATTCAAGAATTTATGCACTGCTTCAATTGTTGAAGGCATATTTGCACCTTCACTTACACATTTACAACCATTTTTAAGTAAATTATCTGCATCTTTTGCATTAATTTCATTCTGCGTTGCACTTGGAAATGCCGCAAATGCTGGAATTGCCCACAATGGATTAGAATCTTTTGGATATTCTTTTACACTTGTCCATTTTGCACTGCTACGTTCTTTAGCATAAGACTCTAAGCTCTCACGTCTTACTTCTTTAATCTCTTTTAATAACGCTAAATCAATGCCTTTTTCATCATAAATCATACCCTTAGAATCACTGATTGTTACAGGTTTTGCTCCAAGTTGTTGGAGTTTTTCTACCGTATAAATCGCAACATTTCCACTTCCTGAAACTAAGCAAGTTTTGCCCTCTAGCTCTCCAAAATTGCTATTTTTTAACATTTCTTGTGCAAAATACACACTTCCATAGCCTGTTGCTTCTGTGCGCACCAAACTTCCGCCCCAAAGCAAAGATTTACCTGTCAAAACACCCTCGTAGCGATTCGTTAGTTTTTTGTATTGTCCAAACAAATAACCAATCTCACGCCCACCTACTCCAATGTCTCCTGCTGGCACATCTGTATGTGCTCCAATATGACGATACAATTCATTCATAAACGCTTGACAAAATCGCATCACTTCTCTATCACTTTTGCCTTTGGGGTCAAAGTCGCTTCCACCTTTGCCACCACCCATTGCAAGCCCTGTCAAAGAATTTTTAAAAATTTGCTCAAATCCCAAGAATTTAATAATGCCTTCTGTTACACTAGGATGAAATCTCAAGCCTCCTTTATAGGGTCCAAGCAAAGAGCTAAACTCAATACGATAACCACGATTAACTTGAATCTCACCTTTATCATTTTCCCAAGTTACGCGAAAGTTAATTTGACGCTCTGGAATTACAATACGGTCTAAAACTTTATAAGTTTCATATCTTTTATCTTTTTTTAGTGCAGGCTCAATAGATTCCAACACTTCTTTAACTGCTTGATGAAACTCTACTTGGTCGGGATAAAGTCTTTGGACTTTTTCAATAACATCTTGTGTGTAAGACATTTTATTCTCCTTTTGTGAAATTTAACATCGGCATTGTATTAAAACTTTAATTAATATAATCTTATAAAATTAAAAAATTTTTTTAAGTTTTATATTTAATAATTTTTTTATAAGTAACGCAAAATCAACTCTTAAAACATTTTTACAATTCTTAAAGATTTTAAAATTGATAAAATTTATAAAAAATTTATTTTAGTTTTTTAAAAAACAGCCGATATAGTCAGTATTAATTTATAAAAAGGAGAAAAAATGCAAGCAAGTTTTAGTCTCTCTTCTTTGCAAGCCTCATATACTACCACGCAATGGAGTGCTGTTAAAGAAGAGCTTACAAACAATCAAGCAAATAGTGTTCCACAATCAACTATTAATCAAGACGCAGGAGGAAGCACGACTAGTATCGTAGCTAGCAACTCTTTGCTTGGTGATAGGTTGGGAGATTTTCAAAAAACTATTTTAAATCGGGCATTGAGTAAAATTTCAGAAATTCAAGATGAAATGATGAAAACTTGGGAACAATTATTCCCAAGCGCAAACAATAGCACAAGTTCATCACAAACCACAACAATCACAATGTCTGATTTGCTCTATAACAAAAACTTTGCAAGTCAAATCATAGGAAGTGGAATCAGTCTTTCTCAAGGATTCTCAACAAGTTTAGAGGTTTCAATCTCTGGTAAAATAATAGGAAGCGATGGAATAGAAAAAAGCTTAGATTTAAGCATTAGCGTTTCTCAAAGCTTTATGCAAAATCTACAAATAAGTAGCTCAAATGCTACCAAAATCCCTGAAGATGTAAATAAAAAAGTCATTGACCCGCTTGTGATTGATTATGAGGGCAGTGGCACAGAGCTTAGCGATACCAAAATGCGTTTTGATTTGGACAGCGATGGCACTCCTGACCAAATCTCCACACTCAAAAAAGGTTCTGGATTCTTGGCACTTGATAAAAATGGCGATGGTAAAATCAATGATGGCAGTGAGCTTTTTGGCGCACAAAGTGGTGATGGATTCAAAGACTTGAGCATTTATGATTCCAATAATGATGGCAAGATTGACAAAGACGACCCAATCTATGACAAACTAAGAATCTGGACTCCTGATGCAAATGGTGAAGGACAACTTGTAGGATTGGGCGAAAAAGGAATCGGGGTGATTTACCTCAACGCCCAAGAGAGTCAAGAAATGATGAGGGGAGAAAATGGGGATTTATTAGGAATCAAACAAAAAACAGCAGACTATTTGCGTGAAGATGGTAGTAGCGGACAAATCCACCACATTGATTTAGTAAGCGAAAAAATTAAAGACGAAGCGGTGCTAAATCAAGCAACAAACGATGCGATTCTAGCAAATGGAGGACAAAGCATTTCTCAAATCCTTGCAAACAAAGCTTATCAAGGAATGGGCGTTTCTGCATCTAATTTGTCTCCAAATAGTATTATCCCAATGTTTAGTGCGTTAGGAAATGGAATCACAGGATTATTTGAACGCGTCCCTATGGCTAGTCTTACAAGCCTTGAAGTCAAAGTGTCTTTTAGCCTCAATTCCTTGCAAACTGCCAACAATGGCGTCAGTCAAGAAGCATCTAAAATTTGGAATGCAGTAGAGGATAATTTCAAAAAAATGGAAGAAATGAAAGAAAAAATGGAATCTGCATTTAAGCGATTTGATGAATTTATGCAGCTCAACCGCTTGATATTTGACCCACTAAAAAACAAAGATAATGTGTTTAAAAGCTTCAACTCAAACACTCTAGGAAAACTTCTTGCATAATTTCAAGAATCCCTTTGGGATTCTATGCAAATTGCCTTTTTCTCAAAATTTTTCAAGTCAAAATTTCCCCCAAACATTCTTTACTTTCTTGAAAGCCTATCTAAATAACTCCTTATCTTGCTTGAACTAATACCATTGCACAAATCCCATCTTTCTGCACTGCAAGAGATCAAACCGCCCACGCACGCAAAGCCTAACTTATAAGAGAGCGTGAGTGTATGATTCTTTCTTTTGCATTCATTTTTTACCTTAGACATAATTTACTAATGATAATTGAGAAATCTTGCCAATGCTAGAAAGCATTGCTTGATAACCAAGTGCAAGCGTTGAAAATTGCAAATAAGTTTCCGCAAAATCTGTATCAATCGTCTCACTGCGCAAGGTTTTCACTTGTACAATCAAAGCTTCTGTGCGTTCAATAGAATATTTAAACGCGTTGCCCTGTGCCCCATTTTTGGTATGCACTTTATTGATATGGTCTGCCAAATGGTCAAAGATTGCAATTGCATTTTGGATTCCGGGATTCCGCATAGAATCATCATAATTATCAGAACCCGGGCGATAAGTGCCATCTTCTAGCGCTTGGATAATCTTATCAATTTGTTGAAAGAAATTTACATGTGGGTCTTCGCCAATCACTGCATTATTCGCTTGAAAGGTCAATGCGGGGTGATTTGTTGTATTTGTATCTACACGCCCATTTGCATCTAATCTAAAGTTGCTACTTTCATCATCATAGAGCATAAATTCCATTCGTGTAGGTATGCGGTTTAAATCTTTTAACTGCAACTGCCCATTGACATCAAGACCAATCCATACATTATTTTTTGCCTGACTTAACATTGTCTCATAAGCAACTTTTTCAGCGGGATTGTTGAAATTAGCCCCCGCATTGAAAACTGCCGCTAAATCCCCCGGATTAGAATTGCTAAGATTCATTACCATTCCCAATGTATCGGCAAGTTGTTGATAAGTTACATCATTTGCAGGTGTTGCATTGCCACCCACTTGCGGGGGATTCCCATTTGCTTGCAAGATTGGAATCTCAATGCCTGCGATATTTTGCCCATTCATTTGCGCAGGAGAATTTATAATCATTACGCTTCCTGTATTTCTAAACTCTATCCTACCACTAATTGCCACTCCATTGACATCTTTAACTTCAAAGTTATAAGTGTGTCCATCAAGGCTCACTCCAGCAACTTCTGATAGCTTTGTTTCCATTGTCGCGTATTCATTTGTAGAGCGCACGATTTGAGAGACATTAGAGCTTAATGTGCCACCGCTACGAGAGAATCCTACTCTATCATATTCTACGCTATAATCATTGCGGAATCCATTTACAGGATTACCTGCTGCGTCATTAGCAGTCAAAGTAACACTAAGAGAGCTTGTTCCAATATAAGGCAATTCTTTATCGTCTTTATCTGGCGGATTCTTTTTGGAAACATTATTATCCACTACGATAATCTTGCCTTCTGCAAATTGCACATCTACATCACCATTTGCGCCATACACGCGCTTAATTTCGTCCATCAAATCTTGCACCGTGCTTGCAGGGGTAATTGCAAAGTTTGTAGGTGCTACGGCTGCACCCGCTGTGTCTAGTGCAGTATTCCCTTCTGTTCCGCTAAGAGTAATGGAATTCACTCCATTTGGAAAAATATCACTCAATAAAGTGTTGGTTTTGGCGATTTCATTTATATGCGTTCTAAAAGTCGTAGGAATCGTATGCACACGATGGTCGTTATAATCTTCTACTGAAGTAATACTTTCGCTAGAAAAAGTGCCGAGATAAGGACTTTGCACATAAGTATTTACCTTGACACCACTATTAAGTAAGCGGTCAATATCCGCTGTTCCTACACCATCTCCGGGCGGAACTGCATTGATGTCATTGTCTGGGTCTTGGTAGCTACTAGAAACCATATAAAATTCAATATTTGAGCGTCCGCCTGTTAAGTCTTTAATCTCAATTTCACCCCATTTATTCACCGTTACATCTACGACTTGGCTAACCTCTGTATTGCCAAACTCTCTTCCGATTTTGTCTAACAAATCCTGCACGGTGGAAGCTTGATTTTTATCCGTATATGCAACATCCATAGAAAATTTGGATTTAAATGCGCTCCCATCTGCTCTACGTCCTGTGATATAAAAAACTTCTGGTGGATTGTTGCTTGTATCTGCGTCGTTATCCCCCACCAAATCACGCAAAGTATCCGCCGCTGTAATATGCACTTCTTCACTCACTCCCGTTGGGTGATTTGGGTCCATAATTGCTGGATTTAGTTTGCTTTGATTAAACTTTGGAATATTCGTTGAAATCATACGACTCTTATCATTATCCGAACCAAAGAATAACTCTGCCCCTGTAATATTATAAGCAACAGAATTGTTAGAACCAAGCAATGCATTCAAGGTAGCATTATTACCATTATAGCTTCCATCGGCATTAAAAGGCATTCGCGTTGTAGCTGTGCCCCCAAAGATATATTCTCCACCCACAGAAGTATTAGCAAGCGTCAAAAAGTGGTCGCGGATAGACTTTAAATCCTTTGCAATCGCAAGACGCGAAGTCTCACTATGAATATTATTTGCTCCCTGCACCAATTTGGTTTTGAATTGGTCCATATTCTTGGTTAAATCACTCAAAGCAGTATCAGTATGCTTTGTATAAGTTAAGGCATTCGTTGCGAGAGCGTGGCTTTGACTCAAAGTTGTAAGATTATAATCCAATCCTAGAGTTTTGTTAAAAATAGAAGTTCCTTGATAACCATACTGAATCTTTAAACCATTCATCTGAGACAAAGTTCTATCCAACAAATTTTGGGTTTTGTTTTGTTGGTATTGCATAGTTGTATATCTTGAGCTAGTGCCGATTCGCATAACATTAACCTTTCTAAAAATTTAGTTTATTAAAAAATATAAAGCAAATTTTATTCCATATTGTTAAAACCAATGCGTCTAATAATATTATGGGATTTATTGGGGGGAGCTTTTTTCAAAAGTAATTGCAATAGAATTGACGCAATGGCGAATATTCTTTGGCGTAAATCCTTCCCCTGCAAAAATGTGCCCTAAATGCCCGCCACATTTTGCGCAAGTGATTTCTATTCTCCTGCCATCTGCGTCTAATTGCTCTGTAATTGCTCCTTGCAAACAATCGTCAAAACTCGCCCAACCACAGCCGCTATGAAATTTGCTTGCAGAATCATACAAGGCTTGATTGCATTGTTTGCAGTGATAGATTCCTGTTTCAAAAAAATTTTCAAATTCTCCGCTAAAAGGTGCTTCCGTGCCTTTATGTAATATCACACGCTGTTCTTCTTTGGTTAATTTTCTATACATTTTTTTCTTTTCTTTCATTTTCTTGAAGTAATTTTTGCAAAAACTCTTCTAAATTAAATTTTTTGCGTTGATTCTCTGTAAATAAATGAATGATAATATCACCCAAATCTATAACAATCCAATCCGGATTCTCCTCATCAATATGGAAAAAACTTTCACCCTTTGCTTTCAGCTGTTTTTTAAGCTCTTCTAAAAGTGCCATTGCGTGTCGGTCAATCAGTGCTGTGGCAATTACGACAAAATCCACAAAATAATCTGTTTTTTCAAGGTTAAAAACTTCAATGTTTTCTCCTTTTTTTTCTTCTATGATTTGACAAATTTCTGCAATCATTTTTTGTCTATTTTCTTGCAATTTATTTCCTTTAATATTAATTCCAAAATAGGCTGTGGAATCAGACGAGACAACTCCACAAAATCACTACAAGCTAACTTATTGCGAATTTGCGTGGAACTTATATCCATTGCGCAAAATGGCAAAGTTTGAAAATTTTGCGGAATCCTAAAGCCTTTGCGTGGAATTATAACAAATTCTACATTGTTTTGAAGCCAATCAAAATTTTGCCATTTATGCAAAGATTCTACATTATCCGCACCAACAAGCAAATACATTTTGTCTTTTGGGGTTAGAGAATAGGTTTGTTGGATAAATTGCAAAGTTTGATAAGTCGGAATAGGAGCATTTTGACGCACTTCATAGTCCAATATTTCTATTTTGTCTGCCCAGACTTTCAAGGATTCTTTACATAGAATCCTAAGCCATTCTAGGCGCAATTTGGGAGAAAAATAGAAATGACTCTTAAAAGGATTTAAAAAATTTGGCACGAGGAATAATTTATCTATCTCCTTTGCATTTAAAACAGATTCTATAATGCGTAAATGCCCAAAATGTGGTGGGTCAAAAGAACCACCAAAGCAAGCAAACTTGCGCTGCATCTCTTTCCTTTGTAACAAAACCTCTTTTTAAGCTTTTAAAATGCCTTAAATTTAGGTAAAATTGTAGCAAAAACAAATGTAGAATGGAATGAATTTGGAATGGTTTGAAATTGCTTTGGTTTTTTGTTTTGGATTGAGTTTTGGCTCTTTTGCTAATGTCCTAATCTATCGTATTCCACATTCTTTAAGCCTCATCACTCCAAATTCTTTTTGCCCTCACTGCCAAAAAAACCTTAAACTTAAAGACAAAATTCCTTTATTGTCGTTTCTTTTTTATCGTGCAAAATGCCCTTACTGCCTTGCTAAGATTCCATTTTATTATTTTTTCAGCGAAATATTAGGTGGAATCTTAGCAATCTTTTGCTATGTTTGGCTTGGCATTTTTGGGATAATTCTTTTTTGGCTTTTGCTGTGTTTTTATGTTTTAAGCGTTATAGATTGGCATTTTTTAGAGATTCCAGATAGTTTAAACTTCCTTAATCTAGCACTTGGAGTGAGCTATGGTATAGGAGAGTTACCTGCAAATTTACTTGGTATAGCTTGGGCAGAATCTTTACTCTTTGCTTTTTGCTTTATGGGGATTGCAAGTTTTTTACGGCTTTTTGTGGGTAGTTTCACCCGCAAAGAAGTCTTGGGAGAAGGAGATATTATTGTTTTTGGCACACTAGGGTCGGCACTTGGTGGAAATGGAATCTTAGCAATCTTTTTTGGAGCAAGCTTCGCACTTTTTGTTCTATTAATCCTTAAATACTTTCCCAACATCAACTCATTAGCCCTTGCGATTCCTTTTGTGCCTTTTTTGTTCTTGGGATTTTTTCTCACTCTTTTATGCCAGTTTTTTCAAATTCTTTAAAAGATTCCATTTTTCCCTTTCTAACTTTCAACGCAGTTTTACAAAAATCAACTTACAATAACAGCGCAAAAATTAAAAATTTTAAGGAAAATTATGCAAATTAGAATTTATTATGAAGACACAGATTGCGGTGGAATCGTTTATCATACAAACTATTTAAAATATTGCGAACGTGCAAGAAGTGAAGCATTTTTCAAAGCCAAAATTACGCCCTTGCAAGACAACATCGGATTTGTCGTCAAAGAAATGCAAATCCACTTCCACCATCCAGCAAAACTTGGAGATTTATTAGAAGTGCAAACGCAAATTTTGGAGCAAAAATCTGCTTCTGTGAATCTTTTGCAAACAATCTATCTTGCAAATCCAAAGATTCCTACCAAAATTTTTTCTGCTACAATTACACTTGTTTGTATGGATTCTCAATCCCAAAAAATTACTAGAATCCCCTTGTGGGCGCAAGAAGTATTCAACACTCTACAATAAGGAAAATAATGGAACAAGAACAAAAAATTCAATATCCTTGCGCTTGGCATTATCGTATCATTGGGAATAGCAAAGAGGAATTATATTTGACTGCGCTTGAGCTGATAGATAAAGAGTTTATCTACTCACCCGCCAAAGAAAGTAGCAAGGGCAAATACCACAGCATTAATATAGAAGTTGTTGTCTCTAGTCAAGAGGAACGTGATGCAATCTTTGCAAAACTACATCACGATGCAAGGATTAAGTTTGTTCTCTAAAGCAATCTTTCTTAGTGTTGTCTTAAGTTCTCAAATCCTACTTTACGCGGAATCTCTTTCTGAAATTCCTCTTATTTTTGATTCCAAAGCTGCGACAAAATGTTTATTGCAACATTATAATATGTTAGAAAGCAAGGAACAAAATAGTATAAACTTCCGCGACAATCAAACACTCACTTGGAATCTTACGCCTAATAATATTACTCCTTTGACAGAGGCTTTGCAAACACAAAAACTAATAGATTCTTTTGTGTTTCCTTATCCATTAGGAAGTTTCGCTAAAAAACCTTATGAAGATAGTTCTAGGATTCGTGATGTATTATTTTTTTCTACGATTTATGGGGCAAACGAAGCGGAAGTCAAACAACATTTAAAACCTCTCGTGTGGCTAGATGATACCGAAATACTTTTCAACACTCAAAATGGTGCTTATGACGCATTAAAGCGCGTCAAAAACCGCTTAGAAAACCTCATTGAATCCAACCCCATCCTTAAAACTTATTTACAAAATATCGGGGGAACTTTTAAATGGCGCAAAATCGCTAACTCTCAAAATCTAAGTGCGCATAGTTTTGGAATCGCAATAGATATTAATGTTGCCCATTCGCGTTATTGGTTATGGGACTTAAAAAAGCACGCACTTAGCACTTCGCAATCTGTCGCTACGATTCCATTAGAAATTATTGAAGCGTTTGAAAGTGAAAATTTTATTTGGGGCGGACGCTGGTGGCATTATGATACGATGCATTTTGAATATCGCCCGGAGATTTTATGTTATACTCAAAGCCTTTGGGATTCCAAACAATAACCTTTTAAAATCCCCGCAATTAATAAAAGTCTAATTTGCTACTTTTTTAAGACATTTTTCGCAAACCACATAAAGCAACATATCGTGCCCCACAGGCTTGGCATTGTAAGAATTTGTAACTTCTACTTGCAATCTTTCAATTTCATTGTTACAAAACTCCTCAATATTGCCACATTCTACACAAATAATATGGTCGTGGTGCAAACCGCTTGCAATTTCATAACGCTTTCCGCTTTTATCCACTTCAATGGAATTGATAAATCCCTCTTTTTCAAGAAACGAAAGAATGCGATAAATAGAAGAAATACTTGCGTTAGTGCAGGTTTTACGAATGATTGCAAAAATATCCTCTGGACTTAAATGCCCACCATCATCATAAAGTGCTTTGAGTATAAATTCGCGTTGTTTAGAATTTTTGAGATTATTTTTTTTAATAGATAAATGCAATCTATCTAAAATTGTTTTAAGAGATTCTTTATATTTTTTCATTATGAAATCCTTGCGTTTTTAAGATATTATATAATTTAAAACTTTTTAATTGTAGCAAAATATTGTAAAATAAATCAAATATAAAGTAAGAATCATTTTTATATTATATTAAGTTGATATTAATTATCATTTTATGAAATAAATTCTGATTAAAAAATTTATTATTTTTAAGGAGTAAATGATGTCCGTTTTAGTGATTGGTGGTGATGAAATTACGCCCATTAAAGCTGTTTTAAAAAACTTAGGTTGTGAATCTATTACACATTGGGACGGCAGGCGAGAAAGTATTAACCACAAGGATTTGCCCCAAAATATTGGTTGCCTTGTAATGCTTACGAACTTTTTAAATCACAATACAATGCGAAAATTTCGCACAGAAGCTAAAAAGAAAGATATTCCTGTCATCTGTGCTAAACGAAGTGTAAGTTGTCTCTATTGTGAATTTATGAAAACATTTGGCAATGAAAATTGCCCTTATGGGAGCTTTTAATTTTAATTTAAATTTAAATTTTATAGAATTATTCCTAAATTATATTTTATTTTAATTTAAGGATTAAGAATGCTACCTGCCCCCCTTGAACCTCTTGGCAATTTAACGATTCTTATTGTGGAAGATGACCCAGTTGCATTAGATTTGCTAAGAATTCCATTAGAGCGTCATTGTCGCAAGATTCTGACTGCCAAAAAAGGCGAAGTCGGCTTGAAACATTTTAAAAACAATGTGATTGATATTGTGATTACTGATGTCAATTTAGAGGGTAAAATAGACGGAATTGCTATGATTAAAACTATGCGTAAAACCAATCCAAATATTCCTGTCATTTTTATGACAGCTTATAGCGATGAAGAAAAAATCAATGAAATGATTAAACTAAATGCTTGTTCGCTTATTAAAAAGGCAGTGGATTTAGAGGAGCTCTTTGTATTATTACTAGGAATCAACAAGCAATTACACAAAGAACAAACCGTGGATTTGGGACAAGGTATCTTTTATCGCAAAAGAGATAAATCCATCTTGAAAGGCTTTGCAGTCTTTGAACTCACAGATAGAGAATGCCAAATCTTAGATTTGCTTATTAATGCAGATGGCTTTCCCGTAACCTATGAGGAATTTCATAAAAAAATTTGGAGAGGGCAGCAAATGACAATGGATTCTTTGCGTATGCACGTCAATAGCATTCGTCGCAAGACTTATCACGACCTCATTCGCAACCATTCCCGCTTGGGCTACAAACTCAATCACATTATTTCAGAATAATCCAAATCTAGGATTCCAATCAAGATTCGCCTTTTGCGCTTGGATTCTTTGCAGCTTCTTTGGAATCCTATAAAGCTTGGAATCCTTAATAAAGTTCGCTCCTGTTTGATGAAAGCAAAATTTTATTCCTGCAAGTTTTGCTTGTTGTTGCAAAGAAACTACCCAAGCAAAATCACATACTCTAGCATTCAATCCCGATTCGCCACCCACGCTAATTTCTGCAATCTTGCTAGAATCCAAAAAAGGCGTTAAGTCAATAATTTCTAAAAGTGGTGCGCAAATAATCCAACGCATTAAAATAGGCGATTCCAAAAATAGAGGCAATCTCGCATTAGCTTCCTTTTGGGATTCCACACTGCAACCCACAATCACATTAGGATACCCCCTGCCCCAATCACTAGGGATACATTCTCTAAATCTTGCAATGCGTTTAGTAAAAAAGATAAAGGTGCAATCCTTGCGCTCTGCAATCATTCTCCATACGGAATCCCTCCATTTATCAGCACTTTCTAACAAAAAATCACTGCTAAAACATAACCAAATTTTTGAATGACTTGGAATCTTATAGCTTCCATTGTGTCTTTTAGCAATCGGCAAATGAAAATTGCGCGTTTTATGAAGCTCCTTAGCATTTTTTCCAACAATAGAATCTATTGCAAAAACATAACAATTCCTACAACCCTCACTCACACGCACACAGCCGTGCCAAGGGTTGTAGGCAATCTCTAAGGGCGTATCAAAGAATGGGAGTTTAGGATAACGCATAGATAAGAATCCTTAAAACAAGTGCTTATTACAAGTGCTTATTATAAGTGCTTATTATAAGATAAATGTTGTAAATTTGTTATAATGCAAATCTTTATTTGGATTTTATTGGAGTTTTTGTGGAAATCTTTGCAAACCTTACCACAATTTTTTTATCGTGCTTATCTGTGGTTTATTTATCGCTGGTATTCGGTTAGAATCTTTAAAAATAAACTCCCCCTTTGCTTCTTATATTCCAATGCTTCTTACTTCACTTGGAATCTTGGGAACTTTTATAGGAATCTCAATAGGACTTGCGACATTTAATCCATCAGATATTGATAGCAGTATTGCAAACTTACTAGCAGGAATGAAAACTGCATTTTACACTAGCCTTGCTGGTATGGCTTCCTCTATCCTATATTAAAGCATTAAAAAGACAAAATTTATCCACAAATCTACCCCCTCCGCTGCCGCTACCACACAAGAAAATATCCTACCTCTTTTAGCGCAGCAAGTCAATGCGCTTCAAGAGATTATTACTCTAAATAAAACACAAGAATCCGCCCTTGTAGCGCAAATTAAGCTATTAGAAACGATATTAGCACAAAGCTAAACAATAACGCAAACTTCACAAGCTGTCTTAGAAACAAAAGATTCAATCTCAAAAATCCAAGAGGCAACACAAAACATTCCACAGACTATGGAATCCCTAACAGAGATTTTAGAGATTCAAAAGGGACAACTAACCTTGCAGCAAAAGCAAGTAGAAAATCTGCAAAACGATTTAGAGGCTTTCGCAGAAATAAAAGACAAGGCGACACAATCCCTGCCCTATATTTCAGAAAAAGTTAATCAAATCACAGAGGATATTTTAAACTCCGTTACTAAAACAACCAATCATTATGAAGCCCTGCAAGGCAGAATCAGTGAGATACAAGAACATTTTAGAGAAAGCACTGAACATTTCAAAAATCAACTTGGTAGCCTCATAGAAAACTCTATTGCCGCTATGCAAAAGGATATGGAATCTCAAATAAAGAAATCAATGCAATCTCTAGGAGAATCTCATCAAACCATACAAGAAGATATGGAGAGAGAAATTGATAGTTCTATGGCTAGCATAGGCGGAGCATTAGCGGAGATTGCCAAGAAAATCGTAGCAGAATATAACAAAATGCAAAAATATAATGGATAGGACTTTAAGATGGATAATTCTTCAAACTCTAGCGAAAACAGCGGAGAATATTGGCTTACCATATCAGATTTAATGTCTGGGCTTATGGTGGTATTTCTGTTTATTTCTGTGGCATTTATGCGATATAAAGAAAGCGAAAATGACAAAATTAAAAATATAGCCATTACCTATGAAAAAAAACCAAACAGCAATCCATAAAGCACTCCACGAGGAATTTAAGTTGGATTTAAAGAAATGGAACGCTTCTATCAATGGCGAAACTTTATCTTTTAAATTTAATTCCCCTGAAGTGCTTTTTAAAACAGGAAGCAGTGAGATAAATCGTCATTTCCAACAAATTCTATCAGACTTTATCCCTCGTTTTTTAAAAACTTTGGGGCAATTCAATCAAAGCATTCAAGAAGTGCGCATAGAGGGACATACCTCATCAGAATGGCAGCAAGAAAAAAATCAAAACACTGCGTATTTTAAAAATATGCAACTCTCTCAAGAGAGAACTTTGAGCATTTTAAAATATTCCTACTATATCCCGCAAGTATCCATAAAGCAAAAAGAATGGATAAAATCAAACCTTGTTGCTGTGGGCTTTTCATCATCAAAAATAATCGTTGATTTAAACGGAATAGAGGATAAGAAACGCTCAAGGAGAGTTACTTTTCGTATCATCACTAATGCAGATAGCGAAATCAGAAAAATTCTAACAGGGATTTAAATGTTTTCAAAAACAAAAAATATAATCCAGAAACTTGTAAAAATAACCGACACGATTCAGATTACACCCGAAAAAATGGATTATGAGAAGCTAAAAATATTAGAGCAACTAGAGATTGGAAAGGAAATTGAACTTGAATGGATACATCAAACTAGCAATGGGCTTTTAAGCTATAAAGGTTTTCAAGTCTTACTCTATATTCCAGACCATACTTCAAAATTTCATTCTCCACTGCAAGAATTAATAAAGTATCCAGAAAAATGCAACAAATTCCACATTGCAAATTGTGAAAAATTACAAGAAATGAGTCGCAACAAAAGATACAACAGATACATAGCCACCATAGATACAAGCGGACAATTCATTATAGATGGCAAAGATAGAGGAATGATTACAGAGGCAAGAGTTGTTTTAAGGGTTTGTAAGTATTGTCTAAATTTTATTAATTACCAAAATTACGCCAATAGCAGCCCAAATCACAAAAAAGATATATTTGATTCCTTTGACATCAAAGAATTTCTAGCCACTTATGAAACACATTTTGAACAACTGCCAAAACAAACAAAATACAAGCCAAGCTATGCAAATAATTGGAATCAAGTTTCTGAAAATTATAGAAAAAATAAAGATTATGTTTGTGAGATTTGCGGAGTAGATTTGTCGCAATATAAATATTTATTACAAGTACATCACAAAAATGGCGTAAAGAGCGACAATTCCTATTCAAATCTAATAGCACTCTGTGCAGTCTGCCACAGAAGCCAACCCAATCATCAGCATTTGTATGTTAGCCCACAGGATACTAAAAAGATAGAAAATTTAAGAAAACATAGCGCAACACCCATTATAGAGCTAGATGATGATGAGATTCCTTTTTAGTATAACCCTATCAATTTAACTATTGCTTAATACCTAAAAGCGTGGTAATCATCTCATCAATAGCCGAAATCATTTTCGCATTTGCGCTATAACCTGTTTGAAATTTGATGAGATTTACCATTTCATCATCTATGGAAACCTCTGAAATGGTTTTGTATTCTTTCTTGATTGAATTATACACCGCTTCTTTGGTTTCTTGCGTTATTTGTGTTCCCTCTGTTTGTGAAGCAACCTTGCTTGCAATATAGCGAAAATATCCGCTAATCGTTTCTTGTTGCTCCTCTCTATCATAGACATCTGTAAAAGTAATTTTGTCGTATTGTAATTGTTGCATCATATTTGCAACTTCAAAGTTACCATTGACTGCTTCACGATACGCACGAATCAAAGTCGGGTCATCACGATAAGCTCTCGCAAGCTCTATATTACTCGCGTCATTTCCATCAAAAAAACGATTGACGCCAAATGCACCAGCAAAATTTGTGCCATTGTCTTGAATAGAAATATAAATTTCCTCGCTGGGATTCTTAGAAGTAATCGCAAAAGTTTGCGTGTCACTATTGTAAGTTGCTTGGAATCGGTCATCAAAGTCGTTCAGAGCATTGCCATCTAAATTATCATCAAGATTCGCATTAAGCTGGTCAATAATGCTTTGCATATTGGTAAGATTGTCTATTTTAACCTCACGCGCACCCAATTCATTTCCTTGTTTATCATACATTACAACTTTGAAACTTCCCTCGCGGATATTATAACCGCTTGTTGTTAGCGCATCTTGTGTATTAATATAAAGCTTATCACTACGCGCTCCTAATTGTGAGCATTGCGCATAAATATTATTCGTTGCTTCAATGATTCCATTTGCAAAAGTATCCAAATCATTGATATACACTTGCAATTTTCCCAAAGTTCCTTGACAAGTAAAAACCTCTTCGGTGCGAATCAAATCCAACAATGCCCCAACTTTTCCTTCATTTAGAGTATTGGTTAAATTATATTCTTTGTGGTCCCTGCGCAGATATTTAATCGTATAGATTCCGCTTTCATTTTGAGAATTATCCAAAGTCAAAGGATGCCAAGATTCTCCATCTACAATAGACCTTCCACCGATGGTCAATGTATAATCCTCGTCAAAATCTGCGATATTTTTATTCACACACGCACTCCCTTTGACTTCTTGCTTGAAAACTTCGCAACCGATAAGATTGTTAATTTCAAACTCATATTGGTCGCGCAAATCACGCAAATCATTTGCTTTTCTGTATAAATCTTGATTTTCATATTCATTGATTTGTTTATTAATCATTGCGATTTGTTCTGCTAAGCGATTCACTTCCTCTACAGCAACTTTGACTTCTTCATTTAAACGTTGTTGCAAATATACTAAGGAATTACGTGTTTCTTGAATATTTTTAGAAAGTGTATTTGCCTGCTCTGCTAATGCAATTTTTTGTGCTGGGTCTCCTGCTTTAGTAGCTAAATCTTTCCAAGCATTAAAGTAGTTTTGTAAATCATTGTAGATTCCTACCCCGTCAATCTCCGGATAATACGAAGAGGCTTCTCTAAGTCCTGCGAAACTTGTATCGTAATAGGTTTTTTCTGAAGTGGCTTTTTTGTAACGCATAAAAGTATATTCATCGTGTACACGCTCCACCGTCATAATATCAAGCCCTTGCCCTAAAGCATAGTTTTGTTTCCAAAGTGGAGTCTCTGCGGCACTTCTGACGATTTGCCTAGAATAAAATTCATTATTCGCATTTGCAATATTATTACTTGTTGTATCCACCATCACTTGATGCCCAGTCAAGCCTGTGTATGGAGTATTTAATGATGAAAGCAATCCTCCCATAGCACACCTCCTCTACACTTCAGTATGCAGAAAGGATGCATTGCCTAAGGATTGTTTTTTATAACCACGTTCTTCAACGGGAACAATTTTACTTAAAAGAGAGTTGTAAAATTCTGAAACCGCTAAGGACATCTTACCAAAACGATAATTGAGATTCTTCAAAACCTCTAATTGGTCGTGAAGCTCCGCAGTGCATTCACTTGCGCCCTCACCCAAAAGATGTTGTTTGTCCTCGTAAGTTAAATCCTCTAAAGTAGCGTTGGGATATTCTGTACGCAAACGCTCTTCAATGCTTTTAGCGTAAGCTTCTTTTTTGCGAATAAAAGACGCAATTAATTCCTCTTTTTGTGGAATCCTTGCAAAGACGGCTTCGTTATTTGCGATTTTAATATCCGCAATATCCTGTTCTGTAATTGCAATGAGTGCTTTAATATCTTCTAAAGCATCTTTTAAGAACTGCAAAGACATGAGATAACTCCTATAAAATAGACTTATCTCTTATCTAAGCAATTCTTGTGCCAACTTTTGCGCACTCCCCTTTAAATCTAATTTATAAGTGCCATCTTTAATAGCGGCTTTAATTTCATCTAGTCTAGTGCTAGAGGTTTTTGCAGTTTTTTCTGCCTGTGGTTTTTCATTGACTGATTCATTTCTTGCATTATTAATCTGCAAAGTATTTTTATTATTCGCTTGATTCATTGCATTTGAAAAAACCGAATTACTCATCAAATGACTAATCATATTTTCTCCTTTCTTAAAAAATCTTTCCATTAATATCGGCTATTTTTCAAAAAACTAAAATGATTCCCGCACACTTTTTGAAACATCTTGTAAAAACTTCTCTGTATCAGACTTTGGAGGAGCAATTTGCTGACCATCACCATATAATGGAACATTAGGACCTCCAATTTTAATTGTATATAAAATCACAAAGAGCATAAAATAAATAAAAAGTCCAAATCCCATAGATGGCACAAACCAATCTTTCATTACTGCTCCTTGAAATAATATTTTCAGAGATTAGAAGTATAGCAAAATTTTGTTTTTTAATGAAATTAAAAAATTTTTATAATTTTTTTATATTTCTTGAGGAAAACCGCGCTTTTTGTGCTATAATCTGCTTTCTCTAAACAATTTTATCCCAAAACTACATTAAATATAGGGGCGAATCTATGCGACTTTTTAAAATTCTTAAATCAACATTCTTTAAACATTCTTTAAAAACCTTTTGTCTTTTTGGTGCATTTGGGTCTGTTTGTGCCAATGCTGCAAATATTCAAGAATCCCAATGGGAACAAGGTCAAACACTGCTCACATTTTTTGAAAAAAACAGAATCCCTTTAAAAGTTTATTATGATTTAGCTCCAGAGGATAAAGAACTCGCCGATGAAATTATCAGCGGTAGCACATTTTATGCGCTTTACGAAGATTCCACTTTACTGCAAGCTTTAATCCCTATCAATGAAAATTCACAACTACACATTTTCAAAGAAAAAGATTCTTATGGCATGCGAGCAATTCCTGTGGCTTATTTCACAGAAGAACGAACAATTGCTCTTTCTGTTGAAAATTCACTTTATAACGACATCGTCAAACTCACAGGGGATAAATTTTTGGCAAATGATTTTATCCAAGCCCACAAAGGAAGCGTAGATTTTCGTCGCGAAGTGCGTAAAAATGACAAATTAGCTATCATTTATGAACGCAAATATCGTTTGGGTAAGAACTTTGGCTCACCTAATATTAAAGCGTCCATTTTAAATGTTGGCAAGCGACATCAATATGTTGTGCGTCACGAAGATGGACAATTTTACGACTTAAAAGGCAATAATTTAAGCAAATATTTACTCACAGTGCCACTTCATTATAAACGTATTTCTTCCCATTTTTCTATGGGACGCAAACACCCAATTCTTGGATATAAACGCCCGCATTTAGGGACAGATTATGCTGCGCCTCGTCATACCCCTATCCGTGCAGCAGGGAAAGGTAGAGTAATTTTTGCAGGTACAAAAGGTGGCTATGGCAAAACCGTAATTATTCAGCACGAAAATGGCTATAAAACACTCTATGCACATATGCAAAAAATTGACCGTAAGATTCGAGCAGGAGTAAGCGTTGCACAAGGCAAACAAATCGGCACAGTAGGCAGCACAGGACTTAGCACAGGACCACATTTACATTTTGGACTTTACAAAAATGGCAATGCAGTTAATCCAATCAAACACTTAAAAATTGCACATTCTAAACTTAAAGGCAAAGAAAAAGAGGAATTTTTAATGCTTGCCAAAAATTACCAACAAGCTCTCAACACAGCTCTTACTCAAGGAATTGACAATCAAACGCCATTTAGAAAAATCCAAAATGGCTACATTGTCTATCTTAATTCAGAGGATAAGAATTTAAACTGATGGCACTCAAAGAGATTTCTAATATTCGCTTTTGCAGCTGCCACGATTCGCAATATATTAAGCCTAAACGAATGCTCTTTTGCGAAAATGGTAAAGAACGGAGTTGGGATATTATCGAAGCACACGATAGCGTAGCGATTCTGCTTTATCATCAACCAAAAGATTCTTTTGTGATGGTGAAACAATTTCGCCCTGCCGTGTATCTCAAAGAAAGCACCCGCAAAACACCGAATCTCAAAGTGGAATTAGGTTATACCTTTGAACTTTGTGCTGGGATTACAGACAAAGCGGGAAAATCCCTTAAAAAAATCGCACAAGAGGAAATCCTAGAGGAATGCGGTTATGAGATTCCATTAGAAAATATCCACAAAATTACAGAATTTTATAGCTCTGTTGGATTTGCAGGCAGCAAACAAACGCTTTTTTTTGCCACAATTGATGAATCGTGTCGTCAAAATCAAGGAGGTGGTATAGATGATGAAAATATTGAGGTTGTTTTCATTCCAAAAACAGAAGCCTATGATTTTATTTTGAACGAATCTTACCCTAAAACCTCTGGTGTAATGTTCGCATTTCTTTGGTTTTTTAAAAATTTTGAGGGTTGTTAATGCAAAATCTTTCTGCACTCCAAGAACTCACCAAAAAACTAAATGAAATCAAGGAATCTTGGCAAATTTATACTATTTTTGAGGCAGAAAAAAAACGTTTTAATGAAGAATTTGATGCACTCAAAAAGGACAAAGAATCCTTAATGGAATCTTTCAACGAAATATCCGCCAAAAATGCGTTGCTCTTAGCAGATAACAAAGAGCTAGAGCAAAGAAATAAATCCTTAACAAATGAAATTGCTATCAAAGAGCAACAACTTGAATCTCTAAACCAATCCCACCCTTTAGCACCTGATACTTTAAAATCCAAAACATTGGATTTGGCAGCCTTAGAAACACAATATCAAAATCTTAAAAAATCTTTAGAATCTACAGAAAAATTTTTAAAAAATACTTCCCTTGTGCGCCCAAAAGCCTTAGAAAAATTAGAGATTTCCTATCAAAAACATCAACGGCTACTTGCCAACCCCGCCAAAGAATATGTTCCTTTGGAATCCGCCACTTTGCTTTTTGATACCCTAACCAAAATACAATCCCAACTCAAAACGCTTCTTTTGGAAAACTCAAAGCTAGAATCTGAAATCCAGCATTTACAAGATAATTCAAGCAAATCAGTGCAAACCCAACCCAATCAACCCCCCAGAGATTCTGACGAATCCTCGCACAATTCGTAAAATTTGAAACCAATGCAGCCATTAAATCTTTTCGTCTCCGCAATAGAATATTCTGCCAATCTTCATTTAGCCAATCTGCTCAAATCTCTGCAACAAACGCAAACTCCTTTTGTTCTTTATGGAATCTTTGATAAGGCATTGATTCAGCAAGCCTTAAAAGAATCGCAAAATATCTTTCAGCCCAATGCAAACCCCATACATTCTAACTTTCTCTCCCAAACCATTTACAATCCCGAATCCTTTCGCGTTATGGGATTTGTTGGGATTCTTAAACTCATTCCAAAATTTTTCAAACTCAAAAATCAGCTTGCACAAATTGCCTCGACTTGCGATGTAGCACTTTTTATGGACTCCTCTTCTTTTAATATTCCTTTAATCCAAACAATTCGCAAACTCATTTCAAAAACAAAATATCAAAAAAAACCTCGTATTATTTATTATATTTTGCCTCAAGTTTGGGCTTGGAAACCTAAGCGTGCACATATTTTGAGTGAAATTTGTGATGAATTATGGGGCATTTTACCTTTTGAAAAAAACTTTTATCCAAAAACCGCCCCAATCACCTATATGGGACACCCACTTCTTGATGAGATTCCTTATTCTTTTGACACACCTCAAAAAACCCAAAAAATTGCCTTTATGCCCGGCTCACGTAAAAGCGAAATTCGTGCTTTGTTTCCTATTTTCAATCAACTTGCTCAAACCTTAAAAACGCAAGGAAAAAGTGTCATTTTGATTATTCCTAAATCTTTTGCAACACAAGACTTAAGCAAAATCTATGGAGATATTAGTGCATTTGAAATTTCCTTTGATACTTATCTTGGATTACAACAAAGTGAATTTGCCTTTGTGTGCAGTGGCACAGCAACTTTAGAATCCACATTGCTTGGGATTCCAACGATTTTAGCCTATAAAGCCAAAACATTGGATTATTGGATTGCCAAAAAATTGGTTCAATTAAACTACATTGGTTTAGCAAATATTTTTTTAGAATTTCATTTTTTCAATGCCCCCAAAAACAATCCCAACCCTTCTATTTTTCCCATTCACCCGGAATTTTTACAAGATTGCGTAAATGTAGAGAATCTGCAAAATGCGTATCTTCATTTTAATTATTCCTATTTTTTTGAACAAAAAAAGACTCTCTTCCAATATCTTTCACATGGCAGTGCAGAATCCTGCGCGAAAAAATTGCAAAATTTTGCAAAAAATTTATAAAATAAAGGGCTTTTTAACCCTATTTTCTTTACTATATCTAAATTATTTTATTCTTAAGGGAAACTATGGAACCTATGACCAAATATGGTTATGATAAATTAATTTCTGAACTCAAAAATCTTAAAGAAGTTGAACGACCAAAAAACATTATTGAAATTGACACTGCAAGAGAGCACGGGGATTTGAAAGAAAATGCAGAATACCACGCCGCAAGGGAGCGTCAGCTATTTTTGGACGCACGCATTAATGAACTAACACAACTTGTCGCTGATGCACGCGTAATTGACCCCTCTACCCTAGAGCATAGCAAAATTAGTTTTGGTTCAACCATCAAATTAGAGGATTTAGACACTGAAGAAACTTTCACCTATACAATCGTTGGAGCAACAGAAAGCAATCCTGAAAAGGGCTTAATTTCTTATCATTCTCCTTTAGCCAAACAGCTTTTAGGAAAAATTGCAGGCGATGAAGTCAGTATGACTCTACCAAAAGGGCGCGTAGATTACGAAGTTTTAGAGATTTTTTATCAACCGATTCAATTCTAAGGCAACTCTTATGGCAAATTTAAAAATTAAAACCTTGACTCCAAATGCCGTGATTCCAAAGTATCAAAGCAAAGAAGCTGCGGGATTTGACCTTTGCGCGAGTGAAAATTTGATATTAGAAAAAGGCAAATGGGGATTGATTCCCACCGGACTTAGTTTTAGCTTTCCAAAAGGATATGAAATCCAAGTGCGTCCTAGAAGTGGATTAGCTTTAAAGTATGGCATTACAATTCTTAATTCTCCCGGAACGATTGATTCAGATTATCGGGGAGAAATCAAAATCATTGCAATAAACTTCGGCGACGAAGATTTTAAGATTAATGCGGGAGATAGAATCGCACAAGCGGTGCTTTGTAAAGTCAAACAAGCAAAAATCAAAGCTGTTCAAACACTAGATAAAACAAAACGTGGCAAAAAAGGCTTTGGAAGCACAGGAAAATAACAAAAGATTGAAATAAAGGAGAAAATTTGAGCCTAAAACAAAATGTAGATTTCATTAAAGAAGAAATGAGCAACGACGAAAAAATGCTAGAAAGCCTTATTCGTTTTGAGGGGTGGTTTAAACGTTACAAGATTCCACTCATTGCATTATTGATTGGCATTGTTGTGCTTGCTTTTGGCTATATGGGCAACAATTATTATCAAGAAAATCAACAACAAAAACTTTCTAATCTCTATGAAGAAGCTCTAAAGGGAGATGAAAATGCAATCATTTCGCTTAAAAACTCTCAAAGCAGACTTTATGATTTGTATCTTTTTCAAAAGGCATTGGAATCCAACGATAAAGAAACTCTCAAAAAATTAGAATCCTGCAAAGACCCTATTATCGCACAATTTTCTAAATCGCAAAACGCATCTTTGAATCAAGATTTAAACACACTAGATTCCAAAGAATCTGGAGATTTTGGTTATTTACAAGCTGCATTTTTGGAGATTCAAGCAAGCAAAAGCAAAGAGGCAAAAGTGATTTTATCCAAAATCCAAAACGATTCTCCTATTAGAGATTTTGCCAATGCACTAGAACATTTGAGCATTCAAGGAAACAACGATGTCAAGAAGTAATATTCTTAAGAATCCTCTTTTATTATTTTTGAGTCTTTTTATATTTTTATCTCTTAGCGGGTGTGGTTCTAAATATTATTTTGAGCCAAAAGAGGAAGAAATTAAAGGTAAAATTTCCTTCAATGATTCTATTCCCTCCCCTATTGTTTCTCTTGTTCGTGATGGTGCAACCTTAAAAAATGGACAATTTATTACAAAATATTCTGAAATCCCAAATGTCTATCTCCCAAAAGACGCGCGGTATCTTAATCAAACAGAAGATTATTACTTAGCAAGTGCCTATCAGTCTCTTTTATTAATCAACAAAGAAGACCATACGCAAACTTCCATCGCATTTGACAACACTCCTATCAGTGCTTCTATGTATGGACAACTCATCGCAGTGATTTTTGATAACAATACTTTTGCACTCTATGATTTAAATAAAAGTCAAATCACTTATAAGCAAGATAGCACATTAGCCCCTACCAACAATACACTGATTGCCGCGCCATATTTTTTAAATGATATTGTCGTCATACCAACCTTAGATGGAAAACTCGTCATTATAGACAAGAACAATATGCAAATGATTCGTAATATTGTTGTCAATGGCGATAAATATTTCAATAATGTGATTTTCTTAGAAGCAATCGGAAATCGTATGGTTGCAGCCACACCTAAACGCATTATCTCTGTTAGCCCAAGTGTTATTAACACCTTTAATGCAAATATTAAAGACATTTTGTTTTTTGAGGATAGAATCTTTATCTTTACAAGCGAGGGAGAAGTCATCTTAACAGACCAAGATTTAAACGAAAAACGACGCGTCAAATTTCCTTTTGCACATTTTACTGCAGCAAATCACGGAAGAAATATTGTGATTTTAGAAACACGAGGCTACCTCATCGCATTAGACGATGAATTGCAAAATAGCTCTATTTTCACACTTCCAGATGAAATTACAAATCCTATATTTTCTGGAACGCGCAAAATTTTCATTGGTAACAAAATTTTAGAAGTAGAATAGAGGCGTAATGATTCTCTGTGATATTGGTAACACTTTTTTACACTTTTATTATCGCGGCAGAATTTGGAAAGAGGAAAAAACCAAATTAACCCCCAAGGATTCTAAAGAGCTAATTATGTATATCAGCGTCAATGAGGATTCTACAAATACCTTGCTTTATGCGCATCCTCGCTGTTTTGACTTGACGCCTTATTTAAACATTGATACAAATTATAAAGGCTTAGGCATTGATAGAATCGCAGCTTGCAAGGCAATTAGTGATGGTGTCATCGTTGATGCAGGAAGTGCCATTACAGTAGATATTATGCAGCAAGGCATTCATCTAGGAGGTTTTATTATGCCCGGAATTGCAAAATATCGCAAAATGTTTAGTAGCATTTCTGTGCTAGATTGCGAGATGAATTTGGGAGTGGATTTGGATACTTTTCCACAAAATACAAGGGATGCGGTAAGTTATGGTATGTTAAATTCTATCCTTTTAATGCTCAAAAATACTTCCAAAAATAAAAAAATTCACTTTACGGGAGGAGATGGCAAATTTCTCTCAAGATTCTTCAAAGATTGTTTTTATGACGATTTACTTGTATTTAAAGGAATGCAAAAAGCCATCAACGAAAACTTCACCTCACAAGGAATTTATGTATGATAAAAATTGCATTGCCCAAAGGTAGAATCGCAGACAAAACACTTCAAATTTTTGAAAAATTCATAGGTGAATCGCTTTGTTTTGAAGACCGCAAACTCATTTTAACCAAAGAAAAATTTGAATTTATGCTTGTGCGCAATCAAGATGTTCCTGTTTATGTAGAGCGAGGGGCTGCAGATATTGGCGTCGTGGGATTAGATGTCTTAGAAGAGCAGCAAAGTTCGCTTGTGCGCCTACTTGACTTAGGGTTTGGTAAATGCAAAATCGCTATTGGCTCTCCCAATCATTACACATTGGATTTTTCTAATCCAAATTTAAAAATTGCAACCAAAATGGTCAATATTACCAAAAGTTTTTTTGCCAAAAAGGCAATAAGTGTAGAGATTATCAAGCTTTATGGCTCTATTGAGCTAGCTCCTCTTGTGGGTATGGCAGACGCTATCGTGGATTTAGTAGAGACGGGAGATACTATGCGCCAAAATAACCTCAAAATTGATGAAACAATTATGGAAATTAGTGCTTATTTAGTCGCAAATCCCAATAGTTTTTATGCACAAAAATTAGAAATTTTGGAGATTCAGAAATTTTTTAAAACACAAATTCAATCTTAGATAAAGGAGTTCAAAATGGGGCAGACGATTACAGAAAAAATCTTTTCAGACCACATAGGAAAAGCAGTTTATGCAGGAGAAATTGTGGATTCTCCCATTGATATGGTGATTGGCAATGACATTACAACACCACTTTCTATTAAAGCTTATGAGCAAAGCGGAGCGCAAAAGCTTGCAAATCCCGATGGATTTTGCATTGTAATGGACCATTTCATTCCCACAAAGGACATTGCAAGCGCAAATCAGGCACGCATTAGTCGTGATTTCGCTAAAAAACATCAATTAAAGCATTATTTTGACGAAAAAGATATGGGGATTGAACACGCGTTATTGCCTGAAAAAGGCTTGGTTGTCAGTGGCGATGTCATCATCGGTGCAGATTCTCATACTTGCACACACGGGGCTTTAGGGGCATTTAGCACAGGAATGGGAAGCACAGATTTGGCTTATGCGATGATTACAGGGAGAAATTGGTTTAAAGTCCCAAGTGCTATCAAGGTTGAATTTGTCGGCAAGCCTGCGCCCTATATCTATGGCAAAGATTTAATTTTGGAGGTTATTCGTCAAATTGGCGTAGATGGTGCGCTCTATCAAACGCTTGAATTTTGCGGAGATGGAATCGCATATTTGAGTATGGACGACCGCTTTTCACTTTGCAATATGGCGATTGAAGCGGGGGCAAAAAATGGAATCATTGCTCCTGATTCCATTACGCGTGAATTTTTGGCGAATCGTCCAAATTTACGCGCCAAACCAAAAGAATTTTTCTCTGACCCTGACGCACATTATACGCGCATTCTCACCATTGATATTAGCAAGCTAGAACCTGTAATCGCCTACCCTTATCTCCCAAGTAATGGCAAAAGCATTTCTGAAGCAGTTAAAGATAATTTGAAAATTGACCAAGTTTTTATCGGTAGTTGCACGAATGGACGCTTAAGTGATTTAAGAATCGCAAGTGAGATTTTAAAAGGCAACAAGGTGCATTCTGATGTTCGCCTTATTATCACACCCGGCACGCAACAAATCTATAAAGAAGCCCATAAATTAGGCTACATTGATATTCTGTTAGAAGCGGGTGCGCTGATTTCAAATCCAACCTGCGGTGCGTGCTTAGGTGGATATATGGGGATTCTAGGAGACAATGAACGTTGTGTTTCTACAACGAATCGCAATTTTGTCGGTAGAATGGGTGCGCGTAATTCCGAAGTTTATCTTGCAAATTCCGCTGTCGCAGCAAAAAGCGCAATTATCGGAAAAATCGCCGACCCTAGACTTTAGGATTCTATTTACTTCAAGTTACCCTTGCGGGATTCCGCGTTGAGCAGAATTGCGGGAATCTATAATGCTAGGTTAAAGCAAAGTTTAGGATTTGTCATTGTGAGATTTGTTTTATCAAGTCGTGGCAATCTATAATTTGGAATCTCGCAGTTGAATATTTTTTCATTGTCAAGATTATGGATTGCTTCGTCGCGTTGCTCCTCACAATGACGAGGTGGAGATACCTACCACACACCACCACTCACACCCATAATGGCGCAGCGAGAAACGCAAATATTCGACAAAAACACAAATATTAGGTTAAGATTCCACAATCTACACCGCTTCACAAAACAATGCAGCTTCTATGCTTATCGTATAATCTATGGGCTTTATAATCTTAAATTGATACCCCAAATCCCACGATTCTATCATCGGCTTAATGTCAAAAAAGTCGCTTCCATTATGATAAATACTAAGCAACATTGCTGGTTTTTGCGATTCTATCGTCTCTCTAGCCCCCTTTAAAAACTCTTGCTCAAAGCCCTCAATATCAACCTTAATAAACCCCACTTCTAGCTTATTTTCTCGCGCAAACTCATCTAATGTTGTGATAGAGATACTCTCTAAATCCTCGCTTTGACCCCGCAAATCAATATGTGAAGCACTGCCAAAAAATCTTATTTTTAGATTTTCGCTTTTTATTCCAAGCCCTTGATGAATGGGGATAATTCTTTTACTATCATTTAACCTTAAAGTTTCCTGCATTAGTGCGTAATTCTTGCTCGTAGGCTCAAAGCTATAAATATTTCTTTCTGTAAATTCTCTCTCAAAAATAATGGCGCTATCGCCAATGAAACCACAGACATCTATAATGTCCTTTTGTCTAATCCTTTGCAGAGTTTCTTTAGAGAACGCCTCTTTTAAGCTATGCTTGTGATAAAACACCCCTACTTCAAAGTGATAAATAGGCAAGAAATAGCCATTATAGGCAAAATGCCCTTTTTTAGCTCAAAGATTTGGGGGTGAAATTCCTCTTTTAGCTTATGGCGAATCTCTCGTTCTTCTGGGTAAGTGTAGTAATATCCTCGTGCGTTTTAAGTCTTGAGAGAATCTTAAACACATTTTCTATACTCTTTTCATCTAAGTTTTTGCAAAACGCAAGCAGTTTCTGTGTAGAATCCTCGCATTCAAGCAAAAACTTCATTATTCTTCTTTGCCACTCCGAATTAATCAAAGTGATTTGCAAACTTGGCTCTAAAACACTCTGTGTCCTATAATATGTAAAATTTAAAAACTTATAAATATAGCGGACAAATACCCCCCTGCAGACTCGCCATATACCTTTCGAATCCTTCTAAAGAACGGGATTCCAAACAAATAAGTCGTGCGCAAATTGTGCGTATGTTGATAATATTTTAACATCTTATCTTCTTTGAAAATAAAATTTTAGCTAAAATGATTCATTTCCAGCTTAAAATAAATTCGCTTCCCTCTCCCTCTTGGCTCTTGCAAACAATCTGAATATGATAGATTTGACAAATTTGCTTCACAAGGGCAAGCCCGATGCCAAATCCTCCCTGATTCCGATTGCTGCGATAATAACGCTCAAACACCTTATCCAAATCCTCTTTTTTGATTCCACAACCATTGTCTTGAACGCTTAAACTCTTTTGGGTTAATTTGATTTTCACCAATCCCCCATTTGCCGTATATTTAAGTGCATTATCTAGCAGATTATCTATCACTCTAATAATATGACTGCGATTCGCTTCTAGTAAGCTTTTTGCGTCTTGCAATTCAATTTTCTTTGCGATTTGAATATTTTTTTTCTTGAAAAAATCTTGAAAATATGCGATGCGTTCGTCTATTAATTGCGACATCTCAATCATTTCAAGCTTTAATTCCCTTGCCTCATCAAAATTATAAAATAACAAATCCTGATAGATTCTCCCCAATGTTTGCGCCGCAAACTTAATGCGTTCAAACTTTTGATATTGTGAGGGCGTCAATTCATTAGGTTTAATTCTTTCAATACTCATCAAAATCACACTCAAAGGTGTATTAATCTCATGCATAGAATCCTTAATAAACGCGTCCAAAGATTGGATTTTTTTGCGCAAAGGCTTCAAGCTAAGCAATACCAAAAAATATCCTATCACGCTCATCGCAATTAATACTAGCAAAAAGATTCCAAACATCAGCCCCAAAAGCCTATAAATCTCTATTTTGATTCCATTAGAGAAAAGCACTAAATAAAACTTTTTTGTTTGCGGGTTAAATTGATGAAGATTTTGAATCTCTTTTTCTTTCATTCTCTGATGAAACAAATACCAAAATCTCCCCCCTACCCTTTGCGTGATGAGATAGATTTTGTCCTCTACAACAACGATTCTGCCGTGATGATTACTCTTTATTAAATCTAAATCGTTTGTATGCCAAATTGCTTGAACTTCCTCTTCGCTTTTTTCTCGGGATAAAGAACTAAAAACCACTTCTCCCTTATGCGTTACAACCATAAAAGGAATCTGAAATTCCTTTGCGATTCTATGCAGCAAATCTTGCATATTTCCCGTATCCACTTGCAATCTCTCATAAAAATTAATTGCCAAAGTATGCGCATTTTCGCGCAATACAATCGCCTTAGATTCCAAAATCGCAACCTTTTCTTTCTGATACCAACCATAAAAAACAATGCTTAAAAAAACAAAACTTGTAGAGATATAAAGTGCCAAAATCTTTAATGCTGTTTTCCTTGCTTCCATTATTCTCTCATATTGCTAGGTTGGTAACAATATCCCTCACCGCGCCTTGTGAGAATATTATCTTTGCCAATGATTCTACGCAGATTCTTAATATACGCACGCAAACTTAGCTCACTTGGCTCTTTGTCATAATTCCAAAGTGCAGAATAAATTTGTTCCAAACCCACAAAATGCCCCTCATTTTGCAACAAAATCTTTAACAATTCTCTTTCTTTGGTGGGGAGATTAACGATGTTTCCTTGATAATACAAAATCTCCTCCGCACAATCAAAACAATATCCATTACCAAATTCAAAAATATCTAACTTTTTACAATGTTTTAATTGTGCTTCCATTCTAAGGAGTAACTCAGAAAGCTCAAAAGGCTTACGCAAATAATCATCACAGCCGCTTTTGAAACCAACTTCAAGCTCCTTAAGAGAATTAAGAGCAGTGATAAAAATTGCCGGAATCTCTTTGCCGCTTTTACGAATAGAGCGCAAAGCTTCAAATCCATTTTGTCCAGAAACCATCACATCAAGCAATAAAATATCAAAATGTTCTTCATAGACCTTGTCCATAGCCTCTGTGCCATCACTACAGCACACCACTGCGTATCCCTCTTCCTCTAAGCATTCCGCGATAATTTCTTGCAACACCATATCATCTTCAAGCAGTAAAACTTTTGCTTTCATTTCTATCCTTTTATTTCAAGGGATTATACCACAAGCAAATGGATTCAATTCATTGAGGTTGCGATATAATTTTACTATCACATCAAAAAGGCAATGTATGGAATTAGCAAAAATATTAGAATCCTATCCTAAAAATTTAAGCAAAATCCATCGTCATCTGCCATTAACATTGGATAATAAAACTTGTGTTTATGGTGCTAAGGGCATTGGAAAGACAGAAATTATCCTTAACCATTATGCTAAAGCAGAATTTAGCTCGTCCAAAAAAATGTATCTAAACCTTAATGATTCTCATCTTAACCAATGTAAAATTTCAGAATCTCTTCTAGATTTTCTCCAAAAAGCAACTATTGATATTTTTATCTTAGACCATTTCAGCCCCTCTCTTTTTTCTCCTACTCTTTTAGATTCCATTCCCACACCCCAAATCACAATCATTTCGCAATCCCCTTTGACAAATCTCAATTACAATCTTGTAGAGATTCCACCCATCACCTTTCAAGAATTTACAAAGATTCACAAAACTCCTATTGATGAAAGTTTAAATTCTTATTTAAAATTTGGAAATCTACTAGAAGCGGAATATCTTAACGAATACAAAAAGGGAGAATTTCTAAAAATACTCGCGGGAGATTCTATTAATTTTTGGATTTTGCAAAATCTCATTCTACATTTAGGACAAAAAGCTTCCATTCATCAAATTTTTACCAAACTTAAAAAAGAAGGAAAATTGTCTAAAGATAGATTTTATGAATATTGTAAAATCTTAAATGAAAGCAAAATACTATTTTGGCTTACCAAGTTTGAGCACGAATCTGCGCCCAAAAAATTATATTTTTGGGATTTCACATTGAAAAATACGATTTCCTATGAGCGCAATTTTGCATTATTGTTTGAAAATATGGTTTTTTTAGAGCTACTTTATCATTTCAAAGAGGAAATATTTTATACAGATAAATTAGACTTCTATCTGCCTAATTTATCACTTGGGATTCTTTGTATGCCTTTTGTTCAACACCATATTTTGGAATCTCGTTTGCACAAAATTACCAAAGAACGTGAATTTTGCGATTCTTTCTTAATCCTATCGCTTAACCATAAAGAATCAGGCGAAAACCTAGGCACACCCTATCAAGTCTTACCTTTTAAAGATTTTGCCCTGCAAGATTCCTTGCCTAAATTTTTCTAATTGGATATTTGTGGCGCAGAAAGAAATAAGCCAAAAAGGGCTTACGAGAGGTTAGATAAGACTATTTTAGCATAAATCTTCGTAGGGCGTCCTCTACTTCTACCGGATTTGACTTTGAAATAAACTCATCTGCATTGAGTGAGCGCGCCATATCCTCGTTGCTACTTCCACTCATGGAGGAATTTACAACCACAGGAATCTTGGAAGTCAATGGATTTGCTTTGATTTGTTTAATGACTTCAAATCCACTTGCTTCTGGCATTTCTAAGTCTGTGATGATAATTCCAATTTTAGAAACATCTGTCCCTTCGGTAAAAACATAATCAAGCAATTTCTGCCCATTGACAAAAGATTTATACGCAACGCCAATTTTCTTAAGAATATTTTGCATTGTCTTAATAACACTTGGTGAATCATCTGCGAGTAAAACTTCTTTGTTTGTGATGATTTGTTTAATCTTATTCATCTCATCATTCTTTTCGGTTTCAATCCACGGGAATACATCTACAAGCATTTTTTCAATATCTACCACTTGCACTAAGCGTCCATCAAAATAACGCGTCCTACTGACTAACTTGCTATTTAAACCAGAATTTCCAATCCCTGCACTCTGTTCAATTTCTGTCCATTTTTTGTTTAAAATTCTATCTGCTTCGTAGATTCTAACTCCTACCGTCCATTTAGAAAACTCGCAAATCATAATCACTTCATCATCACCTGCAGTGCGTCTAATCGCATAGGGTTCAAGATTTTTTGATTTATCTCTTGAATCATAATAAAACCATTTACGCAAATCAATCAAAGGAATCGTAAGCTCACGAATCGTAATCAATCCCTCTACTAAGGAACTTCCCTCGTGAGAGACCACCGTAATTTCCCCACGATATTTGACAACTTCACGAATCTTAAATACATTCACCGCATACAAATCTTTATCTTTTTCAAGCCGAAAGCATAGGAGCTGCAATTCGTTGTTTCTGTGCAGATTGGTTATTTGATCAACATTGGACAAATTTGACATTTCCAAAACCTTAAATTTAAAAATTTCCGCTATTATAACATAAAGCGGATAAAAGTTTTAGATACTTTTGTAATATTCTCTAAAGGATTCACATTTTTCAAATAATTCTGCTTGCGTTCCATTGGCGATAATCTTTCCATTTTTGAAAAAATAAATTTTTTGCGCTAGAGAAACCGTAGAAAATCTATGTGCAATGATAATCACAATTCTATCCTCTAATAATCCTCTCAAGGCTTCCCTAAACTCTTCTTCCGTTTTGTTATCTAGTGCGCTCGTGGCTTCATCTAGGATAAGAATTTCTGGGTTTTTATAAAGTGCGCGTGCAATTGCGATTCTTTGACGTTGTCCGCCACTTAAATTTGCACCAAACTCATTTAAGATTGTATGGATTCCATCGGGCAAGGATTCTACATATTCCAAAATCCTTGCTTGCTCCAAAGCAAGTTTGACTTTTTCTTCTTCAATTTCACTCCCATAAGCAATATTTTGCGCAATGCTATCATTAAAGATAAAAATCCTTTGTGTTACAATTGCTATTTTAGCACGCAAACTTGCTTGTGTAAAATCTTGAATATTTGCATCATTAATACAAATCTCTCCAGAGTTTGGCTCATAAAGTCGCAAAAGCAAATTCACAAGCGAACTTTTTCCTCCACCGCTGCTTCCGACTAATGCAATGCTTTCTCCTCGTTTGACTTCCAAATTAATATTATGCAAGGCTTGTTTCTCTTGATAAAACAAATCCACATCTTTAAACGCAATCTTTTGTATTTGTGTTGTAAGCTCCTTTGTGCCATCTTGAATTCTTGCGCGACGATTCAACATTTCAAGAATCCTATCACTCGCAGCAAAGGCAATTTGAAATTTACCATAAAGATTATTTAAAGCCTTAAAAGGAGTATAAAGCATAAAAAGCGCCGTAACAAAAGAAAAAAACGCCCCTGTGGAAATCTCATCCTCAATGACTTTATGCCCACCAATTACAATGACAACTGCAATCGCAATCGCACCTAAAGTCTCCATTAAAGGGGAAGTGAGTTCAGAGACTTTCACGGTTTTCATTGAAATTTTAAACCATTCTTTATTGTAATTTGCAAACTGCTGACATTCCATTTTTTCACCTGCGCTTGCCTTGATAAGCTCCATATTATTAAAAATCTCAATCAATTTAGAGGACAAATCTGCACTTTTTTCTTGCAATTTTTTAGAGTTTTTTCGCATACTTTTTGCGATTCGTGATATAGGATAAAGAGCCAAAGGCATTACGACAAGACCATAAAACGCCAATTCCGGACTTTGATAAATCACCACCCCAACCAATCCAAGAATAGTTAGCCCGTGCTTAACACCCTCCACTAGATAGCTTGAAATCGCATTTTGTATTGCACTAACATCATTCATAACGCGTGAGATTAACTCTCCTTTGCGATAGCGATTAAAAAAATCCATTTCAAAAGTCAAAATTTTTTCTAAAAGAGTCTCTTTTAGCTGACGCACGATGTTTTGCCCTACGAAATTCATATAATAGCTTTGAATCCACGCTCCAGCACCTTTGGCAAAATACGCCAACACAACCAAAAAAGGTAGAATCTGAAGCATTGTCGTGTCTTTTTTGATAAAAATATCGTCTAATACAGGCTTCACAAGATAAGCACTTGCAGCACTTGCACCTGCGACTAGAATCGTGCCAACAATAGAATAAAATAAATATAATTTATAGTTTTTAACATAAGGTAAAAAATATCTAAAAAATTGTTTCAAATGAAGATTCCTTTCAATGAATTTTCAAGCTCATAGCCAAATTCATACTAAAAAATAATCGTGTCGTGATTGACTTTTGGTTGATATTTAATCGGCGATTCATCAGTATAATAAACTCTCTCTCCCTCTACAATCTGACTTTGCACACCTTGTGGAATCATAAATTTGCGTTCCAATCCGGGGTCAATTTCTAAGATTTTGTCAAAGAAATAAGAAAAGGCGGGTGCCGGAGCGACACCTCCCGTTTCGCTATATCCCATCGGTGTATTGTCGTCTTTGCCATACCAAACAATGGCTTCAATGCTAGGAGAAAATCCACAAAACCACGCATCTACATTATCGTTTGTCGTGCCTGTTTTACCTGCTAGCTCAATACCTTCTACTTTGGCACGCTTACCTGTGCCTTGATTAATCGCATTTCGCAAAATATCCACAATCAAAAAGCTTTGTTTGGGTTTGCTTAATTCGCGTTCCTCTCCGCTAAAATAAGCAACATCTCCTTGCATATCCACGATTCTATCAATCAACATTGGTGTGATGACTTTTCCATAGTTTGAAAACACCATAAAATTTTTTGCCATTTCAAGCGGAGAAGCTCCAAAACTCCCTAAAGAAATCGTCAAGTCTTTTGGTACATTTTCAAACCCATAATCCAAAATCTCCCGATAGATTCTATCAAATCCCACTTCCTCCACAAGATTAATCGTCGCAAGATTCAGCGATTTCGTCAAAGCAGTTTTAAGCGAAATAAAACCGCTTAGAGAACTTCCATAATTTTTTGGTTGCCATTTTTTACGCACATTACCCACCCTATATTCATAAGTGCGGGCAATATCAGGAATCTGATAATTTTGAGCCAAGCCGGAATTAATCGCACTAAGATACAAAAAGGGCTTGACACTACTGCCAATTTGTCGTTTGCTTTGTGTCGCGCGTGAAAAATTACTTTTTTGATAATCCACCCCTCCCACAAGTGCTAGAACCTTCCCTGTTTTATTCTCCAACACCACAAAAGCACCATTGAGTTTTTCCTTTAACGCCTCATCTTCTTTGTGTCGCGATAGAATCTGCTCATACCCAAAATACAATGCTTCTTGCGCAATCTCCTGATAATCCAAATCAATGTTTAAATAAATCTTATATCCGGCAGTTTTTAAATCCTCCAACCCGACTAACTGCCGTTGCACTTCATCTACCACATAAGGGGCAACATTTTTTGTCAATGTGTCGTTATAGACCTTGGGTTGCTCACTCAAAGACGAATCTAGCACTTCTTGTGAAATCCACCCCACTTCATACATTCTTTGCAAAACATTATTTGCTCTCCCCAAAGAAAAATCATAATTTTTTGTTGGGTCATAAAAACTTGGCGCACGTGGTAAAGAAACGAGCATTGCAATTTCTTTTAGCGTCAAATCCTCCATACTTTTACGAAAATATCCAAGTGCTGCGGTTTTGATTCCATAAAATCCGTGCCCAAAATAAGTATGATTCAAATAAACTTCCAAAATTTTTTCTTTGGTTAGAATTGTCTCCAAACGCAAGGCTAAAAGAAATTCTTTTATTTTACGCTCAATTGTTTTTTCACGCGTCAAGGCAAGATTCTTGATAAGTTGCTGCGTGATTGTGCTTCCGCCCTCTGCATAGCGCGCATTTTTAATATTTTTAAGCATTGCGCGAATGATTGCGTCAATATTCACGCCGGGGTGTTCAAAGAACAAAGTGTCCTCAATTGCCAAAAGAGCCTCCACAATGCGTGGCGGAATCTCCTCGAAAGTCGCATAAAATCTAAATTCTTTGTCAAAAAGATTCGCAACCAATCGCTCTTGTCTATCAAAAATTTGCGTGGCAATGGGTGGCTGATAATTGATAATCTTGTCTGTATCGTTACGAATTTCAGAATAAATTTGTATCACAAAAACCGCTATTCCGATTCCAAAAACAATCCCAAGAACAGCTAAGATTCTTAAAAAAACTTTTACAAAACGCATAAAAAACCTAAATCAAAAATAATAAAGTATTAATTTTAGCATAGAAAATCTAAAGGTGAGTTTTAAGAGATAAGATTCTATTATTAGGGTTTGATTTATTGAGTTGTGAGGTATGTGGAATTGCGAGATTCTATGAAAATAGAATCTCGGCAGAATTTAGAAAGTATAGCGCACTTCTACTTGCAAGCGATTTCTATCTTCAGAATCTGGAGCGGTTGTGGCTAATTCCGCACCACCATTTACACTTTTAGGTGTTACACTTTTATCTCTCTCTGTTGTTAGCATTGCATAATATGCGCTAAGAGCTAAGTTTTTGTTATATTGCCAGCGCACCACAGGAGTGATTTCTTGGAAATCAATATCGCCTTCGTTTGTCGCGCTATATTTTAGCTCATTTGTCCCATTGACATATTCAATCCCAACATTAAGATTATCCAAAATATCATAATTCAAGCTACCATAGAAAACACTAAGCGAATTGCCTTGATGATTATTAGGCATAGATTGTCCATCAATAGGGAGTGTAGAGATGCTTACACCTGTGGCATTGTTTTCAAACCAAATTTGCCCTACTTTATTAAAGCTTCCCTCATTATCCAAAGATACTGCATAAGAATCTTGTGTATTACCCATATAGCCTAGCTTTAATGCAAGTGGCACATTGTAATCGTGGAATCGCACTCCTGCTTCTAAAGTATAAAGGTCTGCTCCGCCACGCACTCTGTCGCCATAAACTGCTGGATTTGCAAGAATATGATTTCTATCATTATCCAAGTTTGCAAACGCATATTGTCCTGTGATATGAAAAAGGCTGTTATTAAAGCCTAATTGTAAGAACATTCCGCTATCTAAAATATCCTCAATTTTAAATCCCCAAACTTGCGCTTCCACATTTCCCACACTTGTTTCGTAGTTTCCTAATGCTGCAAGCGTATAGAGTGGCTTAGTGATAGAACCTCCGGTATTGTTGCCTGCTGCTGTGCCAACATAGCCCGGTTGAAAATCATCAATACTCCAAGAATCAAATGCCCCACCGACAAATGTCCAATGATTGATGTCTGAATTCATCGCTAAAATCCCTGTTCCTCTATCATCTAATGGGTCGTTTAGAGGAGTGGTAAGAATCATTTTCCCTGCTTTAATTGTTGTATTGGTGAAATCTGGAGTAATCACGACATTGAAATCTCCCACACCAAAGCTTCCGTCCTTACCTGAACCTCCACCATTACTTATACCGGGATAAGTGTTTTCGTGATTTACATTTTGTTCTGGGTTATGGTAGCGCACACCTAGATTCATCGCAACATAATCCGCTACAGGCACTTTGAATAATACATCTGCACGCCATTGATGTCTAGCAGTCCCCTTATCTGCATTATCTTTCACATAATTTCTATCCGTATATCTATCGTCTCTATAACGATAGCGCAACATACCGCTGACATCTACTCCTTTGATTGCTTCTTCCAAATCCTGCGCACTTGCAGTGCTTGCGATTCCGCATACCGCAACACACGCTGCCAAACTAAGTTTTACAAATTTCATTTTAACTCCTTGATTGTTAAAGGCGTGAGATTACTTAAATTATACTTAAATTATACTTAAATTAGTGGATTTTTGCGATTCTATGCGGTTAGCTTTTTGTCCTTGCGGGAAAATTTGCAAAATTTTCGTGGTAATCTATCGTCCAAACCAAAAAGGGTGCGCAATCAAAGTGCAAAATACTTTGCCTCAAAATGTGGCACAATCAAAGCGGAAGTCGTTGCCTCTGGCGTCATTTGATAAGTTGGACTTAAAGTAATGCCAAATTCTTGCGGATTGAGCAGTCTAAACAATCCCTTGCTTAATGCCAAATCTGGACACGCAGGATAGCCAAAGGAATATCGTTCTCCACATTTAGAATCTAGCCCGAGCTCCTTACGCACGCGCATATGCACGAAATCCGCCAATGCTTCTGCCAAATCCATTCCCAAAGCATGCACCAAGTAATATTTATGGTATTGCGATTCCTCATAAAGTTTCTTTTCAAAAGGCGCAAGATTATGCCCGCTTGAGACCAAATGTAAAGCACAAATATCACCCTTTGGATTAAAATAATCGCTTAAACACAAATAAGGCTTTTTGCGACTTCGTGGAAACAAAAATACCTCCGATTCCTTAAAGGCACAATCCGGGCTTAACTCCAAAATCAAACCCTCCTCCAAATCTTTAGGCTCTTTGGTGCGCGTGTGAAAATACCCATAAAGCACAATAGGCTCAAAGATTCTTTGTTCTAGCAATTCTTGTTTAAGGCTTTCAAACAAAGGCTCTAATTCTTTCCGCTTTAGCTCCAAATATTCCTCTTTTTTAAGCTTGCTATATCCCCAACGATGTTTAAAAAGCAAGTCTTTATCCACAAACGCAAAGACTTCTTCTAATTCGCTTTCTTTTAGCTGCAACGACTTGCGCCCAAAAAAGGGTGCTTGATAACTTAGATAATCAAAGTTTAATTCGCACTTTGTAGGCTTTGACACAGAATCGCAAGCGGAATCTGTGGATTTTGTGGAATCTTTGGCGAGTTTTTTTGCCAAACGCACTTCTTGATTGCTTGCCTTATCTACCTTTTCTCCTCGCAAACGCGCCTTATCACTTGGCAAACTCAAATCACTCAAATCTCCACTTTGGATTTTCTGCATTGCCGCCACACTATCAAAAGCGTCTTTACAATAAAACAGGATTCCGTCATAATTTGGCTTGCAATATTCCTCCACAAAATTGCGATTAAGTGCCGCACCACCAAGCATAACAGGAATCGTGATTCCACGTCTTTTAAGCTCCTCTAAATTCTCTTTCATCACTAGGGTAGATTTTACAAGCAAACCACTCATACCGATACAATCTACCTTTTGGGATTCTATCACTTCTATAAACCTTTCTAATTCCGCTTTGATTCCGATATTTATCACATTAAAACCATTGTTGGTAAGGATAATATCTACAAGGTTTTTACCTACATCATGCACATCACCCTTGACCGTCCCAATCACAATCGTAGTTTTATGGGAACTTTGTTTTTTGGGCAAAAAAGCATTCAGATAATCCACACTTTTTTTCATCACTTCCGCGCTCTGAAGCACAAAAGGAAGCTGCATTTCGCCCTTGCCGAACTTCTCACCCACAATCTTCATTGCGTCAATAAGAATTGTATTGATAATTTTTTCTGGTGCGATTCTTTCTTTTACTTGCGGCAAAAGCTCTTGCATCGCATTCAAATCCCCATTGATAAGATATTTTGCGATTCTCTCTTCTTCGCTTAGATTTTCTTCTTCTTTGCTGTTTTGAATCCGCATTCCTGCTTTCTTTTCAAAATGCTTGATAAACGCATACAGAGGCTCGCTTGTGCGTGAAGAATTAAAAATCAAATTCTCACAAATTTGAATATCCTCCTTGTCCATTTGCGCATAAGGAATCAAATGCGCAACATTCACGATTGCACTACTTAAGCCCTTTACAACCGCGTGATAAAGAAAAACAGAGTTTAAGCAAATCCTCCCCTCCTTGCTTAAACCAAAAGAAATATTAGAAAGCCCTAGAGTGCTTCCGGCTTTTGGATAGAGTTCGCGGAGTTCTCTTATCGCCTCTAGTGTCTCTATCCCTGCGGTAAAATATTCTGCGTCTCCGCTCCCAATCGTAAAGGTAAGCGGGTCAAAAATAATATCTTCTTCGCGCAGATGATGCACATTCCTTGCGCGTTCCATCATTCTTTGCGCACACGCCACTTTGCGCTCAAAAGTTTTACACATTCCTTGCTCGTCAATGCTCAAACACACCAAAACCGCACCAAATTTCTTTGCTAAACTCGCAACTTTATCAAATTTTTCAACTCCCTCCTCCAAATTCGCAGAATTAATCATTGCGCGTCCGCCGATAAGCTTCAATGCAGTCTCTAACGCATTGACTTGCGTAGAATCAGGCATTAAAGGAAGTGGAATCTTTGTGGCATAGCGCGAAATCAACTCTCGCATATCCTTGCCCTCTTCCCTCCCGGCAAATGCCACGCTCACATCTAAACAATGCGCGCCACTCCGCACTTGCGCACTTCCTACACCCAATGCCCCTTCATAATCCTCTGCGAGCAACAATTCACGAAACGCCTTAGAACCAGTGGCATTAGAACGTTCGCCAATCAGCAAGGGAGCAGGCGTTTGATGAAGCTCTACTGCGCCAAAAAGCGAAGCAATGCTTGGTTTATATTCAGCTTTTGGTGGCAATGGAATCGCATTTTTTGTTTTCTCCACCAAAAGCCTAATATGTTTTGGTGTTGTCCCACAACAACCCCCAAGCAAAGCAACGCCCGCAATTTCTAAAAAACTCTTTTGAATCTCACTAAACTCCTCTGCTTCCATAGGATAATAAGTGATTCCTCCACGATTCTGTGGAAGTCCGGCGTTTGTATGGATAGAGAGAGGAAATTTACACACTTCACTTAAAGCAAGCAAATGTTGTCGCGCCAAATCGGGTCCAAGCCCACAATTCATTCCCAAAGAAAGCAAAGAGAAAGGCTCTAAAATATGGAAAAGTGTCGTAATGTCTGTGCCAATCAGCATTGCGCCATTGGTCTCAATCGTAACAGACACCATTATAGGAATCTTAGGGGCAATCGCCTTACACGCGTGCAATGCAGCTTTAATCTGCAAAGGGTCTTGCGCAGTCTCTAGCAAAATCACATCTGCGCCCGCTTCCTTAAAACCCTCCACGCATTCACAATACCCGCTAAACATTGTGTCATAATCAATATGTCCTAAGCTTGGCAACTTTGTGCCAGGACCCAAAGAAGCCGCGACAAATAGCGCATTTTGTTGATTCTCTAGTGCCTTGTGCGCTTTGATACAAGACTTTGCAAGCAAAACACCCAAAGCCGCAATCTCTTTGCATTGGGATTCCAATCCATATTCTGCCAAAACCCAAGGCATTACCCCAAAAGTATTTGTTTTAAGAATATTTGCTCCCGCTTGCAAATAGCTTGAATGAATCCCCGTAATCACTTCGGGAGCATAGAGGTTTAGAGCTTCTGAACAACCCTCTAACTTCTCACCTCTTTTATTTTCTCCCCAAGTTGGAATCTCTCTTTTTTGGATTTCCGTCCCCATTGCGCCATCAAGAATCAAAACGCGCTTGTTTAATAACTCTTGAATCTTCATTTAAATCCTTTTTGTCGCACGACTTAGCCAAAGCCAAAGCCCACCTAGTAACACAACAATAAACGCGGGGGCAAGAGCGGGATACTCTCCTATCATCTCAAATCCTTTGATTAAAATTCCTCCTGAAAAATATCCAGCGATTCCTAGACTAATACTCCAAATCACCGCACCTATGGCATTATAAAGGTTGAACTTCATCAAAGAATAAGGGGTTAGCGCAATCGCAAGTGGCACAAGCGTTTTTAAGCCATAAATGTATTTTTTGAAAATCAAAATAAGAGAGCCGTATTTACGCATAAGCAAATGCACCAATGCCAATTTACGCCGATGAGACGCAAGATAAGGCTGCATCATTGCCTTTTGATAACGCGCAAGATAAAAAAGTAACCAATCTCCCAAAAAATTTGCCACACAAGCAACCAAAATGCTAAGGCTTAAATCCATTTTGCCTGCAAAACTCAAAACACTTGCACCAATAAGAGCGACAAATCCACCGCCAAGAGAGTATAAAAATAAAATTGCATAGCCATATTTCGCAATCAAATCTATCGTTTCTTGCATTGTTTTCCTTAAGTTTTAACGAATCAAAAGTAAAACTTTAGCAAAATCTTGTCTTTTTTGTGATAAATTCTGCTAAATTATCTTTTAGTAATGGAATCTAAAGACGAAATTTTCTTTGGAGGATTGCTTGCTATAAGCCAACATTATAGAAATTTTAATTTGTCTTATTATGTTCTTTGGGATAAAGTGAAGCGTGCCAAATACAAAACCCTACCAAAGCCACGCCTGCCCCTATATGCACTGCCTTTGCTACTCTATTTTTCACAAACAATGCACTCCCGCTTGTCAGTAATAAAGTCGTTGTCATACCTATTTTCGCCATTTCTCTCTTCATTTCCATATAGCTTTTTGTAAATTTTGGATTCCGTTTTCCAAGAGGCTTGCTTGTTTGTGATTCTTTTTGCGTTGCTATCTTTTCTTTCATATTTGTCCTTTTGTCTTTGATTTCATCTTGTGTTGTTGGTATTTTTTTCTTTTTAATTGTGCATTTTGTAATGTTTTTGCTGTTAGGATTCCGCTTGCAAAAGTGGTTAAAAGTAATAAAATCTGCATTTATAATCCTTTAAATTTTAATGCGTCGCAATGCGTTTAGCAAAAGCGCAATCGTTGTTCCATTGTGCATAAAGGCGGTTTGAATCGGACTAAGCTTCCCAAGACTTGCTAAAGCTAGAATCAACGAATTAACACTCACAGCAATTTTAAATCCTCTATGCACTTTCTTTAAGGCTGCCACTGCAAGCTCCCTTGCCTCCGCCACCACTTCAATATCATCACGCAAGAGCACAATATCCGCACTTGCTTTGGCAATATCTGCTCCTTTGTGCATACCTATTCCAACATCTGCGCGTATTAGAGCGGGTGCGTCGTTAATTCCATCGCCGACAAAAGCAACTTTTTTGCCCTCTTGCATAATGTCCTCTAAAATTTCAGCCTTTTGGGTGGGCAAAACTTCTGCATAATAGCGGTCAATCCCCAACTCTAAAGCAATTTGCTTGGCTTTTTGATGTGTATCTCCTGTAAGCATAATGATTTCCTTAATGCCACTTTCACGCAGGCGCGATAAAGCTTTTTTAGCATTTTCTCTTAAAGTATCCTTTAGTAAAATAACGCCTAAAAGCTTCTTGTCGTAACCTATAAATAAAGGCATTTCACCATTTTTTAAGTGTTTGGAGATTCTTTGTTCATAAAAATCAAATACGATTCCCTCATCGTCTTCTAAAAAATGTCTAGAGCCGATAATAACGCATTTTCCACTAATTTCACTTTTGACGCCATGCGCGACGATAAAGGTTACTTCATCGTGATGAAAATGCCTAAAATGCTTTTCTCTTGCTGCTTTTACAACTGCTTTTGCAACAGGGTGAAAATAATGCTCCTCAATACTTGCGGCGAGATTCAATACCGCTTCTTTATCCCAAGATTCCTCAAAAGAAACTACATCTAGCACTTCTAAATCACCTTTAGTTAAAGTGCCTGTTTTGTCAAATACAAACACCTCTGCAAGTTGCAAAGATTCCAAGCTTTTTGCACCTTTGATAATAATTCCCTCCTTGCCCGCATTGGAAATAGCAGATTTAAACGCAACGGGGGTTGTAAGCTTCAATGCGCAAGAATAATCGGCTTGCAACACACTCGCACTGCGCATAAGGTCTTGAGTAAAAAAATAAGAAAGCAAGGATAAACCAAGCGTAATAGGCACTAAAGAATCCGCCATTTTAGAAGCATTCAATTCTTGAGAGGATTTTTGCACAAGTGTTTCTTTAATATAGGTTTTTATACGCGCCATTGCAGTTTGTTCCCCCACAGATTCCGCCCAAACCTTAATTTGTCCCTCTTGCACAATCGTGCCAGAGAGCACTTTATCTCCATAATCTTTAGGGGTAGGAGTTGCTTCACCTGTCATAGAAATTTGATTTATCAATGCTTTCCCTTGTGTGATGTGTCCATCTACCAAAATTGTATCTCCTGCACCAATCACAACAATATCACTAACTTTCAGTTCCTCACTTGAGACTTGCAAAAGCACATTTTCGCCATCTTGGATTCTCTCTACCCAAGCTTCCCCACTCTTTTGCTTTGCAAGCTCTTTTAGCAAATCATCACTTTTGTACATTGTCATCTCTTCAATGTATTCTCCAAGTGCTAACATAAAATTCGTAGAGTTTGCTGTCTTGAAATCTTTTAAATACAATGAAATGGCTACCGCCATAGCTTCCAATGTGCGCGAATTGATGCCGTGTGTTAAGGTTTCTTTAATTCCACTAAAAAGCAAAGGAGCGGAGGCAATCGCAGAGAATCCTAATTGAAATTTGGGATTCTGTAAAAAAGGAGAAATTAAAAACGCGCTTCCCGCTCGCGCCACTTCAGCAGAACTCGGAATCTCATCACGCAAAGCCAAATAGCTTTCTTTTTTATTGACTCCTTGCGATTCTACCTTTGCTTGTTCCAAGGCTGTTTGCACTAGACTTGTAATCTCCTCTAACTCACCCCTGAAAACCACAATCACATTGCCCAAAATTGCATTTACACGGGCATTGGAAATCTCTGCGCAAGATTCAAGCAAAAGACGCAATTTTAGAGAATCCACCCTGAAACTAGATTTGCAATGATATTTAAAACGTGCTCTTGTTTGGGTTGCGTGCAATAAAATAAGTTGCATTGCTTTGCCTAATGCTCTTTAGGTGTCCATTTCAACATCATTGACTTCCGCCTTTGCGTCCTCATAACGTTCTTTTAACTCCTCTATTCCGCTTTCAAACAAGCTACTTACCTTGGCAAAACCTTTAAAAATCGCTTTTTGTGCATTCTCATTAGTTAAGATAAAGGTTGCAACTGCACCAATAAGTGCGCCTTTTAGAAAATCTTTTTGCGTATTCTCATTTCCAAGAAATCCTGTTGTAGTATAAGGATTGTTTTGGTTTTGAGAGTTTGGGATTCCGTATTGCGCATTGTTTTGTGTATTTCTTGTGTCAAAAGAATTGATATAGGGATTATTTGGATTTGGTTGAGACATTTAAGAACTCCTTTTATAAATTATGATTCAGTTTTAAGATTCTTTTTTTGGATTTGTAAGTGCTTGGATTCCATAAATACTCACTACTCCAATAGCAACCAATGTTGTGGCTTCTAGCAAACTTTTCAATGGTAATTGTGTGTTTCCCAAAGAATTTGCTGCTGCGATTCCACAAGCCGTGATGATTCCACCCTCCAAAGTTGCAACAGCCGTATTCTTAAGAGCTTCTTTTTGGCTAATTTCTCCTTTTTGAACCTTAAGAATCTCATAAGCTCCACTCAATATCAAAGCAATTACTCCACCACTTAATGCGTGTCCAGTAATAGAGCGAGGCATACCTGTATTAATAATCATTTGAAAAACTCCTTATGTGGTTTGCGTAGAATCCTTAGAATCCTCTTTGGAGTCTATCTTATCCTTTAAATTCTGTGCGGTTTTTTCAAGGGTGCTTTGCACACATTGCAATGCCTTATGGGAAACCTCTCTCCCTTTATCTAAGCCTTTTTGCAAATCTGCATTTATTGTGTGATTTTCAAAAGATTCTTTGATTTTTCTGCGCTGCGTAAAGAGAAGCGCAACTCCTGCCCCGACTGCTAGCCCCGCAACAAATGGTAATGCCATTTTTACTCCTTGTTTTGATTTAAAAATTCGTTTAATAAACTCGCCCCCAATGCTCCAACAATGACCCCGCCAATGAGAGAATAGTTTAATTTATGCAAAAAACTTTCTAACTCCATTTGACTTAGAGCTCCATTTTGCATTTTATTAACCATTTCACCTGCCTCATTTAAGAGTGCTTTACCCTCACTTAAGGCTTTAAGTGTGCTTTGGAGATTTTGTGTAGAATCTCGTGCAACACCTTGAACCTGCTCAAATGTATGAATAAGTGCGGGAATATGGTTATTAAAGCTTGCAGCTTGGAGACGATAAAAGGTGTCTAACACTTCCGAATCCTTCTCATTTGCAATAAGAGTATTGTAAAGTTCTACATTTTTATTTTCGTTTATAAGTGCAGTCTGTAAAATTTCCTCTATGCTAGAAAAACTTGCAAAACTCTCCGCATTGTAAGGATTCTGTGGAATTACAACACCTAAATTTTGCAAATGCCACCTCAAAGCGTTAATATGCGTTTGTTCGGCATTTTGGAGATGAGCAAAGACTTGCCCATAAGAGCTTACAGACGCATAAAAGCTATAAGCTTTGTATTCATCGTTTAAAGCCAAAAGTAAATTTTCAGCCCTCATTTAATCTCCTTTGAATATGATAATTGATTATTTGCGCAATCTCTTCTAGTTTTTCACCCTGCATTAAATCCTCAAAAACCTTTGGATTTAGCAAATGTGCGTCATATTGAATCGTCAATGAGCCAATTAATTCATTAAGCTTGATGGTGGATATCAATGGAGTTTTTTCTAAAAATTTCAAAAATGCCTGAAAATCTACCGCACTATTTTCCACATATTTTTTCAATTTCGCATCTGCACGCAAACGGATTCTACCCTTTGTGTGATGAATAATAGAAAAATAATCACTAAAAACCTGCAAGTCTTGAGGTGTAATGGAAAATTCCTGACCCTCTTTAAATATAAATTTTTCCACTCTGCTTTCTTTAAAATTGGTAATCAATGTCAATATCTTAAAGCGGAATTATAAAATAATGAAAATTAATATCATCTTAAAGTTTTTTAAAAAGTTAAGTTTTAATTCTCTTCAATCGCAATTAAACAAAAACTTTGTAGAATTGCGCGAAAATTTCATTCTTAAAAGGTATTTTATGGAAAAGCCGGCTGTTGATAAAAAGGCTATTAAGCAGTTTTTTGATTTTTGCAAGGAAAATGAAGTTGAGTTTATTGACTTCCGCGTTACAGATATTAAGGGGATTTGGCATCATTTTTCCTTTAGTGCAAGCTCTATTGATGAAAGTAGCTTTGAGGGGATTCCCTTTGATGGAAGCTCCTTTCCTGCGTGGCAACCCGTTCATCAGTCGGATATGATTCTAATCCCAGACCCCGTGCGTTATTTTATTGACCCTTTCACCGCCGACACGACAATAGTAGTATTTTGTGATGTATGGGATATCTACAAAAACAAACCCTATGAAAAATGCCCACGCAGTATCATCAAACGCGCAATGAAACATCTAAACGAAAGTGGAATCGGTGATGTGGCATATTTTGGTCCAGAAAATGAATTTTTCATTTTTGATTCTATCAAGATGAAAGATTCTGTGAATTGTCAATACTATGAAATTGACACAGAAGAAGGAGAATGGAATCGCTCTAAAGAATACGAAGGAGTCAATCTTGGACATCGTCCTGGCACAAAAGGAGGTTATTTCCCTGTTGCTCCTGTAGATTCTATGGTAGATTTGCGTGCAGAGATTGTCAAGGTGCTCAATCAAGTAGGACTAGAAACTTTTATCGTGCATCACGAAGTTGCGCAAGGACAAGGAGAGGTAGGAGTTAAATTTGGTGATATGTTAGAAGCAGCAGATAATGTTCAAAAGCTTAAATATGTTGTAAAAATGGTTGCTCATCTGAATGGCAAAACAGCTACTTTTATGCCAAAACCACTTTATGGGGACAATGGGAGCGGTATGCACACGCATATTAGCATTTGGAAAAAAGGCAAGAATCTTTTTGCAGGAAATGCCTATGAGGGTTTAAGCGAAATGGCAATGCACTTTTTAGGCGGTGTTTTAAAGCACGCAAGAAGCATTGCGGCTTTTACAAATGCTTCAACAAATTCCTATAAACGCTTGATTCCCGGCTTTGAAGCACCTAGTATTCTTACTTATTCTGCACAGAATCGCAGTGCGAGCATTCGGATTCCCTATAATAGTGGAGAAAAAGCGAAGAGAATGGAATTTCGTTTCCCAGATAGCTCAAGCAACCCTTACTTAGCTTTTGCTGCACTTTTAATGGGGGGGCTAGATGGTATTATCAATCAAATAGACCCGGGCAAACCAATGGAAGTCAATCTTTTTGAGCTTACTTTAGATGAGATTCGTGAAAAAGGCATCAAGCAACTTCCACATACCCTAAGAAGTGCAATTGAAGAAATGCTTTTAGATAAGGAATTTTACAAAGTTGGGCAAGTTTTTAGTGAAGAGTTTATTCAAACCTACAAACAATATAAATTTGAAACTGAAATTTGGCCTTGGGAAGCGCGTCCGCATCCTTTTGAGTTTATCACAACTTACAGCTGCTAGATTCTATAATCTCTTGCAGTTTTTTCAAGGCGTAAAACTAGAAAAAGAGTTTTAAACTCACAAAAAATCTTTTGTGTCATTTACCCTGATTCTTTTTATTTTAAATTTGCTATAATAGCAGAATCTATTTTTTATACAGGATTTAATATGGAGTCTTCAACAATCAATCTTCTTAGCAACTATATGCCTATGGTGCAACGTTATCAATCGCAATTTTCATCTTTTAATACCTTACTTAGCAAAACAACTTTGACAGGCAAAATTAGCTCATTAGATATTGCGGAAAATCTTTTTGATTATATGGAGACAACACAAGAAAAGTTTGAGAATCTTCAAGATAGGCTTATTGAAACTATCTTAGAACAAACCTTTTTTAATTCCTATGAAGAAGCAAACACTTCTGCAAAAATCATTGCGGAAATCTTTAAGCTTTATTTTCACAATCGCCACGAAGACATCTCTACGCTCGCAGAAAGTAAATATTTACTAGATTTATGTCTAAACTTTGAATCCCACAAAGATAAAAATCCTGAACAATGCAAAGTTGCTTTAGAAACAATTGTTGCATATCTTAAAAGATTTGCTACTAGCAGCGCAGTTTATAAAGATATTATGATTTATCACAATGATGGCACACTTTTGCAAACAATTGATTTAGGCAAAAAATACGCTATTGCTTATGCTACAAAACTATCCCCTATTCTTGAAGCACGCAACATAGAAAAATATGGGGAGTTTTATCAAAAAGTTGATTTTTATGATACCAAAGAAAAAGAAAAAGAAGAAAGAACAGAATTCTTCTTCGTCATTCCTTTGCGCCAAAACAAAGAACAAGCACCTATTATGGTGCTTACTTTTGTGGTAGATGTCCAAGAAGAATTTAAAACGATTTTAGAACGTTTTCCCTATCGCTTACCACAATCTAATCTTGTGATTATTAATCAAAAAAATCATATTTTATTTTCTGATAATACGCGTATGTTTCCCAATGGACAATTGTTAAGTTTAACCGAACACAAAGATTACACTTTTTTAGAATATCGCTCTAAGGCTTGTATGGTTGCGTTGCAAGAAATCAATAACATACAAGGTTTTACAAGCATTACAGAGCAATGGCGCATTTGTAGAATCGTGCCGCTTTATGTTGCATTTGATACCAAAAAACAAACCAACCACAAAATTGACCCTCTTTTACTAGAAAATTCTTTGCTTGTTACAAAAGATTTAGATATTGTCATTGCAGAAAGTGAAAACATTAATGAAGAATTAGGAGATGTTGTTATCAATGGTGAGATTATTGCCTCAAAAAGCCATTCTTATGCACTCAATCCAATTTTAAATAATATTAGAATCTTAAGCGAAGAAATGAACACACTTTGCGTCCAATCAACGGAAGAACTACAAAAAGGAATCTATAATGCCCTCTTTAATGTGATTGACTATTATTCCAAATATTTTGCATTAATTACAGATAGCCTTTTTAGAGAATGTGTTAAAGATTCTAGATGGATAAAACATGGTATAGAATTTAAAAACTACTTAGATGAGCATATGCAAGGCAATCTTACACCTGAAACGCTTGCAAGCATCAAGACACTTTTAGAACGTTTGAAAACAAATTTTAGTAATTTTTACAACATTATCCTTTTTGACAAAGAGGGTAATACTTTACAAAACGCATTAGATGATATTCAATTCAATGCAAAAAAACTCGGAATTATTGACCGTTTCAATAGTAGCAATCTTAATAATCTCATTGTTTCTAACTATGAACCAACGGCATTCTATAACAACAAAAAAACTATTCTTTTTTATGATGCAATTAAGGGAGATAACAATAAATTCTTAGGTGGCTTGCTTTTTGTGCTAGATTTAGAAAAGATTCAAGTATTCTTGGATAATTCCCTACCTAAAGAATCTGCGATTCTTTCTGAAAAAAGTGAAATATTCAGTGTTGCATTTGATAGTGCAAAAAATATTTTAGCCACCACAAAACCGGATTTCAACTTTGAAAATTATAATTTAAGTGATACATTTGATTTCAAAAGTCTAAAAAATTTCAAAAAAATTATTCAAATTGGACAAAAACATTATTTGATTTGCAGCGAAGTCTGCGACCCTGCACAAAGTGCTTTTACAGAATATACAAAACGCTCACTCTATGTTATGATTTTTGTTGCGGTCAAAATAGAAGAGAATATGGAGCAAATTCTACAACAAACCGAATCACTAGAATCTCCAAAAGAGCAGTCCAACTAGCCATCTCTCATAAGATTCCGCTTGTGGAATCTTATCTTAGACAATAAATTAAATCAATCAATTTTCAACACAGCCAAAAATGCTTCTTGTGGGAGAGCAACTTTGCCAATTGCTTTCATACGTTTTTTTCCTTCCTTTTGCTTTTCAAGCAATTTGCGCTTACGCGTAATATCTCCTCCATAACATTTAGCAGTAACATTCTTACCCATAGATTTGACGGTTTCGCGTGCAATGATTTTATTGCCCACACTCGCCTGAATTGCTACTTCAAATAATTGCCGAGGGATAATCTCTTTCATTGCCTCTACTAACTCTTTACCCCTCTCGTAGGCTTTAGACTTTGGCACGATGATACTAAGCGCATCTACAATCTCATTTGCGACGCGAATATCAAGCTTTGCCAAATCTCCTTCTTGATAGCCAATAGGCTCATAATCAAAGCTCGCATAGCCTTTTGTGCAGGATTTTAATTTATCATAAAAATCCATTACGATTTCATTTGTCGGAATCCAATATTCTAGCAAAACACGCGTTTCTTGCAAATATTCCATTTTCTTTTGGATTCCACGTCGCTTGTTCAAAAGCGTAATCATATTACCCAAAAACTCACTCGGAACGATAATTGTAGCTCTTACATAAGGTTCTTTAATCCCTGCAATCTTTTGCTCTGGTGGCAATTCACTAGGATTTTGAATATAAACAATCTCTCCGTCTGTCTTGCTTACCTCATACACAACCGTAGGAGCAGTAGCAATCAAATCAAGCCCGAATTCGCGCTCCAATCTTTCTTTGATGACTTCCATATGCAACAAGCCCAAAAAACCTATGCGGAATCCAAACCCTAATGCAACAGAAGTTTCAGGTTCATAAGTCAAACTAGAATCGTTCAATTTTAGCTTGTCTAGTGCGTCGCGCAAATCCTCAAACTTGTCTGTATCAATCGGATAAATCCCTGCAAACACAAAAGGTTTTGCGGGTTCAAACCCAGCCACAGGCTCTTTTGTGCGCTCCTTAAAATCTGTCATTGTATCCCCTACAGCAATGTCTGTTACATTCTTAAGCCCCAAAATCACGATTCCAATCTCCCCACTTTGAATCACCTTTGTTTTTTCTTGACGCAAAGGGTGCGGATACATAAGCCCCAAAACTTCGTGATTCTTATCGCTTCCCATAATATAAAGATTCTGCCCGACCTTGATACTTCCGTCAAAAACCCTTACAAGAGCAAGTGCGCCAAGATAATTATCAAACCAAGAATCATAAATCAATGCCTTTGTGGGTGCATTAGAATCACCGCTTGGCGCAGGGATTTTCTCCACAATGCTATTGAGCAATTCTGTGATTCCAAGATTTGCCTTTGCACTCACTTGCAAAGCGTTTGTGCAATCTAGTCCAATTGTCTGTTCAATCTCATTTCTCACGCGTTCCACATTTGCCGCAGGTAAATCAATTTTATTAAGCACGGGGATAATTTCAAGATTATTTTCCAAAGCAATATAAACATTTGCGATTGTTTGCGCCTCTACTCCTTGACTTGCATCTACTACCAATAATGCACCATCACTTGAAGCAAGAGAACGCGAAACTTCATAGCTAAAATCCACATGTCCGGGCGTATCAATCAAATTTAAAATATAATTTTCACCTTTATAATTATAGTTTAAACGCACACTTTGCGCCTTGATTGTGATTCCTCTCTCTTTTTCAATCTCCATTGTATCCATTACTTGGGCACTCATCTCACGCGCACTAATTGCGCCACAAGCCTGAATCAAACAATCTGCCAAAGTAGATTTACCATGGTCAATGTGTGCAATAATAGAAAAATTACGAATCTTTTGCATTGCGTCCATTAGAATTAAACCTCAATCATCAATTTTGAAGCCAAAATCTTAGCAAATTTACACTTAATATTTTTGGCTATGCTATAATTTAGGCTTTGATTTTTCATTTTAAGGTATTTTATGAAAATATTTCATTTATTCACTAAAATTTTAGATTTTATTACAAAATATTTAAAAGTATTCATCTTTTTGCTCGTGGTTGGATTGATTTTCGCACCAAAAGATGATTTGCCAAAGCAAGATGCAAATGTCGCAAGAATCAATCTCTATGGCACAATTTTGCAAAGTGATACTTTTTTAGAAGAATTAGAAAAAATAGAGCAAAACCCAAAGATTCAAGGAATCTTACTTGTCATTGATTCGCCCGGAGGAGCAATTGCTCCAAGCGTAGAAATTTCCGAAGCCATCAAACACATTCACACAAAAATCCCTGTGGTTGCCTATGCACAAGGAACAATGGCAAGTGGAAGCTATTTAGCGGGTGTTTGGGCGGATTCTATCGTAGCAAATCGTGGCGCGCTTTTAGGTTCTATTGGTGTCATCATCAATGGCGCAGACATCAGCGAACTTGCAGAAAAACTCGGGATTAAGCCACAAACCCTCAAAGCTGGAATCTATAAAGAAGCAGGAACTTTTATGAGAAAGTGGAATCCTCAAGAAGAAGCTATGTTAAAAGATTTAGTTGAAGAACAATATAAAATGTTTGTCCAAGAAGTTACCCTTGCACGCAAAATTTCACTACAAGAAGAGCCAAACTTCGCACAAGGCAGAATCCTAAGTGCCAACAATGCATTAAAATTTAAGTTAATTGATAAAATCGGCAGCCTTTATGACGCGCAAGAGTTACTTTTCATAAAAGCCAACATTCAAAATCCCAAGTGGCACAAAGAGGAAAAAGATAAAATTGAAATCTATTTGGAAAAAATCTTTGGGGACAATATCGCACTTGGTGTGCAAAATGGAATTGCGCTCGCATTAGAGCAATTATCCAAAATTTGGCTAAAGGGCAACTAATGCAAATGATACTAAAAATCAAAACACCAGACCAAAAAGGCTTAATTGCAGAGATTACACGCGTAATTTTTGAATTTAATCTAAATATTTTAAAAAATGATGAATTTGTAGATAAGGAGAATAATCTCTTTTTTATGCGCTCTGAAATGGAGGGGGATTGCTCCATAAAATCGTTGCAAAAAGCAATCCGTGCCCTACTTTCTCCACAAGCAAATATAGAAGTCTTTGAGGCAAAGCGAAAAAAAATCGTGATATTATGCACAAAAGAAAATCATTGTTTAGGAGACTTACTGATTCGCTACGATAGCGGCGAGCTGAATGCAGACATTTTGGCTGTTGTGTCTAATTACACGCTTTTAGAACCTTTATGCCAAAAGTTTAATTTGCCTTTTATCTGCATTCCCAGCGAAAATCTAACTCGTGAGGAACACGAAACGAAAGTCTTAAAAGTACTAGAAAGATTCCCTAGTGATTATATCGTGCTTGCAAAATATATGCGTATTTTAAGCCCAAATTTTGTCAAAAGATTTGAGGGCAAGATTATCAACATTCATCATAGCTTTCTTCCTGCATTTATCGGGGCAAATCCCTATAAACAAGCTTACGAGCGTGGAGTGAAAATCATTGGGGCAACGGCGCATTTTGTAAATAACGCACTAGATGAAGGACCCATTATCTATCAAGACATTACAAAAGTCAATCACGCAATGAGTTGGAAAGATATGCAAAAAAGCGGACGCGATGTAGAGAAAATCGTGCTAGCTAAGGCACTCAATCTCGCATTAGAAGAAAAGATTTTTGTTTATAACAATAAAACCATTGTCTTTTAACCTCACCTTGCAATTCGCAGCCTGCGTCATTGCAAGGGCTTGTGAGGCTTCATAGAAATCGTAGTATACATCACGATGGCAATTCACTCTCAATTAGCACAAATCCATATTTTAGCATAAACCAAACTAAATAAAATCTTAATCCCTGCGATTCCATACCTTGTGCTTTTTAGAATCTAAAATATACTGAAGCTTTTGCTTTGATTTTGTAATTGCATATCAGAAAAAATTTCTTTTTCTAAATAATACCATTCTAAATCCGAAGGAATAGAGGAATCAGGCAAAGATTGCGCACTGCCACTTTCTCCAGCACTTTGCAAAGAGCGCGCACTATATCCCGCAATCTCTCCACCTTTCATAAAATACGCTGTCACTCCAGCACCGATTCCAGCACCTAATAAAAATGCGTCCGTTTTAGGGGAAATGCACCCACCAAAAAATACTGCCACACACGCAAGATAGCCAAAGATACACGCTTTTTTGATAATTTTTTGCTTCATTGTCTGCCTTTTTCAAATAGGATTCTACCTTTCTCTAAGCACACTTTATTCCAAAATTGGATAAAATCGCAAACTTCAAGCAAAAAACTCGCAAAAGGTAAGGTTTCGCAATGTTTGGAATGGGATTTTTTGAAATTTTAATGATTGCAGTCGTAGCAATTATTTTTTTAGGACCAGAAAAATTACCCAAAGCGTTGGTAGATATGGCAAAATTCCTTAGGGCAGTCAAAAAAACGATGGACGACGCAAAAGAAAATTTAGAGCGCGAAGTCAATCTTAATAAAATCAAAGAAGAAGCCCTAGCCTACAAAAACAGCATTACGCAAGAAGTCCAAACCCTAAGCAAAGATTTGGAGCTAAAAGACCTCAACTTAGACCTTGAACCAAATTCCTCACCCTCACAAACCACCAAGGAGAATCCACAAACAAACCAAACTACCACTAAAGATTCTACCCTAGAAAAATCATCGCATTCTCAAAGCAAAGAAATCCAACCCAATAAGCTTGACAAGACGACTTTGAGATTTGGTGCAAATTTAGCAGAAGAACAATCACAAACCCAAACAACAAGGAATGAAAATGTTTGAAGATTTAAAACCTCACATTCAGGATTTGCGAAAGTGTCTGATTCGTATTACTCTTGCACTTCTTGTTACTTTCCTTGCCTCCTTTTATTTTTGGGAATTTATCCTAGATTGGATGGTTGCTCCTCTTAGCTCCGCACTTCCAAAGGGACGCGAAAGTGTAATTTTTACACAAGTTGGGGAAGCATTTTTTACCGCTATTAAGGTAGCGTTTTTTAGTGGATTTATCTTTGCTTTGCCTGTAATTTTTTGGCAAATTTGGGCATTTGTCGCGCCCGGCTTATACGATAATGAAAAAAAACTCGTGCTTCCTTTTGTGATTTTTGGAACATTTTTCTTTCTGTGTGGCTGTGCTTTTGCCTATTACATTGCCTTTCCCATTGGCTTTGGATATTTAATCAACTTTGGCTCCCAACTTTTTACCGCACTTCCAAGCATAGGAGAATATGTCAGCTTTTTTGCTAAATTAATGGTTGGCTTTGGAATCTCTTTTGAACTCCCTGTGATTACATTTTTCCTAGCAAAAATTGGGCTCATTACCGATAGGACATTAAAAGAATATTTCAAATATGCCATTGTTTTTATCTTTGTTCTTGCGGCGATTCTCACTCCTCCTGATGTGCTTTCACAATTTTTAATGGCGATTCCACTTGTTTTGCTTTATGGATTGTCTATTATGATTGCCAAAATGGTAAATCCCTACAAAGAATCACAAGAAAAAGACGATGAGGCAGGAGAATAAATGCGTGAATTGCAACTTAAAAGCTATGATTATATCTTACCCAAAGAGCGCATTGCAACCTACCCTATTGTCCCAAAGGAAGAGGCAAAATTGCTAGTTTATGAACGCGCAAGCGATAAAATAACACATACAACTTTCAAAGATTTTGCAAACTTTCTACCACAAGATACCTTGCTTGTTTTTAATAATACCAAGGTTTTACCCGCAAGGCTCTATGGCACAAAAGTTGTGCAAGATTCTAAAAACCCTAACACAAAAGGTGCAAAAATTGAAGCACTCTTCCACAAAGAAATAACACCCAATGTCTATCTAATGCAATTTAAAGGGCGTTTGAAAGTCGGGCTTTTAGTTGCCTTTGAGGGAGGAATTTTTGCTAGAATCCTAAAAGACAATCAAGATTCTACGCTTGGCGCAGGATTTAAAGAAGCAGAATTTTTCAGGATTCCACAAAAAAACTTGCAAAATTATCTACAATCTTTTTCCAAAACCTTAGAATCTCCTTTGAATCGTGAAGAGTTTTTTGAATTTTTAGAACACTTTGGACATATTCCTTTGCCTCCCTATCTTAAGCGACAAGATACGCAAGCAGACAAAAAGGATTATCAGAGCGTTTTTGCCAAACATTTAGGAGCAATTGCCGCTCCAACTGCGTCCTTACATTTTAGCGAAGAATCCTATAAGAATCTAAAGCAAAACTTTCAAAACACAGAAATAACATTGCACGTGGGTGCTGGGACTTTTGTAGGCGTGCAAAGCGAGAATATTTTAGAACACAAAATGCATAAAGAATATTTTTTTATCTCGCAAGATTCCGCAGATAAAATCTATCAAGCCTCTCATATTACCGCTATTGGAACGACTGCCACACGCGTGATTGAGGAGTTTGCTAGAAATGGAAAGCTTCGTGGCGAATGTGATTTGTTTTTACACCCCCAAAACAAACCTCGCAAAACAAATGCGCTTTTAACAAACTTTCATCTACCAAAAACCACTCTTTTAATGCTTGTTGCTTCTTTTGTAAGCTTAGATACAATGCAGCGACTCTACAAAGAGGCAATAGCACGAAATTACCGCTTTTATTCCTACGGCGATGGAATGTTGATATTATAGATTCTACATAGGAAAGATGCAATGAAAAATCTACAAACCTCACAAATTGCTCTCTTAAAATCTTATGCGAATCTGCTTTTACATTGGAATACGATTCATAATTTAAGCGGAGCAAAGGACATTCAAAGCATTCAAAAAAATATTCAAGATTCTCTCTATCCTTTGAGTTTAGAAGAGTTGAATCTACACACAAAAACCAACCTATTAGATGTTGGAAGCGGCAACGGCTTCCCAAGCATTCCTCTTGGAATCGTGCTTGGGGTTCCTACGATTCTCTGTGAACCCAACGCCAAAAAAGCTGCTTTTTTGCAAAATATTAAAGCGAATTTAAACCTAAAAAACTTTACAATTCAACGCAAAAAGATAGAATCGCTAGAGTTAGAAATCAAGCCGAATCTGATTACTTCAAGGGCAACTTTTAACATAAAAAAATTTTTAGAAAAGTGCAGCAAGCACATTTCGCAAGAAACGACTATCTTACTCTATAAGGGCTCAAACTTTGAAAATGAGATTCCAAAAGGCTTAAAATATACTCATTTTCAAAGGGACTTGTTGCATTATCTTGTCATTTTAGGAGAGAATTTAAAATGTTAAAATTTTTTTTATTAATTTTATTCTTAGTTGGCGTGTATTTACTTTTCTTTCGCAAAAACCAACAAAAACCAACAAAAAATGACTTCAAATCAACGCAAGATTCTATTATGCTTGAATGCACACAATGCGGAACTTATGTTTCAAACGAAGAAGTAATTATTAAAGATGGTAAATATTATTGCTCCAAAGAATGTGCCAAACTTGCTTAAAGGATAAAAAATGCTGATTTTGAATCACCCTTGTATTCACCCCCTAAATCTCGTCCGCATTTCTTCTCAAGAGCAAATCACCCATTCTCTGCCCTCTGATTTTTTGTTGCTTTCTTGCGATTCTTTTACACAAACCTTAGCTCTTGCGCGTTTTTGTAATAGCAATACTTTGGCTTATGCAAGTTTTGTTAGAAATACCAAAGAAGCCTTATTTTTGGTTAATTTAAATGTGCGATTCTTGCTTTGCAGGGAAATCCACCTTGCAAAAACTTTGCAAAAACTCGCAGAAACCTATCTCTTTGACGCAAAAATTTTACTTTGTATTCAAGAGGAACAAGAAATTGAAAAAACTGCAGAATGTGGCATTGATGGGGTGATTTTTGCCAACCTTTAATACTTTGGAATCCTACGCTCCTTTTAATGCTTTAGCCAAAGAGGATTTAATGCTTTTAAGCCAAATTACAACTTTCAAGCATTTTGTCGCCAAAGAAATGGTGCTCTATGAGCAAACGCGCGTTTCCTCTTTGTTTTTCTTATGCAAAGGATGCTTAAAACTCTATAAAGTTGGACGCTTTGACAATGAAGTATTTTTGGGGCTTTTAGAAAATGGGCTTTTGTTGGACTTTAACTCACAAAATACAAAAGGAGAGTTTTTCTCTTTTGCAAATCTTGAATGCGTGGAAGATTCTCTCATCGCCTGTTTTGATGGTATAAAACTAACGCAAATTTTAGAGCAGAATCCTCGTATTTTAGCTTTATTTTTCAAAGAAACTCAAAAAAAAATCGCACTTTTTGAGGGGGTGATTCAAAAGAATCTCATTTTTGATAGCACCGCAAAAATAGCCTATACGCTTTATTTTCATTTAGATAGTTTCAATGCACACAAAAAGCAAGAAAATGCTGCTTTTTTAAATATTCAGCCCGAGACACTTTCTAGAACTTTAAAAAAACTTCATCGTGATAATATTTTACTCATCAACAAACAAGGTAAGATTGAGATTATCAATCCACAAAAACTTCATAATATTTTTAAACAGGATTAAGAATGACAAAAATTGTAACGCGCCTCATCATACTTGGGATTCTTACAACCTTTTGTGTTGGGGTAATGATTCTCTCAGTAATCTTTATCAACCAACTTGGAATCCAAGATGGCTATATCATCAATATTGCAGGAAAAGAGCGAATGCTCACGCAAAAAATCACAAAAGAAATTTTCCTTATTAACTCTCAAAATAGCCAAGACTACACCGCACTTAACCTTGCCCTAGAAGAGTTTGAAAACAACCTAAACACCTTGCGCTTTGGCAATCCACAAAAAAATATTAATCCTCCCACCAAAACAACGATTATCACCAAGCTAGAAGCAATTACGACGCAATGGACGCACTTTAAAACCATTGTAGAGGATTTTAAATCTACTTCTAGCAAACTTTATGAGGATAGGAAATTTTTGGACGAAAATAACATCAAAATGTTATTTCTCTCCGATAACATCGTCAAAGCGATGGTAGAATCCAAAATGCCTGCCCATCTTATTGATGATTCTGGGCGTCAGCGAATGCTCACACAGCGAATGGCATATCTGATGACACGTTATTTTCATATTTGGGATGACAAATCTTATCGTGCTTTTAAAGAGAGTCATACGCTTTATCATACCATTATCACAAATTTTTATCAAAATGCCAACTACAAACATTTTCCAAAACTTGACAAATCCATTCAAGAAGCCTATGAATTTTGGCAAACTTACTCCAAGCATATTGATAATGTTTTAAGCCTACAAGAACATATTGTAGAGGATTTAAAACAAATTACATCGCAAAATACCGCTATCTTAAATGAAATTGATTGGACGGTGAATCTTTATTCTGACATTTCTATCTACCAACGCGCCTATTTGGAGAAATTTCAATATGTCGCGGCGTTTATTATGATATTGCTTGGATTCTACTCTATTTATAATCTCTTGAACATTAGGGCACATTTGGGACGCTTTTTGCAAAAAACCAAACTCCTCGCAAGTGGCAAACTCAACCAAAATCTCACCGAAGCAATTCAGCTAGAAGGAGAAAGCGAGCTATCTCAAGCCTCACAGAATCTTTCACATTTTTTGCAAAGCCTAGAACAAACCAAAGAAACTTCCAAACAAGCCATTCATTTAAGCGAACTCATTAGTGAAGAGATTCGGCATAAACTTGCCTTTGCAAAAATCAGTGAGGAAAGACGCAAGAGCATAGAAGACAGCATTAACCTAAGTGAAGATATTGCAATCCAATCTAGCGAACAGCTCATCATCACTGCTAGATTACTTGACAAACTCCATAGAATTTTAAAAGAAATTGAAAGCTGTTGCTAATTGCAAACAAGATATTTGAATCTATTCCTCAAGCTTTTTTGACTTCCAACTAAAATGTTTGGGCTGATAAAGATTAATGAGATAAGTCGCAAAAACTGCAAGACTTCCTCCAAGCAATGTTAAAACACTTGGAATCTCTCTCAAAATGATAAAACTGCTTAATAGCGCAGTGGCTGGCACAAGCAGATTAAAAGAGCTTGCTTGCGTTGCCCCTACGCGTGCCACTCCCATATAATAAATGCTCGTTCCCACAGCCGTAGATAATACCGCCACGATAAACATCATCCACCAAAACCTAAACTCAAAGGTAAAAATATCCAACATACTAGGCTGAAAGAAAAAAATAGGCGAAAACAATAACACACTTAAAAAAGTAATGTATAGATTAATCGCTACAGGGTGAATTCTAAGATTGCGACAAACAAGGGTTAAAATTGCCCAATCCAACGCACAAAAAACAAAAAATACATTGGATTTACCAAAAAGCTGTTGCCAACTTCCTAAATCTAGCAAACAAATCCCCGCAAGGATTCCCAGAAATAAACCCAAAATCTCATTTTTTTTCATCACTCTTGTGGAATCTTTTTTGAGCTTATAAAACCCGAAAGTCAAAAGATAGGCAAATATCGGAATTAATGTTGTTACAAGCACTCCACTTTTTCCCGCGCTGCCATAATTTAAACCGATAAAATACATAATAGAATACAAACAATTCAAAAAAGCTGCAAACGATAAAAACTTCAATGCAGACTTGTCAATTCGCAAAGGAATCTTGAGAAAAAAGACTATCGCACAAGAAGCAAGTAAGGCAAAGAAAAACCTCCAAAAGGCAACTACATCTGCACTTGCATATTCAATCAAAACCTTACTAGCAGCCCAAGAAGCACCCCAAAAACCCATCGCCATTACAAGTAAAATATAAAAAAGGATATTTTTCATAATTCTTTAGAAACCTTATCATAGATTCTTAGGCTAACTTAATACTATGCAAATTTTATTGATTTACCCTTGAAGAATCAAGAGTATTTTCTAATTTTTCTAAGCGCAGTGCATATTCTTTTTGCATTTTTACAAGATTTGCTGTCGCTGTGATTTGATTAAGCGACACCCAAAGGCTCAAGGAAACAAAAACAATCATAATCACGCAAGCAATAAGAGAGATTTTAACTGCCTTTAATGCTGTTTTTTGCACCCTTTCTAGGGTAGTTTGTTTATTTTCTTGCATAAGAAATCCTTTTAAATAGTTTGAAATTTATAAAAACGATGAAAAACAGCCAAGAAAAAGGAAAAAATTGCCAAAATCATCACAATGCTTGCTCCTGCTTGCAAGTCATAAAAATAAGCCACTGCGATTCCACATAGCATACACACAAATGAGGTCAAACTTGCTCCAAACATCATTTTTGCAAGAGAAGTTGTAAAAATCTCGCTACAATAAGCAGGGATACTCAAAAGTGCAACGATTAAAATAATGCCAACCGAACGCATAGAAATCACAATTCCCAAAGCAATCAAAATCATTAAAAGAATGCTAAAGAATCTTGTATTAATGCCTTGTAATTGAGTAAATTCATTGTCATACGAGATTCCAAGAATAATACGATAAAATAACCCTACAAAAGCAATCAAAAAGAGACCAAAACCAACCATCAAATAAATATCACTCTCTGTGATACTCAAAATACTACCAAACAAATATCCCATAAAGTCTTTATTATAGCCCGGCGTTAATTCTACCAAAATCACACCTAATGCCATACCAAAAGCCCATAATGAGCCGATAAGAGAATCCAAACGTTCTTTGGCAAAAAGCAACATATAGGCTAAAAGAATCGCACAAAAAATGCTGAATCCCGTAGCTCCTACAAGAATCGGTAAGCCAAAAAATGCTGCAATTCCAACCCCTCCATAAACGCTATGTGCAATTCCACCCGCGACAAACACCATACGATTAGTTACAACCAATGTACCGATAATTCCACAAATAATACTTGTGCAAAATGCACCCCAAAGAGCGTTTTGCACAAAAGTATATCCCAAAAGTTCAATCAACGAGCCACTCCAAGCTTTCTTCATTTAATTCAGTCTTGATAATATCCATTTTAATTGTTGCATTAAGATATTCCGCAATCTCAATCATATCAATCAATGCGTTGCGCATACAGCTTGTTGCACCAGGACTTGGTGTCATATTAAATGTAATTCCCTCTCCGCTTTTAATCTTTTTTTCTCCTAAAACAAGTTTTTTAGTTTTTTTATCAAGCACTTGTGGGCGGATTCCACCAAAACCGCTCGCATAAGTCAAATCCTCTAAGGTGATAGAGGGGATAATCTTTTGCGCTTCTTTGATAAAAAATCTCTTCCCAATCATAGGAACTTCATACAAGAAATTTCGTAAAATATAATTACGAATCTCACTATCTGAAAATAAATCCCATATAATTTTTGTTGTAGCCGCTTCTCCAAATCCAGAGGTTTTAAAGAAATCCAAATAAGTTCCGGGCTTAAATCTCTCTAATTTAGGCAAAGAAAGAGCAGTTGGCCCCAAACGATTCTTGCCTTTTGCTACAACATCAGGGTCGCCGTGAATCGCCGCAAAAGGTAGTTTAGGGTGTTGCACCGTATAAACTTTACCCCTTAGCTTGTCGCCGGGAATAAAGAAAAAGCTTCCCGCCACAGGCAAGCAACCAAGATCTAAACCAAATCCCATATTTTGTGCTAAAAATAATGAATGCGCACCTGCATTCACTAGCACAAAAGAGGCACTAAGGGGTTCTTTACCTTTTGCGCGAATTGTATATCTCCCATCGCCTTGTTTAATAATATCTTGCACTTGATAGTTAAAAATTGCTTGATGCTCGCCAAATACACTTTTCTCTACCATATGATGCGCCACAGAACAAAAATCCATTGCACAGAAGCTTTTGCGTGTTCCAGAACCTACCACATTCTCTGCGCGGTCGCTTCCGTCTGCTAGCTTAATGACATTAGGCTCAATCTCTTTAATGTCCTCTTTGGTAAAAAATTCCAATTTCGGATAAATCCCCTTAAATTCCTCGTGACGTTTTTGCATAAATTCCACTTCTTTATCCCCTACCCCAATCGCCATTTTTTGATATTCAAAAATACTTTTGTTTTGCAGTTGATGAAATAAAGCATAAGAAACTAGCATTTCTGCTGACCTTGCAACCTTTTTTGCTTTTTCAAAAGTATAATTCGTCTCAATATCACCTGCGTGAATGGTTTGAGAATTATTATTACCACTAGAACTAAGTGTAGCGGGTGCTTCGTATTTTTCTAGTAAAACCACTCGCTTTAAATCTGTATAATGCGTTAGCGCATAAAACAACGCGCTTCCTGAAATTCCAGCACCAATAATTGCCACATCATAAGAATTATTCATTTTTACCTCCTCTATTAGAGTGCCACAAACCCATAAGCTCTACTTCGCAGAAATGTTTATCCCCTATGCTAGAGGAAACATTCACATCACTTGGTAAGTTATGCGTTGTAACTTCTTTATTCACATATAAAACTTTTTTTGCATATCCTAACAAAACGGACACATCATGACTAATCATTAGGATAGTCTTTTCTTGATTGATTTGTCGCAACAAATCATAAATTTCTTTTTGATTCTTTTGGTCAATACTTGCCGTAGGCTCATCTAAGACCAAAAGATTGGGGTTACCGCATAATGCACGCGCAATCAGCACTCTTTGTCTCTGTCCTCCAGAGAGCTCACCGACTTTTTTATGCGCAAAGGATTCCAAATGGAATTGCTCTAACCTCTCCATTGCAATTTTCTTTGCATTTTTGGGTAAAAATCCACCAAAAAAATTAGGTTTTAAAAACCCCATCATTACAACCTCAAGTGCTGTAATGGGAAAATGACGATTTAAAAAAGTATTTTGTGGCACATAGCCAATGCACAAATCTTTATTCTTTATAATTTCTCCACTTGTTGGCTTTAGCAATCCAACCAAAAGACGCGCTAATGTGCTTTTACCACCACCATTTGGTCCAATGATTGCCCAAAAATCACCTTCACAAATCGTCCAATCCACATTATACAAAATTCGCTCTTTGGTAAAATAAAATTTAACATTTTTGCATTCAATAATTTTTTTATCGTTCTTATTTTGTGCCATCAAATTCACTTTCTAAAAACAAATTTCGCATACCATAAATGCGGTCAATGAGCAATTTATCCTGATGAATGCCCTGTATATGCTTGCCAATTTCAATTGAAGTAATCACAACTTTACCAAGAATTTTTCTTCCCTCTTGTGTTTCATTTTGTAGCGTTCTTAAACCCCAAATGTCATGCAAAATATAAATTTGTCCATCTAACTCTCCGATGTAAAGCATAATATGTCCTTTCATACCAAGCAATGTTGCGAAAGGCACAGCTTGTTGTTGGATAAAATTTTTCTTTTGCTCTACATTCAAATGGCTCAAATCAAAATACAATGTGGAATCCTGACTTTCTTGAATACTTTTTTGCCTCATTTGCGCTTGCGAATTTCTCAAAAGATAAAATCCAAAATTTCCCAAAATATCACGCAAAAACATAGAGCAATCCCGATTTCCAAACATTCCACCCCAACCATATTTTTCACCCACAATTCCTTGTGCCAAGCTAGCAACTGCTTGAGCAGAAAAATTCATCGGAAATTTATCAAAAGCATTTTGATTTAATGCTACTTTAAGCGTGTAGGCATATCCACGAGAATTGCGTAAAAATATCTGGCTTTCATATTGTGTTGTTGTGCTACCAAGCAACGGCAAAAGCATTCCAATACGCGCAGATTCCAAATATTCTTGATGAGAATTTTTAATGGGCGTTAAGTCCTTCCTAACAACTAAAAAATCTTGCATTTGCCTTAAACTTTGCACCTGATTATCATTTAAGATTCCAACATCTAATGCCAAAATCCACCCACTTACAAAACCACTTTCAACGAATGCCCATTTGCCCGAACGCGAATAATGTGTAATCAACACGGGAGTGCCTACATAAATCGCAGAATTTTGCCAATTATCAAAGGGGAATCCTTTTCCTGCTTGATTTGGGTTGGAAAATTGAGGTTTGCTTGTTGGCAAAACGCGCAAATTAGAATTGCGTGTAATAATTGCTGGTTTTTTCGCGCTTGGATAGGCTTCCAAATTTGCTTCAAATTCTAACTCTTCAATTTCTTCTTTCTGATATGGAAGTAAATTTTCTCCAAACCCCAAATCTTGATAAGCTTCTCTTAAGCCCCATTGAAGCTCCTTAACATTATGTTTAGGTTTTTTGTCAAAAGGAGAGAAAAAATAAGTCAAATATTCTTTCTTTAAAGCAAGTTTTTTGGTGTTATCCAAACTATGCGATTCTTTTACAAACAGGCTTAAATCTTGCGGGGGCAAGGGGACTACAATATCTTGAGGATTCTTTATTGCTTTTGTCGCACAACCACTTAAAATTGCAGCAACAAAGAGTGCCAACATCAAAGAAATAATGCGCACATTTTTGATTTTCATTGATTTATCCTTGCATCTTTTGATAAGCCTCTTCATTAAAGCCTACAATAACTCCATTAGAATGCACTATTACTGGTCGCTTAATCAACATCGGCTCTTTTATTAGCCATTCTTTTATTTTTGCAGGTGTTAATTGCAATTCTTTTAGCCCCAATTTCTTATAAGTTGTGCCTTTTTTATTGAAAAGCACTTCCAAAGAAACAAATTTCAGCCAATGTTCCAAATCTTGAGGGGTAGGTGGCGTTGTTTTAAAGTCTATCAATGTATAAGGGATTCCTTTAGACTCCAAAAAATTTAATGCTTTTTTCACGCTTCCACAATTTTTAATTCCATAAATTTTTACCATTTAATCCCTTTTAAAATATTTTTAATGCAAAAATATAAAAAATAATTCCTGCGAATATGCTTAATACAGAGTTTTTAGTAAGTATAAAACATAGGGTTGCGCAAGCGACTCCACCCATTTCATAAAGCCCATAAGTTTCACTCCAAGTCGTATCCTTTAAACTAAAGAAAACCAAAAGCGTCATAATCAATAAAGGCATTGTTTCTTGCAAGTAGCGCAAAAGCGGTTGATTCGTCGCATTTTTAAAAGCAAAAAAGGGCAAAAACCGCGTCAAAGCCGTACCAAACGATGCAGCAAAAATTGCCCAAAAAATATAAGCCGAAGTTAAATTTTCGCTTATTTGTGTTTCCATTTCTGCCTTTTAATTCTCTGCTGATACATTGTGTGGCTTCAGATTGTTCGCAATCCATTTTCTAAAAATCAATAGAATCACGATTCCACATACCATACTTAAAATCAAGAATTGCTCTTTGGGAAAAATCATAAGTCCCACAACTCCAAGCGCCAAAGCAATATAAAAAGGATTCCTGTTTTTGGAGTTTTTCAACAACGCAAGTGTTAGCACGCTAAAAAGGGCTGTAAGCGCAAACTCAACTCCCTGTGGCTGAAATCCTAATTGCTCTCCCAAAAAGATTCCAATTCCACAACCCAAAACCCAATAAATATGGTCAAAAAAAGTAATATAAAGATAATTTATCTCCATTTCCTTTTGTGTAAGATTCAAAGTTTCTTTGTTTGTTTTTAACACCGCAAAGGTTTCATCTGTCAAACCAAATAAAATATAATATTTGCCAATCCCAAAGTTCTTAATTTCATCTGTAATTGCAAGGGAATAAAACATATGGCGAATATTTAACAAAAAAGAAGCTAAAGCAATTTCCAAAAATCCTGCATGAATGGAAAGCAAAGAGATAAGCAAAAACTGCCCTGCCCCTGTAAAAATCAGAATTGCACTCAAGACTCCAAAATACCAAGCCAAATGCAACTTAGAAAACAGAATCCCAAATGCAATTCCAAGTGGCAAATAGCCCATAAAAACCGGTAAAGTTTGCACAAAACTTCTAAACAATATCGCAACCCAAAAAAGAAAAAATCATCTATTAGCCTGCAATCTCAAACTGCGGAGTGTAAGAATTGCTCACTGCATTTGCAACATAGCTTTTCACTATATATTCAAAAAGTTTTTTTTGTTGTTCCTCGTTGGTAGTATTTTGCGATTCTGCATTTGTACTACTCATATTAGCTGCATCATTTATGGTTACAAAATCCTGTTTGGAATCCTGCTTTGCCCTATTCTCTATCGCGACAGAATCTTTTGTAGAATCTGTTTCTTGGGATTCTTCGCTCTCTTCCGTCTGTTCTTTAAGCTCTTGTGCTCGTTCTTGTGCTTGCTCACTCCTTGCTTGGGCTTCCATTTGTGCAGCATTTGCAGCAACCTTGTAATCCTGCGGACTAGGGTCTGCTGGAGCCATTGCAGCAGAGGCAATCTGACGCGCATTTTGGATAGTCTCCTCTGGTGTTCTACCCTCTTTCATAGTGATTGGAACTTCACCTGATGTTGCATACATTTTACCATCAGGTCCGCGTGTATAGCCAAAACTCGCTCCACCGCTTACGACACCTGCACCCGCACCAACATGTGCAGCTTCGTGCGCTCGCACACTTGCGTCAATAGCTGCTAACTCACGCACATATTGTTGCTCACTTGCATCTAATTTCTCACCATTGGGAGCTTCCGGCGCACTTATATCTGTGTTTTGCGATTCCTCTGTCGTGTCGCTAGATTGCGCCTCTTGCGCTTCTGTTAGCTTACTAAAATCATTTTCTAAATCTTGTGCTTTAAAATTATTGGAGTAATTTTGCAAATTAAAGTAGATATTCGTTCCTATCTGCATTCTTGTATCTCCTTAATCTATTTATTAAAAATTATAGCTAAAATTAGAATAAGAATTTATAAATTTAATGATTCTTTACGACAAGGTTTAAGATTTCTTTCAAATCTAAACCTTAAAAGAATCCAATTGGTTATTTAATGCACTAGCTTTTTGGGAAATTTCTTTAGAGATTCCATCAATCAAATGCACTGCTTTGCTATTTTCATCTGTCAATCTTTGCACTTCTCCCACTTGTTTTAGAATATCATTCACCGCAGTAAAAAGTTCATTCGTTTTTTGCAAAGATTGAGAAGAAGCTTCTACTGCGTCTTCTAGGGATTTAACACTTGTTTCTAAATCTTCTGTGCTTTCTATGGAAGCATCTGCTATGCTTACGGTGTTTTGAACATTCGCGCCCATTGCATTATTGGCATCAGAGACAGATTGAATAATCGTATTTACCACGGCATTGATTTCATTCAAGCTTTTTTGCGTGCGTTCTGCAAGCTTGCGCACCTCATCAGCTACGACAGCAAATCCCCTTCCTGCTTCTCCCGCACGTGCAGCTTCTATGTTTGCATTCAAGGCGAGCAAGCTTGTTTGGTCGGCAATATCGGCAATAATAGTCAAAACGCCTTTAATTTTATCTGTTTCTTGTGCGGTTTGCGCGAGACGTTCCGCAATACTTTGCTCTGTACTGACATTTCCTTGCACTTCATTGATGACTTTTAGCAAAAGCGCTTTTGTTCTTGAAAGCTGCTTCGCAGAATCCTGAATATCGTGCGCACTTTTCTGCACCAAAGACATAGAATCATTTAACATCAGTTCAATATTATTACCAAGCTTTGTGCTACGTTCTACGATTTGCACAAGACATTCTATGCGCTCATCAATTTCTTTGGACGCATTAGAAAGTTGCGTGGATTGTAAAATATTTTGATGACTTGCGTCTTTAGCGTCGGCAACGGTATTATCAATCTTTTGAATAAAATCATTGATATACGTGCTTGCCTTTGCAATTTCGTCCTCATTTTTGATTGGCAAACGTTTGGTTAAATCTCCCTCTCCTTGAGAAAGGTCATAAGCCACATTTGCGAGATTGGAAATAGGGTTAAATACCCAACGATTAAACAAAAAGAGCAACACGAGCAAGGCGATGACACTCACACTAATCATCCAAAACAGAATCGTAAGTTGAATTTCGCTAGAGCGACTCATTAACTCTTGGCTTGAAATTTGCATTTCAGCTACTCCTAGCACCTCACCCACTTGCGAAGTCGCATGACACATCAAACAAGATTCCTCTGCGATAAGCGGCTTTGCCATTAAATAGCCTTGGTCATTTTCCGCTTTATAGATTCTAATAAATTCTTTTTTGGTTTTAAAAACTTCTAAAATTTCCGGAATCGTCGTGTAAGTTTTCTTTAAACCCATTAAATCAATAATTGCTTGAGAGGGGAAAAGTTCCATATTTGTAATACCCGGCACTTTTTTAGAACCCTCAATAAAGCTCCCAATAATCTCTGGGTCTCCTGTATTCATCGCAACTTTTAACCCCTCAAAAAGCATTGCGTTTAACTGATGAAGCTCATTTGTGGAACTACTTTTGGCAATATTATTAAATCCATTGGATAAATTATAATGCACCATTCCCAAAAGGGCTAACAAAAACACAACAATCATCACAATGATTTTAGACCGGATTGTCTTTAACATAAATGTCCCTTTCCCAACTCAAAATCCCTAGCAAAACTTAATCTTATAAATGTTGTCTTATTATATAGGTGCTGCTATAAAAAACTAATTAAACTTTATTTTATCCAAAATAATTAAGTTATAAGTTTAAATTATGTTATTTTTAGATTCCAAACCTTATGTATTTTGTGTGAGATTTTGCATAGGCAACTCTACCTTAAATTCCGCTCCTTCTTTTTCATTGACAAAGAGGATTCTGCCCTCCATACGTTCTAAAATCATTTGCACCATTGCCAATCCCATTCCACTACCATTTCTTTTGGTTGTAAAAAATGCCTCAAATATCTTTCTTGTTACTTCTGCACTAACGCCTCCGCCGTTATCTTGCACACGAATCACGCAGATTTTTGTTCCTGCAATATTTTCCTCCATTGCACAATCAATACGAATTTTACCCTCTTTAATCTCTCCATTATTCAAACGCTCTCTTACAGCTTCAATCGCATTATCCAACAAAACAATCATCACTTGTTGCAATTCATTTTTATTTGCATAAATTTTTAATGATTTTTTAATCTTGCAAGGCTGCATTTTGATACTGATTTTTTTATCTACAAGCCCATAAAACAGCTCTAGCATTTCCTTGATTGCAAAATAAACTTCAAATTCCTCTTTATTTTTACTTGGGCTATAAAATTCTCTAAATGCTTCAATTGTTTTGGACATAAAGTCAATTTGCTGTGCCATCATTCGAATATATTTTTCAAAATTTTCGCTATTTAATTCATCAAACTGATGCATTTCCTTGAGATTCTGACAAAGCAAATACAAAGAATTTAATGGTTGTTTCCATTGGTGCGCAATATTTCCAAGCATTTTTCCCATTGCTTCTTCTTTATTTTTTTGCATTAATGCAATGCGTTTATTGTGCAATTCGTTTTCTAATTTCGCAATATCTGAAATATCCACAAATGCAAAATACAGAGTGATTTTTTGTGCAAAATTCATAAAATAAATAGATACAACCACAGGCGTAATAGAATCCTCCACACACAAATCCAAGCGGAAATTCTGACGCAATCTACTTGTTTTAAGTTGCGTAATTTTCTCAAACACAGATTTTTTGTGTGCTTTATCGCTAAATAATTCTAAGATATTATGATTTAATATTTCTTTTCCAAACAATTTCAAAGCTGCGCGATTGCGTCTAATAATCTTTAAGTCTTCATCTTGCGTCAAAATAATGGCATTGAGACTATTTTCAAACAAATATTCGTGCGTATAATCACTTTTTAGTCTCTGTGCAATTTCATATTCAATCTGATTTGCAAGTTCTTTGCTCAAACTTTCAATTCGTGTATTTTTGTTTAATAATTCATTCTCAAGTTTTTCCTTGTTTTTTATCCCCCCTAAAAGCCTTCTGTAATTCATAAACAGATAAACAATCACGCCAAAAAAACAAATTGCTAACCCGAAAAATAGAATCGCAAGCGAGTAATTCTCATTCCAATTTGTCAGCCACTCCATCTCATTGCCTTTCATTTGATTCACTAATTATTATATCCTAAATTCAATATTTATGATTTTAAAGTTTTTTATTGTATTTATTTTGTTACAATATTCAGAATTTTTTAAAATAGAGGAAATAATGACAACTGCACAAAACACAAGTCCGCTTTTGCTTGAAATTGGAACAGAGGAATTACCTGCGATTCCATTTTTAGCTGAACTTCCAAATATCAAAAGCAAATTTCAAAAAATCCTAAAAGCCAATCGTCTGCCTTGTGAATTTGACTTTTTTTACACACCGCGTCGCTTAGTGATAATTGCTCAAGATTTTCCACAAATTCAAAATACGCAAGTGCTAGAGTTTTTTGGTCCTCCTTTAAATATTGCTTATAAAGACAACACGCCCACTCCAGCAGCGTTGGGATTTTTCAAAAAATGTGGAATCACGGAAAAAGAAGTTATAACGACAACAAAAGAGGGTAAAGAGATTCTCTATTGCCAAAAACAAGCCGAACAAATACCAGCAATTCATCTCTTAGAGGCAATGATTCAAGAATTTTTAGAATCTCTAAATTTTGGCAAAACAATGCGTTGGGGTAGCCTGAAAGATTCCTTTATTCGTCCTATATCTTGGATTTTATGTTTGTTCAACCACCAATTAGTCCCTCTCAAACTTTATGGCATAGAATCCAAAGCACAAACTTTTGTGCATCGCAATATCAGTTTTGAACCCTTAGAAGTTCAAAATATTCCAAATTATTTTGATACTTTGTGCAATGGCGGCGTGATTTTAGACCAAACCAAGCGCAAAGAAAAAATACTAGAAGAAATTAGGCAAATTGAAAGTGATAGAGGCATTAAGGTAGAAATGGATACAGGACTCTTAGAAGAAATCGTCAGTATCACTGAATATCCTACTGCGCTTTTTGGCGAATTTAGCGAACATTTCTTGGAACTTCCTGCGCCTTGTATCATAACTTCAATGAAAGTGAATCAACGTTACTTTGCTACTTACAAAGATTCAAAACTCTACCACGGCTTTATCGTTGTTTCCAACAGCCTAGCGCAGAATCCAAAAGCCATTGTAGAGGGAAATATCAAAGTCTTACGCGCACGTTTAGAAGACGCTCTGTTTTTCTATCACAATGACTTGAAGACAGGCTTTCAACCCGAAAGATTGAAAGAAGTTACTTTTGTAGAGGGTTTGGGTTCTATGTGGGAAAAAACAGAGCGCGAACGCAAAATCATTCAAGTTTTAAGCACATTATTCCAAACACAACTTTCTGCTTTAGAGCCAAATTTCGGACTTCTTTTAGAGATTTTAGACCAAGCCGCAACATTAAGCAAGGCAGATTTAATGAGCGAAATGGTTTATGAATTTACCGAATTACAGGGTATTATGGGATATTATTACGCAAAAGACTTACGCTATGATGATAGAATCGCCCTTGCAATTTTAGAACAATATTTACCAAACTCCGAAGAAAGTGCTTTGCCCTCCAATCTCATCAGCGCACTCATTGCACTTGCTTATAAGCTAGATAATCTAATGGGGCTTTTTAGTATTGCCAAGATTCCAAGTGGCTCACGCGACCCTTTTGCTTTGCGGCGTGCGGCAAATGGAGTGATTAAAATCGTTTTGCATTTTAATTTACCCTTTGATTTAAAAACTATTTTAGAAAAACTTGCTCCACTCTATAAGCCTTTTGATTTAAAATTACTTGAAAATTTTATTTTAGAGAGACTAGATTCTGTGCTAAATTTCAATGCCTCCCTTTTGCGCGCTGTTTTGACAACAGGCGAGCGCGACTTAGTGCAAATTTCTCAAAAACTCCTTGCGCTAGATTCCGCACTAAAAAATCAAGACAAGAAGCTCTTGTCCCAGACTTTTAAACGGCTTGCAAACATCACAAAAGAAGTTTGTTTGGATTCTCCTTTAAGCATTAAAGAAGAAAAATTACTCGCTCCAGAAGAAATAGAACTCTACCAAGCCTTTAATTCCTGCAATCTTCAAGGCTGCGATTATGCTATGCGTTTAGATTCCTTGCTTAAACTCAACCCCATTTTGGATAGATTCTTTGACAAGGTACTAGTAAATACCCCCGATGAGGATTTCAAAAACAACCGCAAACATTTGATTGCAAGGATTTATAAGGCATTTTTAGAGATTGCAGAGATTAAAGAAATCAGTCTGTAAGGTATAGTTTGCGCGTATTTACTGAAATTGAAATTGCAAAAATTCAACAAGCCATTTCAGAAAAAAAAGAGAAATTTCCACAAGAATGGCTTGGGCGCACACTCGCCTACACACCTTATCAGCCACGCCCTCTACCTGAAATCTTTAAAAAACCTGTGGATTCTATTCCTAGAATCCTCTATGACTTCTCTCTGCAAACATTGGATACTAGCGCGACGCAAATTTCACTTTTGCAAACAGCCAAAGACTATGAGAGCCGAGCTTGTGGGTTTTTTGTAGAATCTTTGGAGATCCTAACCTATATTCGCCGCTATGTGAGTATTCCGCTGATTTATGATTTTTTAATCTTAGATTCTTATCAACTTTTAGAATCCCTTGTTTATGGTGCAGATAGCGTTGTTTTGTTGCCCAAATTTTTGACGCAAAAACAGCTCAAAAATCTAAGCGATTACGCTACAAAAATAGGTTTAAGCATAATCTTTCGGATAGAATCCAAAGAAGATCTTACCAAAGCAATTTTTTCTAAAGCCGATATTTTGGATTTAAATGAAAATTTTTCGCTCCTTTCTATGATTCCAAAAAACAAAATTATCCTAAGCAAGATTCCAAAAAATTTCCAAGAAAGCCACCAAAATTACTTCAAAGCACTTGACATTACCATTTTAGAATTATAAATTCTTGTCTTATTATTCCAAAAATAAATAAAATGAAAAATAATTTTTAAGTAATTCTTTAGAATTTTTTAGTTAAAAACCTGATTTTAAAATTTATTGATTCCGTGGAGTAATTTATGTCCTTAATGATTAATGAAGAATGTATTGCCTGCGATGCTTGTCGCGAAGAATGCCCCAATGAAGCGATTGAAGAGGGAGATCCTCATTACACAATTGACCCAGAAAAATGCACAGAATGTTATGGATTCTATGATGAGCCTGCGTGTCTATCTGTTTGCCCAGTAGATGCTATAATCTCCGACCCCGATAATGTAGAAACCCTAGAAGAGCTAAAGTTCAAACACTCTCAATTACACCAAGAAGATTAGACTAAGGCAACAAAAGTGGCACAAATCACTGCAATTATTGATATTGGTTCAAACTCTGCGAGAATGGCAATTTTTGAAAAAACAAGCCATTTGGGATTCCATTTGCTTTATGAATCCAAAAGCAAAGTCCGAATCTCTGAATCCACTTATGAACATCAAGGCTATTTGCAACAAAAACCAATGGAACGTGCCCTTTGCGCCTTAAAAGACTTTTTGTGGATTGCTAAATTACATAAAGCACGCAAGATTTTATGTGTCGCTACTTCCGCAGTGCGTGATGCGCCCAACAAGGCAGACTTTTTAAAACTTGCAAAAAAGATTGGATTGAAAATCAAGGTTATCACAGGAGAACAAGAAGCATATTTTGGAGCATTAAGCGCGCTTAATCTTTTGCCCTATCACGAAGGTCTTACGATTGATATTGGCGGTGGAAGCACGGAATGCGCGCTAATAGAAAATTCCAAAGTAGTAGATAAAATCTCATTAAATATAGGGACAATCCGATTAAAAGAATTATTCTTTGACAAAGGAGACTTACAAGGCGCAAGAAATTTTGTCCAACAAACGCTTGCGCAACTTCCCTCTCATTTTCATCATCGACGAATTTTTGGGATTGGTGGAACTGCAAGGGCGTTGAGCAAAATCATTCAAAAGCAAATCAACTATCCACTAGACACATTGCACGCTTTTGAATACGATTTTGCAACACACCACGAGTTTTTTCGTGAAATTTACACCGCAAAACCAGATGAATTGCCACAACTCGGCATTCAAGCAGACAGGATTGATTCCATTCAAGGGGGAGCTTTAATCTTTCATCTTGCCCTATTGCACTTCAAAGCCGAAAATGTTGTTACAAGCGGAGTTGGAGTGCGTGAGGGTGTTTTTTTGAATGACCTTTTGCGCTATGAAAATGGGCATTTCCCTCCAAACTTCAATCCTAGTGTGCGGAATCTAAAAGACCGCTTTATCCGTGATTTCAAACAATCCAATTCACAAAAAACCCTTGCGCTCAAGCTTTTTGAAGCTCAAAGAAAAATCCCATTAATCCATGATTCCTACCAACAACATTTAAGCGTTAGTGCGGAATTATGTAATATCGGAATTGCGCTTAATTTTTATGAAAAAAGTCATCACGGAAATTACATTTTATTTAATGCCCTAAGTTATGGTTTAAGTCATCAAGACAGATTATTGATTGCAACACTTGTAAAGTTCGCTTTTAAAAAGATTCCACAGACTTTAACTTATGCTAATTTATTGCCTGAAATCAAAGTGATTAAGATTCTTAGCTTTTTTGTAGGGCTTTGCGAAATCCTAAGCAAGAATCAAATACCAAAAAACTTTCAATTCTCCTTTGAATCAAGTCAAAATGGATATACTTTACAGATTACACATTCAGAGTTTTCCTATCTTGTGCGAGAGCAAATTTCTAAACTGATTCCTCCAAGCCCTATTATAGAAATTGCATTGATTCAAACCACAAAAGCCAACCAATGAAAACTCCGCTGAAAGTCGCCATTGTCCGCTTAAGCTCACTTGGAGATATTATCCATAGTGCGAGCTTATTGCCGCTACTTCTTGAATCCCTCAAACCAACTTATGCAGTTACTTTGCATTGGTATATTGATAAAATCTTTAGTGAGATTTTGGAGGATTCTCCTTTGATTGATAAACTCATCGCATTGCCTTTGAAAGAGGCGATTGCTTCTAGGAAATTCTATGCTTTGACAGCAATTTACCATACTCTAAAGCAAGAATCCTATGATATTGTATTAGACTTGCAAGGTTTGTTAAAATCTGCTTTGATAAGCAAGCTTTTATCAACAAACAAAGTTATAGGATTTCAAACCGCCAAAGAATCTCTCGCAACCTTTTTTTATCACCAAAAAATCCCAATCCCTTATGAAGAACATATTTTATTACGTAATGCAACTTTGGCTTTTAGCGCATTTGGCTTGAAAATTCCCACTTTAGAGACTTTAAAAAACCCTCAAAATTTCTTAGGATTCCAAGATTCTTTCCTACCTTTTGACTTGCCAAAAAACAAAAAAATTCTTTGTGTGTTAGAGACTTCCAAGCCCAACAAAACTTATCCCATAAAATCTTTCGTGGAGCTTGCCTCACTTCTAAACGCAAAATCCTATACACCACTTTTCCTAAGTCGTGAAACCTTAGAGATTCTAAACCCAAAAAATACACGATTCCAAAGTATCCATAGCTTAAATTTAAATCAAATCAAAATGCTCGTGGCACAAATGGATTTAGTCATTGGAGGTGATACAGGTATTACACATCTTGCTTGGGCATTCCATCGCCCCTCTATCACACTTTTTGGAGCAACACCAGCACAAAGATTCAACCTTAGCACACAACAAAACCTTTATCTTAGTGCCAATGAACAAGCAAATTACAAAAAAGATGATTTTAGCATTCGTGAGATTTCCCCCTCTCGTATCTGCACACTTGCTTGTGCGATTTTGGAGGGGAATCTCAAACACCAAACAAAAGAGAAGCAATGAAAATTTTTCAATCCTTTAAAGAATTTTTATTTCTTTTTTTTCTGCAAGGGTTGGGCTACTTCTTTCTATATTTGCCCCATTTCTTGCGCTTTAGCTTGGCAAAAGGAATCGCATTTTTTTTGTATCTGCTAGATTCTAGGCGCAAGTTTGATTTGCTAGCAAACTTGGATTTTGCCTACAATCACTCCCTAACCAATGCCCAAAAACACGAAATCCTAAAGTGCAATTACCTCAATCTCGTATATAATTCTATCAGCTTTTTTATGCTCTCTGTAAGCACTAAAGAGCGAATTCTCCAAACAACGCGCTTTGAAAATGGCGAAATCATAGAATCCCTGCTAAAAAATGGTGAAAAAATCATCTTTGTTACCGCGCATTATGGCAACTGGGAATACACTACTCCCGCCTTTACTTGTCATTTCAACCACCCCATTACCGCTGTGGCGAGAATGACGCCAAACACTTGGGTGAATCGCTATCTTTTAGAAACGCGTTCTAAATTCCATATCACGATTCTCAACAAACAAGGTGCAATGCTAGGACTCGTCAAAGCACTTAACAAAACAAAGGTAATTGGGGCTGTAACAGACCAAAATACTGCCAAGAGTGATGGGTTATTGGTAAAGTTTTTTGATAAAAATGTCCGACACACACCCATTGCATCTCTTTTGTCCTTGAAATATCACGCCAAAATTGTGCATGCTTTTGCTTCCTATTCTCAAGATTATCGTCAAATCCTCATCAAAGTTCTGCCTCCCATAGAATTTCAAGAAACAGGAGACTTACAAGCCGATATTCAGAATTTAACACAAATCCAAAGCGATATTTTGGAGCAAACTATTCGTGAAAATCCAAAAGAATGGCTATGGTTTCACAAAAAATTCAAAAATCAATACGAGCATATCTATGAAAATTCTCATCATCAAACTAAATAAAATCGGCGATGTTTTACTAATTAGCCCACTTTTTTCCAATCTAAAAGCCCATTATAGAGAAGAATGTATTATTGATATACTTGTTAATGACGGCACACAAGGTGCAATTAGCCGCGAGCATTTGCGCAAGATTCACTGCCTAAGACGTCCGAAAAATCCTTGGCAAAAACTACAAGCCGAAATCTCCTTACTCTATGCTGTCAAGCGAGAAAAATATGATATGGTAATTGGCTTAGGCAGTGGGGAGCGCACAGCATTTTTGAGTTTTTGGAGCGGAGCTAAGATTCGCGTTGGATACCCGCCCCATAGCTTTTGGTCTAAATCTATTTATCACTTAAGGTTACCCTACAAAGGAGGACAACATACGATTGAATATAACCTAGAAGCCTTGCGTGCGCTTGGGATTCCTATTCTCTCTAAATGTGTCTGTGCAAATATCGCACTAGATTGCGAGAAACTTAAGAATCTCCCACAATATTTCGTGCATTTACATCTCTTTAGTAGCTGGTTTTTTAAATGTATAGAGGATAGTTTTTGCGCAAAAATCATTGATTTCATCACGCAAACCTACCAACTCCCTTGCATTCTCACTACTTCAAATGACCCAAGGGAATCCGAAAAACTTCAGCACATTTTACAGCTAACTAAAAGCAAGCCCATTGTGTTTAATGGCAATTTATCGCTAGGTGAAGTATCTTTGCTAAACTCCAAAGCCTTAGCGTTTATCGGTGTAGATACAGGCGTTATGCACTTAAGTGCGGCAAACAACACTCCAACTTTTGCATTTTTTGGTCCAACATCACCTATGACTTGGGGTCCTTGGGATAATGACTTACAAGATTCCACTTATCTTGCGCGCAATGGAATCCAAAGTATGGGAAAACATTGCGTCTATCAAGAGCCATTACCTTGCGTGCCTTGTGACAGAGACGGCTGCAATGGAAGCAAAAAGAGTGATTGCTTGCTTAGTAAGCTAGACGAAAATCTTGCACTAAAAACTTTACAAGACTTTCTTACACCTCTTATGCCTACAAACTAACTGCGTCCTCTGCATTTAAAAGTGCATTAAGTGTAGCTTTGGCATTGCCAACTTGACCGACTTTGAGAGATTCTAAAAGTCCAAAATGCTCCAAACAAGTTTGACAAGAAAAAATTGCAATCCCTTGCGCCTCTAAAGATTTCAGGACTTCAACCCCTGCCGCATTCGTTGTAGCCAACAAAACACCGCGATTTAATAAATAAATCGCTTGAGGTTGCGGATTGCATTCTTTCATTGTACTTAAAAATCCCAAGATAAGCTTGCGTCCAAGCTCGCTATTTTCACCAATTGAGTCGTCTTTAATCAATAAAACCTTTTTCACTTTCTCTCCCTTTAAGATTCTATAATTTTATCTAAAACTCTTTGTTCAAAACCTAAATTTCTAGCCTGAAACAAAAAGATTCTGAATTTCTTTGGAATCCCCAAACAACGATATTTTTCGCGCAATTTCTTAGGGATAATTACCAAAGAATAAGTATAAGTGGAGAGGAATATTTTGCCCTTTATTTTTTCTATTGCGATTTTATGCCTAAAAACTTGTGAAAAACTTTTTTCCTCCAAAAGTCGCTTTAATTCCAATTTTTGCACACGAGAGAGCAAAACACCACAAATTTTACACACCAAATCCACAGATTCTAAAGCATTGTTTAAAGATTCCAATCCCAACACACAAAATTTACCTAAAGTTGGAATCTCAAAAACTTGATTTGTAGGCGCAACACTTTCTTGTTGAAATCCCTTACAAAGCTCTTTTAAACTAAATGCGATTCCGCTTTCAAACTCACTTAAAAGCCTTTTGGTAAAATTGATTCTAAAATAATTGCGCTGATAACGCGGATTGAGATTGCTAAAATCCTCAAAATAAAAAAAATGATTTTTTTGGAGATATTTTAAAATTTCCGCGTGACTGACCTGCCATAGAGGACGCACAATCCAATAACTGATTTTTTCTTGCTGAATCTCTCTAATGCAAATCCTCTTGTATTTGGGCGACATTTGCATTTTTTGCAAATTTGTTCCCTTGCAAAACTGCATTAAAAACCACTCCAACATATCATCTAGCTGATGTGCCAAAATCAGATGAGAATATCCAAAATGCATAATCAAATTTTCAAAAAAATCATAACGCAACTTACGCGCATTGCTTTCAAAATTATTGTGTATTTTGGGTGCATACTCCACAAAACACCGCTTATTATCCATTAAACACAAATTTTGCGCATAAGAAACCTCCAAAGCAGCCTGCTTGCGCATACCATAGTTCATAATTGCCACATCAAAAGGAATTTGATAGGATTTGAGCAAAAAATACAACGCACTAGAATCCACCCCGCCAGAGAATGCTAAGAGATTCCTGCTCCCTCTTAGCTCCTCTACAAACTCTAATGTAATCTCAAAATTATGCTCGCCCAAGCACACAACCTAACACATTTTCTCCTACGACTTCTGTAATTTTAACACGATAGTACCCAATCTCTAAATCCTCCTTGATTTCCTTGTCGTTAATCAGAATCTCTCCATCAATTTCAGGAGCAAAACGAATATCTCTTGCGCTATAAAAATACTCCGATTCCGCGGATTTTCCTTCTAATATCACAAGGATTTCGCTGCCCACCAAAGCCTCTAAATCTTTTTTGTATTGCTTTAAAAAAATCTTATTAATCCGCTTCAATCGCGCATTAATCGTCTTTTGCGGCACTTGTTCTAATTGCGCACTTTTTGTTCCCTCTTCGCAAGAGAATCCAAAGAAATTCATTCTATCAAAGCAAAAAGTTTGAATCCAATCACATAGCTCCCCGAAATCCTCCTCCTCCTCACTTGGGTGTCCGATAATAAAACTTGTGCGCACAAAACTATTTGGCACTGCACGCATAGCTTGTAGCAACTCTTGAAACTCTCCTTCTCTCCCCATTGTTTTTAAGACTTTTTGACTAATATGTTGCAAAGGTATATCAAAGTAGTTTTGAAAGATTGTAGAATCACAAATTGCGGTAATTAAACGCTTAGAAGTTGTGGAGGGATAAAGATACAAAATCCTTGCACTTTTGATTTCCAATCCCTCTTTTGCAAGTTTATCTATGCTCTCAATGAGTTGCACCAATCCGTCTTTAACCCCAACATCACGCAAATAAGAACTAGAATCCTGCGCGATAAAACTAAAATCCCTAAAACCTTGCTTGACTAAATTTTTCACTTCTTTAAGTGTAGATTCTAAAGTGCGAGAATGCAATTTGCCCTTAAAGCTTGGAATCGCACAAAAACTACATTTTTGATTGCAACCCTCTGATAATTTAATATATGCGTGGATTTTAGAGCCGCTAATGACACGCTTATGATTTTCATTTGCTAAAAATACCCCCTTTTGGCTTGAAAGAACCTTTCCATTTTTGCGCAATTCTATTAGCTCACCAATCTTATCATAATCTCCCACACCTGTAATAATATCAATCTCTGGAATCTCTTGTTTTAATTCTTTTGCATAGCGTTCGCTTAAACAACCACTTGCAACAAGAATTGCATCTTTTCTCTTTGATTGCAAAGCATTCAAAATGCTTTGGACACTTTCTTGTTTTGCCGCTTCAATAAATCCACAGGTATTAATAATCACAACATCAGCTTCGCTTAAGTTTTGCGTATTTTCATATTCACTTAAAGCCCCAAGCATTACTTCGCTATCCACTAGATTCTTTGTGCAACCTAGTGAGACTAAGTGCAATTTTTTGCTCATTTTTTTCCTAAATTTATAAAGTTTGCATTTTTTTCAAAGCTGCTTTGACCATTTCACCGACTTCTGCGTTCTCTAAACCTTTTGTCGCTTTATGAATCACATCACTTTTGTATCCCAAAGACTCCAAAGCCAAAATCACTTGATGCAAATTAGAATCCTCCGCTACTCCCATATTATGATTTTGTGTTAATTCCAAAGACCAACCAGAAAGCTCTACTAGAATCCTACCCGCACTCTTTGGACCAATTCCCGGTACTCTTTGCATAGATTTCACATCATTGCTTTCTACAATTTTTGCAAAAGTTTGAGGACTAAAAGTAGAAAGAATTGCGATTGCAACTTTTGGACCTACGCCATTGATTTTAATCAGACGCTCAAAAAGGCTTTTTTCCATTAAATCTACAAACCCAAATAAAATCTGCGCGTCCTCACGAATAATGTGTGAAATATGCAAGGTTAGCTTTTCGCCCACTTTGGCTTTAATCTGATTGAAAGTCTGCAAAGAAACAAATACTTCATACACCACACCTGTGCATTTTAAAGCCACACGCGTTGGTTCTTTGATAAAAATTTCCCCCTCTAATGCAATAATCATTAAGATTCCTTTATAAAATTAGCTGAATTTTGTCTTTTTGATATACGACTTTAGAAGGTTCGCCGGGCTTTGGCACACAGAGTAATTCACGGCTAGGAGAATAAAAGACATAATGCACTTCATTATATCCAATCCAACCGCTCTCTATCGTAATCGTCGCATTTTTTGTCAATTCGTCTAATACATTAAGTGCCTCGCGCGCGTTTTTGAAATCCATACTTAGCTCATTGATTCTTTGCCGCTTATTTTTAAGCGCAAGCACGCGTTGATGATATTCCTCAAATTTCGCTAACAGATAGCTAGGAGGCGTGGTTTTAGTGTTTTTATAATGAATCAAAGTTCCACGAATCTCATCTGCGGTAGCTTTAAGCTTTTTAAGCTCTAAACTCTCAACTTTTAGCTCTTTTGTCATACGAATTGCTTCTTTAATAGATTCATTTTTTTGCTTGAAAAGTGCGTTATACTTTTCTTTTCCTGCTGGACTATAATTTGCTGCTAGGAAAAATTTATTTTCGCCTTTTTCCATTTTGGTGATATGAATATTTTTGGTTGCATACAAAAACGCATTGGAATGCAAAGTTTTAATCACAATCTCTTCTGCATAAATTTTGCCACCATAGACATGCTCTACTTCCACCTTTTTAGCTTCAATAATCCCTGTTTCAAGCATTTCTACTTTGATATACTCGCCTTTTGCATAACCCTTATGTGTCGCGATTTCTGCATCATTGGCAAAGATTTTGGAGTTTTGATGCGTAAAGCCTCCAATACGCACTTCTTTTGAATTAATCTCTGCATTAGGACCAATATTTCCCTCAATATTCACTTCCCCCGCTTGAATCTTCATTCCTTGCCCTAAGGCTTCTTTCATTGCGTCTTTTTGTGTGATATTGATAATTGTGCCACTATTAATATTGCCGATGAGTGAACCAGTAGTTTTGAGTGTTACAGATTCCGTCTCTAAGGTATCCCTAACATACAAAAACCCATCTTCATATTTTAAGATTCCACCAATTACACTGACGTAATAAATACAACAAGGATATTCTTTAAGTGCGATACTTTCTTTATCATATTGCAAGGCACAAGGTTGGTGTAGTGTTTTTGGACTTTGAGGAATAATGTATTCTCCGCGGATATTGCGTCCGGGCTTGCCTTGTAATGGCTTTTGATATTCGCAAATTACATCATCTTTTAGCACCGTTTGGAATTGTCCTGTAATGTCCTTTTTAAACTCCAAATTTCCCTCAACACTTGGGATAAGATTCACGCCACTTAGAATTTTGTATTTCACATCTTGTCTTAGCGGATATTCCAAAGTCTGCAAAAACTCTTCTAACGCGCTTTTTTCTTGCGCTTCATTAAAGCATAAAATCCTATTCCGTGCCTTTTCTTTTTTGATTTGCATATACACACTATCAAAATCTTCTTTGCTATAATTAAACCCCACACGAAAAGTCAAAAATGCCTCGCTAAAGGCTTTGTCTGCCGTGAAATGGAATCGTGTTTCCTTGCGTTCTTTTTCTTTAATCAAAATACAATATCGTTGATTCATCACGAGATTTGGTTCTAGCATATTATCGCGATTGCTAAAAAACGCATCTACTTCTTGTGCAGGAATCAGTTGGGATTCATAGTCATAAAGATTTTTTTTGTAAGTAGTGATAGATTGCAATTCAAAATCAAAGGAATCTGCGTCCATATTGAATTGAGAGGAGACTTGCTTAATGGCAAATTTAATATCTTCGCATTCATTAACATAGTAAGGTCTAAATGTTCGCAAAGAATTTTTTAACATATTTCTAAAACCTTTTATGCAAAAATAAATTAATTTTATCCTAAATTGTTATAAAATTAATTTAAAATCCGCAATTTTGCGACAAAAGAGAACCGAATGTTTTTCAAAGCCTTTTTTACCAATAGCAGCGGAATCCTCACTTCAAGGATTCTTGGTTTTTTTCGTGATTTGCTCACCGCTACGATTCTAGGCTCTAGTATTTATAGTGATATGTTTTTTGTGGCTTTTAAGCTACCTAATCTCTTTCGTCGTGTTTTTGGCGAGGGTGCGTTTAATCAAGCTTTTTTACCAGGATTCTTTAATGCGCGTCTGCGCGGAGGATTTGCACTCAAGATTGGATTGATTTTTTGTATTATCTTGCTTTGTCTTTCGGTTGTTGTATGTGTGTTTAATAAGCCACTCACAAAACTGCTAGCATTTGGATTTTCTGATGATTTAATCGCCCTTACCGCACCATTAGTTGCCATTAACTTTTGGTATTTATTGCTTATTTTTATCGTAACACTCTTTGGCGCAATGCTACAATACAAACGCAACTTCACCGCTTGGGCTTATTCTCCTGCACTTCTCAATCTTGCGATGATTATTGCTCTGCTCCTTGCAAGAGGCAGTGAATCCTATCAAGCCATTTTAACTCTAAGCTATGGCGTGCTTGCAGGTGGAATCGCACAAATCTTGTTGCATTGTTATCCTATGTGGCGTTTAGGATTCTTTAAGCTTTTATATGTAGGATTTAAAGAGTTAAAATACAAAAATCCACAACCCAACTTAAAAAATGCTCAAAAAACCTCCAAACAAGATTCTATTAACCGAAACGTCAAGGAGTTTTTCAAGCAATTTTCTCCTGCAATGTTTGGTAGCTCCACTGCGCAATTCGCTTCTTTTATTGATACGCTTTTAGCCTCTTTTCTCGCAAGCGGAAGTATTTCGTATCTTTATTATGCTAATCGCATTTTTCAGCTTCCTTTGGCAATTTTTGCGATTGCGACTTCCACAGCCTTGTTTCCTATGGTTGCAAAATATATCAAGGAATCCAAAGAATCCCTTGCTTTAAGGGAGCTTTCTCGCTCTTTTTGGTTGCTTAGCATTTTGCTAAGTTTATGTGTGCTTGGTGGCTATTTGCTCAAAAACGAAATCATTTGGCTTTTGTTTGAGCGGGGCAAGTTTGCACGCACAGACACACTCTTATGTGCGGGTGTTTTTGGCGCATATCTTGTAGGTTTGCTCCCCTTTGGATTGGCGCGGATTTTTTCACTTTGGCTCTATTCTAAATCCAAACAAGCATTAGCGGCTAAAATCTCGGCTTTCTCACTTCTTATTGGTACTTTTTGCTCCTTTGTTCTTATGCAGTATTTTGGCGCAATAGGGCTTGCGCTAGGTGGAAGCATTAGCGGGTTTTTTGTGTTTTTTTTGACTTTGCATTTTTTTGGTTGGAATCACTTTTGGAATATCTTATGGAATCCCAAATGGATTTTGATTCTTTGTTTCCTTTTGAGTGTAGAATTTTTGATACTTATTGCTTTTAAGACTTATGTTTTTAGCTTATAATTAGTAACCTGCATAAGCAAAGTAAAATAATCTAGTTGTGATTAACGCAATGCCATTGGTTGGCAAAACTTCGGACTATGGATTACCACACCAACACTCACGAGAGCATTTTTGTTACATTTTTATAATTAAAAAATCATATTTACCTCATTTAAAATTTGTTTTGACTTTAGAGCCCATTTGTTGCGTTTTTGGCAATCAAAACACCCTCTAACATAGAATCAATATCCCCATCTAAAATAGCTTCTACATTACTATATGCAAGATTAGAGCGCAAATCTTTCACTTGCTGATAAGGGGCTAAAACATAACTTCTAATCTGATGTCCCCAGCCAATCTCACTTTTATCCTCACTTGCATTTTTCTCCTCGCGTTTTTGAATCTCTTGCTCATAAAGCTTAGATTTTAGCATTTTTAGTGCAGTGGCTTTGTTTTTATGTTGGCTTCTATCGTTTTGGCATTGCACCACGATTCCTGTGGGAAGGTGCGTAATACGAATCGCAGATTCTGTTTTATTCACATGTTGCCCACCCGCTCCTGAAGCACGATAAGTGTCAATCCGCAAATCTTTTTCTTCAATAGCAATCTCAACATTATCGTCAATCTCTGGACTCACCTGCACCGCAGTAAAGCTTGTATGCCGCTTAGCATTAGAATCAAAAGGAGAAATGCGCACAAGGCGATGGATTCCATTTTCAACCTTTGCATATCCATACGCATTTTCTCCCTTAATCATAAAACTAACATCTTTCAAGCCCGCTTCCTCTCCCTCTTGATAATCAAGCAATTCCATCTTGAAGCCTTTTCTCTCTGCCCAGCGCAAATACATACGATAAAGCATACTTGCCCAATCTTGCGATTCCGTCCCGCCAGCTCCGGGAGTAATTGTAAAAATCGCGTTATTAGAATCCAATTCCCCGCTTAACATCACTTCAATTTCTGCGTTTTTAATCTGCTCTTCTAGCTCTTTGGATTCTGCAAAAAGTAGCCCTAAGCTCTCCAAATCATCTTGAGAAATCTCAAACAATTCTTTAGCGTCCTCCAATGCAGACTTTGCCATATTATATTTTTCTAGCTTTCTTTCACAGCTCTTTTTCTCTTTTTGCAATTCACCCGCTTTTTTGGTATCCTCCCAAAACTCCTTTGCCTGCTCTAAATCTGTGATTTCCAAAATACGCTTTTCCAAAAGTTTGGGTTGCATAATTTTTTCTATATTTTGTCTTTTAATTTCTAGCTCTTTTAATAACTCGCCATATTCATAATTATCCAAACGATTCCTTTGATTTTAGTTGTAAAATTCTCTAGCAAATGCTTCAATCTCTGTAATCACTTGCGAAAGATTCTGATAAGAAATTGCACAAACATAGGATTCTTTTTTATACACTTTATCATAATATTCCACTAGCAAAATCTCCGCTACACGCATTAAATCCCCCACATAAAAAGCTTTTTTGGCTTCATACCAAAACTCTTTTTTCATAAAAGGAGAAATTTTTTGCATAGAATCCTCAAAAAATTGTAATGAAATTTTACCATATTGCGCCACGATTCTTTGCACCCTTTGCTCCAAAGGTGCGACAATTAGAATCTTTGGTGCTTTTTGGTAGGATTGATAAAGCGGAGTGGGCAAAATCAAATTTCCAAGCTTCTTACTCTCCCCTTCCACTAGCACAAAAGGAGCATTTTCTAAGTCTTTCAAACGAGCAAAAAGCAGATTTTGAAAACTCTTCACACTAGGTTGCTCCCCACAAATTGCGCCAAAGCTTGAACCTAAATGCTTTGCGATTCCCTCAATATCCAAAGAATCACGAAATCCTTGAATAATCTCGCTTTTACCGCTCCCGGTTTGACCCACAAGCGTAACAAAGCGATGGGGAGGAAAACTATCAAGATATTTCAACACTTCGTTGCGGTAAGCTTTATAACCACCCTCTAAAAGCACGACTTGGTAACCAATAGCTTCCAAAACCATAAAAAACGCGCGACTTCTCATACCACCGCGTGCGCAATGGATTCCAAAGGGTTTTTTAGGGCTTACCATTGTCTCTAAAGTCAATAAATGTTTTGCAATATTTTGACTGACAAAACTAGCACCCAAAACCTTTGCCTTGAAAGAATCCGTGCGATACAATGTGCCAATTTGCTGATGTTCTTCATCATTTAAAACAGGAAAATTTTGCGCTCCTACGATATGAGATTCTGCATATTCTCTAGGAGAGCGCACATCTATAATTAAAGATAAATCTTGATTTAAAAAACTATTGGGCGGAATTATTCTTGTCATTTTTTCCTCTATATTTAAAATAGAATCGCAAAATCATTTCGGATTTCTTGTCTAAACTTTGTCTTGATAAAGAATCTTATAAACTCTAAGCAATGCAATAAATAACGCTGTAATTGCTGGACCAAATACAATGCCCCAAAAGCCAAAACTCGTAAGCCCTGCAATAATAGCAAAGAAAATTAACATTTCGTTAATTTTTAGCGGAGTTTTTATCAATACGCGATTGATAAAACTGATAATAAAAGGCTTCACGCCATTATCTGCTAAAGTTGCGATAACAATAATAGAATAGAGCGTAATAAGGATTGCATAACTATAATTCCCTAAATACAATTCATATCCAACAACAGGCAACCAAACTAAACTTCCACCCACCACAGGCACGAGCGAAGCAAAACCATAAAAAACACCCAACAAAAGTGCATTATAACCCAAAAACGCCATAAGGATTCCAAACAATGCGCCTTGCAAAAGCATAGAAAAAATAGAGGAATAAAATACAACACTAATCACTGCACTCACTTCCTCATAAAGAGATTTGACATAAGTGGGCTGAATCGGAATCAACCCCAAAAAATACTGACCCAATGCACCGCCATAATAATAAAAAAAGAATAAAAAAACTAGGATAAATAGAGTATCACTCAAAAAATATAAACTATTTTGAGAAATTTTTGCAACAATTCCTATGCTACGTTTGGCGACTTCAGTCCAATCAATCCCAGAAAGATGTGCCAACCAATTATTGATTTCCTTTTGCAATAAATCCGGCAGATAAGCAAAAATCTCTTTTCCATATTCTCCCAAATGCATTTGTAAATCCAATAAAAAATTTTGAAAATTTCCCAACTCCAAATTTGTTGCCAAATTCAATAAATTTAAAAGAATATAAAAAATAGGTAAAAAACAAAGAATTATCAACAAAAGAGTCATTAGAAAAGTGGAAGCAAGCGGAGATTTTATGTATTTTAAAATCACATAATAAACATTCTGTGTTGCAATAAATAGCAAGAATGCAATCAATAGATTCATTAAAAATGGAGAATAAAGCTTCAATAAAGCCAACAATGTGAGAGCAAAAATAACGAGAAAAAAATAAATTCCACCTTTTTGCATAATTTACCTTTATTCAAAAATCCAAATCACAAGACACAAAATTTTGTGCTTGCGATTCTTTATTATCACTTAATGCAAAGATTTGTTTGGTGGATAAATAAACACACTTTTCCTGAAAACTTCAATAGGCTCTTGGCTATCTACCGCATAGGCTCTGATTTCTAATGGAATATGTGTATCTTTTTGCGCATCTTTAGCCAAATTTGCTTCCGTATAAAGCACAACGACTTGTTTAGATTTCTCGCCTGCTTCTATGCGGAAGGGTTTGCTTGGACGCTTAATTTGAATCTCTGCATTGTTTTGCACCTCAAAATAAAAATCATAAGCTTGTTTTTGCGTATTTTGAAACAAGAAAACATAGGAATTCTCCACGCGCCCATTATCGCGAATCGTATAAAGTTCTTGTCGGTTGATATTTAAAAGCATATCTTCCTTTTTAGAACTCATCATCAAAAGCCCAGAAAACACAACCACCATTGCAACAATATAACCAATTGTTTTAAAGCGCATATAACGCACTTTTTGTCGGTCTTCAATACTTTGCGGACTTGTCCAAGAAATCAAAGTCATTTTACCGAGTTTTCCCATTACCTTTGTGCAAGCATCTGAACATTCAAGGCAGTTAATACATTCTAATTGCATTCCCTTGCGAATATCAATATGTGTAGGACAGATTTTCACACAGGCTTCACAACCGGTGCATTCTGCATTTAGTGCTTCAGGCTTTTTCCATAGTTTAATCCCTTTTGCATCAAAAACTTCTCCACCTCTTTTATAGTCATACACCGTCATAATAGTATCATTATCATACAAAACACTCTGAACACGGCTATAAGGACACATATAAATACAGAAGTTTTCTTTGATAAATACCACAATCGCAATGAGTGCAATGGTAAATCCTAACCAAAAAATAAATAAATATTTATGCTCTAAAGGGTTTTGAATATAGTTAAAAAAATCTTCTGGTGGCACAAAATACCACATCAAATTGGACGCTGCAACCAAAGCAAGACAAGCAAAAATCACAAGAGAAATCACTTTTTTAACTTTGTTGCTCCCCAAGCTCATATCAGGCTCTAATTGGCGATTCTCCATTCTTTTGCGCAAGCCCAAAATTTTTGTCTCTAACAAATCGCGATACAATACGCGGAAAATCGTCTGTGGGCAAGCCCAACCACACCATACGCGTCCCGCAAGTGTTGTCATAAAAAAAATCGCCAAAAACATTAAAATCAACAAAAAAGGCATAAGATAAAGTTCTTGCATATCAAAAGCAACCCCTAGCAAATGCAGTTGTTTGCGGTCAAAAGACAATAAAAAAATCTGATTGCCATTAATTTTAATAAAAGGAATGCAGAACAACAGAATTGTGGTAATTCCATACATCACATAACGACGCTTGAAATATAAGCGTTCCTTTACATTCTCAACCATCTTTACTCCTAATATTTTGATTTTTTAGTAAAAGATTAATATTACCATAATAAAAGTAAAAATTAAACTTTATTTTTCTTTAGGGTGATTTTCTTACATTCATTTTAATGGATTCTTAAAATTTTTATATTAAAATACGAGGCTTTTTTATAAAAGCTAAATCTTACACACAAAGGTGGTGATTTAGATGCCGGGTATCAAAGTCAGAGAAAATGAATCTTTTGATGATGCGTATAGAAAGTTTAAAAAACAAGCCGATAGAAACCTTGTTGTAACTGAAAGTCGCGCAAGAAGATTCTTTGAACCAAAAACTGAAAAGCGCAAAAAGCAAAAAATCAGCGCACGCAAAAAAATGCTCAAACGCTTATATATGCTTCGTCGCTACGAATCAAGGCTCTAAAAACAATAAGATTCCTCTATGGAATCTTATTTCTTACAATTCTTTCTTATAAGATTCCAAATATTCCTTAATAATTCGTTTTCTAGCTTTTCTTGCAAAGTTCGTGGAGAAAAAGATTGCTCCAAAGCGAGATTCTACACTATGAATTGCTGTCTCTTATATTTTGCAAGGATAATCCAAACGATAAACTATTCTACAAAAATCCTTGCCTTTGTAGTGGAATCTTTCAAAAAAGATTCAGTGTGTCCGATGATTTGGGCAGATTCTATCCCCTCATTTTTCAATCGCTCAAGCAGTGCATTTGCTTCTTTTTGTGGTAGAGCAAATACCAATCCGCCCGAAGTTTGTGCGTCAAATAGCAAGATTTCTAAGTCTTTAAACTTAGAATCCTTTGAGAGATTAAATTCGCATAAATGCTGAATCGCGCGTTCGTTGCCACAACTTCCGCCCGGAATAATTCCCATTTTTGCAAACTCAATCGCTTCCTCTACCAAAGGAATTGCTTCAGATTCTAAACGAATGTTAATTTTAGGATTCAGCATTTCGTTCAAATGCCCCAAAAGCCCAAATCCTGTAATATCTGTGCAAGCGTGAATAGTAAATACACTTGCAATCTCACAAGCGCGACGATTGAGTGTCGCCATAATCTGCGCAATTCTGTCTGCGACTTTAGAATCTAGCATATTTGCCTTTAATGCAGTTGTAAGCACACCCATACCAATAGGCTTTGTAATAACAAGAGCGTCCCCAACTTGTGCGCCATTGTTACGCCAAATTTTTTTTGGGTGAATGATTCCACTCACGCTCAAGCCGTATTTTTGCTCATTATCCGACACCGTATGCCCACCAATAAGCACACCTCCGGCTTCTTTGATTTTGGATAATCCGCCCTCTAAAATACCTTGCGCATAATCTTGCGGAATCCGACAAGAATCCCACATCATAAGGTTTAGGGCACATTTCACGACTCCACCCATTGCATACACATCACTTAGCGCATTTGCCGCGGCAATCTGCCCATAGACAAAAGGGTCATTCACCACAGGCGTGATAAAATCTGCTGTCTGCACAAGGGCTAAATCAGGCGTGAGCTGATAAACCCCAGCGTCTTCGTTGCCTCTAAAATCTACCAAAACATTTGCATTTTCTTCGTTGCTTAAGGAGCTAGCAATTTGTGAGAGGTCGTCCAGACCTACTTTACCTGCTCAACCGGCAACTTTAACAAATTGTGTGATTTTAATTTCTTCTTTGCTTGTTTGCATTTTATTTTTCCAAATCGTTTAATAGGGATTTTAACTATTTTACCTTATTTCTAATTATTTTTTGGCAAAATTGTATAAAATTTTTAAGGCTTTTATATGGAATGGTTAGTCCTAGACTTTTCATTTATTCTTACACTTTTTATCATTGGAATTTTTACAGGAATTCTAGCGGGATTCTTTGGAATTGGTGGCGGAGCAATTATTGTGCCCTTGATGATTTTACTAGGAAATGACATAAAAATTGCGATTGGAATCTCTATTATGCAGATGATTTTTTCCTCCATTTATGGCTCTTACATCAATTACCGCCAAAATAATTTAGAGTTCAAAGATAGTCTTTATGTGGGGCTTGGAGGGTTAATCGGTGCAGCTTTTAGCGGTATCGTGGTAGATAGAATTCCATCAAACATTTTGGAGGGATTCTTTACACTCTTTATCCTCTATTCCCTTGTTAAGCTTTTTAAGGCAAATGCTTATGGTGGAGAAAGCCGTTTAGGCAATGGAATCAGCGCAAAACTATTTCTCATCAGCTGCGGCTGTGTCGTAGGCGTCTTTGCAATTTCACTTGGAATTGGTGGAGGAATGATGTTGTCTCCACTTCTTGCCTATTATTTGGGATATAGTAGCAAAAAAATCATTCCGCTTTCGCTTTTCTTTATTATTTTTTCCTCTGTTTCGGGATTTACTTCCCTAGCAATGCACGGCTATGCGGACTATAAACAAGGCATTATCGTGGGAATCGCCTCGCTCATTGGCGTGCGCATTGGGATTTGGTTACTTAGTATCATAGACGCCAAAAAACACAAATACGCGCTACTTATGATGTATTGCCTCGTGCTTAGCATTATGCTTAAAAAAATGTTTTGGAGTTAAATGTTGTGCGCATTGTAATGGAATCGTAAAAGGCGAGATTTAAATTACAGATTATTTCAGGCAAAGCCCTTGCAAAGAAAATAAGAAAGATGATGAGGGGGAAACCCTCATCAAAGGAGAAACACTAGAAGCTGTATTTGACTTCTACACGCACTCTTTGGCGAGTTTCATCGTCGTTTGCATTATATGAAGTAGCAGTAGCATTACCTGTATTAGAATCTATGGAGTATCCATTTACAGCGTAACCATCCGCATCAGTCATCAAGTAAGCATAGTAGCCACTGATGGTAAGGTTTTTGTTGTGCTTCCAGCTGATTCTTGGAGTGATTTCTTGGAAATCTGTATCTCGAAGTGTTACAT
>ERZ778518.33-NODE-33-length-125151-cov-9.339363_pt1 | contig 125151 bp, 105 predicted proteins | sample MGYA00510340_ERZ778518 | MGnify/ENA primary metagenome ERZ778518 (study PRJEB29527, sample SAMN07138967) | mouse gut metagenome | material: feces | host: mouse | place: China:Nanjing | collected 2016-01-25 ...
GTATTCGAATTTAAATTCCAAGTATTCGTGTTGAAAAACCGATACGGACTTTTCATATTCTCCCTGTTACGGCCTGTATTTCATGTCCTGAAAATGTTTCGAAAGGTTAAAAATGTTAAAGTCAAACAGCCATTCCTGATAATGGAAAAGGATTTTCATTCCCCATCCATTCCCTATTTGCGGCTTTGGATATATATTTCACGTTTGTTTGACTTAAAAAGCGTACCTTTGTGCAGCAAGTACGAAAATACAATGGTAAGCGTGACTATACATTGTTGAAAAACAAATATTTCACGGCATCTGCCCCGTATTGCCCTCAATATTTAAACCAAGAAACATCCTGTTATGCCCGAAACTTCAAAAATGATTTCCGATTATTTTCCCGGACTGACCGACACACAATGTCGGCAATTCGACGCTCTCGATGCTCTTTACCGAGATTGGAATGCCAAAATCAATGTCATCTCGCGTAAGGACATCGACCACCTTTATGCCCATCACGTGCTCCATTCGTTGGGCATAGCCAAGGTTATTAACTTCCGCCCGGGAACCACCATCATGGATGTGGGGACAGGAGGAGGTTTTCCGGGCATCCCCTTGGCCATACTTTTTCCGGAATGCCGGTTTCATCTGGTAGACAGCATCGGAAAAAAAATCAAAGTGGCCACAGCTGTGGCCGAGGCCATAGAATTGGAAAACGTGACAGCAGTACACCGCAACGTAATGGAGGAAAAGGAAAAATTCGACTTTGTCGTATCGAGAGCCGTAATGAATTTGTCGGAACTGGTAAAACTCGTCAGCAAGAACGTTCACCGCAAAGGACGCAACGCCTTGCCCAACGGCGTGATATGTCTCAAAGGCGGCGACCTGCACGAAGAATTACGCCCTTTCAAGCACAAAAGTGAAACATGGGACCTTGGAGATTTCTTTAAGGACGAATTTTTCCAAACTAAAAAAGTGGCCTACGTGGCTCTATGAAGAAACCCTCTTGGCAATGCCTGCGACCTGCGCGCCGGCATTGCCTCAGAAAACAACGAAATGACATGACAAACAACTTGACACTCAAAACCTTCACGGTCAATTTCATAGAAGAGAATTGCTATGTGCTGAGCGATGCCACGCGCGAGGCCGTTATTGTAGACTGCGGCGCCTTTTTCCCAGAAGAACAGGCTGCCATCCGCCAATATGTGGAAGAACAGCAGCTTGACGTGAGGCATCTCCTGTGTACACACGGGCATTTCGACCACGTCTTCGGCGTTCAGTTCATTCACGATACTTATGGCATTCTGCCCGAGATGTGCGTTGACGAAGTGGACACTTATCGCCATTCCGGCGAGCAAATGCGGCAGTTTCTTCATCGTGACCTGCCACTCTCACTGCCGGAACCAGGAACAACATTTACCGAAGGCGATGTCATCACCTTCGGCACACACACGCTTCGTATCATTGCCACACCGGGACACACTCCCGGCGGTGTATGCTTTTATTGCCCCGAAGCCGGCATACTGCTCAGCGGCGACAGCCTGTTCCGGCGCGAAATCGGCCGGTGCGACCTTCCAGGCGGCAGTGAACCAACACTCGTTAAAGCCCTGAAAGACAAAATAGTCAACGCATTGCCAGCCGACACCACAGTCTATTCCGGACACGGCCCCGCCACTACCGTTGGCGAAGAGCGACAGGAAAACTATTACCTGCAATAAATGAGGCGTAAACAAGCGCTATGGCATCACCTAAAAGAGGATGAAAAGCAAAAACCCATAGCTTAGATTTCCGTATTCCGCTCATTTGCACTATCTTTGCACCGCCTTCACCGGCAAACAACGATGAAAACCACCCTCCTTACCTGCGCAGAGGCGCTGCATTTACACGGGTATTGTATCACACTTTAATTATATATGGCACTTTTATTTTTATATCTTTTTGTGGCGTTGGGCATCTCTTTCATGTGCTCCGTACTCGAAGCCGTACTGCTCTCGTCGCCCATGTCGTTTATCTCCATGCTTGAACAAGAGGGAAAGAAAGGCGCGGCGCTGCTCAAAAAGTACAAACAGAACATCGACCGGCCCATCTCAGCCATTCTTTCACTCAACACGATAGCCCACACGGTAGGTGCGGCCGGCGTGGGAGCACAATCTCTTGAAGTATTCGGCAACGAATACTTTGCCGCAACATCAGCCATACTGACGCTGCTCATCCTCATTCTCTCCGAAATAATACCCAAAACCATCGGCGCCGCCTATTGGCGGCAAATAGCCATTCCGGCTGCGCGGGTCATACACATGCTCGTGTTCATAACCTACCCGCTGGTGGTACTATCCGAACTAGTTACCCGCATCTTTGCAGGCAAGAAGCAAGCCGTCAGTGTCAGTCGCGAAGAAGTATCGGCCATGGTCACAGTGGGAGCGGAAGAAGGCGTGTTTGAAAAAAAGGAGAACCGCATGATACAGAACCTGCTCAAACTCGACGACATTACCGCCCGCGAAATAATGACGCCCAGTTCTGTGGTCGAAATGGCTGAAGAAAGCATGACACTCGGGGAATTCTACAAAAATGACGCTTTCCGAAGTTATTCCCGCATACCGGTCTACAATATCGAGAACGACGACTACATCATAGGTTACGTGCTGCGTCAGACCATTCTCGAGAAACTCTCGGAAGATAAGTTCAACATGCGTCTTTCCGACATCCTGCGCCCTGTACTCACTTTCTCCGAAACCGAGTCGGTATCCGATGTATGGGAAAAGCTTTTGGCAAAGAAAGAGCACATTTCCGTCATCATAGACGAATACGGCTGTTTCCGTGGCATTGTAACCATGGAAGACGTCATAGAGACGATGCTCGGCACGGAAATAGTCGACGAAAAAGACACCGTAACCGACATGCAGGAACTGGCACGTGAAAAGTGGCAGGAACAGCAGGAGCAACAAGAACAGCTCTAAGAAGTCGACCTATGAAGGTTTCAGAAGCCATAGGGTCTTTACACAACCGAAATTCCTGTATTCCCTATATAATAAGGACTACTGCCGGTTCAGGCTTACCGTTGCCTGAACCGTTTTAACGATATGACTTTCTCTCTTTCCTTCATATTAATTTTATATTTAACAATTACATGTTTCCACAAACATTATTGAAAAAGGAAGCGCCGGTGACTTTCTGTCATTTCAGCCGTAAGGGATATGCTCTCTTTGCATGTCTGGGACGCGAGGTGCGTATTGGTGTGCTTGGTGTTGCCACTTTGGGCAGCGCTGTGCCATGTTTGGCGGCGCAATCCGCTTATTGCACCAATGCCGCTGCCGACGACTCTGTGACGGTGAAAGCCGAGGATACCGATTCAGCCCTATTGCTGGGCGAAGCTGTTGTATCCGCCTCGCGCGCTCCATTGGGTGCCGGCCTGGCTGCCCGACAGGTGACCACACTGACCCGCAGTGATCTTGCTGCGGCGGGTGTCACGAGTATTAACGACGTTCTTAAACTGACCGCGGGAGTAGATGTCCGGCAACGCGGTGGGTTTGGTATTCAAACGGACATAAGCATTAATGGCGGAACCTTTGACCAAATTGCTATTCTTGTCAACGGCATATCCGTCAATAATCCACAGACAGGCCATAATGCGGCCGATTTCCCCCTTAACATTGATGACATAGAGCGTATCGAGGTGCTTGAAGGAGCAGCTTCGCGCCTTTATGGCAGCCAGGCGTTCAGCGGGGCCATCAACGTGATTACACGAAACGGCGGCTCGCCTCTTGAGGCAAGTGTGTCAGGTGGCAGTTATGGCACGATTATGGCTTCGGCACGGTCGGCGTGGTCTTTATCTCCCCGTTTGCAGACTTCGGTCAGCGGCAGTTTCCAGCGTTCAGACGGAGCGGTGAAGAATGGAGATTTCGCCGGTGGCAAGATGTTTTGGCAAGGACGTTATGAGGACAGTGCGTTCAGGCTGGACGCTCAGGCCGGCATGACGGCCAATGACTTCGGTGCCAACACTTTTTATTCTGCCGCTTATCCTAACCAGTGGGAGTCATTGCGCCGCTATCTTATTTCGGTTAAAGCCGAAACTAAAGGCAAAGTCAGACTGACTCCCTATTTGTCGTGGCTGCGCAATGCCGATCATTACCAGTTGGTGCGCAATACGCCCTCAGGAGAGAATTTTCACCGCAGCGATGTCTATACCGCCGGTTTAGGCGCATGGACTGCATGGCGGCTAGGCCGTACCGCTATCGGAGCGGAAATACGCGAAGAAGGCATTTACAGCTCGAGCCTCGGACGTGAGATGGAGCCTTCACTCCATTTCCCCGTGCGTGGCGAGGAAGGTATTTTCTACACCCGCCACGATGCCCGTACCAATGTCAGCTACTTTATGGAGCATAACGTCTTACTCCGGCGCTGGACATTGTCTGCCGGTGTGATAGCCGACCGCAATACATCTGTAGGCCGCGGTTTCCGGTTCTACCCGGGAGTAGATGTGAGTTTCCGTCCCGTTGCCAGCTGGCGGCTCTACGCTTCGTGGAACAATTCCATGCGCCTGCCCACCTTTACGGACCTATGGTACAAAAGTCCCACTCAGGAAGGCAACGTTGACCTCCGTCCCGAGGAATGCTCATCGTTCAGAGTCGGAGCAGACTACACGTCACGTGTGGTAGAGGCCGGTGTGAGCTTGCATTTCAACCGTGGCACGAATATGATAGACTGGGTGATGCGCTCTCCTGAGGACATCTACCATGCCACGAGCTTTGAGCTTGACAACATGGGAGCCTCGGCATCGGCGGTTATCAACTGTGACGAATGGCTGGGCCGCAAACAGCCGCTACGCCGTCTCACGGTGGCCTATGCCTATCTCTACCAGCACCGCCGTTCAGGCGAAGACTACTATAAGTCGAACTACGCCTTGGAATATCTGCGCCACAAGTTCACAGCTACGCTCTCACACCGGATTATTGGTGGGCTCTCGGCTTCCTGGACGCTACGTGTCCAACAGCGTGAAGGCGCCTATCTGCTCTATCTTGACGGGCAGTCCACCGGCCAGCTGCAACCTTATGGCGCACATGCGCTGCTTGACTGCCGCCTGCAATGGAACATACGCCGTTATGACTTGTTTTGTGATCTGACCAACCTCACGTCACACCGTTATTACGATTTGTCAAACGTGCGCCAGCCGGGCTTTATGTTGATGGCCGGGGCCAAGGTTCGTTTGTAACACTCCGATTTTTTTACCGGGATTTCAAATGTGAGAGAGAGAAAGTAAAAACAGTTCTGATTAAGAACAACAAAAAACTCAAAGGTCAGCTTTTACCCGGTGAAGCTGGCCTTTTTTATTGTCCTGACACTTCTGCCCCAGACAAGTATTTTGACAATTTAAGAGCCTTTCCGACTTTAACATTTTTAACTTTTCATTACATTTTCGCAGGGCATAAATCGTACGATAATACCTGAATTTGAAAAAGTCCGTATTGGTTTTTCAACACGAATACTTGGAATTTAAATTCGAATACGGGGAATTTCAGGAGAAAACATGCCTGAAAACAACTTGAAAAGCCCTGAAAAACACAGAAAAAGCGGGACTTCCTCATGGAAAGCCCCGCCCCGCTGTTACAAAGATAATACATTTTCCGGCGGAAAGCAAATAGTGTTAAAATCGGGATTCCATTAAAAACAAACCGCCAGCATCTTGTTTTTTCAGATGAAGAGAGGTATCATCCTTACCACCCTGTGGCGTTCCACCCTGCCGCGTCATACCATTCCATCTGACGAAAAGCTTCGTTGAGATTGCCATGAGGCGTACGGCCGGCATTGTCGGCATAGACGTTCTGCGGCACGAAGAGTGAAACGCCGCAATAGGTCTTTTCATTCACCTGCTGGTAGTCCCATGAGTTGGGACCTATCCAAAACCTGCCCGTTGTTCCTTTGGAAATGACGGCACGGTTGAGCGCAAGAAGGGCTTCTTCGTGAAAGGATTCCGGCAAAAGGCGGCGCAAAGCCTCGGCGGCATCGTAGTTATGCGGCCGGTAATAATAGCTGCGCGTATAAGCCTGATAGTTAAGCACGCCTTCCATCGAGGCCGACGCGCGTCCTGCCGCCGCCGAATGAGGGAGCGCCCGGCGCAGAACTTGGGCCAACGGTTCAAGGGCCGCGGTGTGCACGGCCGAGAGTGTGATACCGTAATCGTCGTACTGATACGACAACGAGGGGGAGGAAACATCGCTGACGTAAGTGGCTACAATGGCCGAAGGACTTTCGGCAAAAAGTCCGTGGCGGAGCTGGTTTTCATAGTAGGCTCCGGCTGCCGGAATAGGCATCGGCGCCGCCACCACACAGTCCGTCACATGACGCAAGGCATAGGCCACTTCAAGATTCTGCATAAGACAGGCATCAAAGAAGATGTATTTGAAACGGACACCCGTAACGGCCAACGCCGCAGCCATTTCGCCAACATCCATCTGCGGTCCCTTGTCGCTTCCCATGCCGTAGCCGCCGTCATCTATGCCGAAAGAAAACGGCCGCACGGATGAAGATGGCGGAACGTCAGTGCAATCCTTGTTCGTAGGCGGCAGCCAGCCGTCGGCGTGCGACCACATGACCAGCCCGTATTCCGCTGACGGGTATCTCTCTTTCACCCATGTGACAACTTCGCGCAACTGCTCAGGAGAAGTTGAACAAACCTCATGATCCCACTGCCGCACAAGCTCTGGACGTTTACACGAGCGTGTATAGCGGTATAATCTTGGCCGGTGGGTATCGTCTACGAAAACGAGAAGACGGTCGTTATCGTCAATATACCGCCGGCCGGCCATGATTTCGGCAGAATCGGCGGCCTGATGCCGGTACAGTCCGAGAGAGTTCTGCGCGGCCATATAGACAAGCACAGTCCGGCGTCCCTTTTCGCTGGGGAACTGCGGTTCTTCTCCGCCGCTGTCCTGGCACGACGGCAGGACGAGCAGAATCACAACGGAAAGAACGAAAGCACAAGAACGGAATATGGAAAAAAATACCGACATTTATATAAATAATTAAAGAATACGACATTGGCCGGCGGGCATCATTTTTTCTCACTACGCTGATAGCCTGCAGGCGCTACACAACATCACAAAACTCCTCAAAAGTACGCAAAAAGGCCCTTTCACCCAACAAAAGCGTTTCATTTCTTGCCGATATGGCGGGCTTTTTGTTATTTTGTACCGCAATATTGTAAAATAACAACTATATCATGAAAAAAATAACCTACTTCGCGGTTTGTCTGGCCATGCTCACACTTGGCAGCTGCGGCGGTGGCGAAAATAAAAAGACAGGCAGCAATGATTCCTTATCGGCCAAAGCGGTACGCGGCCCTGTGCCGGAACTGAATGAACACCGCGAGATGAATTATGACAAGCGTCTGGGCGGACACGACTACAAGATAACCATCAGTATTGATGCCGACAAGTCGCTCCCTATAGTCAAAGACCAAAGCGGAGCAGAATATATAGACAACACCGTTACCGTGAGCATCACACGTGACGGAGAGGATTTTTTCTCGAAAAAATTCACGAAAGAGGCCTTTGCCGACTACCTTTCTGAGGAGGCCAACGCCGGATACATCCTTAATGGCATGAATTTCTATGAAGAGAAAACATCCGGCGGACATATCTGCCTGTCGGCGCAGGTGGGCGAACCGGGCGTGGGCGAAGGACCTGCATTTATCGTAGATATACCTACCGGCGGCGGAGCGTGCAGCATCCTGCGCGACAGTGAGCAGGACACCAACGGACAACTGAGATAAAGAATTACGGATTCATCTGTTGGAAATACTGTCTCACGGCTCTGCATCAAAATTGACAGACAAAAGAACAAATCACTGATATGAAAAAAATACTCATCCTGGCCGCCTGCCTCTTTATAGGCATTGGCGGAATGTCGGCCCAACAAGGCGGCAACACGCAGCTCAGTCTGCAAAACATTACGGGCGGGGCATACAGTCCTGAGTACGTTCATGGCGTCAATCCCATGAACGACGGCGAAACTTACACACAACTCTCGCCGGACCGTAAACGCATCATCCGGCGCTCCTTCAAAACCGGCAAAGAGGTAGGTACGGTGTTTGACGTTGCCACAGCCCGCGGCGAAAAACGCCTTAACGGCATTGACGGCTACATCATGTCGCCTGACGAAACGCGCATACTCCTGCAAACTCAGACAAAAGCTATCTACCGCCGTTCCTACACTGCCGTTTATTACATCTATGACGTGCGCAACAACACTTACGAGCCACTCTCTGAGGGCGGGCCGCAACAAGTGCCGCTCTTTTCGCCCGACGGCAACGTCATCGCCTTTGCGCGCGACAACAACCTCTTTATCGTGAAGCTCCTGTTCGGCAACGCTGAAACGCAGGTCACGAAGGATGGCAAGTTTAATGAAGTACTCAACGGCATTCCCGACTGGGTGAACGAAGAAGAGTTTTCCACCAACCGCTCTTTTGATTTCTCCGCCGACTCCAAAATGCTGGCTTGGGTGCGCTATGATGAAAGCCAGGTGCCCATCTATCGCATTCAGGAGTATAAAGGTGCCTATCCCACACGCTCCGAATACGACGAATACCCAGGTGAATACGCTTATAAATATCCTGTAGCCGGCGCCAAGAACTCAGATGTCAAGGTGATGGCTTTCGACATTAAGAGCCGCGTTACCCGCACACTAGACGTACCGGTTGACAGCGACGGCTACATACCCCGCATTCATTTTACAAGCGATCCGGAGAAACTGGCCGTCATCACCCTCAACCGCCATCAAAACCGGATGGACATGTACATGGCCAATCCCCGCTCCAAGGTATGCAAGTTGGTATTGCGGGAAACAAGCGATAAATACATATGCGAGGCCGCTTACACGGGTATGAAATTTTATGGCAACCACTTTTCACTTCTCTCCGAACGTTCCGGCTATCAGCATCTTTACTGGTACACTCTGAACGGACAGTTAGAGCGTCAGGTAACGAAAGGCAACTTTGAAGTGACAGACTTTTACGGTTACGATGCGGCTTCAGGACGTTTCTATTTTGCCAGCCGCGAGGAAAGCCCTCTGCGCAAGGCTGTTTACGCAGCCGACCGCAGCGGAAAGGTGAAGAAGCTTTCTTCGGCCGCAGGTACGAACAGTGCCACTTTCTCCCGCTCGTTCAAATATTTCATGAACGTTTACAGTTCGGCTCAACAGCCTCCAGTCACCACGCTCTGCGACAATTCCGGACGCACGCTTTCCACAATGGTAACCAATAAGGCCCTTCAGGAAAAAGCCGCTTCACTTCCTGCCACCAAGGAGTTCTTTTCTTTTAAGACTTCTGATGGCGTACAGTTGAACGGCTGGATGGTGAAACCCAAAAACTTTGATGCTTCGCGCAAATATCCCGTTATCATGTACCAGTATAGCGGCCCCTCCTCTCAGGAAGTCACCGATTCGTGGAACCTTGGTTTCTATGGCGGCGGTGTTTTTGAAAGTTATATGGCTGAACAGGGTTATATCTACGTGTGTGTGGACGGTCGCGGCACAGGTGGTCGCGGTGCCGACTTTGAGAAATGCACCTATCTGTGTTTAGGCGATCAAGAATCGAAAGATCAGGTTGAGGCTGCCCTCTATCTTGGGACCTTATCCTATGTGGACAAAGACAATATCGGTATATGGGGATGGAGTTTCGGCGGATTTAACACACTCATGGCTATGACCGACGGCCGGCCAGTGTTCAAAGCTGGCGTTGCTATCGCCGCGCCAAGCAACTGGAAGTATTATGATACGGTCTACACAGAACGCTACATGCGCACTCCTAAGGAGAATGGCAGCGGATATGCCATCAACCCGATGGAACGTGCCAGCAACCTCAACGGCCACCTCTTAATTATTCACGGCACGGCCGATGACAATGTACATTTACGCAATGCTATGGAAATGAGCGAAGCTCTGGTACAGGCCGGAAAGCAGTTTGACATGCAAATCTATACGAACCGCAACCACAATATTTACGGTGGAAAGACGCGTCTGCATCTCTTTACCCGTATGTGCAATTTCTTTAATAGTCATTTGAAGTAAACTCTGGTTCTGAGGATTCCCAATAGAACAGCCTCCCGTTCTGCCATAGTGGCGGAACGGGAGGCTGTTTGGATATGAGAAACGGAAGATAGCAGCCAGCTTTCACATCGGAAATATCATCGTCAAGGAATAGTCACAGGAATAATCAAGCTAAATTTGCAAGGAAAAGGGCAAGTTATTAAACCTGCCCCTGTAACCTCACTTCCTAACCAGTTCTTCCCAAAAACGTTCAAGGTCTTCGTCAAGTCCTTTCATCAGTTCGCCGTTAATAAGAATAGTTTCATCATCTACCAGATAAAGGTCGGCAATTGTCTCATGATCCTCCCCTGTAAGTACAAAGGAATAAGGCTTGAGCAGATTAAAATTTTCCGTAACCTCCTTACAGGAAGCTATGACCTGATGCAGAATGTCCTGAACATCTTCATAGAAATGTTCGCCCGTATTGCCTATCCACTCTTCAACGACGCAGCGCGTCAGTTCCTGCTCATCATCGTTGAAGATCAGTAATTCACCACTATCCTGCCTGACCTGCAAATAAATGTCGGTGAGCGGCAGTGTCTCTTCGTTGGCAGGAAACTTTGCGGCAGCTTTGCGCAAAGCACGCTCTATCTTCTGTAAGGTTTGTTCAGCTACTTTCATGATGGGGTAAAACTTATTGTTTTTATTCTAATGACAGGAGCGGCGTCCACACTTACTGCGATATGCAGGACAGCAGATTGAAGATAAACGGGACATCCGTCACACTACCTCTCCCTACGGCAAAAATACGATTTTCTTTTATATATTAGCCGCCCGTCAGAGAAAATACTTTCAAAATCATTTTCAGTTCCCACAAAATGCCGGCAAGCCATTTTTCTTTGTACCCAAACCATCCTCTTTCAGCAGAACAATTCCCCTCTTATCTGCCAAAGATATGAAAGAGCAGCCGTCAGTCCTCTACGCCGATACCCATCTCGCGCAACCGTCTTCGCAAGAGAAACAACTGGTGCATCTGTCCGCTAAAGGTAGGATTGTCACCGTGAATATCATATACTTCGAAATAAGCGGCCAGAGTTTCCGGCATATTTTCATATACTGTGGCCCGGTCCAGTTCCACGCGCATGGGGATTTCAGCAGCATGGCGCTTAAACCACGATGCAATTTCCAGCATATCTTCTTTGGTATAGTTTTTTTTATACATGTTTGAATTCATGACTTCACTATTTTTCGGTTCCTTGCAAAGTTACGATTTTTTCAACAGTTGTCCGGTTGTGGGTGAAGGCCCTGCCTGACATTAACATTTTTAACTTCACAAGACACTCCCAAAAGGCAAATATTTGTTCGCAAGTATCGAAATCAATAATCAACGTTTCTCTGTATTTCTACACGGATACTTGAAAAATCAAATGCCCATTGGTTTCACAAAAATGAAGGCTATCCTGCCGCAGACACCTCAAAGACTTGCCTTGATAACAGGCCATCGACCAGTTTTTCGTATATTTGCCAAAACATAAAGAAGCATTCATCCTATTATGGAAAAAGAAAAATTTCAAACTCTGTTGACCCTGATGGCCAACCGGCGTTCCATACGCCAATATACAGCTGAGCCAATTAACGATAATCTGCTTAGCGTACTTCTTGAAAAGGCTGCCCGTACACAAACAATGGGCAATCTGCAACTCTACAGCGTAGTAGTGACACGAAACGAAGAAATGAAACAGCGTCTTGCTCCGTTTCATTTCAACCAGCCTATGGTGACAGCGGCGCCGGTAGTACTGACATTTTGCGCGGACTACCATCGCACATCGGCATGGTGCCGCGAGCGGCACGCCACGCCGGGCTACGACAATTTCCTCTCTTTCATCAATGCCGCCACCGATGCGCTACTTTTTTGCCAGACATTCTGCACACTGGCAGAAGCGGCAGGCCTAGGAGTCTGCTATCTAGGCACAACCGTCTACAATCCCGAAGGCATCATCGACACACTGCATCTGCCCGAACTCGTTATGCCGGTAGCTTCCATCACCTTGGGCTATCCTGCCGAAAAACCGGCGCAAACCGACCGGCTGCCACTAACGGCTTTCATGCACGATGAAGTTTACCAGCCAGTCACTCCCGCCACTATCGACCGCGACTACACAGCCAAAGAGGAACTTCCCGAAAATAAAGAATTTGTCCGCATCAACGGAACCGAAACACTGGCACAAATCTTTACTGACATACGCTATACAAAAAAAGATTGCGAAACCATGAGCCAAGGCCTGCTGAATGTGTTGCGGCGACAAAAATTTCTAAACGACAGATAACACATCTTTCAGAAAACGCCCACCGGCTCCGGCCATAAATTCTATTGATCAGATCATGGTCGGAACCGGTGGGTGCATATTATTAAAATCCAGAGCAGCAAAAGCCGTAAAAAAGCCGGTCAGCGCATAAAATGCTGTGCCTTCCCCGCGGCGGTCTGTCCGTAAAGCTGTTGTGCCTCCATAAGTTTCACCACACTTTCCGGTGAATCCCCGAGCGCATCCAGCTCCTTTCCGCGTTCAGCCTCAAAGCAGCGGAACGCCTCTTCATTCTTTTGGCTCACACGCATGAAATCCTGCGTAGAGCCGACACTTTCCATTTCTTCCGTAGCCTGCCGGTAAACTTTCACATAGTCATCTACGACATTCTTCTTACATCCTGCAAACAGGCAGCCAATGAAAGCTACAATAACAAACGTTCTCATAAACCATTTAAAATCCCCGCTGTAAAAAACGGACAAGGTCCTGCAGCGAGGGGAACGTTTCTCTACTTCTGCTCACCTTTGAGTGCTTCCGCAATCTTGGCTTCCAGTTCTTCACACAACTCGGGATTATCCTTAAGCAAACGCTTCACGGCATCACGCCCCTGTCCTATTTTAGATTCTCCATAGCTGAACCACGAACCGCTCTTTTTGATGATTTCAAGTTCCGTTCCAAGGTCTACGATCTCACCGATATGTGAGATTCCCTCGCCGAAAGTTATCTCGAACTCGGCCTTGCGGAACGGAGGAGCCACCTTGTTCTTCACCACCTTCACACGCACCTGATTGCCGATGGGCGTATCGCCGTCCTTGAGAGTAGTCACCTTGCGGATGTCGAGGCGGACACTGGCATAGAACTTAAGGGCGTTACCACCGGTCGTTGTTTCAGGATTGCCGAACATGACACCGATTTTCTCGCGCAACTGGTTAATGAAAATACACGTCGTGTTGGTTTTGTTGATTGTAGAGGTGAGTTTGCGCAACGCCTGACTCATGAGCCGTGCCTGCAGGCCCACTTTGTTATCACCCATGTCGCCTTCAAGTTCCGCTTTGGGGGTAAGCGCAGCCACGGAGTCAATCACGATGATGTCAATTGCCGATGAGCGTATGAGCTGGTCGGCTATTTCGAGCGCCTGTTCGCCGTTGTCAGGCTGCGAGATGAGGAGTTCGTCCACGTTGACGCCGAGTTTTGCCGCGTAAAAACGGTCGAAAGCATGCTCCGCATCAATAAATGCAGCTATTCCGCCGGCTTTCTGCGCCTCAGCGATGGCGTGAATGGCCAGAGTCGTCTTTCCCGAACTCTCAGGGCCGTATATTTCAATGATACGTCCTTTCGGAAAACCGCCCACCCCGAGCGCCGCGTTGAGGGCTATGCTGCCTGTGGGTATGACGTCGACGTTCTCAATCTGCTCGTCGCCAAGTTTCATGATAGAGCCTTTGCCGAAATCCTTTTCAATTTTGGCCATGGCAGCCTGAAGTGCCTTGAGTTTCTCGCTTGCACCCTCTGCAAGGGTTATTTCTTTTTTCGCCATTGCGGTTAATGTGTTTGATTGTTCTTACTGTTTTTATTGAAACTATTACCGGGACAACTGCAACAATTGCTCGCCATGCGTTTTGGTCTTTATCTGTTTCGGACCGATGATACCGGCAATGCGTCCATCGGTGCCGATGATAAAAGTGGTACGCAGCGTGCCCATGTATTTACGGCCGTACATGCTTTTCTCTGCCCATACGCCAAAAGTCTCCACAAGTTGTTTTTCCGTGTCAGCTACGAGACGGAAAGGAAGGGCATGCTTTTCAATGAAGTTGCGATGCGATTTCTGCCCGTCAACGCTCACACCGATAATTTCGTAGCCGGCCTCGCGCAATGCCTCGTAGTTGTCGCGCAGGCTGCACGCCTCGGCTGTACATCCCGAAGTGTTGTCCTTCGGATAGAAGCACAATGCCACCTTCCGGCCGGCATATTCGCTCAGGCGCACTTCGCGGCCGTCGTGGTCAAGGCCCAGCAAGTCGGGCGCCATATCTCCTATCTCCATATTGTTTTTTATTATTTATTATGTGTGACGGTTGGCAAAGATACAACTATTTCGCTTAAAACGATGGTGTATTCCATATTTTATCATTTACTTTTCAGACGTAACGTTCAGTATCATTCATTTGCAGTCAGCACGAAGAAACCGGTCAGCGGCGATGACAGCCAACAGTCCGTACGAGGAGGACAAACATGCCGTTTTCCTCATTGCGTCAGTTTGCCGCTGCGGGATGATGAGGCCATTCGGACTTTAACATATTTAACTTTCCGCAACATTTCCAAGAGTTAAAAGATAGGTTCGAAGTAGTGGAAACCCAAAAGTCCGTATCGGAATTTTAACACGAATACTTGGAATTTAAATTCGAATACGGGGAATTTTTCCGGAAAATAGGGCGGAAAAGCGCACAAACATCCCCCAAAGACATTGAAAAAGCGGGACTTCCCGATGGAGAGTCCCGCTTGGCTATTACAAAGATAATATATTTTCCGGCGGAAAGCAAATAGTGTTAAAATGAAGGAGAGGCTTTTGGGAGATTTCTCTCAGAGGTTGCAGTGGAATGCCACCACGGCCTCTATGCCTTTGCGGAAAACATCGAGAGGGAAGTTTTCGCCGGGAGAGTGGATGGCGTTACTCTCCAACCCAAAGCCCATAAGTATGGTCTTTATTCCCAACACACGCTCAAAGTCGGCTATGATGGGGATGCTGCCGCCGCGACGTACCGGCAGCGGACGGCGGCCGAAGGCTTTTTCAAAGGCGGCTTCGGCCGCCTTGTAGGCAGGCAGCGTTATGGGGCAGACGTAGCCTTCGCCGCCGTGGAGAGGCGTTGTCTTCACGTTGACGCAATCGGGGGCTATAGCGGCAATGTAGTCTGCGAAGAGACGAGATATTTTCTCATGTTTCTGATGAGGCACGAGTCGCGTGGATACTTTGGCAAAAGCTTTGGAGGGTATGACGGTCTTGGCGCCTTCGCCGATATATCCGCCCCAAATGCCGCACACGTCGAACGATGGTCTGCAAGCGTTTCGCTCTATGGTGCTGTAGCCTTGTTCGCCGCGCAGGGAGCGCACGCCGATGGCCTGCTTGTAGCGCTCTTCGTCAAAGGGGATGGCGGCTATCATTTCACGCTCTTCGGCCGGTACGTCCTCTATGTCGTCATAAAAACCCGGTATGGTAATCCGACCGTCAGAACCGACGATTTTCGACAGCATTTCGCAGAGCACATTGATGGGGTTGGCCACAGCACCACCAAAATGGCCGGAGTGAAGGTCGCGGTTGGGGCCGGTCACTTCTATTTCCCAATAGGCCAGTCCGCGCAGACCGGTGGTGAGCGAAGGCAGATCGGCGGCCAGCATACTGGTGTCGGAAACGAGGATGATATCCGCCTGAAGCAGAGACTTGTTGGCTTCAAGAAACGCGCCCAGACTGGGAGAGCCTATCTCCTCTTCGCCCTCAAAGATAAACTTGACGTTGTGACGCAGCAATTTGTAGTGTACGAGATACTCAAAAGCCTTTACCTGTATGAACGACTGCCCCTTGTCATCATCGGCACCGCGTGCCCAGATGCGACCGTCGCGCACCTGCGGTTCAAACGGAGGTGAAGGCCAGAGTTCGAGCGGCTCGACGGGCATCACGTCATAATGGCCGTAAATGAGTACGGTAGGCGCCGCCTTATCGATCTGTTTTTCGGCAAATACGATCGGATGGCCGGCTGACGGCATGATTTCGGCACGGTCGGCACCGGCTTCGATGAGCAGTTCACGCCAGCGTTCGGCGCAGCGCGTCATGTCTGCGGCGTGTTCAGGAAGGGCGCTGATACTGGGAATGCGGATAAGGCTGAAGAGTTCGTCCAGAAAGCGGGCCTCATTGGTGGCAATGTAGTTCTTTATTTCAGGCATGGCTGATTGTTTTGATATGAATAAAGTGCCGGACAGGAGTAGCTGAACTACTGCCGGCGTTGAGGACAAAGTTGTTTTTTTCCGCGGCTTATGACAACGTTGCCGCGTGAAGGGGACATAATGGTCGTTCGGCGACCGTCTACGGTATAGCAGGATGATGAGGCATTTCCGTGCCCTTCAGACACAATTTCGCTGATACCGGTAGCGGGAGGAACAGTAAAGCACACAGTTTTCCGGACAGTCCAGGGACAACGTACATAGAGTGTATAATTTTGTCCGGGCTGCAATCCTTTGAAACGAACGGTATCCGTCTGGCTTTCATTGGCGGACAGCATACAGTAGGTGACATGGCATATCCCGCTATGCCCTTCGCGTGGGTTGCCTTCAAACAGTTCGTAGGTGACTCGCTGTCCGGCGCGGCCGCCGGTCGAGAGGTTACTGACGGGCTGCCTTATCTCTACCATATCTGTGGCGGGGAATTGATATTCCGGCTCTTCAAAGATCAGTTCTTCGGGCTGTCCGGACAATATATCTACGGATTGTTCATAAACGACATGTACGTCATCAGGTGAAAGCCGCAACAATCGTTTGCCGGACTGCGAAAATTTGGCATAGACGATCAGACGTTTTTTCTCTCCTGGTTGCAGTGTCACGCCGGTCAGGGCGCCATAGTCCCCCTGCTCGAAGAAGGCTGTGTCGGCCGAGGCATTGGTGAACAGTTCAAGAGGAGTAGCAACGGAATAGTTGGCGGTATTGTACACATAAAGAGCCAAGGGAGTGTACTTGCCGGTTTCGGGCGTCAGCATGAACTTCAGGCTGTCCACCAATAGTTCCCGCCCTGTCCGTCTGAGGGTGTCGGGTAATATTATGTCTGTTTGTCGGTCGGGATGTATCAATACTGCTTCCTGATTACAGAAAAAACCTTCAAGCAAGCCGTTTTCCGTAATATCGTATGAGGGCTCGGAGGGATTGAGCAGGTCAAGGCGGAAATAGCCGTCATAATCACCGCCCAAGCCCCAGTTGACATGGAAAAAGCCTTCTTCGTCAAGTCCGTCAACAACGAAAGCGTGCCCGTTAAGCCGCATGCCGAATCCGGCATAAAAGACCGGCCGGCCGGATAGCAGTTCATTGCGCAACATATCCAGCCAGTCGTCAGGACGGTATTTATAGCTGTCTGCATAATGTACGTATCCAAGGCCGAAAACCTCTTTCAAGGGTTCGGCCACATTACTGATGTATGCCCCGCTGCTGCTTATCCCCCAATTCATCTTTACAGCAACTCCCAAATGATATGACAACCGCGCCACTGCCTCCGCTTCCGCTTCGGAATAGGCCTCTGCTTCGTAATTGTGCCGTATAATCCTTGTATCTGTTGACGTACCGGCAGGAATGTCCGATATATGGTAATGCTCCGTATCCCAACCTTTGAGGTTTTTCTTCAAGGTGTAAGTGCGGCGGTAATAGGTAAGAATGGTTTCCAGCGCTGTAGCAACACAACCCACCAGACAGCGTGAAGAACTTAATGTTCCGTCAGCATTTTTATAATAAGGGCAATAGCGGTTATAAGGGTCGGCCTGATGACGGACAGGGGTACGCATAGGTTTGACCGCCACACCGGAATAAGGAGATATGATACGCGCTTTTGCCGGACTGTCATCAGAAAGAACGCGATCATAATAATTCAACAAACCACGCATCGCCGGCGGCATGTCCTTATTACCGCAGTTACCATAGGCTAGCACAGGCGGCAGACGATCGTCTGCGGCAACAGCGGCAAAAGATCCGTCGGCATTGGAGAAGATGTAAGTAGAAACTGTGCGTTCCCGCATTTGCAAGTCTTTACCGGTATTTCGCAAATCCCTACTCCACAATTTATTACCGTTATTTGTCCCGACCAACAAACGGGCGGCCGTGCGGCGCGCGGCCGCAACGGAAATGCTGTCGGCCGCGGCGGTATGGGCACATATAATAAAAAGGAAAAGAAGATAAGGACGCATGGCGTTTAAACAGACATTAGAGTAAAGGGGAAAGAATACGCGTGTACGATTCGAGCAACCGCCGGCAATAAGGGCGTTGCCGCCATTCCGAAAGGTATATTTCGTCGCAGTGTTTCAAGTCTTCCATAAAAACAGCACGCATGACTCGGGCTGCCTCTTCGCCGTAAATAAACGCATTGGCTTCGAAATTATTTTCAAAGCTACGGAAATCCATATTGGAGGAACCGACCGTACACCAGTCGTTGTCGGCTACAGCGCATTTGCTGTGTAGAAAGCCCGCCTTATAGGTGAATACACGCACACCGGCCTGAAGAACGGCGCAGAAGTAACTGTCATTAATATAACGCAACCAAAAGGCGTCCGGTTTGAGAGGTACCATCAGCCGCACATCCACTCCACTCATCGCGGCAGTCTGCAGGGCTTGCAGAATAGGCTCGGTGGGCATGAAGTAAGGAGTCTGTATGTAGAGGTACTGACGGGCGTGCTGTATGATCCACGTCAGGCCATACATGATTTCCGGATAACATGACACAGGATTAGACGGTACAATCTGTAAAAGAAGAGCGGGATAAACAAAAGACTCCGTCAGAGACTGTGCCGGAGACATTTCTTCTGGCGCGGCCGCCGGTTGAGACCTGAATACCGCCGCATCGGCCGCTTGCTTGTAGCAGTTTTCCCCTGTAACAAACAGCCAGTCGCTCAAGAAGAGACGCTGCAAATCGGCTACGGCGCCACCCTCCACACGTACATGGACATCGCGCCATATCTTTTCCCGCCGGCTCACATAGCGTCTGGCCAGATTCATGCCGCCGATAAAAGCCACGCGATTGTCAACGACACAGATTTTGCGGTGATTGCGATAATTCACCTTGTGTGTCAGACTGGGAAAACGTACAGGCAGAAAAGGCTCCACCCGTGCTCCGGCCTCTATGAGGGGGGCAAAAAAACGGTTCCTTACGTGCCAGCATCCCACATCGTCATAGATAAGGCGGACGGTCACTCCCTCCCGCGCCTTATCGGCCAAGGCGTCACGCACCAGGCGTCCTACGGCATCGTCCTCTATAATATAAGTTTCCAAATGTATCGTCTCACGTGCGGCGGCAAATTCGCGCAACAACGCCATCACCCAATCCGCCCCTGTCGTGTAACCTACTATACGTTTACCAGCCGTGAGAACAGAACGGTTGGTATGGTCAAAAAGTTGTACCAGCGGTCGGTATTTTTCCGGACAGGCTCCAAGCGGAACCTGTTGTACGCCGGCCAGCATGCGCCGTGTCAGCAGACTGTATTGCTTACGGCTGATATAACGGTCTTTACGGATATTCTGCCCAAAGAAATAGAAAATGACAAGCCCCAGCACAGGCAACATGATCAATACGATGGTCCAAGCTATGGTTTTGGCCGGCTGGCGGTTTTCGAGCAGCACAACCGTCACAGTGCTCGCAACGAGTACCACATAAAGCGCCACGGCCATCCAAAGAAATAAATAGGTCCACATGCTGATGGTTTTCAGTTAAAAAAGAAACACAAGGACGTTTTTCGGAAAGAATGTCCATCCTATCGCAAAACTAAGCATTTTTTTCCAATTGAGAAGTGAAATCATCAGGAAGTTGTAACTTTGCATTTTAAATAAAGCTAAAAGACAATGACAACCGACCCCAGACATATACGTATAAAAGACTATGCCTACGACTTGCCCGAAGAGAGGATAGCCAAATATCCGAAACTCGTGCGCGACGAGTCGAAACTACTCCTCTACCGCGATGGAAAAGTGGAAGAAGACACATTCTGCAATCTGCCGGCCCACGTGCCAGAAGATACATTAATGGTGTTCAACAACACTAAGGTCATACAGGCGCGTCTGCACTTCCACAAACAAACGGGAGCGCTCATCGAAGTGTTCTGCCTCGAGCCTCATACGCCCGCCGACTACCAGCTGTCGTTCGCACAGACGGCCAGTGTGACATGGACCTGTCTGGTGGGAAATCTCAAGAAATGGAAGGAAGGCCTCCTACAACGCGAAATAACAGTGGGAAACAAACAGCTTCTCCTCACGGCGGAGCGACTGGAAGTTTGCGGAACGGGGCACGAAGTGCGCTTCGCCTGGAACGACAGCACGGTAACATTTGCCGACGTACTCGATGCCATCGGAGAACTGCCCATACCGCCCTACCTTAACCGGCAAACGGAAGAAAGCGACTTGAGGACCTATCAGACCGTCTATTCGAAAATAAAAGGCTCTGTAGCCGCCCCTACGGCCGGATTGCATTTTACAGACCGCGTACTCTCCGCCCTCGACGCCCGCAAGATAGAACGTAACGAAGTGACACTGCACGTTGGAGCAGGCACGTTCAAGCCTGTGAAAAGCGACGAGATAGCCGGCCACACCATGCACGCGGAATGGATAGCCGTGAAGCGCGAAAGCATAGAAAGGCTCATAGCCCACGGCGGCCGTTGCGTGGCAGTGGGCACCACGTCGGTACGCACCCTCGAAAGCCTCTATTACGTAGGAGTGCTCCTGCACCGCCAACCGGAAGCCGATGCAGACCAACTGCACGTGCCGCAATGGCTTCCCTACGAATATGCCTCCGAAAGCGAACAAATCACCACACTTCAAGCTTTGCAGGAAATACTGGCCTACCTCGACCGTCATTCACTGCCCGTGCTCCACACTTCCACCCAAATCATCATAGCACCGGGCTACCGCTTTCATCTGGTCGAGGCCATCGTCACCAATTTCCACCAGCCCCAGAGCACACTCCTCCTGCTGGTATCTGCCTTTGTAGGCGAACGCAACTGGCGGAAAGTCTACGACTATGCCCTGTCGCACGATTTCCGTTTTCTCTCTTACGGAGACAGCTCGCTGCTATTTCGCGACAACAGTTAGAACCCCGGAAAAATGACAGACAACAACGAAGAGATCCTCCCCCTCGTGGACGAAACCGGAACCGTCATAGGCCGGGCCACACGCGGCACCTGCCACAACGGCGAAAAACTCCTGCACCCCGTGGTGCATCTTCATGTTTTCGATCTTCAGGGAAACTTATATCTGCAGAAACGCCCCTGCTGGAAAGACATCCAGCCCGGACGCTGGGACACCGCCGTGGGCGGTCACGTAGGCTGGAACGAAACCATCGGCCAGGCCTTGCGCCGGGAAGCCCGCGAGGAAATAAACCTGACGGACTTCGAGCCGGAACTGCTGACGCGTTACGTCTTCGAGAGTGCAAGAGAGCGCGAATTAGTCAACGTATTCCGCTGTGTAACCACCCTCCAGCCTTCGATTTCGGAAGAGGTCGAAGACGCGCGTTTCTTCTCACGCGAAGAAATTCGGAACCGCCTTGACACAGACTTCTTCACCCCAAATTTCGAACAGGAGTGGCGGCGTTTTTTCAGTCAGGCTGAAGAGACGGCCTGAAGGGCGGAACATCCCTCTTGTCAATCGGGGAACATCCGCGGTGTGTGATTTTAACACAATTTGCTTTCGGGCGAAAAAGATTGTATCTTTGTAACAGCCAAGCGGGACTTCCACTGTGGAAGTCCCGCTTTTTCAATATTTTCCGAGTCTTTTTCCGTACTTTTTGCCATATTTTCCCCTTAAAATCCCTGTATTCGAATTAAAATTCCAAGTATTCGAGTTGAAATTCCGGTACGGACTTTTTCATTTCCCATACTGACAACCTACGTTTTAACACTTCAAAGTGTAATCAGAAGTTAAAAACGTTAAAGTCAATAACCTGTTCCGGTCCTTCAAAAGATGATGTTTTTCACTTTGGCACGATATGTGCATCCATATTAAATGCCGGCAATGATTCTTAAAAAATCATTGCCGGCATTAATGCGAATTGACAGTCCTTGCCGCTTGCAGGCAGGCAAGAACCGTGTTTCATTTTAATTGTTTTCCGGACGCAGCTGACGAACGGTTTCACCGGTGCGCCACATTTCGCTTTCACGCAGAGCGCGGAGCTCTTCTTCAAGTTTCATGCGATAGTCGGGCTGTGAGTTGCTGTCAATGGAAATCTGGGCTTCGTTGCCGGTAGCCACACTGTGATAGAGTTTCTCCACCACCGGCTTTATGGCATCGTGGAACGGCCCCATCCAGTCGAGTGCGCCGCGTTGGGCGGTAGTAGAGCAGTTAGCATACATCCAGTCCATACCGTTCTTGGCAAAGAGGGGCATAAGGCTTTGGGTGAGTTCCTCTACAGTTTCGTTGAACGCCTCAGAGGGGGTATGGCCGTTTTCGCGCAACACTTCATATTGTGCCAGCAGAAGTCCCTGTATGGCGCCCATGAGAGAACCGCGTTCACCGGTAAGATCACTGGTAGCTTCGCGCTTGAAGGTGGTTTCGAAGAGATAGCCCGAACCGATGCCTACGCCGAAGGCAAGCACCTTCTCAAGGGCCTGTCCGGAATGGTCCTGATACACGGCGTAAGAGGAGTTGAGTCCCCGGCCTTCGAGAAACATCGTCCGCAGTGACGTGCCGGAGCCTTTGGGAGCTACAAGAATGACATCAATGTCAGCGGGAGGCACCACGCCAGTACGGTCGCTCCAGTTAATGGCGAAGCCGTGGGAGAAATAAAGCGTTTTTCCGGCTGTGAGATAGGGCTTGATTGTGGGCCACAACTGCATTTGTGCCGCGTCTGAAAGGAGCATGCAGACAATGGTGCCGCGCTGGGCGGCTTCTTCAAGGCTGAAGAGTGTCTCTCCGGGCACCCATCCGTCGGCCACAGCCTTGTCGTAGGTTTTGCCGGGACGCTGGCCTACGATAACGTTGAAGCCGTTGTCGCGCAGGTTGCATGCCTGTCCGGGTCCCTGAACACCGTAGCCTAACACGGCTATGGTTTCATTCTTGAGTACTTCACGTGCCTTTTCGAGAGGAAACTCTTCGCGGGTCATTACTTCTTCGATGACGCCGCCAAAATTCATTTTTGCCATTTTACGTTTGTGTTTAATATCCGGTTATTAAATTGTTTTTTCTTTTTTTTACAGGAAACTTACGCCTCTTTGTCGAAGGTGATGACGGCCTTTACCACTGGAGTTCCGTCCTGTTTGCGCACTTCTACGGCATAGCTGCCGTCTTCCCCGTCGTCCTTGAAAAAAGACAGCCGGTCGCCGAAATAAGCTTCGGCACTGTAGGCCACTTCCATCCGTTTCACCCGATGTGAGTCGAACAGACTTTTCGGGAAGAGATCGAGCATCATTTCAATGTAACGTATGGAATTGACATGGCGGTTGATGTCGAGGTCGCTGTAGCGGGCGGTGAGCGTGCAATCGGGTATAGTGTTTTTCACGCGGATGCGGCCGGGACCTTTGATGGGTATTTTCCTGTCTGTTACAGCACTGGAAAATCCGCCGTCGGGCAATGCTTCCAGTTCCATGGGCTGGCGGCTATCCATGTCGATAAGGGCCCATACGCTGTGACCGTAGCCGAAAACGCGGCCGGACTCGCCTGTGATGGCGAAAAGTCGGTCGGTGAATTGCCGGTAGATGGCCGACACCCATGTCTCTACGGTATATTTATCGCCTGTGCGCGGCATTTCCTCCAGCTCTACCACAAGACGCGACAATACCCACACATGACGTGTTTCCTGCATTTCATCGTATCCGAAGCCGTGGCTGCCGGCGTGCAGACTGGCGCATCGCAGCAGATGGTTGCCCAAAAATCCCCATGACAGCCTGCCTTTGTAGTCTTCCGAGAACGGTTCGACGGTGAAGGGATAGCGGCCTATATGTTCTGAATTCATCATCATTGATATTGAATGGATTGTATGTGTGTTACCGGCGTATTCGCTGGCGGTATTCTTCTTCGCGCAGTTCAAGAAACTCGCTCAATTCCTCGCGGCGGCTTTTGGTGACGGCCACCACTCCGGAACTCACGAACTGCAACAGGCAGCCGAAACTCTTGAGTTTGTGGTAGAGGTTCATGATGCCTTCCGGCATGCCTTCTTTCGAGACGATGGAATAGGTGGAGTTGACTTCAACTATTTTACTGTCGTGAAAACGGATGGCTTTCGATATCTCCTTGTTTTCCAAAAGCTTCGCCGTGGCAATTTTATAGAGAGCCTGCTCCATCACGTATATTTCATCGTTGGTGAAGTATTGCGCCTGTATGACGTCTATCTTTTTCTCTATCTGCTTCGTTAAGGTGCGGATGGTCGCCTCGTCGGAATAGCATGTGATGGTGTAGCGGTGTACTTTTCCGATGCCCGACGGCGACACGTTGAGGCTTTCAATGTTGAGCTGGCGGCGTGTGAAGACATTTGTTACCTGATTGAGCACGCCGGCGAGGTTTTCCGAAAAAACAATGATCGTATACAGTGTTGGGCCGTTAGCCGCGTTCTTGTTGTCGGTACTCATAATTCTTTTATTTGAAAAGAGTGAGAGGTAAATTGAATAAGTGGGAGGAATAATTAAGGCTGTCATTCTCAGATGCTCACCATCATATCGTCGACATCGTGGCCCGGACAGCACATCGGGAGTACGTTGTCTTCCTCCATCACGGCGGCTTGCAGGAGAAAGGCCCCGGGAGCGGCCAGCATCTCGGTGATGGCGGTTTCCAGTTCGGCGCGCTGCGTAACCGTACGTACAGGTATATTGTAGGCTTGAGCTATTTTTTCATAGTCGGGGTTCATCATTGGTGTGAAAGAGTAGCGGCGTTTGAAAAACAAAGCCTGCCATTGCCGCACGTTACCCAGATAGTTATTGTTGAGCAGGATGATTTTTACCGGGGCGCCCTGTTCCATGATGGTTCCCAGTTCCTCTATGGTCATTTGCAGACCGCCGTCACCTAGAAACAGACATACAGTCCGGTCGGGTGCACCGAAAGTGGCGCCGATGGCTGCGGGAAGTCCATAGCCCATGGTGCCCATTCCGCCTGAAGTGGCCAGACTGCGTTTCTTGGTAAATTTGAAGTAACGGGCTGCGAACATTTGGTTTTGCCCTACATCGGTAACGAGAATGGCTTCGTTGCGGGTCATTTCCGAAACTTTTCTTACGACTTCTGCCATACGAAGCGGGCCGCTGTCAGGTTGTGTTTGCGGCAAAATGATTTTTGCCGCTTCTTCGCGGTCATAGAGGCGGAAACTTTCGCGCCATTCCGTGTGTTCCCGCTCATTGAGCAAAGCTGTTACGGCCTGTAGGGTGTGTTTACAGTCGCCCGGCACGGCAACGTCTACCTTGACGTTTTTATTGAATTCCGAAGTGTCAATGTCGAAATGAATGATTTTTGCCTGACGGGCATAAGTGTCCAGCTTGCCGGTGATACGGTCGTCAAAGCGCATGCCTACGGCTATGAGCACATCGCATTTCTGTGTGTTTTTGTTGGCTCCCAGACTTCCATGCATGCCCAGCATGCCGACATTGAGCGGATGGTCTGACGGCAAGGCCGACAGCCCTAGCAGCGTGCAGCCCGCCGGAGCACCGCATTTTTCTATCATTGTACGCAGCTCGTCCTGTGCGTGTCCCAGTTCAACACCCTGACCTACAAGCACCAAGGGACGTTCAGCCCCGTTGATGAGTGCTACTGCCTGTTCGATGCTTTCCGGAGGTGTGGATGGTACGGGCACGTAACTGCGGATAAAATCTATTTTGGCCGGAAGATATTCCGCCAGTTCCATCTGGGCATTTTTTGCAAAATCGAGCACTACGGGGCCCGGCCGGCCGCTGCCGGCTATGTAGAAAGCACGGCTCACGGCCCATGCCACGTCTTTGGCCGAACGGATCTGATAAGCCCATTTGCAAATAGGCTGCGTAATGTCCACCATGTCGCATTCCTGAAAAGCGTCAGACCCGAGCATTTGTGCGCCTACCTGTCCCATGATAACCACAATGGGCGTGCTGTCCATCATGGCATCGGCTATGCCAGTAATGGTGTTGGTGGCACCAGGACCGCTTGTTACAAGACATACTCCCACACGGCCGCTCACACGGGCATAGCCTTCGGCAGCGTGGGCGGCGGCCTGTTCGTGACGCACGAGGATATGGTTCAGGCGGTCGCGATAGTCGTAAAGGGCATCGTAAACCGGCATGATGGCACCGCCGGGATAGCCGAAAAGTGTTTCCACACCTTCGGCCACAAGCGAACGCATGAGTATTTCTGCGCCGGATATTTTTTCAGGATATAAATTGTCCGTAGTCATAGTTCTGGTATATATAATAATGTATAGCGATAAGGAGTGGAGGTTAATGTGACGAGTTTTATCAGCCGGTCTTTCGTGATGTGCGAAAAAGGATTTTATTGCAGCAGGCAGTCGACGTTTCAGTCAACCATCCGCACACCACCCTTATCGGCGCTCGACACCATTGAGGCGTAGGCCCTGAGAGCTTTCGACACGGTTCTCTTGCGTTGCAGCGATCGCATAGGTCGGGCGTTGAGTTCTTCATCGGTCAGTCGGACGTTGATGCTTCGTGAAGGGATGTCGATCTCGATAATGTCGCCGTCCACAATTTTGCCGATGTTGCCGCCGGCAGCCGCTTCGGGAGATATGTGTCCGATACTCAGGCCCGATGTACCTCCTGAGAAGCGCCCGTCGGTGATAAGTGCGCAGGCTTTGCCCAGATGACGGCTCTTGATGTAAGAGGTGGGATAGAGCATTTCCTGCATGCCCGGTCCGCCTTTGGGGCCTTCGTGAGTGATTACCACCACATCGCCAGCCTTTACCGCTCCGCAGAGAATGCCCTCGCAGGCAGCTTCCTGAGAGTCGAATACTCGTGCCGGACCGCAGAAATGCCATAAGGTCTCTTCTACGCCAGCCGTCTTGACTACACAGCCGTTGCGGGCAATGTTGCCAAAGAGTACGGCTAGTCCGCCGTCTTTTGTATAGGCGTGTGCAACATCGCGGATGCAACCTTCAGCGCGGTCGGTGTCGAGTTGTTTCCAGCGGGTGTCCTGACTTCCCATGACAGTGCTGAAACGTCCGGCCGGAGCGCTGTGATAGATGCGGTCGGCGTCGGGACTTACCGAAAGGGCCGTAATATCATATTTTTGAATATCCTCGCCCAGTGTGGCACCGTTGACCCGACGGGTTTCGAGAGTGAGCAGTCCAGCCTTGGAGAGTTCGCCCAAAATACCGAGCACTCCGCCGGCGCGGTTGCATTCCTGTATGGAGAAACGCTGTGTGTTCGGTGAAAGTTTGCACAGGCAAGGCACTTTGCGACTCAGGCTGTCGATGTCTTCCATCTTGAAATCCACACCTCCTTCGTTAGCGATGGCCAGAAGGTGGAGTATAGTGTTAGTGGATCCGCCCATAGCAATATCAAGTGTCATAGCGTTAAGAAAAGCCTCACGGATGGCGATACTGCGCGGCAGTATGTTCTCGTCACCTTCATCATAATATTTATAGGCGTTGGCCACGATTAAGTGCGCAGCATCCTCGAAAAGCCGGCGGCGGTTGGCGTGAGTGGCCACAATGGTGCCGTTGCCTGGCAGCGAAAGCCCCAGCGCTTCGGTCAGGCAGTTCATGGAATTGGCCGTAAACATGCCCGAGCATGAGCCACAGCCAGGGCAGGCCCGGTTTTCTATTTCAGCCAGTTCCTCATCGCTTACACTTTCATCGGCCCCTTTCACCATGGCCGTGATAAGGTCTACGTTCTCACCGCGCCATTTACCGGCCTCCATGGGACCGCCGCTGACAAACACGGTCGGGATGTTGAGGCGCATGGCAGCAATGAGCATGCCCGGTGTTATTTTGTCGCAGTTTGAAATGCACACCAGCGCGTCTGCCTTGTGAGCGTTAACCATGTATTCCACAGAATCGGCGATCAAATCGCGCGAAGGCAAGGAATAGAGCATGCCATCGTGCCCCATGGCAATACCGTCATCAATGGCTATGGTATTGAACTCGGCTGCATAGCATCCCAGTTTCTCTATTTCGCGCTTGACGAGTTGCCCCACTTCGTGAAGATGTGTATGCCCTGGCACAAACTGTGTGAAAGAATTGGCAATGGCAATAATCGGTTTGCCGAACTGTTCGCGCTTCATGCCGTTGGCAACCCACAGGGCGCGGGCTCCGGCCATACGCCGGCCTTCAGTGCTGAAAGCGCTGCGTAACTTGTGTTTCATGCTCAGACTATATTATTTTTCGAAAGTTTATAAAACCTATAGAAATGCAAATGTAAACAATATTCATTATATAACAAACAAAACGTTAGAAAAAACCACAAAAACAACAAGTACCTCTAAGACGCAGATTATCTTCGCAAAGTACTCCTGCGCTTGAAGTGCGATGACTGATCATGTCTGGAAGAGAACACGGAGGAGGCGCTGTCGCAGTTTTAACACAATTCGCTTTTCGTCGAAAAGCGAATTGTGTTAAAATGATATTACTCTCTATCTTCAATCGGATTCCACCAATTCCCGATATAAATCCGGCTGATGATATGTAATGATAAACATTTTGCTTCTTTACTGGAATTAAGATGGAATCATTCTACCAAACAATCACTGGCAACTAAAACATTATTGAGTACTGTACCTGCCTCTATTTCTGCCTGTTCGCCTTTAATTGCCAGACACCCTAAACATGGCCAAACGAAAAATCCAAGACCTACACCAAACCTTTATTACTCTGTCCTTCAACTTTTAACACTCCGCCGGATAACAGAATAGTCTGACCATCTGCGGCCTGTGTACTGAGTGATCGGACAGACAAAAAGCCTGGACGGCCTATGCCGCGGGCCTTCTTTCTTTGTACTTGTATCTGCACGGGAGTCCCATTCTTTATCAGAACTTTCCCGTTAGCTTTCACGTCATACTCTACCACAGCCACGGCCTCTGTCATCGTTTTACTGTCAATTGGTTCCACAATTCTCACTTGAAGTGCGGTGCCACGAACAAGAGGGGTTCCACCCCACGAAGCCCAACTAATACCACAAAACATCAAAGCAGTCATCAAAAATCTTTTATACATAACTCTATTATGCTTATGCGCCATTCGGTTCCGCCAGACACTGTTCCTACTGAATATATGAAGCGTGGAACCGACTATACCATCTATAACTTGGAGGTCGTAGGAAAAACCCGTTTACACAAATGGAATAGCAGCCCACGCTATACGCGTGAGAACCACTGTACCTGTCTTGTGTAAACTCGTGAAATTTCCTACGTTTCCAAGTTACAAGAAAGCACAACGCTTCTTACTTTTTTCGTTATGTCCTGAGCACGTATTTTAAATTGCTCAACTGCAAAAATACAAAATATCTAAATAGGAATACTATTTTTTTGTTTAATAACCATGATACCATTCTTTATACTTCATTCTTTTAAATAAGTGCCGCTAACTGTAACAAATAAAAAAGAGGCGGCACTTCAAATATCTGTGCCGCCCCATATATGAGCAAATCCTTTTTTGCTTAGGATTATTTCTTCGCTGTAGCCTTTACGAGTTGAGCCTTTGCTTTGGCAACGGCTTTGTCGTAAGCTTTCTTAGCTTTTGTCTTATTTTTTGCATCGGCTTTTTTCATTGCATCATAGAGCGCCCACACATTGGCATTCTTCACTGCTTCCTTCTGGGCTGCGGTGTAAGCTTCGGCAGTGGCTTCAGCAGCCTTTTCTTCTGCTTCGGGAGCGTAAGCATGCTTATAACCTTTCACTTCGTTCCAATGGCCGCGAGTAAAGTCAGGGAAAGTAACGGCAGCGCAATTGTTGTCCATAGAGAGTGAACCGAGCTCGGCAAGACAGCACCACTCAGCGAGATCATAAACGTCCATGTCGAGGGGAAGACCATTTTGCAGACAATAAACCATACGAGCATCCATGAAGAAGTCCATACCGCCGTGGCCGCCAACCTTGGCTGCCATAGCACCGTACTTCTTGATGATGGGGTGCTCGTACTTCTCTTCAAGTGCTTTCTTCTCGGCTTCAGGCATGAAACCGTGAGAACTGAGATCATCTACTTTGGGAGCATTGCCCGTAGCTTTGAGCTGGGCTGCATCGATGGCATAACCTGCAACAGGGTACTTGTTGGCGAAACCTCTCGTACCGGTCAGCTGATAAAGACGGTTGTAGGGCTGGGGATTCATTACGTTGTGCTGAATCTCTACCACCTTGCCGTTTGCCGTACGCATAAGTGTGGTGGTGTGGTCACCGTTACGGTATTCTTCGCACTTCTTACCGGTTTTCTTCTCCACATATTCTTTGCCATGAACCGATTTTGTGTCCATAGCCGTAAGCACGGTGAAGCGGTCGCCACGGTGAATGTCGAGTACCTGAGCTACAGGACCGAGACCATGAGTGGCGTAAACATCACCACGGTTTTCCTTGTTGTATTTCATGCGCCAGCCGAGTTTTTCCGGATCGTTCTTGGGATTTGACCAATAAGAACCCCAAAAATCATCAAGATTATGGATATAAGCTCCCTGTGCGCGGAGAACTTCGCCGAACACGCCGTTCTGAGCCATATTGAGGGCACGGAGTTCGAACCAGTCATAGCAGCAGTTTTCTAGAATCATGCAGTGCTTACGGGTCTTCTCAGAGAGGTTGATAAGCTCCCAGCACTGTTCGAGGTTCATGGCCGAAGGAACTTCAATAGCAGTGTTCTTACCGTTTTCGAGGGCGCACTTTGCTACGGGGAAGTGGTGATCCCAGTCGGTAGCCACGTAAACGAGGTCGATGTCAGGACGCTTGCAGAGTTCTTCATAGCCTTTTTCGCCGGAATAGATGGCGGCAGGGAGCAGACCGGCCTTTTTCAGATATCCCTGACATTTTTCCGCACGTGCTTCTTCATAATCGCAGAGTGCCACGATTTCTACACCGGGAATATGGGTAAAACGTGCAACGGCACCGGGACCACGCATGCCGAGTCCGACAAAAGCCACGCGAACGGTTTTCATCTTGGGTACCGTAAGACCAAGCACGTGCTGCTGGCCAGCAGGCCGAACGGGGTCTTCAACAACAATGGTACCTTTGTCCCAATGCCACTTCGTAGAAGGGGAAAGAGACTGCGCCTGAACCGTCTGTCCGCCTAAAGCAACGAGTGCGGCAAAGGCAAATGCTAAAACTTTATTTAATTTCATAGTTATAAAAAATATTAGATAATTTAATTGTTCTTCTCTGCAAAGATAGGTATATTAAATGAATTGTAATGTTTATTTGCTAAAGAATGTTCACTACACGTAGGGTTTCGGTATTTTACCTTAAGTTTTTTTGTATACACGGCATTACTCGCGTTCCAAATAGGCCATGATGCCTCCGCTGATCTGGAGTAAAGAAATTTCGCAGAGTTTTGTGTTATATTCCGCTACCAATATCCGCTCTTCGGCATCCAGCAAACTCTTTTGCGCTTCGCGCATTTCAATGCCAGAGAGATCGCCTAGCAAATAACGTTCACAGGCGATGAAATGATTTTCTTCCGCGGCATTCAAATTTTCCCGTTCAAGAGAAAGCAGACGGATATTGTTCTGGTAGGCCTGCCACAGGTCGGCAAGATCGGCATGCAATGATATTTCCAAATCGCGCTGAGCCAGTTCCGCATTCTCGATATTGATTTGTGCATTGCGCCGTTCCCGCTGACGGTTGCCGTCAAACAGCTTCAAACCAACCGTAACGCTGACATCCCCACCCCAGTTCTGACGGCTCTGAGAAGCGCCTGTCCCATAGCTGTTATAGGTATAGCCATAATTGGCGTTCAGCCTGACATAGGGATAATCGCGGCTGCGGACGCTTTTGAAATCCAGTTCGGCCAAAGTCCGGTTTTGGGCAGCTTTAAAGAGAGAGGCATTTGACTGCAAGGTCGCTACCCACAAACTGTCAAACGTCAGGGAAGCATCTACATTTATGGTCGAATCTCTGACGGTAATCCGGCTACCCACATCCTTTACGGCCATCAGTTCATTAAGGCGGATAAGCGAAGTGACCAGTAATTCTTGCTGCTTGAGGCTTTGGGCGCTGTCGGCATTAAAGTCCACTTGTGCCTGCTGAAGGTCGAGGCGTGAATTACTTCCTATTATATAACGTTCGCGCACAATGCGAAGACGCTCACGGGACAGGGCTACCGCATACTGAAGATTACGCATGCGGATGCGCTGCTGGACGAAGTTATAATATTCGGCTGCCAGATCGGCCATATAATCTTCAATGGCAATACGCGTCTGTGTGGCGCTCTGGCGGCGCAACTCCTGCAACCTCAAATAGTTCGTCTGAATTTTAAAGCCATCGAAAATCGTCCATTCTGCATTGATGCCGGCATTAAACGTATTATCCACAACATTCCTGTCGCGTGTAACAGCGCCCGAGCCACGGTTTTTAGTGTTACGGCTGTCCAGGCTTCCCGTATAGCCGGCCGATGCGTTCACAGACGGCAGATAACCGGCATTGGCGCGAGTAACGTTGTTTTCGGCAATGCGTTGCTCATTACGCACAATGCGCAGGGAATAATTATTCTTTAATCCGGTTTCCAAACAGGATTTAAGCGAAACGACCTGCGAAAAGAGCGGACCGTTGAAAAAAGCAGCGGATATAAAAAACAGAAATAACCTTTTCATCCTTTCTTCTTTTTATGAACGAGATTGGTTGATACATAAGAATAAATGGCAGGAACGATATACATCGTCAGCAAGGTTGAAAAAAGCATACCGCCTACAACGGCTGTTCCCATGGCAATACGGCCGTTACACCCTTCGCCTGTGGCGAACATCAACGGTAACAGACCGAGAATGGTAGAAGTGCTTGTCATCAGGATAGGACGGAGGCGCTGGGCTGCAGCCTCGCGAATTGCCGTCATCTTGTCTTCTCCCTGCTGTTGGCGTTGATTGGCAAATTCAACAATAAGGATACCGTTTTTAGCAACAAGACCTATCAGCATGATGATGCCGATTTGGCTGAAAATATTCATAGTCTGGCCTCCAAAACTCATGAAAACCAATGCCCCGCAAATGGCCAAAGGCACAGTGAGCATGATGACAAACGGATCTTTGAAACTTTCAAACTGAGCTGCGAGAATCAGATAAATCAGCAACAAAGCCAGTCCGAAAGCAAAGAAAAGACTGGATGAGCTCTCACGAAATTCTTTAGAGTCGCCGGCAAGGGCCGTCCGGAATGTCTCATCCAAAGTACTCTTGGCTATTTTATCCATTTCATCGAGCCCTTCCCCGATTGTTTTGCCCTCGGCCAAACCTGCGGAAATCGTAGCCGATACAAAGCGGTTATAACGGTAAAGTTTCGGCGGCGCTATGCTCTCGTCCAGTTCCACCAGATTTTCCATTTGGATCATCTTGCCATCACTGCTGCGCATATAGATGGACTTCAGATTGTTGGGATCGTTGCGTTGCTGACGGTTGATTTCCCCCACAATTTCATACTGCTTGCCGTTCATATAGAGATAGCCCATTCGCTGACCGCTCAAGCCGTATTGAAGTGTTTGAGCGATGTCGCGGGTACTGACTCCCATCAGATTCGCTTTTTCGCGGTTAACGCTCAAGCGTATTTCAGGCTTGGAGAATTTCAAATCGACATCCGCCATCTGGAAGGTGGGATTATCATAAACCTTGGCCATGAACTTTGGCAACACCTCCTGCAATTTTTCGATATTGCTGGCCTGCAGAACATATTGCACAGGCATGGCGCCACGACGTCCGCCAAAGGTTGACTGCTGCTGCACAAAAGCGCGGGCATCAGTCTTTTCACGCACCGCTTTCGAAAGCCGCTCCGCCACATCCATCTGCGTATACTGGCGCTCGGAAAGGTCCTTCAACGTAATCTGCACGTTACCCGACGAAGCCGAAACGCGTGCAGTGATAAAGGCTGCATCGGGTGCCAGAGAGTCGGCCAAACGGTTGATGTCTTCCGTATAATCACGCATGTATTCATAAGTGACTCCCTCCGGTCCAGTGGTACGCACCGTGATGCTCGAACGGTCTTCAAGCGGTGCCATTTCAGACGGGATAGTAGTCCAAAGCCATCCACTGACGCCCAGAGCGGCTACCATTATGGCAACACCCAGCCAGCGATGGCGCAGGAAAGCGCCAAGCGAGCGGACATATATCCGGTTAAGTCCCTCAAAAAAAGGCTCTGTAGCTCGATAAAACCAATTTTGCTTTTCGCGTTTCACAAGCAGTTTGGTGGCGAGCATCGGCGTGAATGTCAAAGCCGCAAACGAGGATATGATCACCGAACCCGCCACTACAAAACTGAACTCCCGGAAAAGCCGGCCGGTGGTGCCTTCCATAAACACGATAGGAAGGAATACAGCCACCAGCGTAATGGTGGTGGATATAACGGCAAAGAAGATTTCCTTGGCACCTTCGATGCCGGCTTCAAAGGGCTTCATGCCCCGTTCTATCCGTATGTAGATATTCTCTGTCATAACGATGGCGTCATCCACCACCAGACCTACGGCCAGCACAATGGCCAGCATTGAGAGCACATTGATGGAGAAACCACACAGATACATGATGAAGAATGCGCCGATGAGTGACACCGGAATGACAATGCAGGGGATGAGCGTCACGCGCCAGTCGCGCAAGAAGAGGAAGATGATGATGATAACCAGCAGAAACGCCTCATAAACCGTTGTCTTTACCTCGTTGATGGAAGCACGTATGAAACGGGTGTTGTCAAAGCCGTAATCATACTTTACATCTTCGGGAAGATCTTTCCTCATCAGTTCCATGCGTTCCCGCACGGCATCGGCTATGTTGATGTGGTTGGCGCCGGGCTGCGGCACAACGGCCACGCCGACCATCGGCACACCGTTCATTTTCATATAGCTCTTCAAATCGCGCGAACTGAGTTCTGCTGTACCGATGTCGCTGAAGCGGACAATACGTCCGTCGCTTTCCTTAATGACGAGATTATTGAACTCTTCCGTTGTGTGCATCTGCCCCATGGTGCGGATAGACAGCTCTGTTGTATTTCCCTCAATCGAGCCGGAAGGAAGTTCTACATTCTCGCGATCAAGGGCATTCTTCACATCCATAGGAGTGATGCCGTAGCCCGACATCTTCACCGGATCGAGCCAAAGGCGCATACAGTAGCGTTTTTCACCCCAAATGGACACACTGCTCACTTCCGGAATAGTCTGCAACTGCTCTTTCACCGTAAGATCGGCTATTTCGCTCAGTTCCAACAGAGAACGTTTGTCGCTCTGAACAGCCACCATCATGATGGGCATGGCATCGGCATCGGCTTTCGAAACGGTGGGCGGATCGCAGTCACGCGGCAGGTTGCGCTGTGCACGCGACACTTTGTCGCGCACATCGTTAGCGGCAGTTTCCAGATCGACGGAAAGTTCAAACTCTACCGTAATACGGCTTTGCCCCTGCTGGCTCACACTGGTGAGGGAACGTATGCCGGGAATACCGTTGATGTTCTGCTCCAAAGGTTCCGTTATCTGGTTTTCTATCACATCGGCATTGGCGCCTGGATAGGAGCAGGTAACGGAAATTATCGGATTATCGACCGAAGGATATTCACGCACGCCGAGCGTCAAATAGCCGATGGCTCCGAATATCAGGATAACCAGCGTGAAAACCGTAGCCAAAACCGGACGGCGTATACTTAGTTCGGATATGTTCATGGCTTATCGGGTTAGTTTTACTTTCTGACCTGTGCGCAACTGCATTGTACCGCTGATTATCACGGTGTCGCCCACACTCACTCCGCTCAGCACCTGAACCTGTGAGTCCGTACGCAGTCCTTTTTTAATTTCAACGGGAACGGCCGTGCCGTTTTTACATAGAAATACTTTATCCACACCCATTTCGGAAACCAGCGCTTCGCTGGGAACGGCAAGGGTTCTGCCATATTCGCGGGCCACAAGATTGACATTGACGTAACGTCCGGGCACCAGTTTTCCATCGGCATTGGCATAGCGCGCCCTGACGGTGTAAGTACGCGTGTCGGTATTCACCTGTGCGGCGGTGGCATATACCACCGCTTCACGCGGTGTGAGGTCACCCTCAGCCGTAAACGTCAGTTTGGCGCCGGGCCTCAGCTCTCCCGCATAACGCTCCGGAATGCTGAACTCCACCTTTAAGGGTGACATCTTGGTCAGTGTGGCCACTGTGGTAGAGGTTGTGGCATAGGCACCAACGCTGACTTGCCGTAAACCGATTACGCCATCAAACGGCGCACGCAATTCCGTTTGTTCTATTTCGGCTTTTACCATATCTATTTCGGCACGGCGGGTTGAAAGATTGGCCTCAGCCTCCTGGAAGGATTCCTTGCTCACGGCCTCCTTCTCCAATAATGCCCGCTGACGGTAAAGGCGGTCCTGCATCAACTTGAGCTGCGCCTGAAGTTTGCGGAGCTGTGCCTGAAGCGGCGCATCATTGATTTTGGCCAGTAAAGTCCCCTTGGCCACGCGGGCACCTTCTTTGAAATAAATATTGGTGATCTTACCTGGCGATTCAAAACTCAGATCCACTTCCTCATCGGGATTAAGCGTACCGCTTACGTAAATACCGTCAGAAAGTGTCTGCTCTTTCAACACAGTATAACGCACATTGAGCGTTTTGTCCTTGCCTTTTTGCTTTTGAGGTGCCTCTTTCAGTTCACTGTTTTCACGAGGAACGAAATTGTAAATGCCCAAACCGGCAAAACCCAGCACCACCACACCGATGATGCCCCATTTCACGTACTTATTCATTTTATTAGAATTAAAGACAAATAAGAGAATTGTTTTTGTGTTAGTCTGTAAATAATTATTTTGCAAAAATAAGATTTTTTGTCGGGTTTGCTCCTTCCCTAATGTCTAAAAATTATAAAATCAATACAAAAGCTTTTCATGTGAAATAAATTCTTAACACTCTGCGTCATGATATATTATTCAGGCTTCCGCTTTTTAACATTTCTTGGTTTGGAGGCGAAAATTTCGTATCTTTGTAACAGCGAAGCGGGAGCCTCTGTTGAGACTCCCGCTTTTTCCTTTGTTTTTAGGTAAAAAACATCAAAGAATAATCTTCTTTTTCTTAAAAATTCCACGTATTGGAATTTAAATTCGAAGTATTCGTGTTAAAATTCCAATACATCCTTTTATGATTTCGATACTTGCAACCTACATTTTAACAGACTGGAATGTTTCTGAAAGTTAAATATGTTAAAGTCTCAGGCACGCAGCCCAACGGAAGCATTGACAGATTCTTGGTGCCTCCAGGCATCGTGAAACCTGCACTTACTTGATGTGACCTCTTATTTTGCAGAGATAACCATCGAGAGCTGCCTCGTCTTTATTGTCAATGATATTGAGAAGTTCTTTCAGTTCATCCCGTATTTTCGACACCTGTCCTCCGGTACGCGGATTGAAGAGGATTTCACGAAGAAGACAATCATCTTCGCCCAACACGCCCCGGGCAATGTCCATGTGACGCTTGAAGGTGGTTCCCGGCGCATCCTGATGTTTCATGACAGCAGCAAAAACAAAGGTCGAAACGAAGGGGATACTCAAGGAATAGGCCACCGTCTCATCATGCTCGTCGAAAGTATATTCACAGACATGCAGCCCGAGTTTTGAATAGAGATCTTTAAAAAAGATGCGCCCCATATAGTCTCCCTCGCTGATGATGATAGCGTTCTCGGACGAGAGTGTGCCCAGATTGGCAAAGGTAGGACCGAACATGGGATGCGTCGACACGTAGCGGCGGCCGCATTGCTCATAAAAATCCTGCAAACCCGTCTTGACTGAGGCAATGTCGCTTACGATGCAATCGGCAGGCAAGTGAGGTATGACCGCGCGAAAAACATCCAGAGTATATTTGAGCGTCACGGCGTTGACAACGAGTTCGGGTTTGAAGTCTTCAATCTCATCGAGGGTAGTGAACCGCTGCGTGTTGTACATGAAGCGCAGACGCTTGGGGTCGATGTCATAGACAGCTGTCTCATGGTCGAAACTCAACAGGTCTACAAAAAACGACCCCATCTTTCCTGCACCGAGTATAAGGATTTTCATGTCGTTCCTTTCCTTTCGTTATTTATTCATCACATCGATTTGCTGGCGCACGCTTTCCTCATGAATGGCTTCAAAGACTGTTTTCATGAACTCAGGCGCCATACCGCAGAGCACACCTTGCGCCCCGCGCTTGTCGAGGATTTCAGTATAACGTCCTGTCTGAACGACAGTCATCTTATGCTCACGCTTGAAAGTCCCTATCTCACGGCTGATGCGCATACGCTTAGCCAGCAGTTCAATAAGAGCATTGTCTATTTCATCTATCTGGCGGCGCAACACCTCGAGGCTTTCAGTGCTCTGAGAAAGATTGCGGATAACCAGCTTCTCAAGTATAAAGTCGAGCACATCGGGCGTCACCTGCTGGCTGGCATCGCTCCAAGCGGCATCGGGAGTGCTGTGGCTTTCTACCATCAGACCGTTGAAGCCCAAATCCATGGCTTGCTGGCAGAGCGGCGCCACAAGCTCGCGCGCACCGCCAATGTGGCTCGGATCGCCGAAAATGGGCAGATTGGGGTAGCGCCGGCGCAATTCGATAGGAATGTGCCACATCGGGAGATTGCGGTAAATGCGCTTGTCGTAGGATGAAAAACCGCGGTGTATGACTCCGAGACGCTTGATGCCCGCACCGTTGATACGCTCCAGACCACCTATCCACAGTTCCAAATCCGGATTAACTGGATTCTTTACCAGCACAGGCACATCGTTGCCCTTTAACGCATCGGCCAGTTCCTGCATGGCAAAAGGATTGGTCACTGTACGCGCGCCGACCCACAAAAGATCAATACCGGCATCGAGAGCCGCTTCCACATGCCTAGGGGTGGCCACTTCCGTAGCAGTTAGCATGCCCAGTTCTTCCCGTACACGTTTCATCCACGCCAGACCGGCCACACCTACGCCTTCAAAACCTCCGGGTTTAGTGCGTGGTTTCCATATACCGGCACGAAAGATCCTGATGCTTTTTTTCGACAGCTGAGTGGCTGTATCCATTACTTGTTCTTCGGTTTCGGCCGAACACGGACCGGCTATGATCACAGGGCGCTTATCTTCTACGCCAGACAAATTGAGGGGGGCTAAATCGAGTGCCATATTAAAAGTTTTTTTGATTTGATATCTATTTGACAGGTATTACATTTATTGTTTTCAAAACGGTTCAGGCCGCCATTCGCACTCCGCGCGTCATCATGCGGAAAGCACTGACCACTATCTGAATGCGCCACGGATGCGCTCCAATGCTTCTGACATTTTTTCTTCCTTGGCACAAAGTGATATGCGCACGTATCTCCGGCCGTTGGAACCGAAAATGAATCCGGGCGTCAGGAACACGCGCGCTTCATGAAGGACGCGTTCCGTGAGAACTTCGACATCGGGGCATTCATCAGGAATGCGTCCCCACAGAAACATACCGACTTGAGACGGATCGTAGTAGCAGCCGAGCGCATCCATGATTTCTCCGGCCAACTTGCGACGGCGGGCGTAAACATGGATATTGGCCTCTTCATGCCACGTATTGTCGTTCCCATAGGCCGTAGCGGCGGCAAGTTGCAAGGGGCGGAACATGCCGGAGTCGATATTGCTTTTCACTTTAAGTATCCAACTGACGAAAGTGGCGTTACCGGCCAGCATTCCTACACGCCATCCGGGCATATTGTGGCTTTTGCTCATGGAGTTGAATTCTATGCAGCAATCCTTAGCCCCCGGTACTTGCAGAATACTGATATGTTCTTGTCCGAGAATGAAACTGTAGGGATTGTCGTTGACAACGACTATTCCGTGGCGACGGGCAAACTCCACGAGCCGTTCGTAGGTTGGGCGGCATGCCGGCGCACCAGTGGGCATATTGGGATAGTTCACCCACATCAGCCTCACGCCGGAGAGATCCATTCCCTCAAGCTGTTCAAAATCAGGCTGCCAGTCATTTTCCGGCCGTAGGTCGTAATTGACGACGGCGCAGCCCAGAAGTTTTGAGAGCGAAGTGTAGGTAGGATAGCCGGGATCGGGCACCAACACCTTCTCACCCGGATTGACGAAAGCCAGCGTGGTGTGGAGTATGCCCTCTTTCGAACCTATAAGGGGCTGTATTTCGGTGGCGGGATCGAGTTCCACGCCAAACCAGCGGCGGTAGAAGGCGGCCATGGCCTCACGCAGCTGCGGAATGCCGGCCGTAGGCTGGTAACCGTGGGCATCGGCGCGGCGCGCTTCCTCACACAAGCGGTCTATGGTCTGCGGCGACGGCGGCATGTCGGGACTGCCGATGGCCAGCGATATGATGTCTTTACCTTCGGCATTGAGGCGGGCCACTTCCTTGCCTTTCCGCGAGAAGTAATATTCCTGTACGCCGGCCAGACGGTCGGCGGGAATGATTTCGGGGTTATTTTCCTTCATATTCTCCAAGGATTTTGAGTTCTTTAATCAGCGGCCTGACAGCATCGATGCTCTGACGGTAACGCATGTAATCATCATAAATGACATCGACGTAGAAGAGATACTGCCATTCGCGGCCGATGATGGGCAATGACTGGATTTTCGACAAATTGATTTTGTAGAAAGATAAAATGCTCAGCACCTGTGAGAGCGATCCCTCCTCGTGCGGCAGCGTGAATACGATGCTGCTTTTATTGGTGGCGTGGAGTTCGCGCAGGCGGTCGGCATTCCAGGGATCACAGAGAGCGAGAAAACGCGTAAAGTTATGCTTGTTGTCCTCAATGCTTTTCGCCAGCACGCGCAGGCCGTAAAGGGGGGCGGCGCCCACATGGCAGATGGCGGCATGTCCGCTGAGTTTTTCCTGAGCTATCCGTGCGGCGGCACCGGCCGTATCGTCCACCTCGACGACCTTCATCGCAGGATGGCGGGCAAGGAAACCGCGGCACTGCGCCAAAGCTACGGGATGGGAGTTGACTTCTCTGATGTCGCCCCAGTCCTCTCCGGGCAGACACATGATGCTGTGTTCTATGTGGAGCTTGTGCTCGCCGATAATGGTCATGCCGCTTTCGCGCAGCAACTCATAGTTGTGGAGCAGGCTGCCGGCTATGGTGTTTTCAATGGCCATCAGCCCCAGGCAGGCATCATCCTCTTTCATGACCGAGAAGAGCTGTTCGAAGGTGTCGCAGCAAACCAGTTCCAGATCTTCACCTTTAAAAAACTCGTGTGCGGCAATGTCGTGAAACGAACCTCTTATTCCCTGTATGGCTACTTTCATGGTCTCTTTCTTTACAGTAAAAAATCCCGCTCCTTGATTCAGAAGCGGGATTTTTCATTGAATGTTTCTTTATTTCGTATGGTGCACAACGTCCCGCTTCGCTTGTCCGGCAAAGTAAAAATAAGCATAAAAGTAAAACGAGTGTGCGTACGTCATATTGATATTTAACTTAAAGATTTACACTGGCAAAAGTAAGGTTTATTTTTGAATCCACAAACATTTTGCAACTTTTTCTTTTAAAAAAACAAAAGAATGTTTCTTTCAAGGCACGTTCCTGTTGTTTATCCTCATATTTTCAGCAAGCGGTACCCCTGCCGCAAAATCACACGTACCTGCCGCAAGGACTGGCGGAAGCGACAAGAACGGCAGACTACATTTTACACATTAACATTTTTAACCTTCTGAAACATTCCGGTCTGTTAAAATATAGATTGCAAGCACTCGGATCATAAAAGTCCGTATTGGATTTTTAACACGAATACGGGGAATTTAAATTCGAATACGGGGATTTTAAAGGGAAAATACGGCAAAAAAGTACGGAAAAAGACTCGGAAAACACTGAAAAAGCGGAACTTTCAGGTGAAAAGTCCCGCTTGGCTGTTACAAAGATACAGTATTTTCCGGCGGAAAGCAAATAGTGTTAAAATCAGGAATGGCGACAAAAATGAAAAAACAAGGCGGATTTTCCGTTTCATTCAACGAGAGGATTTTCTACGAAATAAACGGCGTCATAGGCGTCTCTCTTGGGAAAAGCCTTGGGGCTGTCTGAAAAATAACGTACTTTTGTAACCTCATATCTACTCAATAATGACGAACGACCTCCAAAATCCGACACATAAAAAGCCTCTTTTAGGTTTGAACCTACAGGAACTAAAAGAACTGGCCACAGGGCTGGGACTGCCTGCCTTTGTGGGCAGGCAGCTGGCAGAGTGGCTTTACAAAAAGCAAGTGTCTGATTTTTCCGGCATGACCAATCTCTCAAAAACGGCACGCGAAAGACTGGCGGCCAATTATGTTGTGGGATGTCTGCCGCCGGCCGATTGCCAACGTTCTGCTGACGGAACCGTGAAATACCTTTTCCGGACACTCGGAGACCATTATGTGGAAACGGTCTACATACCCGACGGCAACCGCGCCACGCTGTGTGTGTCGTGCCAGGTGGGGTGCAAAATGAAATGCGCTTTCTGCATGACCGGCCGGCAGGGCTTTATGAATTCTCTGCCGGCAGCCGACATTCTGAACCAGATATATTCACTGCCTGAACGCGACACACTGACAAACATTGTGTTCATGGGCCAGGGAGAGCCGTTTGACAATCTGGACAACGTGTTGCGCGCCACACAGGCACTGACGGCCGAATGGGGATACGCATGGAGCCCGCGCCGCATCACCGTGTCGAGCGTCGGACTTTGCAAGGGCCTGGTGCGTTTTCTGGACGAAAGCGAATGCCATCTGGCTATCAGCCTGCACCACCCTATTCCCGAGGAACGCGCCCGTATTATGCCGGCGGAACGGGCATTCGGCATACGCGACATCGTCAGCGTGCTGAAACAATACGACTTCTGCCGCAAACGGCCGGTCAACCCGTCAGCCCCCAAACAGCGGCGCCTGTCTTTCGAATACATCGTCTTTGACGGCATAAACGATACATTGCGGCACGCCGATGCCCTGATAGAACTGTTACGCGAACTGGACTGCCGGATTAATCTCATCCGTTTTCACGACATTCCCAAAACGCCTCTGCGCGGCGTTTCGGAGGAACGCATGACGCGCCTGCGCGACTATCTGACGGCACACGGACTGTTTACCACTGTCCGCGCCTCACGCGGTCAGGACATTTTTGCCGCATGCGGTCTGTTATCAACAGCCAAACAAGAGACGGAGCAACGCTGACTCCCTGAGGAAAGAGCATGAAGCCGCCGGTTCGGGTTTCTCCGTCACACATCTTCATATTCATCTTACCATTCAAAACAACCGACCAATGATGACCAACAACAATAACAACGGTGAGGCCTCACAGAACGGCACACCTGAAAACTCTGCGAAACGACTTTTAAAAGTGGGCATAACGCACGGAGACGTAAACGGAATAGGCTATGAGCTTATCCTTAAGACTTTCTCTGAAAACGCTATGTTCGACATCTGCATACCGGTGGTCTACGGATCGGTAAAGGCAGGCACATACCACCGCAAGGTGCTTGGAACCGAGCTGAATTACCACATCGTCAACACTGCGGCAGAAGCCGAGCCCAACCGGCTGAACCTCATCAACTGCTTTGACGAAGAGATTAACATTGAAATGGGCAGAATCAATGCTGAGGCCGGACACGCGGCCTTCCTTGCCCTTGAACAGGCTACGGAGGACTTGAAAAACGGAAGCATCGATGTGCTCGTAACCGCTCCCATCTGCAAATCGGCCATACAAAACGCCGACTTCCGCTTCTCAGGACACACGGAATACCTCAGCAACCGTCTTGTAGGCGACAAGGCCGAACCGCTGATGATTCTGGCCAACAATCTGATGAGAGTGGCTCTCGTCACGACGCATCTGCCGGTGAAAGAAGTGGCAGCAGCCATTACGGGCGAGCTCGTAGAGCAAAAAGTCAAACAACTCTACCACAGTCTGCAGCATGACTTCCTGATATCGGCCCCACGCATTGCGGTGCTCGGCCTTAACCCCCACAACGGCGACAACGGCACACTGGGCAGCGAAGAACAGGAAATAATAGCTCCGGCCATCAAGGCGTCTGTAGAAAACGGCATACAATGTTTCGGGCCTTACCCGGCCGACGGCTTCTTCGGCTCAGGCATGTATGCTCACTTTGACGGCATTCTGGCCATGTATCACGACCAGGCACTGGCCCCCTTCAAGGCTCTCTCCATGGATGACGGCGTGAACTTTACCGCCGAACTGCCTTATGTACGCACTTCGCCCGACCACGGAACGGCATTTGACATTGCCGGAAAGAACATGGCTTCATGCGCATCATTCCGGCAAGCCATATACACAGCCATCGACATCTACCGTAACCGCCAGGCTGACAACGAGGCTCATCGTAACCCGCTTCCCAAACTCTATCACGAACACCGCGAAGACGGTGACCGCCAACGCCACATGAAACCGGCAGGCATGCCTAAGGCCGAGGCTAAAGAAATAAAGGAAGAACAATAAAACGATACCGAGAAAAGATAAAAACATCAGTCATGACTTTTGCCATTATCGCCGCCGGCGAAGGATCACGCCTCTCACAGGAAGGAATCAAACTGCCGAAACCATTGGTCAGAATATGCGGTGAACCGATGATTGACCGCCTCATACGCCTATTCAACGAAAATGGGGCTGACAAAATCTGCATCATTGTCAACAAACTTCACGCCCAAACAGAAACGCATGTGCGTAAACTCATGGCACGTGGCGAAGGAGCGCCCATTGAACTGGCCGTACAGGACACACCTAGTTCCATGCACAGTTTCTCCGTCCTCAGCCCATGGCTAGAGCAAGCCCCATTCTGCCTGACTACGGTAGACACGATTTTTCGTGAAACTGATTTCGCGGAATATATAAAAGCCTTTCGCGAAAGCAACTCCGACGGCATGATGGGCGTGACTGACTTCATAGACGATGAGAAACCGCTTTATGTCGGTACAGACAACAATATGAACATTACCGGTTTTTACGACGAGCCCCAGAACTGCCGCTACATTTCAGGAGGTCTCTACGCCCTGAAGCCCAATGCCCTCCGCACCCTGAGCCGATGTATGGAAGCAGGTCTGAGCCGAATGCGCAACTTTCAGCGAGGCTTGGTTGCAGACGGACTCAAACTGAAAGCATACCCAATGAGTAAAGTGCTCGACATAGACCATGCTCAAGACATCATCAAAGCCGAAACGTTTCTCCGTAGCATTAATAAGGAAGACAAAACCGGTCAGACTTCCCTGAACAAACTGGGCTAAAAAGGCTGTCACTCGAATATGAAGTTATTAGGCATAGAACGTTCTTCCCGCTTTTCGCCCAACTCCACCGCCCGTGACAAGGCGATATTCAACGCCGTTGCCGACGAACTGCGCCGCATGGGGCACCTCGTAGATACAGCCAGCGAAGACAATGCGACAGCATTTGCCGGTTATGAATCCGTCTTCAACATGGGACGCGACGAATGTTTCCTGCACCGGCTGGCTGAAGAAGAAATAAAAGGGCTCCGCGTCATAAACTCAGCCAGCGCACTGCTTTCCTCCACACGGTCTGTACTGACACGACTCTTTGAGGAAAAGAAAATACCCACCCCCGAAAGCCGGACACTCACGTTGGCACAATTAAGAGAATACGCTTCCCACCCCATTTCTTCAGGATGTTTTTCTTCCGGCAGTTTATGGATTAAACGCGGCGATGCCTGCGCACAACAGGCCACCGATGTATGTTTCATCCGCAATAAAGAAGAATTGCAAACGGCATACAATTTTTTTTTGGCGCACAACATCGACGATATTGTGATTTCAGAACATATTCCCGGCGATCTGGTTAAATTTTATGGGGTGGAAGGCACCGATTTTTTCTTCTATCACTATCCCACAGCCACCGGTACTTTCAGTAAATTCGGATTGGAAGTATTCAACGGAGTTCCTGCCGGCTATGATTTTTCGCCTGAGGAATTAAAAAAAACAGCAGACCGCGCAGCCCGTCTGAGCGGATTCATTGTTTACGGCGGCGACTGTATTATACGGCCTGACGGTACATTTGCCATCATCGACTTTAACGACTGGCCCAGCTTTTCACTATGCAGGACTGAGGCCGCTCAAGCCATTGCAACACGTATTGGCAAAACCCTATAAATTATCACAAAAGAATCATGAGCGACAAAAAGAAACTCACCGCTACTTTTAAATCACAAGACACAGAAGAGTGGCTCGACATACACTTCACACGGCCGCTTGGCCTTTTGTGGGCCAACTTCTTCAACGCTTTCAACATTCATCCCAACGTAGTCACCATCCTTTCCATCTTTCTGGGACTTGGAGCCGGTATCATGTTCTGCTTTGAAGACCTCGCCTATAATATAATAGGTATATTACTACTCATTTGGGCAAACCTTTACGACAGTTGCGACGGTCAATTAGCGCGTATGACCGGCAAAAAAACACGCTGGGGCCGGATTCTAGACGGATTTGCCGGCGATGTGTGGTTTTTTGCGATATATTTCGCCATCTGCTGGCGACTTACGCCGGAATGGGGAGTATGGATCTGGATACTTTGCGCCTTTGCCGGCTTTATATGTCACGGAAAGCAATGCCAGTTGGCAGACTACTACCGAAATATCCACCTCTATTTCCTCAAAGGCGAAAAGGGCAGTGAGCTGGACAACAGCCGCAAACTAACCAAAGAGTTCCGCTCACTTACATGGCGGCACGACGGCACCTGGAAACTTTTTCTTTTTTTCTACCGCAACTATACGCGTTCACAGGAACAGATGACACCGACATTCCAACGCTTCAAGACGAAAACAGACCAACTTTACGGCCGTGCCCTGCCGCAGCAACTGCGCGATGACTTCCGCCGCGGCAGTCTGCCGCTAATGAAATGGGCAAACATTCTCACATTCAACACCCGGGCTATAGTTCTTTATATTTCGGTGCTCATTGGCCAGCCATGGATTTATCCTGTATTTGAAATAACCGTAATGAGCGCGCTCTTCTTCCACATGCGCAACCAACATGAAAAGCTTTGCGACCAACTTCAGCAATCTCTTTAAAGCCATCTTGAAAGACATTCAGCAATCAGCCTGCACATGAAACCATTCGTCAGAAACATATTCCTGCTATTCGGCATAGCCGCCATTATTGTAATGCTCTGCACCTTCGATGTAGACTATCACCAGCTCCGCGAAAAACTCCCCCGAGCCATAGCCTATCTGCCTTTCGTTGCAGGCGTATGGATATTCGTTTACGCTTTCAATGCCGGAGCCTTCCAGCTTATAGTCAACAGCGGCACTCACGACAAACATTTGTCTTTCCGCCATGCCTACAAACTTACTGTGTCGGGATTCGCCTTCAGCTACACGACCCCATTCGGTTTCGGCGGCGGCCCCTATCGCGTCATGGAACTGGCGGCATATATCGGCACTCCCCGCGCCATGTCATCCGTAGTGCTCTACTCCATGATGCACATTCTTTCACACATCTGCTTATGGGCCAGCTCCATCATCCTTTTTCTGATTATTTATTATGAAAAGGCCGATCCTTTCCTTTGGAGCTGTTTCGGAATTTTCGCTGCCGCGTTCATATTTGCGATATACTTTTTTTACGCAGGCTACAAAAACGGGCTGATTGTAAAACTCTACAAAATATTCCTCTACGTTCCCTTTGTCAAGAAATACGCCCGCCGTTTTTACGACAAGAACCTGGAAAGCATGGAGCAGGTAGACCTCAACATCGCCTACCTCCACCGTCAGCCACGCGCTTTCTACGGTTCATTGCTCATGGAATATATCGCCCGCGTCATCAACGCTCTGGAATTTTATTTCATCCTTCTGGCTTTCGGCGCACCTGTCACCTTTTGGGATGCAATTCTGGTATTGGCATTCTCCTCACTGATGGGCAACCTGCTCTTCTTCTTCCCCATGCAGCTAGGCGCACGGGAAGGCGGACTGGCACTCATCATCAAGATTCTGGGATATGCCAATCCCGGTGGCGTAGGTATTTTCTCCAGTTTCTTCACTCGCATCCGTGAGCTCATCTGGATATTCATCGGGGTCAGTCTGGTTAAAATCGGCAATAAGAGTATCATGAAATAATCCATTTCACACAAGCATGAGTTTGAAATCCATCATATTCGACTACGGCGGCACGCTCGACACCGATGCCCGCCATTGGGCGCACGTTCTTTGGGAAGGCTATCGCCACACCGGCATTCCCGTTAGCGAGGATCAGTTCCGCGAAGCCTACGTTTACGGCGAACGCGCTCTGGCGAAAGCCCCGATCATTTGTCCTGAAGACAATTTCCACACCGTACTGTTGAAGAAAATCAGTCAGGAAACGCAGTATCTTCTGCAACAAGCCTACTGGCATCCCTCCGAAGAAATACGCCAAACAGCCATACACAACACAGCCGATTACTGCAATGCCTACGTGGAACGCAACCTGACTACAACCCGCCGCATACTCGACCGGCTCAAGGAACGTTACAACCTCGTGCTTGTATCAAATTTCTACGGCAATATCGAAACCATCCTCACCGACTTCCACCTTTCCCACTACTTCTCTGCTATTATCGAGAGTGCCGTGGTCGGAGTCCGCAAACCCGATCCGGCCATCTATGCTCTGGGTGTTGAAGCCACCGGCCACAAGGCCGAGGAGGTGCTTGTCGTAGGCGACAGTTACGGCAAAGACATCGTACCGGCCAAAACCATCGGCTGCCAGGCCGTATGGTTACGCGGCGAAGGGTGGCAGCCCGAAACGGTGGACGAGAACCTGCCCGATGCCATCATAGCCCATCTTGACGAACTGCCCGATGCAATGAAACGGTTCATCTGACAACAGTTCATTTCAACGACAAGCGCATGGATTGAATTTTAAATATTCAGTCCATGCGCTTGTCGTACTCAGCAGCCGTAGCGGAATACCGATACCGGCATTTTCAAAACATCCCGCAAAAGCGGCCTCTCCGCCAAAGAAGCGCGACCGCCCGCAGACATTCATTCTTATTCCTCAAAAAATCCTACAGGTCATGTTGCTGCAAACGATGTTCGGCCAGTTTTTCATACTTCGTGTCCGGCCGTCCATAATTGGCGTAAGGATAAATGCTAATGCCGCCTCGAGGGGTGAAAATTCCCGTCACTTCTATATATTTCGGGTCCATCAGGCGGATAAGGTCCTTCATGATAACATTTACGCAGTCTTCGTGAAAATCGCCATGATTGCGAAAACTGAACAGATAGAGTTTCAAACTTTTGCTCTCTACCATCCGCCGGTCCGGCAAATAGCTGATGCGTATCTCCGCAAAATCAGGCTGGCCCGTTATAGGGCAGAGACTGGTGAACTCCGGACAGTTGAAGCGCACCCAGTAGTCATTGCCGGGATGCTTGTTTTCAAAAGTTTCCAGCACCTCGGGAGCATAATCGTCACGGTATTCTGTCTGGCGGCCCAGTGCTTTCAAATTATCGTTCTCTCTCATAAAAATATTTTATTGCTTATCACTTGATCCGAAACCACGCCCGTCACGTTCTCCGCCAGCCTTCTGCCGCAAATAACGCTCCAGACCTTCGCGCCTCAACTTACAAGCCGGACATTTTCCGCAACCGTCGCCTTTCACACCATTATAGCACGTCAGCGTGTCGTGGCGCACAATGTCGAGTACCCCCATGCGATCGGCCATAGCCCACGTCCCGCACTTGTCAATCCACATGAGAGGCGTATGTATGACAAACTGTTCGTCCATACCTAGATTGAGCGTGACGTTAAGACTTCGTATGAAAGAATCGCGGCAATCAGGATATCCCGAAAAGTCTGTCTGCGAAACTCCCGTCACCAAATGCCTGATACCGTTTTCACGGGCGAAGACGGCAGCGATGCTCAGGAAAAACAAATTGCGGCCGGGCACAAAGGTATTGGGCGGTCCGTCGGCCGGTTTGTCCTCATCCATTGGCAGCGAGGAGTCGGTCAGTGAATTGCGGCCCAAACCGCCTATAAACGATACGTCCATCTGCTCGAAACGCACACCGGCGCGTCGGGCTATGTCGGCGGCCAACCGCACTTCGTGCACGTGTTTCTGACCATAGACGAAACTCAGCGCCCACACTTCACTAAAATGCCGCTTGGCCCAGAAAAGGCAAGTAGTAGAGTCCTGCCCGCCACTGAAAACCACCAGTGCCCGCGTATTATCATAAGGTGTCATAAATCAAAAATTTTCCAGATATTATAAGATATGTGTTCATCGTAAGCATCGGCCCCCTCAAGGCGTTTGAGGCGGCGCACCACATGTACGGTCACCGGCAAAGCCACGATTTCATAAATCGTCTTGAGCATCACCTGCGTGAGCATGATGGCCGGCAGCACGTTCCAGGGCACCACTCCTCCCAATGCCAAGGGAAAGAACACAAGCGAGTCGGCCGTTTCTCCCACAACAGTAGAGACAATGGCGCGCAACGAAAAATGGCGCCCCCCCTGCAGGAGCTTCATACGGCTCATCACATAGGCATTGAGCAACGATCCGACAAGAAAAGCCAGAAAAGAGGCGCCAGCAATGCGCGGTGCCAAACCGAAAATGGCATGAAAGCCCTCATCGCCTTTCCAATAAGGAGCGGCGGGCAAGGCATCGGCAGCCAAACCGAAAATGACAAAAAGAAAATTCATCAGAAATCCCAGCCAGATGACCAGTCGGGCACGCCTGTACCCCCATACCTCAACGAGACAATCGTTGATGATATACGAAACCGGGAAAACAATCAGACCGGCCGTCAGTTCCAACGGTCCCAAGGTAACTTGCTTCGTTTCGAGCAAATTGGCTGCTATCAAGCAGACGCAGAAGAGCACTCCGAGCATCATGAAAGGGAGGCTCACGGTAATTTTTCGAGACATATATTTCTTGTTTTTAACGAGGTTCGTCAAGCACTCGGTTCCGCACGCCACGGCAACGGAACATGGGCGCAAAGATACAACATTTTTCTCAAACCTCTCCGGTGCGCCATTTTAAATCTGTCATTCTTACCGGTTCTCAACTTTAACATATTTAACTTTCGATTACAATCCAAAGTGTTAAAATATAGGTTGCAAGCACTCGGATCACAAAAGTCCGTATCGGAATTTTAACACGAATACTTGAAATTTGAATTGCAATACGGGGAATTTGAAGAAAAAATACGCTGGAAATCCGTGCAAAAACACCTGATTAACACTGAAAAAGCGGGACTTCCTCATGGAAAGTCCCGCTTGGCTATTACAAAGATACAGTATTTTCCGTCGGAAAGCAAATTGTGTTAAAAAGGGGCGCTGCCTGAAAACAATCCGCCTGCAACCGCAAAACCACCCGTCGGCCACCCCGCTACAGCCGTCAGCGGCTCATGGAAACACCTGCGGCCTCCATCAGTTGGCGCACAAGCGGCAGGAGGGTGTGTCTAAGCACCTTTTCGTTGAGCTGATGGCCGCCGTCAAAACGCTCGGCATGCGTATAATACTTACAAAAGGTGTTGTAAGCGTTCACCGGATTGACTGTCGTGTCGGCAATGCCGAAAAGGCCGTAGCAACGGTCACGGTCATCGGGGGCAATATCCTTAAACTGGTTGCGCTCCATCTGGTTGAAATGCCGCACAATGTCCTGTGTGATACGGAATTCTTTGGCATTATCCTTACGGCCATTGAGAAACTTATGCGTACCCGTTCTCAGCCCCTTGCTCATAGTGGACATGCGAAAGGCGGGATTCACACAGATACGCCTGAAGCCTCTCATCTGCTGGGCATACATGCCGCCCATACTCGTGCCTACCACAAGGTCTGGCTGTTCGTCGGCACAAAGTTGTTTGAGATAAGGCAAAGCCTCCTGAGGGTCCACAGGAATGTCGGGGGCTATAATCTCATCTTCAGGAAGCAACTTGCGCAGCAACTGAACGGTACCGCTGGCTCCCGAAGAGGCAAAACCGTGAAAATAAATCAGTTTCATGAATGGTTTGATATGTCGGTGAATGGATAACGCGCCTCAATAACATGGTTTGTACGCAAAGTTACGGCTTATCTGCCGAAAAACAGGGGTCTTTTCACTATTATTATCTTTTAAAGGTCCATGAAAATGGTGTCAATTAGGAAGAATAACGTATTTTTGTTGCCGAATTCAATCAACTAATAAATCTAATCATTTTATGCGTAAAATTTCCCTGCTTATTCCGGCAGCCCTTCTGACACTCTTCGCTGGGCATGCCTCTGCCGATGTGATAGGCCTGAAGACCAACCGCACAGCCGGAGAAACCATCACATTGGCTCTCAACTCCGGCCTGAGCGCTACGATGGCCTGGAGCAACGGCACGACAGAGACCTGCACTTTCAGCGGATTGCCCGTAGAAATAACCGTCGTATCCGACTCGCTCACCATCACCTCGTCGGAGGGTATCATCACCCACTTCTATGCGCCTGATGCCGGTATGGTCAGCCTCAACACCGCCGGAGCGCCACAACTGCAGAAGCTGATGTGTGCTGACAACGCCCTGCAGAAACTGGACCTCAAGGCCAACAAAGCCCTCACGGAACTCGACTGCCGCGGCAACCAGCTGACGGAACTGTCGCTCGCGCAAAACGCCGAACTGACCGACCTTAACTGCGCCGGCAACGCCATTGCCAAAATCAGTTTCGCGTCCTCTACCTACAAAAAGCTACAGACCTTCGTCTGCGCCGACAACCAGCTTCAGGCCATCACGGGGGTGAACCTCATGACCGGCCTGAAAACGTTGTGGGCACAGCGCAACAAACTCTCCGCCCTCAAACTCTCCGCATCAGCAACCGGGCTCCGGAACTTGCTGGCCTCATCCAATGGACTGACCGAACTGACGCTCCCAAAAAACATGACGGATTTTGCCGAACTATGGGTGGAAAACAACCAGCTGGAACAACTTGAACTCGATGGTACAGCCGCAGAAAAGAGCCTCCAGACGCTCAGCGCCGACCACAACAAAATCAATATGATCAGTTGGGGAGGAGCTCAGAAAGCTCCGGCCTTGAAAAATCTCTATGTCCACGAAAACAGTCTCTTCTTCAATTCACTTCCCAAACTTAAGGACGCTACCTTCAATTATATTGTAGCCCCGCAGAACCCCCACTTCCTGATTGAAGAATTCTCCGTCGGAGAAAAATACAACCTAAGGCCCCAATTGGGCGTAGACTGCTTTGGAAGCGTCATCATCGGTATATCCTACACCACAACAGACCTCAACGGCAAAGAATTGGAAAAAGGCAACGGACTGGATTATACCTACTCCTCCGGAAACTGGACTTTCCACAAAGAGCAGCCGGGAGTTGTCATTACCGGCAAGGCCAGCTATTATCCCAACCTTGTTCTTTCTACAGTTCCCGCCAAGGTCATCCCGCCGGTAGGCATCGGCAACACCCTCGTTGATGAAGACAACCAGTCCGGAACAGTTTACGACCTCAGCGGCCGGCGAGTGGAAAATCCCACAAAAGGAATTTACATCATCAACGGTCAGAAAGTCATCATGAAATAAAAGATATTTCTTCCATTCAAACAGATATTTATCGACATTAATATGAAAACAATAATCAAGTCTATCATAACCACCCTGGCATTGACAGCCCCTATATCCACAGGCGCGCAGGGAGTTCTGCTCGATGCCGGCACAGGCAAAAAAGCCCACATACTCACAAGCGCAGACACCGTGCGCATGGGCTATAATCCTGATTTCAAATCCATAGCAGTAGCAGGAAATTCAGACTACACTGTTGCCGGCTCCGCCGACTGGTTTACCTGCCGCAAAGAAAGCAATGGGAATCTCACCCTATTCAGCAGCTACAACAGCAATGCCACAACTCCCCGCACAGGACAGGTGACGCTTACCACTGCCGATGGCAGCCTGACGCGTACACTCATAGTGGAACAGGCCGCCAACACCGCCGCATTCACCGTACCCAGCGACATAAAACATGAGATACAGTCGGCCACGGCATCATCTGAACAAGGCGGCGAAGGCATCGAAAAAAGTTACGACAACAACCCCTCCACCATTTATCACTCTGCCTGGAGCGGAACAACAATGCCCGTCACACTGACTTACACCATCAAAGAACCCTCGCACGTGGATTATGCCCTTTACACTACACGCCCCAGCGGAAGTAACGGTAACTTCGGCGAAGTGAGAGTGCTTTACACCACTATTGACAATTCTCTGGACTTTAAAGAACTCGGAGTTTTTGATTTAGGACAGAGAAGCGGTACACACCGTATTGATTTTGGCAAAAACGGTATAGACAATGTCAAAAGAATAAAGTTCGAAGTTCTCAGCGCCGCTTCTGACGGTTCTGGAAAGAACTTCGCCAGCTGCGCTGAAATGGGCTTTTATTCCAACAACAATACATTTGCGTCCGAACTCGCCAAATATTTTAACGACGCCCTTTGCACGCAACTCAAACCCGAAGTGGACGAAGCCGCGGCAGCCGGCATTTCCGAGCCATACGTGCGTCAGTTAGTGACCAATATGCTCTCTTCCGATTACTCAAAGAAATATCGTGTGGGTGAGTTCGAGCCTTACCGTACCGTCGAAAGCCTAAGCCGCGAGCTGATGACCAGCAATTACAACCGCTACGAAAATCCTACAGGCATTTACTTCACAAAGGACATGCCCATCGTTTTGTTTGTCGAAGGCATCACAGAAGTTGCGCCCAGCCTTATCATCAAGAGTTTCGGTCCGTCGCAATACGATGGCGACAACCAGCCCGAAAGTTCCTATCCCCTGAAAAATGGCGTCAACCTGATCATGCCTACCAACCGTGGCAACGGCTACATATCTTATTACTCCGACAATTTCGCATCACTGCCCAAAGTGAAAATCCACTTTGCCATGGCCGATGAGAACGGATACTTCGACCTCCAGCGCGGCGACACCAACGAAGACTGGCAAAACCTTTTGGCCAACGCCAAGAGCGACATTATCGACATCCGCTCACAGCGCATGCAGGTTGCCGCTCCCCTCGTATCTCTACAAAGAGTATGTCCCCGCAAAGGCATGGAATTGGCACAACTCTACGACAACGTCATCCTGCGTGAATGGGAAATCATGGGATTGGCAAAGTACGGCCGCGAGCCTAAGAACCGCCAGTTCGCCCGTTGCGTAACCAGTGGTATGTATGCCGACGGTGTAGGAGCCGCAGCCGCTTTCGGTTCCTTTGACCAATGGACGAATCCCGACGATCTAGGTTTTTGGGGACTCGGCCACGAACTTGGCCACGTCAATCAGGTACGCCCCGGATTCAAGTGGGACGGTATGGGTGAGACCACCAACAATGTTTATGCCGCATGGGTAGAACATACTCTCGGTAACGGTTACCACCGCCTCGAAGACGAGAACTCCGGCATCGGCGAATACCGCGGTTGGCGCGGCGGCCGTTTCCAGGCCTATCTTGAAGAAGGCGTGCGTAAAGGCATAACGTGGCAGTTGCAGGATGGTCCCGACTATCATGGCTCCACCCCAAACAATGTCACCGTTAAAGATGAAGACGCCAACGGCAACCAAGGCCAAAACGTACAGACTACCAAGCGTAATTACGACCACTTCCTCAAGGTTGTTCCGCTTTACCAGCTGGAACTTTTCTGCCTCAACGATGGTGCCGCCCAAGCTCCCGACGCTTACGGCAAGATGCTCGAAGGCATCCGCAATAATGCCAATACGAACCTGACCAACGGCCAGTTCCAGCTTCAGTTCATGAAGACATTCTGTGACTCCACCCAGATTAATTTCATCCCATTCTTCGAGAAGGCTGGCATGCTCAATCCCGTCAAGGCCTACATAGAGGACTACAGTCCGGGCTGGCTTATCATCACCGAAGAAATGGTTAAGGAATTGAAGGACTATATCGGATCAAAGAATTATGCTCCTATACCCGAAAGCCTCAACTATATCAATGCCTATAACTGGCAGGTGTTCCGCGATAAGGGCACTATTGATGAAAACACTCCCGTCAACGCCGGCTGCACTTCCGAGGGCAACGCCATTAAGGTGGACAACGAAGTATGGAAAAATGCCGTAGGCTACGAGACTTACGATGCCGATAATAATCTGTTGCGCATTTCCATGTTCGGTCTCGGAGATGCCCAGAAGTCTTCCCGCTACACGAAAGTGCTGTGGCCCGCGTCGGAAGGAGCAGCCTACATCATGGCAGTGGGTTACAACGGACAACGCGTTAAATGTTATCAGAAATAATGCAGTCTGAAATATTGCCTGACATCTGAAAAACAGATAAGTGCCGCAGAGAGAAATTCTTTGCGGCACTTTTATTTAAAGAATTCCTGCACATCATCACAGGATTTTAAGTATTCCTTCAACCTATCAACCTTATTTGCGTGAGACCATATATCGGATTTGAACAGGCATTTCCTCAAAAAATCAGATCGGCGGATGTCGCGGACATATTCTGCCAGAGAATGATTTGAGATTCCACGACAAGAACAAAAGGACTAAAAGCCGTAAATACTCCCCCTTAAAGAGTCTTGCCCGCATTAAAGCGTCTACATCTCCAATAAGGGGCTGCAAGCATCAGACAAAATCATAAATGCCTGTCATTACAGAACATCCCTCTCCCGCCCTCTTCACATATAATGAACAGCTCCGGACACCCAAAGGTATCCGGAGCTGTATTTTCTATTCTTACGTGAATATATCTGTCAATTAACGGAAGGCGCGCACATTACATCATGCCGCCCATGCCACCCATGCCGGGAGCACCCATCGGCATTTCAGGTTTGTCCTCCTTCTTGTCGCAGATGACACATTCCGTAGTGAGGAACATACCGGCCACACTGGCAGCATTCTCAAGAGCCACACGCGTCACCTTGGCAGGATCTACCACACCGGCAGCACGCAGGTCGCAAAAAGTCTCATTCTTGGCATTGTAGCCGAAGTTACCTTCACCTTCGCGCACCTTGTTCACGATAACGGCACCTTCCACACCGGCATTCTTACAAATCTGGCGGAGCGGTTCCTCTATGGCACGGCGAATGATAGCAATACCGGTTGTTTCATCGGCATTCTCACCCACAAAACCCTCAAGAGCCTGCTGGGCACGGATGTAAGCCACGCCGCCACCAGTCACGATGCCTTCCTCAATAGCGGCACGCGTAGCGCAAAGAGCATCATCGCAGCGGTCTTTTTTCTCCTTCTGCTCTGTTTCGCTGGCAGCACCGACTTCGAGCACACATACACCGCCCGAAAGTTTGGCAAGACGCTCCTGAAGTTTTTCCTTATCGTAAGAACTCGTGGTAACAGCCATTTCATTTTTAATCTGACTGATGCGCTCCTGAATGTTCTCTTTAGCGCCGGCACCGTTGACAATGGTAGTGTTGTCCTTCGTCACAGTCACCTTTTCGGCCGAACCGAGCATTTCGAGCGTAGCCTGCTCAAGCTTCAAGCCTTTCTCTTCACTGATGACAACACCACCGGTAAGAACGGCAATATCCTCAAGCATGGCCTTGCGGCGGTCGCCGAAACCGGGAGCCTTCACGGCGCAAATCTTGAGCTGTGTGCGCAGGCGGTTCACTACGAGCGTAGTGAGAGCCTCGCTGTCAACGTCCTCGGCAATAACGAGCAAGGGACGACCGCTTTGAACGGCAGGTTCGAGAATGGGAAGAAAATCCTTGAGGTTACTGATTTTCTTGTCGTAAATGAGAATATAGGGATTCTCCATTACGCACTGCATCTTTTCCGTTTCAGTTACGAAATAAGCCGACAGATAACCGCGATCGAACTGCATGCCTTCTACTGTTTTCAATACCGTGTCGCGGCCTTTGGCATCCTCTATGGTGATGACACCGTTCACACTGACGGCACGCATACCGTCGGCAATGAGTTTACCGATTTCAGGATCATTGTTGGCAGAAATGGTAGCCACTTGCTCAATCTTGTCGTAGCTTTCCTCCACCTGCTCGGCCTGACCCTTAATAGCCTCAACGACTTTGGCCACGGCTTTGTCGATACCGCGTTTCACGTCGAGCGGATTGGCGCCGGCGGCCACGTTTTTCATTCCTTCGGTGAGGATAGCCTGTGTCAGCACAGTAGCCGTAGTCGTACCGTCGCCGGCATCATCGCCGGTTTTGGAAGCAACGCTCTTCACGAGCTGAGCACCGGCATTCTGGAACGCACCTTCCAGCTCTATTTCCTTGGCCACACTCACACCGTCCTTAGTGATGCGCGGTGCGCCAAACTTTTTGTCGATAACCACATTACGACCTTTCGGGCCGAGTGTTACTTTTACTGCATTTGCCAATGCATCAGCGCCTTCGCGAAGCAGTTCGCGGGCATCCACGTCATATTTGATTTCTTTTGCCATGATGTTTTAAGTTATTTAGAATGGCCAGTGAAAAGCCTGCAGACGGACCAAAATACTGAAAAGAACGGTCGCATTGTCTGCAGCCACAGGCACATCGCGTTTTTAAAAAAATTACCGTTTATTTCTCCACTACAGCCAGAATGTCGTTCTGGCGCATGATGAGGTACTTTTCGCCATCGAGTTCCACTTCCGTACCGCTATACTTGCCATAAAGTACAGAGTCGCCGGCTTTGAGCACCATTTCCTCGTCTTTTGTACCAGCGCCTACAGCGAGCACTTCGCCCTGCAGAGGTTTTTCCTTGGCTGTGTCGGGAATGATAATACCACCAATTGTCTTTTCTTCTGCCGGTGCAGGTTTCACCAGCACGCGGTCTGCTAACGGTTTAATGTTCATAATTTTGAGTCTTTATATTATATGTTTGTCATTTTGAGTCAACCCACACCATCCTTCATCCTTGCCGCACTACCAGCCGATGTGAGGGCGCGTTCCAGTCCCTGACATTGCGAAAAGTGTGCCAAAAACCAAAAAGACGCACTGCATGCACATTTTTGTCATACCCTATGACAATGTGACAGGACCACGCATGCCTGCCATGCAGTTGTCAGCCTTCCTCTCACCGGCTCACACCGCCGGCCTGTACCCGCCTTAAAACGCTCCCCCAACCGTTCTTGAGATTAACATATTTAACTTTTAGAAACACTTCAACATGTTAAAATATAGGTTGCAAAGAAGGAATAACGAAAAGTCAGTATTGGATTTTTAACACGAATACTTGGAATTAAAATTCTGATACGGGGATTTCATAGTAAAAATACGGCAAAAAAACGCGTGGAAACGCCTGAAAAAAACCAAAAAGCGGGACTTCCCGATGGAAAGCCCCGCTCCGCTGTTACAAAGATAATGAATTTTACGGCCAAAAGCAAATTATGTTAAAATACCGCCTGTCCGGCTTCAAGGAGGCCTGACAGGCCGGTTTGCACATCACCGAAACCGTTTCGCGCTTATCTCCACAGCCGCTGCCACAGATTCACTCACCGTTCTTCCGGTCGATGAACCGGCGGCCAAGGTCCGAAAAACACTCTATGCGGCGGTCGCGCAGAAACGGCCACCACCGCCGTACGTTTTCGCTACGGCGCATGTCAATGTCTACCACGACATTGACTTCCTCGTCCTTGGGAGCGCGATAGAGCATCTCCCCCTGAGGCCCAGCCACAAAACTGCTGCCCCAGAACTGTATGCCGCGTGTCTGCCCCGACGGATCGGGTTCATGCCCGGTACGGTTGACGGCTACAACCGGCAGGCCATTGGCCACGGCGTGGCCGCGCTGCACTGTGGTCCATGCCTCGCGCTGGCGCTCCTGCTCCTGAGGCGTGTCACTGCTCTCATAGCCTATGGCCGTAGGGTAAATGAGTATGTCCGCCCCGGCAAGCGCCATCAGGCGCGCGCCTTCGGGATACCACTGGTCCCAACACACCTGTACCCCCAAACGGCCCACGCTCGTATCAATGGGGCGGAAGCCGAGGTCGCCGGGCGTGAAATAAAATTTCTCATAATAGGCGGGATCATCGGGTATGTGCATCTTTCGGTAAATGCCGGCCACGGAACCGTCACGCTCAAAGACAACGGCCGTGTTATGATAAAGTCCGGCTGCGCGGCGCTCAAACAATGACGTGACGAGCACAATGCCGTGACGGCGGGCCACTTGCGAATAAAAATCAGTGGAAGGCCCGGGAACAGGCTCGGCCAAATCAAAGTTATCCGTACTTTCTACCTGACAGAAGTAGAGCGAATTGTGCAGTTCTTGCAACACCACAAGCCTTGCCCCCTGTGAGGCTACCTGCGCTATATTGTCAGCCAGTTTCCGTTTGTTGGCCTCAATGTCGGCCGTACAACATTGTTGCACTATGCCTATGCGGAGAATGTTTTCAGTCTTTGTCATAAATGATTGCATCTGTTAAATAACGGTTATAAAACACCTTTGGGATACTGCATCGTGACGCAATGCAGCGAACCATGCTGGCGGATAAGCGCGCGGCAGTCCACGCCCACGACATCATACTGAGGGAATGCTTTCTGCAAGGCCCGCCCGGCTTCCATGTCCTTGTCCGGCTGATCATAAGTAGGATAAAGCACGGCTGTGTTGATTATCAAAAAATTAGCGTAGGTGGCGGGCAAACGTTCACCATCTTCATCGTAAACCGCATCGGGCAGCGGAACGCTGACAAGGCGATAAGGCTCATTGCATGCGGTGCGGAAAGTCTGCAACTGCGCTTCCATCAGTTGCAGTTCGGCATAATGCTCATCGGCGGCATCGTGGCATTTCACATAAACTATCGTGTCATCCGGACAAAAACGGGCCAGCGTATCAACGTGTGAGTCCGTATCGTCGCCGGCCAGATAGCCGTGGTCAAGCCACAGGATACGTTCCACGCCAAAAGCCTCCTGAAGCCGCAAGGTGATTTGCCCTTTATCCATACCGGCATTGCGGTTGGGATTGAGCAGACAAGCCGAGGTTGTCAGCAACGTGCCAAGCCCGTCGCTCTCAATGCTTCCGCCTTCCAGTTCAAAGTCGAGCATATCGACATACTGCCCCCTCAGAAGGCCTGACTCAAAAAGCCGGCCGTTGATGGCATTATCCAAGCCGGCCTCAAACTTTCCGCCCCAACCGTTGAAACGGAAGTCGAGCAATTCGACTCCGGCCGTTCCCACAACGGTCAGGAAACCATGGTCGCGGGCCCATGTGTCGTTGGTCGGGCAACAAAAGTAGGTGATGTTGTCAGCAGCACGGCGCGGCAGTTTCTCCTCAATCAGCGCCTTCACGGCCGCCGGCTCGGGGGTCACTACCAGAAGATGGCTGCGGGTGGCTATTTCGAAGGCCAGACGCAAATAACAGGCCGTTACGTCTTCGAGCATATAAGCCCAGTCCGTAGCACTATGCGGCCAGGTGAGCTGGACAAAACTTTGAGGGAACCATTCTGCAGGAAGCATACGGCGATAGCGGTTGTCCGTTGTATCCATATCATCTCCTTTCAGAAACAAATCCAAATTAACATTACACTCGCCGGTGTTACCGGCAGAAAAAGGGAAAGAGAGCAAGCTCATTTTATCATCGTTTTTTTGTTTTCACATAAAGATCGAGTCCCCCAAAGGCACAGGGGAAACCGGAGTCATATTACTCTCCGATAATCTTAAAGGTATCGAGATAATTAATGAAAGCATCGGTGGTGTGAGGCAAATCGCAATTCTTCACTTCCTTGCCTTCAGGAAACAGTTCGGGCGCATACCCGTCGCCGCCTTTCGTAATAAACTCATCAACTACCAGATAGCAAGGCGTATCGTCAGCAATGGCGGTACGGCTCCCCTCCGGTCCGGCATAGGAGAGACGGATGACATCGCCTTCCTCATTGCGGCTGATGTCGAGCCAGGAGGTTTGCAGCCAGCCATATCTGTCGTTATGAAAACCAAAATCGACCAGCCTAAGCAACTCCTTACCAGTCATTTCATAAACACGCAATGCATTGGAAAAAGGCAGAGTCTCTCCCACATCGAGAACAGACACCGGACCGGCGGTAAAACCGGCGCGAATGCTGCCGAAATGGCTCGCTCCAACGACGATTGTTCCGGCACCCAAACCAGCTGCCCTACGAAAAGCTTCGGCATAGGCACGGCAAACCAGCGTACCGACTTCCGTCTGCCGGTACTTGGCATCGCGATTGTGGATAAAATCACGAGCGGCAACAGTCAGCCGGCGCCCTATCGGCGTACCGCCCGCTGTTACCGTATGCTTCAGGAGAGAGTCTATCTGATGTTGGAAATGGCGGGCGTCGCCTTCCAATGCGATATCAGGATTGACAGGACAAAGCTCCGGTACGACACCTGTCACTTCCATGCGGAGCGTATCCACGGACACTTTTAAAATACTGATGTATTCACCATGCCATTTTCCTTGAACCACGGGAATCTGTTCTTCATTGATACGGCCGCATACTTGCTGATGGGTGTGTGAAGAGAGAATGCCGTGCCACATGTTGCCGGACAGCCTCTTTAATTCTTCCGCGTCTCTGTCATCCCACACCGGTTGGTCTCCATCCGTTACAGTACCTATATGGGTCAGAAGCAAACGGACTGTAGCCTTCTCCAGCCCTTCGTAGCCGGAAAGATGCGTAATACTGTCCAAAACAGCCGTATATTTGCCGTCAAAGGATAAGCCTTTGAGTTTGGAAGAACTGGTCTGCTGCGGTGTGGAAGAGGCTATGAGGCCTGCCAGTCCTATGGTGACCGACTTTCCTCCCGGCAAATGAATTTTCCGTGTAACGAAGGGTTTGGCAAAGGCGGGAACAACACCTGAAGAATCGCGGACGTTAGCGCAGATATACTCCAGATCCCAGTCCTTCGGCCGCAGAGGGCTTCCCTGCCATTTGGCGGCAAGCGCAGCCTGCCCGTCATCGAACTCATGATTACCTATGGCCGAAAGGGTTATTCCCAATCCATCAAACAGAACGGGCAGCAACTCCCCTCGCGTAGCATTGTAAAAATAACTGCCGCCAAAATTGTCGCCGGCAGAGACTGTAAGATGATAGGGATAAAGCCTTTTCAAGGAGTCAAGTGTCTGCCAGAGAGCCGCTCCCCCCGGTATTTTCTTACTGTCATTGCGCACAAAGCTGCCATGAAAGTCGTTGACAGAAAAAACAGCCACAGTTATTTCGTTTCCCTTGCCGCTTTCCCAACAAGCGGTTGTCATCAGAATGACAATCAGCGCACAAGCGAAAGTTTGTATTTTCTTCATATCGGTCCTTATTCGAATATAGTTTGCAAACAATAAAAATTATCCTGCCTTTATCAAGAACGGCTCACCTGCATGCCTTTGTCTGACACGCTCATCCGGACAAAACGGGCATTAGGCGCCAAAGGATTTTCGGTGAGTAGTTTTCTTATGCGCCGGGCTGCCTCAGGGTCTTTGGCTATCATGTACATGAAGCCGCCACCGCCGGCGCCGGGCAATTTGTAACCCGCACAAAGATCGTCCACGCGGTGGCACAGCTCCTCTACGAGAGGAGGATTCGTTCCACTGTCAAGGGCTTTGTTCTGTTCCCATGTTTGACGCACCAAACGTCCCAAACGATTGAAATCGCCCAGTTGGAGAGTCTCATATACGGATAAAGCGTGCTGCTTCATTTCATCAAGCAAGGCCAAGTGCTCCGTATTGTTGAGAAACATCCCGCGCACTATTTCGGCCAGAATGTTTTTAGCCGTGCGGGTAAGTCCGGTGTAATAAAGCAAATGGCAAGGCTGGAAAGACGGATCGGTAAACAACGTATCGGGCAACCATCTCGACACAGCGTTCTGGTTAAATCCCGGCACCGTCTGAAGAAGTTTCACACCGTGAAGCACACCGCCGTACTGGTCTTGCCATCCTCCGCCTGTGGTAAGCATTTGTTCAAGCACTAAGGTACGGTTTGACACCTCGTTTTTATCCCATCCCAAACCGCAGAAATCGCTTAACGCCCCCAATACCGTTGCTGCCAGAATGCTGCTTGTACCCAATCCCGAACCGGCCGGTATGGCCGACAATAGAGTTATTTCTATACCGCAACCGAAAGCTTTGAGCTGTCTGCGCAAGGATGGAAATTTTTCCTCACCGAATCCAGGCATAAAGCCGGCCAATGCCAACGCCGCCTTAGGAATGGAAAACGGCGATCCTACCTTATTGAACAATCTTAATTCCTCGTATGTTTCAATACGTTCCATTGCCCCCAAATCTATGGAACGGCAAATTACGACAGGTTCTTTACAAGGCTTTACATAGACCTGCAAAGGCGGCTGCCCATTGAGTTCGATGGCCATATTCACCACATTCCCACCAGCCATAAGACTGTAAGGCGGCGTATCAGTCCACCCACCGGCCAAATCTATACGCACACTGCTGCGCCCCCACACGATCTGATCAGCATAGGTTGTCATACGCGGCGCACACCGATGACACAGCACATTCCCGGTAAGTCCATCCCGCAAGAGTTCGAAAGCCTGCGCTTCATAACCGGCAGAAGCAACGGCATCCCGGTCACGCAGCATTTCCGAACGGAACATGGCATCGTGAATACGTGTCATCAGGGCGGCATCATCGGGTAACGCGGCCGGAAGAGACAATCTGTCGTCGGCAAACTTCTGTGCCATATCTTTCAAATTAACCTGATAAAATACACTCCGTGCCCAATTTTTGGCCACAAGAGGCAACGTAAGGCCGGACAGTTCGCGACGTTGGTCAAACAGTCGGCAAAGATTGGCATATACGGATATTTCATCCGCAGAAAGGCGGCGCAATGAGCGCCATAATTCCGTATCTTCCATTTCAGGCTCTTCGGCAAAGAACCACTTGACAAGGCGTTCCATCTCTGCCTTGTCTGCCGTTACGGGGAAAAGACTTGCAGCCTGTAAGTCATCCAACCGCCTCAAATCTTCGGGGAGAATGCCACGCTGCGCCATCCATTCTTTTACCGGAACGCCCAAAAATAAAGTGCCCGTATCGCAAATATCACCGCGAAAAGCATCATCATAACCATATACACGCACAGCATAATCAGCCTCTCCAACCGGTGTCACATCCACACACACACTTTCCGGCAGAGTTATGTTCCAATCATTTTTCGGTATACCGGTAATAATATTGCGGCTGCTGTAATGCCATCCTTCACCAAGAAAAGCATTTTCCACCCACACAAAAGCATTTCCCTCTGCCGGAGGATTGGCTATCAAAGCATTCTGCGTAAAAATAGCTGGTTGCCGCTTCACACCTTTCTGAATAATGAAACGCTGGTCTTTTACTAAATTCTGAATGGCATAGGTAGAAGAAATCATCTCAGACGCCGTACCAAAATGGTAGAACTCACCACCCTGAAGCGGTATGACAGCCACTTTCAGACCGGACAGATTCTCATCCGGCCGGGAAGGGCTGTTGCCCAAGGCACATCCGAATTGCGAATAAAGATCATAATATTGCGTTATAGAAAAAGCTTCGCCACTATGTCCGTATTGCCGTATATTGCTGCACTTTTCCATGAGTTTCATAACGGCTTTGTCAGAAAGCAGCCATACGCCTATGTCCATCAAGGCAAAGTGGGTAGGCATCAGGCGCGCCTGTTCGTCTGTTGACGGCTTTTGCAGCATAAAGTCAAGTTCGCCCGGCCGTTCACGGTTCATCATGAAAACACCGTGATGAGAGGCTTGTTCATGATCTGCCCAAAGCCCGTAACACACTACATCCGCTTCAGGTATATCTTGTAAAGGTTCTGTGGTCCGCAGGTAAACGTCACCACTCGCCACCAATGTGCGTAATCCCTCGGGAGCCTTTTCTAAAATATGCTCATAAAACGGCATTTGCAAATCAAGCAGCGTCTGGTCAATGCGCTGGCCACGTGCCCAGCGAAAAACAGGGACAGGAGTCAGTATCTTTCCGCTTGACGCATAGGCCGGTAAACGGCGGCTTTGCCCGCCGGCGTGAAGCAGCACACGCTTCTCACGGCTGAGCCATGATTCAAAAGACTCTGCCGGAGCCTCTTTCTCGCGACAGGCCTCGAGTAACCATGCCGTCCCTCCACCCGAACCGAGTTTACGCCCGACAGGATCGCTCGTACAAAAATAAATTACCGGAGACAGCCCCGTAATTTTATGAAAACTTCCCACCACATTGGGAGGAAGTGAAAGAAGGCGTTTCATATTATAATTATGTTATGTGCATTTTATCATATATCATTCTGTTTCGGGACGCCGGCGGAAAGTCACCATCTTATTAAAGATAAATCCCAGCGATGTGTACACCGCCATTCCACCCAATTGGGCCACCAGTTCCGGCAGTAGCAAAAGCAAACCACGAAACACCACCCACTGTATTCCCCAGCACATGACTGAACCACAGAAAAAAAACAGAGCTTCGTTCACCACACTACCGCCACGGGCGCGGAACGCCCACAGTTTGTTGAGCGTAAAGCTGCATATCATACCCAAAGAAAAACTTAGGAAATTAGACAGATCAAGCCCGACACCAATATGACGCAAAAGAACAAACGAGACGAATGTGAGCAAAGTGTTGACCACACCCACCATGCCATACCTCATAAACTGTAGAAAATTTTCCGTCATAAAGCAGTGTGTTTAGAGATGCAAAAATAGCAAATTAAAGGCGAACTTATCGAAAAACAACAAAGAAACGACTCATAAATATGAGTCGTTTCTTTAATCTTCTGATTTTTCAGAGGGGTGCTTGATGGGACTCGAACCCACGACATTCAGAACCACAATCTGACGCTCTAACCAACTGAACTACAAGCACCATCAACGGCTTTTCTTCCGAAAAGCGATGCAAAGATAGAGTTTTTTTTCGAACCAACCAAATTTTATGGATTCTTTTTGTATTTTTTATTTCAATCCATGATTTCCGAGCGCCCGCAATGCTGCATTTTCATGTTCATGTCTTCCTTCTCGTCATTTTCACACAAGACAAAAAGCAAACTCAAGTTTCTAACGGTAACGCGCCGGAGACTGCTAAAGAACGAATGTGGAAGCGGGAACTAAAAGTTGTCTCCGCTTCCATAAGCACCGTTTCCGAAATTTCATTTAGGCCGGATATCGGAAATCACCCAGAAATCCTTGCTATAAGTTGTTTCGTAATCCTTCAATTCAAAACTGATGTCGATTGTAGGGTCTACCCTATAATAGCCGGAATACTCTCCACCTTCCAAGCCCATATTAGCATGGAAATACAAATCGTTCTGACGGAGAATTTCCCTTGTCGATTTTTTACATATCGCAAAGCCGTCTATAATCCAGGCATGATTGGTATTTTTATTTGGACATGTTCCTCCCATAATCGATACATGTTTGCCTCTAATGGCTGTCAGCAGGGCGTCAGATGCAAACCGCTCATAAAAATCGCCACACGTCACATATTTATTCAAGAAACTGTAAATTTCCGAGACTTTAGTGCTTGTCGACTCCACTATAGGAATTGTCTTGTCATCATAGGGTCCGTATTGTCCATCGGTTTTGATATTGGCCACCGATTTGGTGCCTTCAAACACATGCTTGCCCAACGCTGTCACCATCATCAGTTCGTCGGAATATCCGCCACCCGAAATTTCCGCTTTCTCTGTCATTTTGTCCCAGTCCATCTTCAAGCCGTTGATAGTCATGGACGGTTTCAGATAGGCAAGAACCTGCATAGCGGCAACAACCCCACATCCCAAGGGGTAATTTCCCGGAAAATTAACACCAAAGTTAGGACGATAAACACTTGGCAACGCTCCATTATAAGGATTGTCCTGAGACCACGCAGTAACAGTATACGGCCCCTCCTTGTACACAACCGCCGTTGCCGGTTCTTCATAAACCGGCGACCTTGGATATTCACGTGAAAAGGTCTCACCCTCTATTGTTTTCTCCGACCGCACATAGTTTATTGCATATTTCTCCGTTATTTCTTCATCGGGATATTCCAATGATACTTTCCGGACAACATCATCCCTGAGGGAATCCACGAGATGCTGAATTTTGTTAACCTTCGCAACAACAAAAAGTTCAGACAGACCCATCATCATTTTCGCATCGTCACGATTGTCCAAAGAATCGGCGTCACCGTAAGGAACATAAGCCACCACCCCCGGGCAGCGTCCGTCTCCGGACACAACGGCGAATCCGGACGATTCCTCTCCCGCCACCTCAAAATGATAGAGCGGAATGGCATCCTCCGAATTTGAGCGGGTATGGCCGGCAGAGGTGTTCAAAGAAAGATATTCCGTACCTTTCAACCGGAAGGAGACCGGACGGTCCGAACGCCCTGAAAAAGGCAAGGTCTTCAGAAAACCGTCCAACATGTGGGAGGCTTCATCGGAAGACATCTTCTGTGCATCGGCAAAAACCAGACTCACAAACTCATCATAAGAAACGGTCATACGTTTTTCTTCCTTGTCCACGTGCGGAGGATTGAGTACAATCACCTCTTGTGAGCAAGACAACAAACCACCCACCAATAAAAAAAGAACCAGCAATCTTACGTTTTTCATACACAACTTTTTTATATTACAAATATCGGCAAATATCGCAGTTTTTTTTAAAAAAACAAATTAAATACCATAAAAAAATGCTCCGGTGCTTTATTTACCGGAGCATTTTCCATTTTCGTGTATTTCAACACCTTATTTATTTTCAAGCGCCTTGGCGGCAATGGCTTGATTAGCGGTGATGGCCACCATCATATACACATCTTCGATGGAGCAGCCGCGCGAGAGATCATTCACCGGACGGGCTATGCCCTGAAGGATGGGACCAACAGCCGTGGCATGGCCGAGACGCTGCACGAGTTTGTAGCCGATGTTACCCACCTCAAGACTGGGAACCACCAAAACGTTGGCCTTGCCGGCGATGGGGCTGCCAGGAGCCTTTGACGAGCCTACGGAGGGAACGAGAGCAGCATCAGCCTGCAGTTCACCGTCAATGAGCAGCGAGGGATCCATTTCCTTGGCTATATTAAAGGCTTCCACCACTTTGTCCACCACCTCATGTTTGGCTGATCCCTTAGTAGAAAAACTCAGCATGGCCACACGCGGCGTAATGCCGGCTACCGCCTGAGCGGTACGGGCGGTGCAGATGGCAATCTGAGCCAACTGATTGGCATCGGGCACGGGGGTCACAGCCACATCGCCCATAACGAGCACACCGTTATCGCCACATTCGGGAGCAATGGTAAGCAGGAGCATAGCGCCGCTCACACAGGTGATGCCTGGAGATGTCCTGATAATTTGCAGGGCGGGACGAAGCACATCACCCGTTGTGTTGCGCGCACCGGCCAACTGCCCGTCGGCATGACCGGCCTTAATGATGAGACATCCCAAATAGAGAGGGTCAGTAACCTTCTTGCGGGCCTCTTCAATGGTCATGCCCTTCTTCTTGCGCAGTTCGCAGAGAAGTTGCGCATACTCCTCCATGCGGGAATGATTTTCAGGATCAATGATAGTGGCGAGAGCGATGTTGCCCAATCCCCACTCCTTTGCCTTTTCATTAATTTCGTCAGGGTTACCGATAAGAATGAGATCAGCCACACCATCGGTCAGAATTTGGTTGGCAGCCTTTAGGGTGCGCTCTTCCGTGCCTTCGGGCAGCACAATACGCTGCTTGTCGGATTTTGCGTGTGCAATAAGTTGTTCAATAAGTGTCATTATCAAATGAATTTAAAAATTACGGGGCAAAATTACGAAAAAGAATTGTCTTTTACCGGTTTTGCTATGTCGAAGTTACAAAACCTTTTTCTTGTCATAACTACAAGAAAAAAAGGAACAGACAATACTGCACCATTTTGCAGAAAACATCCTTTCATCCTTTTTCCACCTTACCATATTTAACCCTTCGTTATATTTCGGAATATTAAAATTAATGTGAGGAAGACGGTCTGACGGCAGAACTGCGTTAGTACGATGAAAAAGAGATACCCGAATGGCTGCCGGGCAGCCTCTGCATGTTTTTTTCACAGCGAAGAAAAGTTCTTATGCTTATTTCACGGGCGGGGGCGCCGGCGTATGTTTTTTTTCCGTACTTTTGTCCTGTTAAACTGACCGGTAATGAAATTCAGTATCACCACCGCCTTACCTTCATCTCCCGTTGTACTCGATGTCGGTTCATGTGTCATGACAATGGGGTCTTGTTTTGCCCAGCATATCGGTACGCGCCTCTCCGATGCCCTGCCCGAAGGACAGGTGGAAGTCAATCCCTTTGGCGTGACGTACAATCCCGCCAGCATGAGCCGCTGCCTGCAACTTCTTCTCAAAGGGGAGCTGCCTGTCGGGGAGTGTCTCTTTCACGGACGCGACGGACTGTGGCATAGCTGGCTGCATGCTACGCCAGGCTTTTCCGCCCCGACACGAGAAGCCTGCCTGAACAACATAACCAAACGCTTTGAGACGGCCCGGGAACGGCTACAGGCAGTCGATGTCGTGATGCTTACCTTTGGTACGGCCCATGTATACGAACTTTCAGACACCACGCACCTAACGGTGAACAACTGCCACAAAGAGCCGCCTGTACGTTTTGTGGAGCGCCGGCTCACAGTGGAGGAAATCGTAGGCCTTTTCACTCCCGTTCTGCAGGAACTCCGCCGGCAACGGCCCGGCTTACAGGTCGTGCTCACCGTCAGTCCGTATCGTTACACGAAATTGGGACTGCACGGGTCTACGCTCAGCAAATCCATCCTCCACCTGGCTTGTGAGGCTCTTGGCGAGACGTTTGACTTTGTGAAGTATTTTCCAGCCTACGAAATCATTATTGATGAATTGCGCGATTACCGCTTTTACGAGCGCGACATGCTTCATCCTTCGGCCGTGGCTGTGGACTACGTATGGGAACGTTTTGCCGAATGGAGTTTTACGCCTCAGCTTGAGCGGTATGCAGCTCTTAAGTCCGCACGCCTCAAACGCGAACGACATGTGGAGTCACACCGCGCTGTGACTTGAGAAAACGAACGTGTTGTGAATATTCCCGACGGCCCGGCCGTTCCCTGATTATTTTCCCTGATTTATATTCATTAAATACCCTCCCCCCCTAACCTCTTTTCCCCATTTGCCAACCATGCATTATTCAATAGATAAAATAACGGCCCTCATCGGCGCACGTCGTTTTGGCACAGCCGAAGCCGACATCGACTGGCTTCTCACGGACAGCCGTTCGCTGGTCTTTCCTGAAACAACTCTTTTCTTTGCGCTGCGTTCGCGCCTTAACGACGGACACAAGTACATTCCCGACCTTTATCGTCGCGGCGTGCGCAATTTCGTAGTCGGCGCTGTACCCGAAACGGCCGACTGCCTCTTTCCCGGAGCCAATTTCCTGCTTGTGGTCAGTCCTCTCAAGGCTTTGCAGCGGCTGGCCGAGCGCCATCGCGAAGAATATACCCTGCCGGTGATAGGCGTAACTGGATCGAACGGCAAGACAATCGTGAAAGAATGGCTTTATCAGCTGCTCTCGCCCGCAATGAACGTGACGCGGTCGCCGCGTTCCTACAATTCTCAGGTGGGCGTACCGCTTTCCGTATGGCTTCTCGACGAGCGCAGTCAGGTGGGCATTTTTGAGGCAGGCATATCGCAGCCCGATGAAATGTCCGCCCTCCGCGCCATCATACAGCCCACTATCGGCGTAATGACCAACATCGGGCAGGCTCATCAGGAGAACTTTTCAACACTAGAAGAGAAGTGCCTTGAAAAAATGATGCTTTTCAAAGACTGTGAAGTACTCGTCTACAACGGTGATGATCCGGTCGTGGCCGAATGTGTGAATACGTCTCTTTTCAGGGGCAATCTGATTGCCTGGTCGCAACGCGATGCCTCACGGCCGCTTTTCATAAGGGCTGTTGAAAAGGGAGAGGCCGCGACACGCATTGCCTATACTTATCTGCGCGGCGAGGCGGAAATATCAGTACCCTTTACCGATGACGCGTCCATACAGAATGTGATACACTGTCTGGCAGTGTGTCTTTACCTTCACTTGCAGCCTGCCGACATCGCCCGCAGGGCCGAGCGTCTGGAGCCGATAGCCATGCGTCTGGAGGTGAAGCAGGGAGTGCGCGGTTGCACGCTTATTAATGATGCCTACAATTCCGACATCAACTCCCTGGACATCGCCCTAGACTTTATGAACCGGCGTCCGACGGCGTTGAAGCGGGTGCTAGTCCTTTCCGATATCCGGCAAACCGGACTGCCGGCAGACGAACTATACGCCAAAGTGGCCGAAATGGTGAATCATCGTGACATTGATATGCTGATAGGTGTGGGCAAAGAGATTTCGGCAGCCGAAAGACGGTTTTCCGTAACGGACAAATATTTCTTTCCTACCGCAGACGAACTCCTGAAGAATGGTCTGCTCGATACGCTCCGCGACCGGCTTGTCCTGTTTAAAGGTGCCCGTCAGGCCGGCTTTGACCGTCTGACAGAGTGGCTCTCGCTGAAGGTGCATGAGACAACGCTTGAGATTAATCTGGAAGCGCTCGTTGAAAATTTGAATTTTTACCGCTCCTTCATGAAACCTCAAACAAAGATAACGTGTATGGTCAAGGCTTCGGGCTATGGCGCCGGCAGTGTGGAGGTAGCCAAAACCCTCCAGGACCGCGGGGTGGACTATCTGGCGGTAGCGGTGGCCGACGAAGGGGTGGACCTGCGTGAGGCTGGCATTACGGGCAACATCATTATCATGAATCCGGAGATGTCGGCTTTCAACACGATGTTTGAATATGCCCTGGAACCCGAGGTGTACAGCTTCGGGCTGCTTGAGGCTCTCATACGTGCTGCTGAAAAGGAAGGCATTACGAACTTTCCGGTACACATCAAGTTCGACACCGGCATGCACCGCCTGGGGTTTGATCCGGAGGCTGATTTGCCGGTGCTTATCGACCGGTTGCGCCATCAGAATGCCCTTATCCCGCGTTCCGTGTTCTCTCATTTTGTAGGGAGTGACGGAACGGAGTTTGACGATTTCTCCGCCAGACAGTTTGACCGTTTCGACGCAGCCTCACGTCGTTTGCAAGCGGCTTTTCCTCACCGCATTCTCCGGCACATCTGCAACAGCGCAGGCATAGAGCGTTTTCCGGAGCGACACCTCGATATGGTGCGGCTCGGGCTTGGCCTTTACGGCGTAGACCCTATAGACAACCGGGGATTGCACAACGTCACGACACTCCGCACGACTATCCTGCAGATACGTGATGTGCCTGCGGGCGACAGTGTGGGCTATTCGCGGCGCACGTTCCTGTCTCGTCCCTCACGCATAGCCGCCCTGCCCATTGGCTATGCCGACGGCTTGAACCGCCATCTGGGCAACAGAGGCGGATATTGCCTGGTGAACGGCTGGCGCGCCGACTACGTGGGAAACATCTGCATGGACGTGTGCATGATTGACGTTACCGACATCCCTTGCCATGAGGGCGACAGTGTGGAGATATTCGGCGACAATCTGCCGGTAACGGAATTGAGCGACCGTCTGGACACCATTCCCTATGAAGTGCTCACAGGTATCAGCGAACGCGTGAAGCGTGTTTACTTTTCCTGAAAAATATGTTTCCGGCCGGAAGGATGAAGAAAAAGGCGCTTGGGAGATTAACATTTTTAACTTTCCGCAACATTCCGATATGCTAAAACATAGGTTGTAAGTAGTGAAAGAGAAATAATCAGTATCGGAATTTTAACACGAATACTTGGAATTTCAACTGCAATACTTGGATTTTAAGGGGGAAATACGACAAAAAAGTACGGAAAAAGATCCGGAATATACTGAAAAAGCGGGACTTCCACAATGGAAGTCCCGCTTGGCTGTTACAAAGATACGATATTTTCCGATAGAAAGCAAATAGTGTTAAAATAGCAGGAGTAAGGAGGAGGCAGCGTATGTGACGCTGTTCCGCCGTTTGGCGGCAATGTGTAAGTATACGGAAAGTAACGGGCCAAATCAGAGTAACGACACCCAGTTGGCGTAGAACGTCCGGGCGGCCGGTTGCCACACGCAGGTGACACCCGAGTGCGGATTGCCGGTTTCATTGTAATAATGCCGGGGCGGCCGGATGGGCAATCCTTTGGCTTTGTCGCGGAGATATTCGCGATGAAGGGTTTCGGCGGCGTATTCGAGATGTCCCACCACAAACACGCGTCGGCCGTCGGCCGTGGCGGCTACGCCTGTTCCGCTTTCGGCGCTTTGGGCCAAAAGGAGCAGGCCCGCCCGGATAATGCCGGCGGCATTCACTTCGGTGTGCCGGCTGTTAGGCATGGGGAAACTGGGGAAGAGACCATTCATGAGCGGATGGTCGGATACGAGGACATCTTGGGAAAATATGCCGAACATTTTCTCAGGCAGCGGCTGTTTGTGAACGCCGTAATGGTGGTAAAGGCCGGCCTGTGCCGCCCAGCAGATGAAGAGCGTAGAGGTGACATGTGTGTCGGCCCAGTCGAAAATAGTGCATAGCTGCGGCCAGTAGCGCACTTGTTCGAAGGGCAGGTGTTCCACCGGGGCACCGGTGATGATGAGACCGTCGAAACGTTCCGCCTGCAGGGCCTCGAAGTCGGTATAAAAAGCATCCATGTGGCATTGCGGCGTGTTTTTATAGGACTGTCCACTTATTTTCATGGGAATGAGCGTCAGGTCACGGCCGGTTCGGGCCAGAACGCGGGCTATGTCGAGTTCGGTGACGGCTTTTTCAGGCATCAGGTTGAGGAGCAGGATGCGCGCGGTTCCGTCTGCAAGCGCGTGGGCCGGATGTCGGTTGCAGACGGCGACATCGTAACCTTCAGAGGTAAGAATATCGGCTGCCGGAAGGCCTTTCGGAAGATAAAGCATGCGGATGTTTCAGCTAGAAAAATTAATGTGTAGAAAAACGGGCAGGCAAGCCGTGTGGAATGGACGGAAGTGTCCGCCGGCCTGTCTGCCCGTTGGTTGGTTTCGTTACCAAATGTTCACACGCTTCTTCTTGGGTACGAAGAGCGGATCGGACTTTTTGATATTGAAGGCCTCATACCATGCGTCGATATGGGGCAGGGCGCCGTTGACGCGCCAGCGACCGGCGGAGTGCGGGTCTATTTTGTTGAGCTGGCGTAACATGGCCTCGCGGGTGTTGTTGGCCCACACCAGTCCGTAGCTGAGGAAGAAGCGCTGCTCGGGAGTGAAGCCGTCCTTCTTGCCCAAGGGCTGAGCCTTGGTGGCGTTTTTAAACGCCTGGTAGGCAATGTTGAGTCCACCGTGGTCGGCAATGTTTTCTCCCAAAGTAAGTTGTCCGTTGGCTTTCATGCCCGGGAGCACTTCTATGTTGTCGAAGAAATCCTTCATCACCTTGGTGCGTGCCTTGAACTGTTCATTGTCCTCGGGCGTCCACCAGTTGCGCAGGTTGCCGTCTTTGTCAAACTGGCTGCCCTGATCATCGAATCCGTGTGTCATCTCGTGCCCTATGACAACGCCAATGGCTCCGTAGTTGCAGGCGTCGTCGGCTTGGGCATTGAAGAACGGCGGCTGGAGAATGCCGGCGGGGAAACAGATTTCGTTGGTGGTGGGATTGTAATAGGCGTTGATGGTTTGCGGTGTCATGAGCCACTCCGTGCGGTCGGTCTGCTTGTTGACACGCTTGTCAATGTAGTAGCGGCTCATGAACTGTGAGGCACGTGCCATATTTTCGTAGTAAGAAAGCTTTTCGTCGATAACCAGACCGCTATAGTCCATCCACGTGTCGGGATAGCCTATTTTCACGTAAAAGGAGTTGAGCTTTTCGTGTGCCTGTTTTTTGGTGGCATCGCTCATCCATTCCTGCTTGTCGATGCGCTGTCCCAAGGCTTCCTGAAGGTTTTTCACAAGCTGGAGCATCCGCTGCTTGGAGGATTCGGGAAAATATTTTTCAACGTACATCTTGCCGACAGCCATGCCTAATGCGCCCTCAACGGCTCCCACTGCGCGTTTCCAGCGCGGCCGGTCCTGCTCGGCGCCACTCATGGTGTGGCTGTAAAAGTCGAAACTGGCGGCACGAAAATCATCGCTGAGCAGGCCGGTGGCATCGTCAACAACGCAGAAATACAGATAGGACTTCAAGTCCTCAAGCGGCACTTCTGCGAGAATTTTCTCAACCTCGTGGATCGGTTCAGGCTGGTTGACGCTGATGTGCTCAAACGCCGGCACGCCGTTGAGGAGAAACAGCGTGCTCCAGTCGATGCCGGGAAAGTCGTTGAGCAGCTGGCCGTAAGTCATCTTGTGGTAGTTGCCCTCCACATCGCGTAGTTTTGTCATACTGTAAGATTCCTTGGCGATGCGTGTTTCCACGTTCATCACGCCTTCCATGGCTTTTTGGGCCGCGGCGTCATCCTTTCCGGTCATGACGAAGAGTTTCTTGACGTATTGTTTGTAAGCCTCTCGGATCTTTCGGGTCGGTTCGTCATCGGCCAGATAGTAGTCGCGTTCGCCCATGGCTATGCCACCCTGGTTGATTTGCATGAGATTCCAGCGGGAGTCCTTGAGGTCGGCGTCGCAGCCGAAACCGAAGAAACTGCTGACGCCTTTGGAGGAAAGACGTGCCACTTCGTATTGCAGTTCCTTGCGGCTCTTGATGTTGCCGATTGCTTCAAGATAATTCTTGATGGGGGCGTATCCTTCGGCGTTGCGGCGGACACTGTCCATGGCTAGGCGATAGAGACCGCCGATTTTCTGTTGCAGCGAGCCTTGGGGAGCCTGCTGGGTCGCCATGGTTTCAATGAGTTCGCGCAATTGCTTGCGGTTAGTCTCCTGCAACGCGTCAAACTGGGCGTAACGGGCATATTCGGCCGTAAGGGGATGGGCTTTCATCCATCCGCCGCCGGCGTATTCGAAAAAGTCGGTTCCGGGTTTTGCCGAAAGGTTCATGTTGTTCTTGTCCAGCCCTGAAGGCAGCGGGGATTGGGCTGCCATGGTTGCGGTGGCCGCAAATGTGATCATGGTTAAAATGTTTTTTAATCGCATATTTCCAATTGTTTTTATACTGATTCTTTTTCTGATCTATCGTTTCGATGACATTTGTCAGTGTGTGACGTCAAATTTCTCCAACTCCTCAACAGCCTGCGCCCATGTCTCTTCCGCTACGTTAAGCAGACGTTCGGTATCGCTGTAGAGGGCACCCAGCTTCATGTCGGCGGCGCCTTCCGGTGTGGAGAGGCGTTGCTCAATGTCTGCTTTTTCAGCTTCAAGACGCATGACTTCTTTTTCGCACTCCTCCACCCGCTTTTCAGCCTTTCGGCGTTGCCGGGCCAGTTCCTTACGCTCCTCGTAGGACAGTTTTCCCTCCGATAGCGTTTTCTCGGCTGTTGCGGCGGTACTGTCTGTTTTGTTCGGAAGGAGATGGTCTTTCTTTGTGTGTAGTTCATCAAGAGAGGCCATATCCTTTTTTTGCAGGAAATCGTAGATACCGCCGATGTGCTCGCGTACCAGCCCTCCGCCAAACTCGTAGACCTTCGTTACCAGCCCATCGAGAAACTCACGGTCGTGGCTTACCACGATGACCGTTCCGTCGAATGTCTGAATAGCTTCTTTGAGAACGTCTTTGGTACGCATGTCAAGATGGTTGGTGGGTTCGTCCAGAATAAGGAAGTTGACCGGTTCCAGCAGAAGCTTTATCATGGCCAGGCGGCTGCGCTCGCCGCCGGAAAGAACTTTTACCTTCTTGTCGGAGGCTTCGCCGCCAAACATGAACGCACCCAGAATATCGCGTATCTTCAAACGGATGTCACCTCGGGCCACACGGTCGATGGTGTCGAATACAGTAAGCTCTCCGTCGAGCAATTGCGCCTGGTTTTGAGCGTAGTATCCTATTTCCACATTGTGCCCTAATTTCAAGGTTCCCGTGTAGGGGATCTCATTCATGATACATTTGACAAGAGTGGACTTACCCTCTCCGTTCTTTCCGACAAAAGCAATTTTCTCGCCTCGCTTTATCGTGAGATTGACATCATGAAATACGCTGTGCTCTCCGTAATCTTTCCTCAAATCCTCACAGATGACAGGATAATCGCCGGAACGTAAGCAAGGAGGGAACTTCAGATGGAGTGAAGAATTGTCCACTTCGTCCACCTCGATGGGAACTATCTTCTCCAGTTGCTTGATGCGGCTTTGCACCTGTACGGCTTTAGTGGGCTTGTATCGGAAACGTTCGATAAAATCCTTAATATCGGCAATTTCCTTCTGTTGGTTTTCGTACGCCCGTAACTGTTGTTCCCTACGTTCGGCCCTCAAGCGGATGAAATCGTCGTACTTAACTTTATAGTCCACCACCCGGCCGCATGTTATCTCCAGTGTGCGGTTTGTCACATTATTGATAAATGCCCTGTCGTGACTGACGAGTACGACCGCACCGCTGTTATGGGCAAGAAAATTTTCAAGCCATCGAATGCTTTCTATGTCAAGATGATTGGTTGGCTCATCAAGCAATAGAACATCAGGCCGGCGAAGCAATAGCTTTGCTAATTCTATGCGCATGCGCCATCCACCGGAAAATTCTTTGGTAGGCCGTCCGAAATCGGATGGTGAAAAACCTAATCCCTGTAACGTCCGTTCCATTTCGGCACGATAATTCATGCCTCCAGTCATTTGGAAACGCTCACTTTCATGAGTGAAACGTTCTACCAAAGACATATAATCAGCACTGTCATAGTCTGTTCTTTGTGCCAGTTCGTTGTTAAGATTCTCAATGTGTGCTTGCAACTCACTGATATGATCGAAGGCTTTTTCCGTTTCTTCAATAACAGTGTGCTCGTCCGACAAAACCATAACCTGCGGTAAATATCCTATGGTCACATCGCGCTGTATGGCAACTGTACCGGAAGTGGCCTGTTGCTGGGCTGACAGGATTTTCAGGAGTGTGGATTTCCCTGCCCCGTTCTTGCCGACCAAGGCTATGCGGTCTTTCTTATTTATAACAAAAGAGCAGTCCTCAAAGAGAGGACGTGCTCCGAATTCAACTTTTAATGCTTCTACGCTAATCATGTCTTAACGGTTGTGTGACAGAACTTTAATAGCTTCTTGCCACAATGGCTCTGCAGGTCGCCGGTTTGCCGCTTACCATATCCGTACCTGGATTCGATTGATCGTAACCGTAAGGTATGCAACGGATTGTGGCTTGTGTGTCGGCCTTGATCTTAGCTTCTGTCTCTTCGGTTCCATCCCAAGGGCAGAGGAAGAAACCGCCATCTTTGACACGTAATTTGAATTCTTCGTAGTTATCACAAGTAAAGATGTTTTCCTGCAGACGTTTATTGGCCTTCTCAAAAATATTCTGTTGGATTTCTTCAAGAAGATTTTTCACATATTCCTCTATGCCTTCGAGTGGTAAGGTCTGTTTTTCCAGAGTGTCGCGGCGCATCAGTTCTATTGTGCCGTTGTTCATGTCGCGGTGTCCCATAACGAGCCGTACCGGCACGCCTTTCAATTCGTAATCCGCAAATTTGAAACCAGGACGTTTGTTGTCTGCGTTGTCGTACTTTACGCGGATGCCCATGGACTTCAGACGTGAGGTGAGGGCGTTGAGCTTTTCATTCAGTTCGGACAGTTCTGCATCACCTTTATATATAGGTACGATTACAACCTGAATCGGGGCTAAATGAGGTGGTAGCACCAAACCGTTGTCATCGGAATGTGTCATGATGAGTGCTCCCATCAGACGAGTGCTGACTCCCCAACTGGTAGCCCAGGCATAATCCAGTTGATTGTTTTTATCAACAAACTGCACATTGAATGCCTTACCGAAGTTCTGCCCCAGGAAGTGACTTGTTCCGCTTTGAAGAGCCTTACCATCTTGCATCATGGCTTCGATGGTGTACGTGTCGAGTGCCCCTGCAAAACGTTCTGTTGCACTTTTTACGCCACGTATGACAGGTATAGCCATTACTTCACGGGCAAAATCGGCGTAAACGTCAAGCATCTGTTTGGCGCGTGTCTCAGCTTCTTCTCTTGTGGCGTGTGCCGTATGACCTTCCTGCCAAAGAAATTCACTGGTGCGCAAGAACAGGCGTGTGCGCATTTCCCATCTCATTACGTTGCACCATTGGTTGCAGCAGAGAGGCAGGTCACGCCAAGAATGTATCCATTTGCGATAAGTGTTCCAGATAGTAGTTTCTGAAGTAGGGCGTATAATTAATTCTTCTTCCAATTTGGCAGAAGGGTCTACTACCACGCCGTCACCTTCAGGGTTGGCTTTAAGGCGGTAGTGTGTTACAACGGCACATTCTTTTGCAAAACCTTCTACGTGCTCGGCTTCTTTCGAGAGAAAACTTTTGGGAATAAGCATCGGGAAGTATACGTTTTGAACGCCGGTTTCCTTGAAGCGGTCATCGAGGGACTGTTGGATTTTTTCCCAAATGGCATAACCATAAGGTTTGATAACCATGCAGCCTCGCACATCGGCCTGTTCGGCCAAATCAGCTTTGACAACAAGTTCATTATACCATTTTGAGTAATCCTCACTACGTTTCGTAAGGTCTTTTAATTCTTTTGCCATATCGTAAAATAACATTTATGTGGCTGCAAAATTACGAAATAATTCGTACCTTTGCCGCGTAATAACAAACTATCATTAAAGATTTAAGTAAAAACGATTATGAAGACAATGAAATTTTCAACAGGTATACTCTGTATAGCTATGCTTTTGAGTGCGTGCTCAATGTCAAATACGGCCAAAGGAGGTCTTATCGGCGGTGGTAGCGGTGGTGCTCTCGGTGCTCTCATCGGTCAGTTAGCCGGTGGTGGTAAGGGTGCTGCTATCGGTGCAGCCATCGGTACTGCTGTTGGTGCCGGTACAGGAACGCTCATCGGCCATAAGATGGACAAGGCTAAGAAAGCAGCTGAGGCCGCCAATGCTGAAACTGAAGTCATTACGGATGAGAACGGTAATGCCGCAGCTGTAAAGGCTACGTTCCCTTCTGGCATCCTCTTCTCTTTGAGCAGTTCTACGCTTAGTGCTCAGGCGCAAAGCAATCTGAAGACTTTTGTAACTAATCTGGATACTGATTTGGATCTCAGTGTTTACGGCTTTACAGACAATACGCCGTTTAAGGGCGTTTCTGCTGCTCAGAGTCAGGAAAAGAACAAGGCTCTTTCTTTGCAGCGTGCGCAGACAGTGAGCAATTTCCTGAAAAGCAGTGGCTTGGCCGCTTCTCGCATACGTGAGGTTACTGGCTTAGGCGAAACTAATCCTGTAGCCGACAATAGCACTGCCGCCGGCAAGGAGCAGAACCGTCGTGTGGAAATTTATATTTTCCCGAGCGAGGCTCTGATTAAGCAGGCTCAACAGCAAGCTCAGTAAAAAAATAATAACGGGCAAGGATGCAAGTCAGCAGATTTGCATCCTTGCCCGTTTGTTTCATTTAATAATAAGTCTTATGGCTGTCAGATTCTTCTTTTTAGCATTGATTATTGCATGTTCTTCTGTTTCTGTTTGTGCAAAAGGAGGCAGTGATGACGGAAAACTTTATGTTTTCGGTGTAGCCACCAGTTTAGGGGATACGACCGTATATTTGTCCTCGATTCAGGAAATTGAAGGCGTAATAAACAGCAAGTCTGCTTTCTTTGACAACTGTCAAACCTATGTCCGTCAAATGGAAACTTATCTTCAGGAGCAGACAGGACAATATTTCACCTGTGCCTTTTTCTTTAGTCCAAAGAAAAAGAAGGCAGATAAGAAATGGGCGGCAGTGCGTAAGAATCTGAATAAAGAGCAGCGAAATAATATTCTGTTGATTCCAGATAAGGATTTTCGCTTCCGGATGGTTGCCCCTTCTGTTTCCGATGGGAATATGCCGGAAACTAAGGGCAAGTAGCTTTGTGAGAATTTAGTTGATAAATATATTTTGCCCATACTCATTAAAAAGAGTGAACGATTTCTTTTTTCAAGTGGCGGATGCCGCATTTCATCTTCATTTTAATGAAATAACAGACGCAAGGCCCCTATTGCCTTCTTATGCACCTTTTTATATAAAAGACAGAAAGGATACCTCTGTCATTTTCGATATGACCATTGGTGACAATCTGGTAAATTTCATTCCGGATGGTGAAGAAATAGGGACGTTCGATTGCGGCGGTATCAACCATGGTATTTACAAACGACCGGAAGGAGGATATTTTATAACCATCACTGATGTGGGGGGCAAACCGGCTTGTGCCATGGAGACTTCCGCGGATTTCTCAGAGTGCAGAGCCTCGCTTTTCGGCGGTAACGACCTTTGGCGTTTTGGCTTGAACAATGCCCTTATGATTGCCTTTGCCTTTGCCGGCGCCCATCATGACATACTCCTTATGCACGCGTCTGTTACGATGAAAGATGGTTATGCTTATCTTTTTTTAGGTAAGAGCGGAACAGGCAAAAGCACCCACTCCCGTTTGTGGCGTGAGCACATTCCCGGTTCAGACCTGCTTAACGATGATAATCCCGCCGTTCGGATCGGCAAGGACGGCAGTGTGTCAGTATACGGTACTCCCTGGAGCGGCAAGACGCCCTGTTATCGCAATTTGTCTCTTCCGGTTGGGGCCTTTCTCCGCTTGGAGCAGTATTCCGAGAATGTCATATTCCGTGAGACCGGTGCCAAATCCTTTGCTTCAGTGTTTTCATCGTGTTCTTCCATGATGTGGGACAAGCCTTCCTATAATGCCATACTCAATACCGTATCCCGAATAGCGTCTTCCGTTCCGGTCTATTATCTTAAATGCCGGGCCGACAAAGAGGCAGCGCTACTCAGTTTCAACACCATAGCTTCGGACAAATGAATACGGCTGTAGGAGAAAAAGAGAGGCAGACGAAAAGCAAAGCCATTCCTGCCGAGCATCTTATACCGGCTGTCAAGAACATGCTTGACGAGGGACGCACTGCTACTTTCCGGATACGCGGCCGTAGCATGCGGCCTTTTTTGGAAGATTGCCGCGACAGAGTTATTTTGGCTCCTTGCGATGGAGCCGGCGTAAAGCCGGGCGATGCCGTATTGGCCGAGATAAATCCCGGAGTATACGTGTTTCATCGGGTGGTAAGTCATACCGGCGATACGGTTACGCTCCGTGGTGACGGAAATGTTTACGGAACGGAAAGTTGCCATCCGTCGCATGTCATCGGACGGGCAACAGGTTTTTTACGCAAGGGGCGTAGTTGTCCCGATTCCACTTCCGGCGTGAAATGGCGTCTTTATTCCTTTTTGTGGCCCTCTTCCTCTTTTTTGCGCCGGATATTTCTGGCTTTCCACAGGCGCATAATCCTTCGTTGGTTTCCTTCAAGAATAAAATCATAACATCTTTTATATCAGAAAAATCATGAAATTAAAATCCGGGTTCGAATTGCGCGATGTGTGCGGCGAGAAAGTCGTCATAGCCCAAGGCATTGAAAATGTTGATTTCAGCAAGCTTATTACCCTCAATGAGAGTGCCGCTTATTTATGGACCGCTGTGGGCACCGGTTCTTTTGATGCCCACACACTGGCCCGTCTGCTGGTGGAAGAGTATGAAGTCACGCCCGAAAAGGCTCTTTCCGATGCCGATACCCTTATTGAAGTATGGCGCAAACAGGGGGTAATAGAAGAATAGGGCATTCCTCTTCAGGAAGGCTTTAATGATGAAAAATCCATATCGTTTCTTTATGAAATGGTATGGATTTATCAGTTATATCTGTCCTCTGTTTTTAGCTAATTAAAGTAAAAAGAATAGTTTGAGGACCGTAATGAGAATTAACACTTTTAACTTTTCCTTTGGCATCCGACCGTCTTTTAGAGCAATGAAGGCACCTTCCGGCAATGGGAATAGAGATATTTTTTAGGGCAATACTCGGAATTTAAATTCCAAGTATTGCATTTTTAAGAACAATACGGACTTTTTTGCCTTGAAAATTCATGAAAAAAGCCGTCCTTGCGAGACGGCTTCATATTCTGCTACAAAGATACCACCTGAAACGACCGAAAGCAAGAAATGTTAAATCGGTGAATCGCGGCCGTATTGTTTATAATCCTTAAATAACCCCAATACATGTTTACTTCTTCCGGCGGTCTGCCTGTCGGGTTTCCGAATGTTGTTTCCGCTGCTGGATTTTTCCAATATTAATCGTTATCTTTGTCCTCACTATATCACGAAACGTCGCTCGCGGAATGCTTCCGTATGTCAACGCATGGCAGCTGTGGCGGGCGTACCGGTTGGAAAGAAAAATTATGGAAAAAACAATAAGAGTACACAGTTACGAGAGCATGGGTACGTTTGACGGCCCCGGCCTGCGCTACGTGGTGTTCCTTCAGGGATGCCCGTTCCGTTGCCTTTATTGCGCCAACCCCGACACTATCGATGCCGTGGGTGAAAGCAAGGAGACTTCGCCCGACTATATTTATGAGCAGGCCGTTTCTATGAAGCCTTTCTTCGGCAAGCGTGGAGGCATTACTTTCTCGGGAGGCGAGCCTACCGTTCAGGCCGAGGCGCTTATTCCGCTTTTTGAGCGTCTTAAAGCGGCCGGTGTTCATATTTGTGTCGATACTAACGGCACGGTGTGGAACAGTCATGTAGAGGAACTTCTGCGTCTGACAGACCTTGTTCTGCTCGATGTGAAAGAAATCAATCCGGAGCGTCACAGCCACATTACCGGCCGGAGCAATGAGCAGACGCTCCATACCGCCGAATGGCTTGAGGCCAGCGGGCACCCTTTCTGGCTGCGCTACGTGCTTGTGCCCGGACTGAGCGATGCGGAAGAGGATCTGCACAAACTGGGACAGCATTTTAAGGATTTCCGGCAGATTCAACGGGTGGAACTGCTGCCTTACCATACACTCGGTGTTCATAAATACGAAGCCTTGGGATGGGAATACCAGCTGCGGGACATAAAGGAGAATACGCCGGAGCAGCTTGTCCGGGCTGAGGAAATCCTGCGCAAATACTTTCCGCAACTTGTTGTCAATTAAAACGAAGATATTTTTCATCCGGTCTGTCTGTCATTCAGCTCATATCTGATTTCTTTATGAAAAAGCTTGACAATGATCCCCGTCACTGGGAAATTCTGAAAAGTGATTACCTCTTTCGCCGTCCGTGGCTCACGGCCCGCCGCGACTGTGTGCGGTTGCCTGCCGGTGTGGTGAACGATGAATATTATGTGCTGGAATACCCCGACTGGGTAAACGTCATAGCCCGTACCAAGACAGGAGAGTTCGTCTTCATCAGACAGTACCGGCATGGGTTGGGACAGACCGCATGGGAAATCGTGGCCGGCTGTATTGATGCCAGCGATGCTTCGCCTGAAGAGGCCGCGCGGCGCGAACTCTACGAAGAGACCGGTTACGGCGGCGGCCGCTGGCGGTTGCTCACTACGCTGGCCTGCAATGCCAGTGCCATGAACAACCTGACCTACTGCTACGTGGCCGAAGACGTTGAACTGCTCTCGGAACAGCACCTCGAACCTACGGAGGACATTGTCGTGCATCTCCTCTCTCCGCAGGAGGTGAGGCAGTTGCTCTCGGGCGACGAAATCAGACAAGCCTTGATGGCAGCACCTTTGTGGAGATATTTCTCGGAACAGCAATAGTTTTCCGTAGCGAAACCGTTTTTTGTGAAAAACTTCTTAAGAACATGGAAATTGCAAATATCATAGCCCGTTCTCTCGGTTTGCGGCCGGCACAGGTGGCCGCTACCGTGCGTCTGATAGACGAAGGTGCCACAATTCCCTTTATCAGCCGCTACCGCAAGGAGGTGACGGGAGGACTTGACGAGGTGCAGGTAGGCAAGGTGAAGGAAGAAAACGAACGTCTGGCAGAGCTGGCTCACCGGCGTGAGTTCATACTTAAAACCATTGAGGGACAGGGCAAACTGACCGAAGAACTCCGTTTGCGCCTCACGATGTGTTGGGACGAAACACAGCTTGAAGATATTTATCTGCCTTACAAGCCCAAACGGAAAACACGGGCAGAAGCTGCACGAAACAAGGGGCTGTCGCCTCTGGCTGACACTTTGATGCTTCAGCCTTACGCCGATCCGTTCAAGAGCGCTGCGCGCTACATAGGCGACGGAGTTCCTGACGTTGAGGCTGCCCTACAGGGAGCACGCGACATTGTGGCCGAACGTGTGAGCGAAGATGAGGAAACACGGCGCCGGCTCCGGCATGTTTTTGAAAAGACAGCCCTCATCCGTTCGCGGGTAGTGAAGTCAAAAGCTGCCGAAGCCGGGAAATACCGCGACTATTTTGACTTTTGCGAACCTTTGCGCCGTTGCACGTCTCACCGCTTGCTGGCCATGCGCCGCGGCGAGGCTGAGGGATATTTGCGGGTGAGCATCGGACCCGCCGACGAGGAAGCCGCACGGCAGGACATCGTTCACCGCTACGTGCGTCGCGGCACACCGGCTGCCCCGCAGGTACAACAGGCCGTAGAGGATGGCTTCCGGCGCCTGCTTCTGCCCGGCATCGAAGGCGAATTTGCGGTTTTAAGTCGCAAACTTGCCGGCGAAGAAGCCATCAAAGTGTTTGCAGCCAACCTCAAGCAGTTACTGTTGGCCCCTCCGCTGGGACAGAAACGCATCATGGGCATCGATCCCGGCTTCCGGACAGGATGCAAGGTTGTGTGCCTTGATGCGCACGGCAATCTCCTCCATAACGAAACCATCTATCCCCACCAGCCGGTCAATCAGTATGCGCGCGCCGGATTTGCCGTATCATGTATGGTAAAGGACTACCAGATAGAAGCCATCGCCATAGGAAACGGTACAGCCGGCCGCGAAACGGAAGAGATGGTGAGAAATCTTCACCTGAAGGGGGTAGACGTTTTTCTGGTAAGCGAAGACGGGGCGTCAGTCTATTCCGCCTCACCCTTGGCGCGCGAGGAATTTCCTGACTATGATGTAACCGTGCGCGGTGCCGTGAGCATTGGGCGCCGCCTGTCCGACCCCCTTGCAGAGTTGGTGAAAATTGACCCCAAGGCTATCGGCGTGGGGCAATACCAGCACGATGTCGACCAGGCAGCCTTGAAGAAATCACTCGATTCAACGGTGGAAAGCTGCGTCAACGCCGTTGGAGTAAACGTCAACACCGCCAGCAAGTCCCTGCTCACGTACATATCGGGCTTAGGGCCGTTGCTGGCGCAGAATATTGTGGATTATCGGGCCGAACATGGCGCGTTCCCTTCACGGGAGGCGTTGCTCGACGTGCCCAGGATGGGTAGGAAGACTTACGAGCAGTGTGCCGGATTCCTGCGTATATCAGGTGGCGATAACCCTCTCGACAATACGGCTGTACATCCGGAACGCTATGCTTTGGTGGAGCGGATGGCAAAGAACGCCGGATGTGATGTGCCGGCACTGATAGGCTCTCCCGACCTGCGTGCCGGAATACGCTTGGAGGATTACTGCTCCGCCGAAATAGGCCTGCCTACGTTGAAGGACATCATGGCGGAGTTGGCCAAGCCCGGGCGGGATCCGCGTGGCACTGCCAAGGTTTTCAGCTTCGATGCACGATTGCGCTCGTTGTCCGATTTGGAAGAAGGAATGGAAGTGCCAGGTGTGGTGACCAATATAACCCGCTTCGGCTGCTTTGTTGACATGGGCATAAAGGTCAAGGGATTAGTGCACGTATCGCAAATGGCCGACCGTTTTGTGAAAGATCCGGCAGAAGTGGTGCATATCCAGCAGCAGGTAATCGTGCGGGTGATTGATATAGACGAAGAGCGCGGAAGGGTAGCCTTGCGCCTTGTAGGCGGTATGTAGGAATTTTTCCTGATAACCTTTCCTGTTCTTATTTTAAATGAAAAGAATTCAAGTGATGATCGACGAAGAATATATGAAACGTGCCTTGGAACAGGCACAGATGGCGTTTGACCGCGATGAGGTGCCGGTTGGTGCCGTGGTGGTGTGCCGTGACCGCATAATAGCCCGTGCTCATAATCTCACAGAGACGCTTAATGACGTGACAGCACATGCAGAAATGCAGGCTATTACAGCGGCTGCCGACGCTCTTGGCGGAAAATATCTGGATGTCTGCACGCTTTATGTAACTGTAGAACCTTGTGTGATGTGCGCCGGAGCCATCGGATGGTCGCAACTGGGACGTCTGGTATACGGTGCCGCCGACCCTAAACGCGGCTTCAGTGTTTATGCACCAAAGGCGCTGCATCCCCGGACAGAAATAGTGGGCGGCGTGATGGCTGAAGAATGCGGCGGACTAATGACAAGTTTTTTTAAGCGTAAACGCTGATGGCACGGCACAACGAACTGGGCCTGGCTGGTGAGGAAGAAGCCTGCAGGTATCTGATGCACCGCGGTTACCGCCTTCTTGACCGCAACTGGCGCGTAGGACATTTGGAACTGGACATTGTGGCCGATTATTACGGTGAGATCGTTTTTGTGGAAGTGAAGACCCGCAGCAGCCAGACCCAAGTACCGGTAGAGGCTGCTGTCAATCTGGAAAAACAGGAGAACATTCTCGAAGCAGCCCACCATTATATATTGGACAAACATCTTGACCAGCCTTTCCGTTTCGACATCATAACTGTTGTGGGCGAGCGGAGACCCTTTGAGATTCAACAGATAGAAAATGCCTTTGACTCCGAAACTTTACGTTATCAGAAGAAATACGGCGTTGCCAAAACCTCTTTCCAATGAACATAGAAACCGTTCGGGAGTATTGCCTCTCCCTGCCTCTGGTGACGGAAGATACCGCTTTCGGACCGGATTACATTCTTTTCAGAGTTTATAATAAGATTTTTGCCTGCCTTGACCTTACGAGGCCTGACCGTGTGGCATTGAAGTGCGACCCAGATCGTGCCATAGCCCTGCGCGACACTTATGCCGGCATTGACGGCGCCTGGCATTGGAACAAGCGTTACTGGAACGATGTGGTTTTCGATGCCGATGTGTCCGATGATGTGATTCTCCAGCTCATAAACCATTCTCTAGACGAGGTATTGAAGAAACTTCCCAAGAAAACACAAGCGGAATATGCCCAGCTCCGGTGAACTTTCTGCCGCTTGGCGGCGGATAAGCCTGATGACGACAGACTCTACCATGCTGCAGTTGCGCCGTCAGGAAATGGTGGCGGCTCACACTACAGATTTCCTGCTTCTGACGGCCGGTTTCCAAACGGCCGGCCGCGGGCAGCACGGTACGTATTGGGAAGCGGCCGCGGGTGAGAACCTGCTTTTCGGCATACGTTGCCGCCCCGTTTTCTTACCGGCGGCCAGGCAGTTTTTCCTATCGGAGGTACAGGCATTGGCGGTAGCTTCGGCACTAGACGCTTATGTGAATGACATTACGCTGAAGTGGCCGAATGATGTTTATTACCGCGACCGCAAGATTTGCGGCATGTTACTTGAACATGATTTGAGTGGAGGGCATATTACCGCCACCGTTACCGGAGTAGGACTGAATGTTAATCAGACCCGTTTCGGGAGCGATACGCCCAATCCCGTTTCATTGCGGCAGATTTTGGGCAGACCGGTAGACTGTGAGGAACTGCTTTACCATATCTGCCATTATTTTGAGCAGTATTACAACCATCTCAAGCGAGGGGGAGAGCATGAGCTACATCATCTGTATTTATCGCGTCTCTACCGGCGCGAGGGATTCCATCCTTATCAGACAGCCGGCGGCCGGCGCTTCCTTGCCCGCATAGCCGGAGTGGCTCCGTCCGGAGAACTATGTCTGTGTGAGGAAAACGGCCGTGAATCCTCCTACGCTTTCAAGGAGGTGAAATTCCTCTCCATGTAAATCCGTTTCTCCCTTATGTACCGCAACATCTGGCGCATAGCCGTTCCCAGTATCGTTTCCAATATCACAGTGCCTCTGCTCGGACTGGCCGATACCGCCATCGTAGGCCATCTTGGCTCACCGGCTTATATCGGTGCCATTGCAGTAGGAGGTATGGTGTTCAATATGGTTTATTGGCTTTTTGCCTTTTTGCGGATGGGTACCGGCGGACTGACGGCGCAGGCCTACGGCCGTGGTGACAAGACCGAGGTGCTGCGTGCACTGTGTCGTTCGTTGGGTGTGGCCTTGGGAGCCGGTCTGCTACTCATCGCCTTGCAGGGAGTGCTGACGGATGTCGCCTTCCGGCTGGTTTCGGCATCACCTGACGTAGAGGTGCTTGCCCGCCGTTATTTCAATATTCTTATATGGGGAGCTCCCGTTGTACTGGCGCAGTATGGTCTCACCGGCTGGTTCCTTGGTATGCAGAATGCCCGCTTTCCCATGTATATTGCCATAGTCCAAAATGTTGTCAACATAGCGGTGAGCCTGATACTGGTTGCAGGAATCGGACTGAAAGTCGAAGGTGTGGCATTAGGCACGCTGACGGCACAATATGTCGGATTGTCTGTAGGATTTGCATTGTGGTGGAAGCGTTATCATGCCTCAGCTTCCGGTATCCTGCACCTGAAGGGCGTGTGGAAACGTTCCGCTTTGGCGCATTTTTTAGGTATCAATCGCGACATTTTCCTACGCACGCTCTGTCTGGTTGGAGTGACCACCAGTTTCACTTCCGCCGGTACGGCGCAAGGCGAACTGGTGCTGGCAGCGAACACCCTCCTGATGCAGTTCTTTGTTCTTTTTTCCTATTTCATGGATGGTTTTGCCTATGCCGCCGAAGCTTTGGGCGGCCGTTATGTAGGCGCGCGCAATGTGAGCCGTTTCCGTAGCCTGGCACGACTGCTGTTCGTCACAGGCGGCGGTTTGGCTATTCTTTTTGCTGGAGTTTATGCCTTGGGAGGCGCCGCTTTTCTCCGTTTGCTCACCGGCGAAACTGCCGTTGTCGAAACCGCCGTCCGCTACCTTCCAGCCATAGCGGTGCTCCCTCTCCTGAGCTTTGGCGCCTTTCTTTTCGACGGCCTTTTCATCGGAGCCACCGCTACCCGTGAAATGCTGTTGTCCATGACTGTGGCCACGGCCGCTTTCTTTCTCGTCAATGCGCTGTTTCCGCCAGATAATGCCGTCTTATGGGTAGCTTTTCTCACCTACCTTGCTTTACGCGGACTGATGCAGGCGTTTTTCTTTCGTCGTGTGATGCGGCGTGCTTTCTGAGTGGTGGAAAACCGGCTGCGCCACGTTTCAACATAATTGGCGCAATCTATATTATTCCGGCCATGCACCGAAAGTTTTTCCACACCACCGACCGGTCAGAGCAGTGTCTGGCGAACCGCTTCAGATATCACAGACAAACAGGAAAAGTTTTTCCTGATACCACCTCTTAAAACCGATATGGAACATCTGACAGTAAATATTTTAAAAATCCATCAGCCCCAAAAGGCGGGCAGAACGGCTCACAGCGGCTGCAAGCAAACCGTTTAACACGGTTATTTGAAAAAAAACTCGTATTTTTGCAGTGATATTCCAACACGGTTCCCCGCATTGCAAATGTGAAGCGCGCCGCAAGCCGCCCAAACGGAACACCGTTTCCCCACAATGAAGAAGTTAGACCTCTACATATTGAAGAAGTTTCTGCCACTTTTCGTGGCCGCCTTCTTCATCTGTCTCTTTGTATTCATGATGCAGTTCACCTGGCGCTACATGGATGAACTCATCGGCAAGGGCCTCTCACTCGATGTACTCGGGCAGTTTTTCTGGTACATGGCCGTAACGCTCGTGCCCATGTCGCTGCCACTGGCCGTATTGCTGGCCTCGCTCATCACTTTCGGCAACATGGGCGAACAGTTGGAACTGCTCTCCATGAAAGCGGCCGGCGTACCACTCATACGCATCATGCGCCCTATCCTGATAGTTGTCATAATGGTTACCGGAACTTCTTTCTATTTTCAGAACTTCACAAGTCCCCAAGCCCAAATCAGTATGCAGACGCTACTCTTCAGCATGAAGCAGGCACAACCGGCCGTGGAAATTCCCGAAGGAGTGTTCTACAACGAAATACCGGACCTTAACCTTTACGTGCAACGCAAGAATGCTGAAACCGGCATGCTCTATCAGGTGATCATCTACAAAACCGACCAAGGATTCGACAAGGCACAGATCGTACTGGCAGATTCAGGACGTCTGGAAATGTCGGAAGACAAACTCCACCTGAAACTCGACCTGTGGAGCGGCACACAATCGGAAGCCTGGCAACAAGGCGGCGTGTCGGCCATGGGAAGCATCAAACTGCCTTTCGACCGCGAGACATTCAACTACAAACAGGTAATCATAGACTTCGACAGCAATTTTGCCCTAATGGACAAAAACATGCTCAACAATATGCCGCAGGCCAAAAACATGAGGCAGATAGAAACCAGCGTAGACTCCATAGAGAGCAGCCTCGATAGCATCGGACAACGCTTTTACGATGACGTGAAATTACGGTGGTATCGTGTGCCAAACCTTTCGGAGCAACAAACTAAATCACTGGCCCGGATGAAAGCAGTGCCATTCGACACCCTGCTCTCCAGCATGTCCCCCGACCGCCTGCAGACGGCCAAAACGCGCGCAGCCGGCGACATACGCTCCATACGCTCTGAACTGGAATGGAAGAGCGTAATGAGCGGTGAGGGCGACAGCAACATCCGCCGCCACTGGAAAGAATGGCACCAGAAGATGACGCTTTCTCTGGCATGTCTGTTTTTCTTCTTCGTAGGTGCCCCTCTTGGCGCCATCATCCGGAAAGGCGGTCTGGGACTTCCGGCAGTCATTTCCGTACTCATATTCATTTTCTATTACATCATCGACACTTCGGGCATGAAAATGGCACGCGACGGATCCTGGAACATGATTTACGGAATGTGGATAAGTTCTGCCGTACTCATACCCTTCGGTGTGTTCCTCACTTACAAGTCCAATAAAGACTCTGTGATGTTCAACAGCGAACTTTACGCAGCTTTCTTCCGCCAACTGCTGGGACTACGCTCCTCACGCCACATCAACCGCAAGGAAGTCATCATCAATGAAACCAATTATGACCGGCTACCAGCGGAAATAGACCGGCTGCGAGAAGGATGCCATGAATACGCCCAAGCCGCCAATCTTATGTCGGCCCCCAACTACTTCCACATTTTCTTCCGACACACTACTGACAGCCGCGTAGAAAAACTGGGCGAACAGATGGACAAAATAGTCGAGGAACTCTCCAACAGCCGCGAACCGCAGGTGCTGGCGGAAACAAACCGCCTGCCAATCATTTATGCCCACGCCCACATATCGCCCTTCACCAGCCGTGAGGCAAACATGGCCGCAGGCATCTTTTTTCCTGTCGGTCTGATTTTATGGGCACGCATCTGGCGTTTCCGCTTACGACTGCTGCGCGACTTGCGACAAATTGAGAAAACCTGCATGCGCCTGAATCTCATCATCAACACCCTTAACAAGCCGGAACAGGCTGTTACCGAAGAAGCGGAAGAAACCTTGCCGACACACAAAAAGCATCGCCGGCGCGAATGGGCCATTGCCATTATTGTAATCCTACTGGCATTCGCCGGCGGCTGGTACACCTACCGCCATTTCCGCAATAACCGGCCGGACAAACCCATCAAAACTAAAAAAACAATACCGACTTCCATTCCGGAAAATTCTTCAGGGCGGACACTCCCCATGCCAAAACCTCTGAAACAATCATAAAATCCTCACTCAACGGAAAATCGTAGACAGATTCGTCAAGACATTTTTCCCTATAAAACAATAACCGAAAGATATGAGCCATTTCAACCTAGCCACAATAGAAGAAGCTCTCGAAGACTTTAAGCAAGGTAAATTCGTTGTCGTTGTAGACGACGAAGACCGCGAAAACGAAGGCGACCTTATCATGGCGGCCGAACTCGTAACCCCTGAGGCCGTCAACTTCATGCTGCGCTGCGGCCGCGGCGTACTTTGCGCACCGGTCACGCTCAAGCGTTGCCGCGAACTCAATCTGGACTTTCAGGTACAGGACAATACCAGCATGCTCGGCACTCCCTTCACCGTAACCATTGACAAACTCGAAGGTTGCACCACAGGAGTGTCATGCCACGACCGCGCCGCCACCATCCGTGCGTTGGCCGACCCAGAAAGCCGACCCGAAACGTTCGGACGGCCGGGACACATCAATCCGCTCTACGCCCAAGACCGCGGCGTACTGGCACGTGCCGGACACACGGAAGCCGCCGTAGATCTGGCACGCCTTGCGGGCTTGCAGCCAGCGGCATGCCTCATTGAAATCCTCAACGAAGACGGCACTATGGCACGCATGCCGCAACTACAAGAGTTTGCGGCAAAAGAGGGATTGAAAATCATTACCATCAAAGACCTCATAGCCTATCGCCTGAAACAAGAATGCCTCGTAGAAAAAGGTGACGAAGTCGACATGCCCACACAATACGGCCACTTCCGCCTCATTCCCTTCCGCCAAAAAAGCAACCAGCTGGAACACGTAGCCCTTATCAAAGGTAACTGGAACGATGAAGAGCCGTTGCTTGTACGCGTACACTCATCCTGCATGACGGGCGACATATTCGGCAGCGAGCGCTGTGACTGTGGCGACCAACTGCACGAAGCCATGCGCATGATTGAAAAAGAAGGTAAAGGCGTTATCCTCTATCTCAATCAGGAAGGACGGGGTATTGGTCTCATGGCCAAAATCGCCGCCTACAAACTTCAGGAAGAGGGATACGACACCGTTGATGCCAACGTACATCTGGGATATGACCCCGACGAGCGCAACTACGGCGTGGGAGCACAAATTCTCAACTTACTCGGCATAAAGAAAATGCGTCTCATCACCAATAATCCGGTGAAACGTGTCGGGCTGGAAGCCTATGGTCTGGAAATCGTCGAGAACGTATCTATTGAAATAACCCCGAATCCACACAACGAACACTACCTGCGCACAAAAAAAGAGCGCATGGGACACACGCTACATATCAAATAAACAACTCCAGGGAAGAACACAATTCTGCCTGATTAAACACATTACATCTTATGGAACAAGAAAAAACCATTAATGTTTACGGCAATGCCGAACGTGCTACGGCATTCTCCGCCCTTATGCGGAAAGTTTATATATGGATGACCATGGGACTGGCCATGACCGGACTCACGGCTGCATACGTGGCCACCAATCAAAGACTGATGGAAACCATCTTCTCCAACCGGTTGACATTCTTCGGTCTGATAATAGCCGAACTTGCACTGGTCTTCATTCTCAGTTCGCGCATCATGCGTATGTCCTTTCCCACTGCAGGGCTAATGTTCGCCGCCTACTCCATTCTCAACGGCGCTACGCTTTCTGTTATATTCCTTGCTTATTCAACGGACGTCATCGCAACAACGTTTCTCGTGACTGCCGGAACTTTCGGCGCAATGAGTCTGGCCGGTTTTATCATCAAACGCGACCTCTCAGCCATGGGACGTTTCTTTTTCATGGCACTCATCGGCCTTATCATAGCAAGCATTGTCAACATATTTGTAGCCAGCTCAGCACTCTATTGGGGCATCACTTATCTTGGGGTACTGCTCTTTGCGGGCCTGACGGTTTACGACACACAGAAAATCAAGATGATGTTCCTTGAGCATGGCAACGAAGTCAACAACAACACAATGAAACTGGCCCTGCTAGGAAGCCTGACACTCTATCTTGATTTTGTCAACCTATTCCTCTATCTGCTACGTATCTTCGGCGGCAACCGCAATTAAAGCTTACAGGCCCCATCTTCAGCCTCACTTTCCTCAATTAGCAATTTAACAAAATACCCATCCAGCATGAACATTCTTTCCAACCGCCTTAACCGCCTCGCTCCTTCGGCCACTCTGGTCATGTCGCAAAAGAGCAGTGAATTGAAAGCCCAAGGCATCGACATTATCAATATGAGTGTGGGCGAACCGGATTTCAACACACCCGATCACATAAAAGCTGCAGCCGTCAAGGCTGTAGAGGAAAATTGGTCACGTTATTCTCCCGTAGCGGGCTATCCAGCCCTTCGTGAAGCTATTGTAGCTAAACTGAAGAATGAAAACAATCTGGAATATACTCCTGCACAGATTTCAGTTTCAAACGGAGCCAAACAGTCAGTCTGCAACACTGTAATGGCACTGGTCAATACCGGTGACGAAGTTATCATACCCGCTCCCTATTGGGTAAGCTACCCTGAAATGGTAAAGCTGGCCGGAGGAACACCTGTTATCGTGGAAGCAGGTTTTGAACAAGACTTCAAAATTACTCCCACACAACTTGAAGCGGCCATTACTCCCGCCACAAAAGCCATTATCCTCTGCTCACCAAGCAACCCCACCGGCTCGGTTTATTCCAAGGCCGAACTGAAAGGATTAGCTGACGTTCTGGCACAACACGAAAACGTTTACGTGATTGCTGATGAAATTTACGAGCACATCAATTACGTGGGCCGCCACGAAAGCATTGCACAATTTGAAAACATCCGTGAGCGCGTCATCATCATCAACGGTGTGAGCAAAGCCTATGCCATGACCGGTTGGCGCATCGGTTTCATCGCTGGTGCAGAATGGATTGTCAAAGGTTGCAACAAGCTGCAAGGACAATACACCAGCGGCCCTTGCTCCGTCTCACAAAAGGCAGCAGAAGCCGCCTACACCGGCTCTCAACAATGTGTAGAAGACATGCGCAAGGCCTTCGAGCGCCGGCGTGACCTCATTGTCCGTCTGGCACGCGAAATACCCGGATTGGAAGTCAACGAACCTCAAGGAGCATTCTACCTGTTCCCAAAATGCAGCAGCTATTTCGGAAAAACCGATGGCGTACATACCATCAACGACTCCATGGATTTTGCCCTTTACTTACTTGAAGTAGGACACGTTGCCACCGTAGGCGGTGCGGCATTCGGCTCCCCTGATTGCTTCCGCATGAGTTATGCTACCAGCGATGACAACATTGTTGAAGCGATGCGCCGCATCAAAGAGTGCCTTGCCAGTCTGATATAAGAATTCAAATAATCCTTTACACATAACAAAAGCATCCGCAAAGTTCCTTCCAACGAACTGCGGATGCTTTTCCTAATCTCATAACATGTATCCGGTCATCCTCATTACTCTTGCCGGCATTGGCATCGGTTATCTCTTTCGCCACTTCCGGTCACTGCGCTTTGTTGAAAACTCACTCCACTACACCATCGGATTAATGCTCATGGTGCTAGGATTAACCGTAGGCAGTAATCCACAAATTGTAAGAAATCTGTGGGAACTCGGCGCACAGGCCGTTTTCATCGGTAGTATGGCCACAATAGGAAGTGCTTCAGCAGCATGCGCCCTGAGGCGATGGTTATTCAACAAAGAAAAAAAGCAACCATGAAAGGAAGTATTTTCACACTGATACTGTTCGGCAGCGGCTGCATAGCCGGAGCTTTTATGGAGATGCCGGATTATCTGCCGGATTTATCGGTCTGCATTCTTTACTTCATGATGCTGCAAGTCGGCATCAACATCGGACGAAGCGGCAACCTGAAAGAAATAATCAACACTGTTGGTCCGAAAGTCCTGCTCATACCCATAGCCACCATCACAGGTACCTTACTCTTCTCAGCTTTGACCGGATTATTACTAAGCCGCTGGAGCATAGCCGACTGTATGGCCGTAGGAAGCGGCATGGGCTATTATTCACTATCCTCCGTATTGATTACCCAATTGAAGACCCCGTCATTGGGCATTCAGCTGGCTACGGAGTTAGGCACAATAGCGTTGCTTTCAAATATATTCCGAGAAATGCTGGTATTGATAGGCGCTCCCTTGCTCAGACGTTGGTTAGGCCCTTTCGGACCACTGGCAGCCGGCGGTGCCACTACAGCCGACATTACTATGCCTGCTATTCTTTGCGTATCCGGTCAAGAACTAGTTGCCATATGTCTGTTCCATGGTCTACTGATAGACATGAGCGTCCCTTTCCTTGTGAGTTTTTTTTGCGCGTAAAGCTTTCATCCTTCTATAAAGCCTTACAACATGACGGCGCGAAGCTATGATACTATACCTGTAAACCAAACAAGTGGTGAAGAAATAAATAATGGCCTGCGTCCAAAGCATCACCCACTCATGCCGTACAGCAATCAAAGGCGCCCCCATATTATTGATTTTCAAGAAACCGTTAATACCCGGCGTTGATGGAAAAATATAAGAAACGGTTTTCCAAAATGCTGGCATGGCTGTTCCCGGCCATGAGACACCCGATATGAACAAAAGCGGAACAGACGTGAAAACAATGAGCATGATACACGTCTCGCGGTGACGTACAAGAACAGAAACCGTCATTGCAAAAAAGATACAAGCCAGCAGAAACGGAATCACAAAGAGAATCAGATTCACAGGGCTGCCTATTTGATTGAGGCGGAACAGATGTGGCACAACTCCCAGAACATACACAGAAATCGGTATATAAACGAGCAGATAAGCCCAGGACTTACCTAAGACAATGCGCAGGAGTCCCGTATAATGACGGTTAAAGGGCATCAATTCCTTAAAACGGTTCTTCTCACGGGCTGTACCGGCTGAAATTCCCACCCCCAGCAACAGCGTCTGCTGAATTATCAGAATTAGAACAGCCGGAATGAGAAAAGACGCAAAACCGTTCTGCGGGTTATATAGACTCACTTCTTCATAAGCGATAGGATGTTCCGTCACCTCATCCTGCTGCAAGGTTGTGTTTCCGGCCCGCGCCACCTTTATTCTTGCGTTCATTGCCAGCGACACATTAGTATTGGCAGTAACCAAAGCCTTATAGTAGAGCAGTCCGCTCATATCGCAATAAACACTGACATAAGTCTGCTCCCCTTTGGACAATCTGTCGTTAAAATCCGAAGGAATATGAATAAGACCATAAGCCTCACGATGTTCTATGGCCTTCCTTGCCGCAGCCATGTCGCTGCAATAGGACATGATCTCAACATCTGCCGTAGCATCGATGTGGCGGATATATTCACGGCTGCGGGCCGTGTGACTGTCATCAACCACCACAACAGGTACATCCCGTACAGTTTCGCCGGTATATATAAAAGTATAGAGCAACGGATAAGCCAAAGGCACCAAGAAGAAGAAGATGAGCACACCTTCATCCTTAATCATGCTACGCAGTTCGTGCATGAAAATGAAGTTCCAGTCTTTGCACGACTGCCGCCAATAATCTTTTATTTTCTGAAAGTTCATATAGATCAGGGAATATAGGGTACAGTGAGTAAAACCTTCTTCAGGCGACCAAGCGACATTACCGGCAGCAATATGAATCCGACCAGGCCAAGCACAAACGGCCACACATTAAACAATGGATAACCGTCAAGGGCGCAGTTCACGTAAAGCAGAAAATAATGCCGCAACGGGAACAAATATCCCAATCCCTGCAAAACGGGATGCATGGCCATAACCGGAAAAGACATGCCACAAATGCTAAACGAGATGACGCCCCAAAGCGATGCAAAGCTCAGTCCCAAACGTAACGTAGGCAGCATGGCAAACATGAAAACGCCCATTCCCTGCGCGGCCATCACGCCCAAAGCCATGACCAGCCACATCGTGGGGATCCCACACTTGCAGGGGAAATTCAGGAAACCGTAAAACCATACGACATAAAGTGTACCCATCAGCAGGAACACCAGCAACTGCGGCAGTAATTTCCCCGTAAGGGCTTTCCACATAGAACAGCCGGCCAACCCAATCCACTGGCGGGCAGTCCCCCTTTTCACTTCCGTGCCGATACCGTAAACCGTCACCATGAAAATGAAAAGCATCAGTAATCCCGGAATAATGGTATTACTCAAGTAAACATTATAATTGAGCCAGGGGTTACCAACGGCATGCGTATCAATAACGATCGGTTGCAAATAGGCCATTGCCTGCCGCTCTGTGGCACCTTTGGCATAAAGTACGGTTCGCGATGCCGCCCCTGAGGCGAGTTCTGAAACAGTACGCATGTCTCGGTAAAGCAACGAACCTGCCACCAAATAGGAGTAATTCGTATAGAAAGACACCGTTGGGATTTCCTGCCGTTGCGCCAGGCGCGAAGTTCCCTCGGGAATATAGTAGAACCCGTATATTTCGCCCATTTGTACGGCACGGCGGGCTTCGCTCACATCGGCATATTGCGCTGTGATGTCCGTCATCTGAAAGGCATTGAGGTTACGTGCCAACGAACGCGAAGTAGCGGTGCGGTCGTTGTCAACCAGTCCCAGCGGCATATCCGTAGGTAGTCCCGATGACATCAGCGTTGTGAAAAACAGATAGCAGAACAATGGCGCCGCAACCATGCAGAACCAATAAATGGGCTTACCGGCCATGAGGCGGATCTCCCGCGCAGCTATTTTCAATATTGTGCGCATCGTACAGACTTTAGTGTTTTTGGCTGTCAAAACGTTTTCTCCTACAGGATCACTCCATATCCATGATTACCGACATACCCGGACGCAGCCCCTTCACCTCCTCCAGCGGCTCGGCCTTCACCTCAAAGGTTTTCATGTCGAACTGTCCCGTCGTCTTGGTGGCTTTCCAGGCTGCAAAGCTGCCTAAATCCTTCATATAGTAGACTTTCAGTTTCACTCTCCTGTCGCCAAGAGCCGGCACACGGGCCTCTACGGTTTGCCCTACGGCAAAATGCGACAGAAAATCCTCACGCACGTTAAACGTCACCCACATGTCTTTCATGATGGCTACGTTCATAATCGGCGCACCGGTCCCGACCAATTCGCCTATCTGTGGAAAAATCTCGGTCACCTCGCCGTCGTGCGAAGCCAGAAGCACCGTTTCCTTAAGGTAGGCCCCGACCTCATTCACAGCACCCTTAGCACGATCCACCATGGCTGCCGCAGCCTCCTTGTCTTCCCTTTGAGCGCCATTGCGCGCCATGTCATATTGTGCCTTGGCGGCCTTTGCCGTGGCTACGGCCGCATTGCGCTGAGCCGTTGCCTCATCGAATTTCTGAGCCGTCACCACACCCTGCTCATAAAGGCGCTTCATGCGGCCATACGATTTTTCAGCGATATCCACACCCGCCCGGGCTTTCTGCCACATTTCATAAGCTGCACTGACTTGCTCCTGCCGCGCGCCTCTCTCCGCCTTGCGGTTTTGAGCGGCAGCGGCGTTTTCGGCCGCCCGCGCCTGACTCATTTTCGCTTCCACATCGGGAGCTTCAAGTACGACCAGCGTGTCGCCGGTACGAACGAAATCGCCTTCTTTCACACGGATTTCGGCTATGCGGCCGGGCACTTTGCCCGACACACGGTACTCACTCACCTCTGCCTGTCCCTGAAGCGTGTTGTCGGGACGACTGAAAGCATACATGCTGCCCACTGCCACCAGCACGACAACAGCGGAAATGATGAATATGGCCGGTAAGAGGTTGGCTTTACTTTTTTGTGACATATCGTTGTTCTTTGAATGAATGATTAAATGATTGTTGTCAAAACGGATAAGAAGGAAAGAACTGCCATACGCGCCTTCAACGGCCCGATGCTCCCATGTTTTTCTCCAGCAGCGCGCGGGCCAGTTTGATGTCTATCTGCGCATCGATCTTGTCGCTCTGCGCCTGCAGCCAGGCAGTCTGTGCCGCCAGCAAGTCACTTGTGGCAATGACGCCTTCCTTGAAACCCACCTGCGCCGTGCGGAGGTTTTCCTCCGCCTTTTCGCGGTTTTTCAGGCTCATGGCATATTTCTTATTGGCCTCGTTCACTCCAAAGGCCGACTGGGCCACCTGAAGCTCTATCTTTTCGCGCACTTCGGCCACCTGCAGACGGGCCACTTCTGCCTCGGCCTGTGCGGCGCGCACTTTGTACTTGCCTTCCCCCCAATGCCACAGCGGCACGTTGAGCGTAAGGCCTACGGCCCACGTACCCCGGAAACGGTTTTCAAAACCGTTCGTCAAGCCCGGGTTGGTGGCCGTATAGGCGCCCGTCAGGGCCAGCTGAGGCAGAAAGGCCGAACGCTCCATCCTCACCTTTTCATCATATATGCCGGCAGCAGCCTGCAACTGTCCCAACTCCGGCCGATTGCCAAAGGCCAACGAGGGATCAGCCGTCACGTCGCGGGTTTCCACCTCAAGATTCTCCAATTCTTCATCGGCCGTCTGCAACTGACTGTCGAGCGGCAAACCGCAAAGTTGACAAAGCAACATGCGCGCGAGTGACAGCCCGTTGTCAACCTTCGTGAGGGTCATTTCCGCCTCGTTAAGTTTCACGCTGACAGTAAGACCGCTGGCTTTGGTGACCACCCCCTCGGCAATCATCTTGTCCATATCGGAGGAAAGCTGACGGAGCATGTCCCTGTAACCCACGGCCAGACGGTGTTTGTTCACCAACGAAACGACCTGCCAGTAAGCCTTGTCAACATCGAGCAGCAGTTCCTGCTCAACAGCACGCAGCCGCTGGCCGGCTATTTCTTCGGAATGACGTGTAATGCGGTCGTAGGCCCTTATCTTTCCGCCCATGTAAAGCGGTTGCGTGAGAATGACAGCGGCGGTAGTCACGTTACGCGTATCGGTGCGCAACGCATCGGCTATGCCCTGCCCCACTCCGTTGAGAGCATCGCCTACCTGAGGCAGGTAACCACCTATCTGCCCGATGAGCGGTGCCAGTTCGGGATGATCTTTGATGATTTGACCGGCCAGTTCCCCGAACTTCCCGGTCAAGGCAGTCCCCATATTCGAGAGGGCGTCTTTCTGCCCGCGGCTCAACAATGATATTTCATCACCCGTACGCATATAGCCGCCCATGGCCGACACCTTGGGCAGATAATTCGTATGAGCCGCCTTGCGGTCGTAATAAGCCTTTTGAACCGCCGAACGTTCCATGGCCAAAGCCTTATTATTGCGAAGCGCCAGCGCACGGCAACTGTCGAGCGGCAACTGTCGGGCAGCAGCCTGTCCCATCATGGCCGAGACCATCAATGTAATGACAAAAAATAAGCGTTTCATGTTTTTTCTTTCTTTTGGTGATTTTCCGGAAATACAATCCGCTCCGGTTGTGGCTGCAAAGATACATTTTTATCTGTAACAGGCCGGAAGGCCTCCGAAAAAAGGAACAATTCGCCCGTACATCAGTGTAAAGAACCAGCAAGAACAGGATTATTTATAACATTCTATAAAACAAAATGTTGAACTCAACAACACACTTTACATCAGACAAGACGCACAACAAAGAAAAGATATTTTCAACAGAAAATACGGCTTCCCTTTAACCGTTATTCACCAATCGCGCGCGCCCTGCGGCCAATGCCGTTTTAACACATTTAACTTCCGCTAACCTTTCAGAAGCCGTCAACCAAAGGCCGCATACTGAAATTCAAACAACCTGTATTGGATTTTTAACACGAATACTCAAAATTAAAATTGCAATACGGGGAGTCTCCGAAAAAATACCACCATTTTTCGCTCGCCATCCATCGAAAATAACAGTAAAGAGGGCAATCCTGACAGGACCGCCCTCTTTGCTACTGCAAATATAACCCATTTTTCATCCGAAAGCAAGAAATGTTAAAATACAAAATCCCCTAAAACACGCGAACATGTATTTAATAACGTTAAATAAGAGAAAGGCACACAGGCCGCCCTAAAACACATGCGGAAAAGTCTCCGTAAAACGAAATATCCCCGTTGCTCAGACAATAGTTTGCGGAGGCAAAGCAAGGAGATATGCGTAAAAACTTATGTGCAAATTCTAAAAGACCAAAATATATTTAGTATTTTTGCAGCGTATTTGCACCATCATGAACGAAAACAAAATCTTCAAGATTGACATAGACGAAGTGCTCCGCAACAAAGCCGGACGAAAAGCCGGACGCGTGCCGCGCTTCGTGGTGGCATGGCTCAAACGCATCATCCATCAGAACGAAATAAATGTCTTTCTGGAACGGGAAGGCGATAAACAAGGTGTGCCCTGGCTCAACGACTGCGTGGACTTTCTGGGCATGAGACTCGACGTGAAGGGCATCGAAAATCTGCCGCCGGCCGACAACGGCCGCCTCTACACCTTCGTAAGCAACCACCCCCTGGGAGGACAGGACGGCGTGGCGCTCGGCGCCCTGCTCGGAGGACACTACAACGGCCGGGTGAAGTATCTGGTAAACGATCTCCTGATGAACCTTCACGGACTGGCTCCCCTCTGCATCCCCATCAACAAGGTGGGCGCACAGAGCCGCCGCTTCCCGGCCATGGTCGAAGCCGGTTTCCGCAGCGACAACCACATCATCATGTTTCCTGCCGGACTGTGCTCGCGCAAACAGAAGGGCGTGATACGCGACCTGCCATGGGCCAAGACATTCATTACCAAAAGTATCGAAACACAACGCGACATCGTTCCCATACACTTCGGCGGACACAACTCCGCCAGGTTTTACCGGCTGGCCAACCTCAGCAAAATACTGGGCGTAAAGTTCAACATCGCCATGCTTTTCCTCGTGGACGAAATGTTCCGCAACCGCAACAAAACCTTTACCGTTAAAATAGGCCGCCCCATTCCCTGGAAAACTTTCGACAAGTCCCAAACACCCGCCCAATGGGCTGCCTACATTCAGAATAAAGTATACGAATTGTAAAACACGCCGGAACCCGAGACGGGCACGGCAACGATGAAAAAGAATTTCCAACACCGGTTTATGGAAGAAATCATACAACCCGTCAGTCGCGAACTGCTGAAAGCCGAACTGACTCCCGAACGCCGCCTGCGTTCCACCAACAAAAGCAACAACGACATCTACATCGTGACCTATCAGCAGGCCCCCAACGTGGTACGCGAAATTGGCCGCCTGCGCGAAATAGCTTTCCGGGCAGCCGGTGGCGGCACAGGACTGGCACTCGACCTTGACGAATTCGACACTTGCGAACATCCTTACTACCAACTGATCGTATGGTCGCCCGAAGACGAGCAAATACTCGGAGGCTACCGTTTCCTACCCGGTTCGGAAATGGAGTTCGGAACCGACGGACAACCCCGGCTGGCTACAGGACACATGTTCCGCTTCTCCGAAAAATTCATCCGCGAATACATCCGCGAGACAGTGGAACTGGGCCGCTCTTTTGTCACGCTCGAATACCAGAACACCCGCAAGCTCAGCAAAGGACTCTTCGCCCTCGACAACCTGTGGGACGGCTTGGGAGCACTTACTGTCGTCATTCCGGAACTGAAATACTTCTTCGGGAAAATGACCATGTACCCGGCCTTCAACCCTCAGGCACGCGACATGATTCTCTACTTCCTCAACAAACACTTCGGCGACCGCGAGAATCTCGTCTACCCTACCGACCCGCTCAAAATAGGCACCGACCCGACTCTACTGGAAAAACTCTTCTGCGAAACATCCTTCAAGGAAGACTATCACATCCTCAACACCGAAGTGCGCAAACTGGGATATAACATCCCTCCTTTGGTCAACGCCTATATGAGCCTCAGCCCCACCATGCGCGTATTCGGTACAGCCGTCAACCATGAGTTCGGCAACGTGGAGGAAACCGGCATTCTCATAGCTTTCGACGAAATACTGGAAGAGAAGCGCATGCGCCACATCGACACCTTTGTGGAAGAGCACCCGGAGAGTATGGACATTTTTTCCGAACTCTTTCTGAAAGACAAATAAGCGGGAGAGCAGACTGCCGGACTATTCGGACGGCTCCGCCTCATATACTATCCAGCACACAAACGGCAGACCATTCTTTGCGATGGTCTGCCGTTTGTGTGTTAAGCTGCGGGAATTTGCTTATTCTTCCGCCAGTTCAAACTGATCTTTACCCACTCCGCAGAGGGGGCATACCCAATCTTCGGGTATATCTTCAAAAGCAGTTCCGGGAGCTATGCCACTTTCAGGATCTCCTACTTCAGGATCGTAAACCCACTGACACACAGTGCAAATGTACTTCTTCATAATTGTTGTATTTGTGTTGTTAAATAAATATATAGGCCTGCAGGATGGAGGCTTACCCGCAAACATTGCGGAGAGCACCGGCCCAACCGGCAGAAGAATGATATTTTAAATATAAACGTTGCAGGAGGCAGACTTCATACGTTCCTCAACGGCTCTCCAGTTGATGAGTTCCCACACATCACTCAAATATTCAGCACGGCGGTTGCGGTGGTCCACGTAATAGGCATGCTCCCAAACGTCGATGGTAAGCAACGGCTTCTGCTCATTGCGCAAAGGGTTGTCGGCATTCGTTGTATTCACTATTTCGAGCTGACCGTCTTTGTTAAGTACCAGCCACGTCCAGCCCGAGCCGAACAGACCTGTTGCCGAAGCGAGCAGTTTATCCTTGAATGCCTGCACCGAACCAAACTCTTTTGTCAAGGCTTCTGACAGTTCCTTGCCGATACATTGCGGCGCAGGCGTGAGGTTTTCGAAGAAGAATGTATGATTCCACACCTGTGCGGCATTGTTGAACACCGGACCTGTGGCCTTACAGATAATTTCCTCCAAATCCATGTCTTCATACATGGTTCCAGCAGAAAGTTTGTTCAGATTATCCACGTAGGTCTGCAAGTGCTTTCCATAATGCAGATTAATGGTTTCTTCGCTCATTTTCGGTTCCAGCGCATTAGGCGCATAGGGTAATTGGGGCATTTGATGCTTCATGATTCTATTGTTATTGAGTTGTTTTATTAAAAAAATGTCTATTCCCTTCGCCGTGCCGGCAGCCATTGGCGCCTTTCTTCCGTTTCGAGGATTAACTTGCTTCAAATATAGGGAGTTTTCATTAAGACGCAAGAAAAAAAACGATAAAAACATCATCATTTTCCGGCACTTTTATATTCTTCCAACATTCCTTTCCAGCTTTTTTGAAAAAGTGAAATCTCCACCCGTCAAAATGGCCATTTGAGCCGTTTGATGCTGTCGTTTTTTCCAATGCCGTTCCTCCTTTTCTCTATTCTCCACTCCCGTAAGCGTTTGATGACTTTTCAAAACTTTTTTTCACCTACAGCCGGTATTATTCTCCCGCCATCAAAGAAAAAACCGATGGTTTTCCCGCTTCTTCCCCTTCATGCCGGCATCCAACGGCACTTCACACCAGAAGAACCTTTCTTCACCTCCACACATTATATTATATAAGAAAGCAAAAAGCGACATTAGACATTAACATTTTTAACTTTCCATTACATTTCAATACGTTAAAATATAGGTTGCAAGCAACGGAAACGAAAAAATCCGTATCGGAATTTCAACTCGAATACTTGGAATTTAAATTCCAATACGGGGAATTTGAAGAAAAAATACGCCGGAAATCCGCGCAAAAACACCTAATTAACACTGAAAAAGCGAGACTTCCTCATGGAAAGTCCCGCTTGGCTGTTACAAAGATAATACATTTTCCGGCGGAAAGCAAATAGTGTTAAAATGCGGAAGGTGTAAAAAAACACCTTCTTTTCAAAACTTTACCACGAAGGTTCAAAAGTGTCGGCATCGGCCAACACAGGGAATTTTTCACGGAATTTATTCAAGGCATCCAAGTCTATTTCCACCATGGCGGCTCCTGCTTCCCCGCCCATACCAACCATAACACGTCCATAGGCGTCGATTACGGCTGAGTGACCGCAATAACGGGCGGAAAGGTCGCAGCCTGTCCGGTTCACGCCGCAGATGTAGCACTGGTTTTCAATGGCGCGGGCCCGCAACAGCGTGTCCCAGGCGGTTATGCGACTTTCGGGCCAGTTGGCAACGTAGAGAGCCACATCGTAGTCGCCACGATTACGCGAGAATACGGGAAAACGCAGATCGTAACAGATCTGAGGCAAGAAACGCACACCACGATATTCCACCACCACACGTTCGTGTCCTGCTGCGTAATGACGGTTTTCGCCGCCATAGGCAAACAAATGCCGTTTGCGGTAAGTTTCCACCTGTCCGTTGGGACGGACAAAGAAAAAAGCATTGTGCCAGCACAGCTTGTCGCCGGCGTCACCCGCTGCCTTTGCTACAGGCAACGAGCCAGCCAAAGCGCAGTTGCGGCCCACTGCCTCGGCTTTCATCCATTCCAGACACATTTCGGCAACCGGGCGGAGGCGGTCCGCTTCAGGGTGAGTCTGGAACCCCGTACCCCACATTTCCGGCAGCACATAGAGATCGGCGCCCGGGTTTCCGTCGAGCAGTTTTTCGGCCGCCCGGATGTTTCCTCCTCCATCCTCCCAAAGAATATCTGTCTGCAGAATACAAATCTTCATCATATGTTCAAATCAAATGGTGTAAATATGCCGTGAAGTTACATATTATATGCGGTATGAGAGAATTATCGGAATAAAAAATGCAACACGGTTGCGCACAACTTTGTCTACCTTTGCCTGAAAACCAATACACTTGAATTTATGTCATGTCATCATTGCAACTGCCACAGCAGCAAACAGCCGGAAAACCGACCCGCCACCGATGATGCGCCGGCTCCGGCACGCCGAGCCGGTCTGGGCAAGATCATATCAGCTCTTTTCCTGTTGTCCGGTTGGCTGACCGATTGTTTTTTATCAGACACTTGGAGCATAGCGCATTGGAACGGCTGGCTGCGGGTACTTTGGTTTTTCATCGCCCTTCTGCCTGTCTGCCTGCCGGTGCTGGCCGAAGCGTGGCGCGGGTGGCGGCAGGGAGATTATTTCAATGAGTTCACCCTTATGGCCGTAGCCGCCATCGGAGCCTTTGCCATTGGCGAATATCCCGAAGCCGTAGCCGTGATGCTCTTCTACGCAGTCGGAGAATATTTTCAGGAACATGCCTCGGAACGTGCCCGCAACGACATCCGGCATATGGTGGAATTACACCCCGGTGAGATTGCTGTAGAACAACCGGACGGCACAGTGCTGCGGCAAAACCCCGAAGAAGTACCTCCAGGGAGCGTCATTCGCCTCGAAGCCGGCCGGCGTGTCCCGCTCGACGGCCTGTTGCTGGGTGACGTTGCGGCCGACTTCGACACTTCGGCGCTCACGGGAGAAAGTGTGCCCCGTGTAATCGAACCCGGCCACGAAGTCCTAGCCGGCATGCTGACAGTGAACAGGGCTTGCCGGATTCAGGTAAAAAGGTCTTACAGCAAAAGTGCTCTGGCACACATTCTGAAAATGGTGAACGATGCAGCCGCACGCAAAGCACCGGCAGAACGGTTTATCCGCCGCTTTGCGCGTATTTACACGCCTGCGGTCATTGCTGCGGCTGTTCTCATGGCTATATTGCCGCCTTGGGCTGCTTTATTCACCGGATGGGAAGGAATGACCCTCAACGAAAGTTTTCATCGGGCCTTAGTCTTTCTTGTTGCATCGTGCCCATGTGCTCTCGTCATCAGCATACCGCTGGCCTACTTCAGCGGCCTTGGATTCGCGTCGCGCCGTGGAATTCTTTTTAAAGGCGGCAATTATCTTGACGCGTTATCTACGGCCGGCACCGTGATATTCGATAAAACCGGCACGCTCACATGCGGCCGTTTCAAAGTAACCGGTGTGGAATGCGCCGATGGAATGAGCCAGAGAGAACTGCTCCGGCTGGCTGGCGGAGTAGAGCAATACAGTACGCATCCACTTGCCCATGCCGTCGCCGATTACGTGGCATCTGCGGGAATAAAGCCCGCTGTTGCAGACACGGTGGAGGAACTTCCCGGACGAGGCTTACGGGCTGCGGTCGATACCCGCACTGTCTTAGTCGGTAGTCGCCGGCTGCTCGAAGAAGAAGGAGTTCCGGCAGAAACTGTTCCCGCTGTTGCCGGAACAGACGGGCTGGTGATGATTGCCATTGACAAACGCTATGCCGGCTCTTTCATTCTGACAGACATGCCCAAGCATGATGCCGCTAAAGCAGTAAGGGAATTGCGCCGGTTAGGCGTAAAACGGCAGATTATACTCTCCGGCGACCGCCAAGATGCGGTGCGCGAACTGGCAGACAGGATCGGTATAACCGAATACCGGGGCGATCTTCTTCCCGAACAGAAATTACAACAGGTCAAGCGCCTGCTCTCCTCCTCCCGTCGCCACGGAGTGGCCTTCGTAGGCGATGGCATCAACGATGCTCCCGCGTTGGCACTAAGCGACATAGGCATTGCCATGGGCAATGCCGGCAACGATGTTGCCGTAGAGACGGCAGATGTGGTCGTTCGGAGCGGCAGTCCGGCTAAAGTGGCAGAAGCCGTCCGCATTGCCCGGCGCACACGCCATATTGTCCGCTTCAACATTACTTTGTCCATAGCGGTCAAGGCGGCGGTGCTTCTGCTGGGGGGCGCCGGATTGGCGCCACTGTGGCTGGCCGTATTGGCCGACACCGGTGTGGCGTTACTGTGTGTTCTCAATGTTTTCACTCTTTGGCGATAGTTTTTTCCTGCAAACCGTCCGAAAGCGCGTGAAGAGAAGAAGGTCTCATTTTCAGTGTGACAGTAAGGAGCCGGAAGCCTTCTTCGGAAGAAACGGCAATAAGTACGGTTAGTTTTTGTACATTTGCACTATGGATTATCTTGAACAGCTTTTTGCCCGTCGGGGCATCAGACCTACCGCCGTAAGATTGCTCGTATTACGCGCTTTGACTGAGGCAGACTGTGCCCTGTCGCTCTCCGATTTGGAGGCCCGTCTGATGACAGTCGACAAGTCGACCATTTTCCGCTCGCTGAATCTTTTTCTGGCCAATCACCTCGTGCACGGCGTGGAGGACGGCACGGGGCAAATGAAATACGCCCTCTGTGATGACAGCTGCCACTGCGGCGAAGACATTCACGCAGGATTGTCCGACCTTCACACCCATTTCTTCTGCGAACATTGCCGCCGCACTTTCTGCCTGCGCGGACTGCCTATTCCGGCTGTGGACTTGCCTGAGGGGTTTCACCTGCACACGGCCAACTACGTGTTGAAAGGTTTGTGTCCTGCCTGCTCCAGGCGCCGGCATTGCGAATGACAAGCTGAATAAAGGACCTCTTTTCAAAATACGTTATCCGTCAAACGCTTACAGACCGGATAAAGGATTCACGGGATCACAAAAATATTTATACGCAGTAAAAGCGGACTTCAGAGGAGTGACAAACATCGGGGGGGAATGTTTGCCTTAGCTGGACCAACCGGTTCATTTTCATTACAGACGGCATAAAACAGACGAAAAGTTAGCCGCTTACGCGGGTTTTCCGTATATTTGCAGAACTACTGATTCTTTCACTTAAATCTAAATTACAACAATATGGCATTAGAAAAGACTCTTGTCCTGCTGAAGCCCTGCACCCTGCAGCGCGGACTGGCCGGCGAAATCATCAGCATTTTTGAAAAGAAAGGCCTCAAAATATGCGGCATGAAGATGATGCAGCTTGATGATGAATTGCTCAGCGAGCACTATGCTCATCTGTCAGGGAAGCCGTTTTTCCAACGCGTCAAAAACGCCATGATGACGGCTCCTGTCGTAGCCCTTTGCCTCGAGGGGGTAGACGCCATAGCCGCCGTGCGCGCACTGGCCGGCCCCACCAACGGGCGCAACGCATTGCCTGGAACGATACGTGGCAGTTACTGCATGAGCTTCCAAGAGAATATAGTGCACGCCAGCGACTCTCCCGAGACGGCGGCCATAGAGCTGAAGCGTTTTTTCCGTTCTGAGGAAATTTTCGACTGGCATCAGGCCACCTTCGATTATCTGTATGCCTGCGATGAATTCTGACCGTTTCTGATGTCGGCAGACAACTTCCGGTATACGGCTGAATAGCCGTCTGATGACATACTCCTGCAATTTTAACACTATTTGCTTTCCGTCGGAAAATATATTATCTTTGTAACAGCCAAGCGGGACTTCCTTATGGAAAGTCCCGCTTTTTCAGTGTCAATCAGGTGTTTTTGCGCGGATTTCCGGTGTATTTTTTCCTCAAATTCCCCGTATCGGAATTTAAATTCCAAGTATTCGAGTTGAAATTCCAATAAGGACTTTTTGCCTGACATTACTTACAAACTATGTTTTAACACTTCCGAATGTTACGGAAGGTTAAATATGTTAAAGTCAAACCGGATGGAAATGGCATGGTCTCCCTCACAGGCGTAGGCGATACGTGCGCGTGGACGGGCGGAAACGGCAAAGGAAATACTTGTGGTGATGAATTTTTCGTTTTTGCTTTGTATTTCACCCTTCCCTTAGTAACTTTGTGGCATAAAATATCTAAATCACATTTTAATATTGCAAAATGCGTCATTTTTTACTTTTTTTCTTGGCTTTTTGCCTCTCTACAGTCACGGCAGACGCCCAATCGGCTCCCAAGCGTGAGTTTCGCGGTGCATGGATACAATTTATCAATGGACAGTTTCAGGGAATGAGCCGCGACCAAATGCAGGCCAATCTGACCGGACAGCTCAATGCCTTGCAACAATGCGGCGTTAACACCATCATTTTTCAAGTGCGTGGCGAGGCCGATGCTTTTTATGCCAGTCCCTATGAACCGTGGAGCCGCTTCCTCACCGGCCGTCAGGGGCAAGCTCCGGCTCCTTACTGGGATCCTTTGGCCTGGATGGTTGACGAGTGCCATAAGCGCGGCATGGAACTTCACGCATGGATCAATCCTTTTCGGGCCAAGACGAAAGGTACCACGGCTTTGGCTATGAACCATCCCTATATGCAGAACCCCGCCCGCTTCTTCGAGTATGACGGTCTTTATATCTTTGATCCCGGATTGGCCGAAAACCGTGAGTATATCTGCAAGATAGCTGCCGACATCGTGCGTCGCTACGATGTGGACGGCTTCCATATCGATGATTATTTTTATCCTTATCCGGCGGCGGGACGTCTCATTCCGGATGACAACACTTTTGCCCGGTTCAACAGCGGTATGACCGACCGCGCGGACTGGCGGCGCCATAATGTGAACAGTTTTATCAGTATGCTTCACGACACGCTCCGTAGTGTGAAACCTTGGGTTAAATTCGGAGTCTCCCCCTTTGGCATTTATCACAACCGGCGATCGGGCGGTAACATTCCGGGTAGCGAAACAACGGGACTTCAGAATTATGACGACCTCTATGCCGATGTTTTGCTTTGGATTAACAAGGGATGGGTGGATTACACCATACCCCAGATTTACTGGGAAATAGGTCACAAGGCGGCCGATTATGACCGCCTTATCCGCTGGTGGGCGAGCAACGCGTCTGGCCGGCCGCTGGTTATCGGGCAGGACGTGGAACGCACCGTTAAGGCCGCCGACCTGAATAATCCGGCTGTGAACCAGATGCCTGAGAAGTTCCGTCTTCAGCGCTCTCTGCCCGGCGTGGCCGGCAGCTGCCTTTGGTATTCTGCCGCTGTGGTGCGCAACGAAGGTAATTATGCCACCGCATTGCAGAAAATCTATCACACCACACCGGCCTTGCAACCGGCCATGCCTTTTATCGACGACAAAGCGCCGGGCAAACCCCGCAAGGTAAAGGCTATGTGGATGCCCGACGGATATTACCTCTTCTGGACAGCTCCAAAGGCCCGGACGGCGCTTGACGAAGCCCGCTTTTATGCCGTTTACCGCTTTGCTCCGGGAGAGAAAGTCAATCTTTCCTCCGCCGCCCACCTTGTTGCGGTTACTCCTCAAACTATAATGAAGTTGCCCTATACGGACGGAAGAGCAAAATACACTTATGTCGTCACCGCACTTGACCGCCTGCAGAACGAATCGAAGGGCGTCAAAGAGAAAGTAAAACTCTGACGGCCTGCACAAAAGCTCCCGTTTTTTCAGGAAAGATTAAACAGCTACACAAACTTAGTTTCGCATGAAAGTATTGAAATTCGGCGGTTCGTCCGTAGGGACAGCCCGAAGTTTGACCAATGTCAAGCAAATAGTAGAAGCCACCGACCGGCCCGTTATCGTAGTCGTGTCGGCGCTGGGGGGAGTGACGGACCGCCTCATCGCAGTGTCGCAGTTGGCTGCGCGCGGCGAAACGGATTATCGTAAGGAGGTGGAAAATCTCCGTCTGCGTCATGAACAGCTCATAGCCGATGTCATCGCCCCTGAGCGCAGGCCGCATTTGATCGGACAGACAGAAGCCCTCTTCGAGGAATTGCGCAGCATCCTCCACGGCGTGTCACTCATCCAGGACCTCACCCGTAAAACAGCCGATGCTATCGTGGCTTATGGTGAACGGCTCTCATCGCTCATTTGTGCCGCACTTATTGAAGGCGCCCGCCACCATGATTCGCGAAACTTCATTAAAACCATCGTGCAAGGGGACAAACATTTGGTGGACTTTGATGCCACTAACGCTTTGGTGCGTGAAACCTTTGCCGAAGAAATCCCGGTGGCTGTGGTGGGAGGATTCATATCGTCTGACCTTGAAAACGGCGTCACAACCAATCTCGGTCGCGGCGGATCGGATTACACCGCAGCCATTATAGCGGCAGCTCTCAAAGCCGAAGCGCTTGAAATATGGACTGATGTAGATGGCTTCCTGACCGCTGATCCCCGCGTCATTCCTTCAGCTTATACAATTCCACAACTTTCTTACGGCGAAGCCATGGAACTGTGTAATTTCGGTGCCAAGGTGGTTTATCCGCCGACTATATTCCCCGTATGTGCTGAGAATATTCCCATTTACGTCAAAAATACCTTTAACCCTTCCGCCAGCGGCAGCGTTATCCGGCGCGATGTAGAAGCTTCTTCGCGTCCAATCAGAGGCATTTCTTCCGTCAACGAAATGAGCATGGTTACTGTGAGCGGTCTCTCAATGGTGGGGGTAATCGGCGTGAACCGCCGTATATTCACAACCCTTGCCGACGGTGGCATCAGCGTTTTCATGGTAGCCCAAACCGCCTCCGAAACGAGTACGTCCATTTGTATGACCCCATCCGATGCCTTGAAGGCATGCCGACTGCTTGACGGAGAGTTTCGCCGCGAAATAGCCGACGGGGCAATGAATCCCACACAGATAACCGAAGGATTGGCAACTGTTGCGGCCGTAGGGCAGCAGATGCAGCGTTCACCCGGCATAGCCGGAAAACTATTCAGCGTATTGGGACGCAACGGAATCAGCATCTGTGCCGTTGCGCTTGGTGCGCCGGAAATGAACCTCTCCTTTGTGGTAGAGCGCAACCAGTTGGGCAAAACGCTCAATGTGCTTCACAACAGTTTCTTTCTGAGCGATTATCAGGAACTCAATCTCTTCGTTTGCGGTACAGGCACAGTAGGAGGAAGTCTGTTGCGTCAGCTCGCCACACAGCGGGAGAGGCTCATGCGGGAGCATGGCCTGAAAGTAAATCTGGTGGGAGTGTGCGGCAGCAGCCGTGCGGCGTATAACCGCGACGGTATTGACATAGATCTTTATCGCGAAGCCATGGCAACAGGCAGTGAAGGAGGAGTGGAGCGAATGGTAGCCGAAATCCTCGATATGAATATTTCCAATTCCGTATTCGTAGATTGTACAGCCGGTGCCGAGGTCGCTGAACATTATCATACGCTGCTGTCGCATAACGTGTCAGTTGTAGCCGCCAATAAAATAGCCGCATCTTCGGCTTATGACAACTATCTGCGTCTTAAGCATACTGCCCGCGAACGGGGAGTAAAGTTTCTTTTTGAAACAAATGTCGGCGCCGGCCTCCCCGTAATTAATACCATTGGCGACCTTACGGATTCAGGCGACAAAATACTTCGCATCGAGGCAGTGTTGAGTGGGACGCTTAATTTCGTATTCAACACCCTTTCTGAAGAGATTACACTCAGCCGTGCCGTACATAAGGCACAGGAAATGGGCTATAGCGAACCCGATCCGCGCATTGATCTTTCAGGGCAGGACGTTATACGTAAACTGACCATACTTGTGCGTGAAAGCGGCTACCGCCTTGAAACTTCTGACGTAGAGAGCCGCCTGTTTATCCCATCTGCATTATTTGATGGATCGCTGGATGATTTCTGGAAAGGTTTGCCAGCGCTTGATGCTGGCTTCGAAAAAGAACATCGTCGTTTGGCCGCCGAACGCAAACGTTGGCGTTTTGTTGCGGAATGGGCAGAAGGCAAGGCTTCCGTAGGTTTGCGTGAAATACCTGAGGGGCACCCCTTCTACGATCTTGAAGGTTCAAATAATATTATAGCTCTTACCACCGAACGTTATCGTGAATATCCTATGCTTATACAGGGATATGGCGCGGGAGCTGATGTGACCGCCGCCGGTGTATTTGCCGATATAATGCGTGTAGCCAACATCTAAATCATAAGTAAGTTTTTACCAATATTTATTTTCTGGTAAGATTATTGTGCCTTTGCAATGGATGCTATTGGGAGAAATACTACTTATTCTGCGAAGGTACGGAATATCATACGGAGGGTTTATGGTTTTTCCCGGCATTGCGGAGCATGGAGAGGGCACCTTCTTCACCTACAACCCAGATGGTGTCGTGGTGAAGAATGCTGTGATTGGCCGTCGGAAAGTCAAGTGTACCATCAGCGGCTTCAAACCCTACCAGCATACAATGGTAACGGTCTCGGAGGCCGCTTTCAGATAGTGTCCGGTTACAAAGCGGTGAATGTTCATCTATGATAATCCGTCGTAACATGAGATGATGGCGCAAATCATCTGGGGTGAGCGGCGTTACTTCTGTCGCCATACGTTCTGCCAGTTTTTCCAGACTGTGGTCATCTCCGATAGCCTCTATCCGGTCGCCGGGAAAGAGTCGTGTGTTGCCGTCGGGTATGTTGATACGGTGCTGTCCGCGCACTATGGCAGCTATCATTACCCCATCGTTGTGTCCGAAGTTCAGCTGACGCAATGTCTGTCCGCCCCAATCGGAATTTTCGGGCAGTTCGAGTTGTGCCAAATGGACGTTGTGACTCAGCAGGCGGCCTGCATAGGCCGGACCGCCGGATTTTTTCTTGCGGGCTACGACTTCTCGTGAGCGCAAATTCTGCAGGAAGGTACGTTCCAGACGTATACTCACCATCTTTACCTGCCGTGAGATCACCATCAGGGCTACGGTCAGGACGGCCGCGAGCACATGTACCGGCAAGCGCCATGGCGAGGGCAGAGGCGAAAGGAAATTGATAACGTACCAGACGGCGGCTGTGGCAATGCCGTAGCGTATGCCGAAAGTCAGCCATAATCCCAGGCGGTTGACCATGCTGCAATGGCGTAGCGTTTTCCATTCTTCTGAGTGGTTTTTACGCATGACGATGGCGCGCAGAAAGGGAGATACGACCAAAAGTGTGAGAATGCCGCAGACGATGTTGCCTGTCCAATGCCCCATGGTGCCACGGCAAAAGGGCAGCAAGGCACTGAGGGCTATAATGATGGCGGCTCCGCTCAGTGTGGCGTAAGCCGCCACCTGGCTGATAAGATCGCGCAGCAGGGAGTGCCAGAGCTTTGTGTCGGCAGAAGGGCGTGCTTCAAGCCGTCCCCGTCCGTCGAGCCGTTGTCTCACCGTTGCGGGAATAAGCAGCGAAAGTTTTCCGTATGCCGGCACAGCGGCGCGTATCATATAAGGAGTAAGGAAGGTCGTGATGATTGAGACTGCCACTACCACAGGATAGAGGAAACTGCTGGTAACTCCCAGGGAAATGCCCAGTGAGGCTATGATGAAAGCAAATTCGCCTATTTGTGCCAGTGAAAAACCGCATTGCATAGCCACCTTGAGCGGATGGCCTGATATAAGGAAACTGCTGGTACCTAGCAGAACTTGCCCGAGCAGGATGGCAAGAGTGATGATGCAGATTGGAAACCAGTACTCTACGAGCACGGCCGGATTGACCAGCATGCCTACCGATACAAAGAAAATGGCGCCGAAGAGATCCTTTACGGGAGCCACTATGCGCTCAATGTTTTCGGCCTCAACCGTTTCGGCCAAAATACTGCCCATCATGAAGGCGCCGAAAGCCGAGCTGTATCCGGCGTGGGCTGCGGTGACCACCAACACAAAGCAAAGCCCAACCGAGACAATCAGGAGCGTTTCGCGGTTGAGCCATTTAGCACTACGGCGCAAGAAAGTGGGAACTACATACACCCCAACGATAAACCATAGAATCAGGAAGAAACCTAGTTTCAGCAGACTGCCGGCCAAAGCCAGACCTTCGAAATGACGTGATACGGCCATGGCTGAAAGCACCACCATGAGGAGGATGCCGAGAATATCTTCCAGAATAAGTACGCTGAGCACTTCGCCGGTAAATTTCTGGCGCCGCAGTCCCAGGTCGTCGAACGCTTTGTAGATAATGGTGGTGGATGACATGGCCAGCATGCCGCCGAGGAACAGACTGTCCATGCTTGACCATCCGAAGAGATGCCCGACGCCGCTGCCCACACTTATCATGCAGAACATGACGGTGCTTGCCGCTATGACTGGTTTCGACCCCATTTTCACGATTTTCTTAAAAGAAAATTCCAGACCGAGGGTGAACATGAGGAATATGACGCCGATGTCGGCCCAGGTCTGCACGCTGCCTGTGTCGGCCACAGTCGGAGTGTAGGGCATGTGTGGCCCTGACAGAAATCCGGCTACGATGTAGCCCAGGACGAGCGGTTGGCCGAGGCGTTTGAAGATAATGGTAACTATGCCGGCCGAAATTAGTATCAGGGCGAGGTCGGACATGAGGGCAGGCAGATGAGACATAGTGCGTGAAAGTGAGGAAGGACGAGGTATTTAAAAAAACGGCGGGTAAACAAGCGCTTGCCGCAGAAACCGGCCGGTCAGCTTATTTACCCGTCTGTAGGTTATTGGGGTTATTGATATTTTTCGGCAGTCAGGGCGCAGATGTTCACCACAACTTCGCAGGCCTTCATGAGCGAAGGTATCGGCAGGAACTCATGCGGCCCGTGAAAATTGAGTCCGCCGGCAAAAATATTGGGACAGGGCAGGCCTTTGAAAGATAGCTGTGCGCCGTCGGTGCCGCCGCGGATAGCCCGCACGTTGGGAGTGACGCCCGCACGGCGGATGGCTTCGTTGGCGATGTCGATGATGTGCATAACAGGTTCCACCTGCTGGCGCATATTGTAATACTGGTCGCTGAGGCTGACCTTGACGGTTCCTTCGCCGTATTTTACGTTCATCCATTCGCCGGCCTTGATGATGAAAGCTTTCCGATCTTCGAATTTCCGGCGGTCGTGGTCGCGGATAATGTAAGTCAGCGAAGTCCGCTCCACGTTGCCTTCGATATTAAGCAAGTGGTAGAATCCTTCGTATTCCACAGTGGCTTCAGGAGTCTCGGTGGTGGGGAGCAGGGCGGCAAATTCCGTTGCTACACGGGCTGCGTTCACCATTTTGTTTTTGGCATAGCCGGGGTGTACGCTCACGCCGGTCACTTCCACTTTAGCCGCAGCGGCGTTGAAGTTCTCAAACTCCAGTTCACCCAATTCGCCGCCGTCCATCGTATAAGCCCATTGGCATCCGAATTTCTCCACATCGAATTTGTGTGCGCCCAGCCCTATTTCCTCGTCGGGGTTAAAGGCTACGCGTATCTTGCCGTGCTTTATTTCCGGATGCTCCATGAGGTAAACCATAGCCTGTATGATTTCTGCTATTCCCGCCTTGTCGTCTGCGCCGAGGAGGGTGTGTCCGTCTGTCACTATGAGGTCTTCGCCCACGTGAGCGAGCAGTTCCGGAAACTTTGCCGGCGATGTGACAATACCGGCCTCGGCATCGAGCACAATGTCGCCGCCGTCATAGTTCTCCACTATGCGCGGTTTCACGCCGGCCCCCGAACAGTCGGGGCTGGTGTCCATGTGGGCTATGAAGCCGATGACGGGCACTGCCGCGTCAGTGTTGGCCGGCAGTGTGGCATAAAGGTAACCGTTGCCGTCGAGTTCAACCTCCTGCAAACCGATAGCAGTCAGTTCCTCGCGCAGATATTCGGCCAGTTTCAACTGCTTGTCTGTACTGGGAGTTTTGCCGGCATCTTCGGATGACTGTGTGTCGAATGCCGTGTACTTCAGGAATCTTTCTACAATATTCATGATATGTTTTTTTTCGTTCTGATAATGTTCTTTGATAAGGTACCTGCAAATATAAGTTTTTTTGCAGGTACAGGCAAGAATTACAAAGTGATTTTACACTCTTCCGACAGTATCGTTTCAGAGGGACGGCCAAAAGAAAATCATGAAACGGCTGCCGCCGGTTACCGGTTTCGGCCTTCTACGGCTTTTTAACATAATTTGCTTTTGGCCCGAAAATGTATTATCTTTGCAATAGCGAAGCGGGATATTCTCACGGAATACCCCGCTTTTTGCGTGAATTCGGGCATAAATACGGCAGTTTTTTGCTGTATTTATCATTCAAAAAGCATTACTTGCAATTAAAATTCCCCGTATTCGAGTTCAAATTCCGATACGGACTTTTTACCTGACATTATTTACAACCTATGTTTTAACACTCCAAAGCGTTACGGAAGGTTAAATATGTTAAACCGGGAATTGCCATCCGGGAGATTACTTCAAAGGTTTTTCCATTAACAAAACGAGACAGCGAAACACATACGGTGGAAGGGACACTACAACCGGTTCCAGCATCTCCTACAGACACTGACTGAGAAAACAGGCCGATGACGATAAAAAAGACATCCAATGGTTTTCTTTTTCATTTATTTTTAAAAAATAAGTTTTTTATTTTCCACGATTCCATTTTTTTGACCATATTTGCAAATGGTAAGAACAGCACTGACGAACTGCTATCAAAAAAGGAAACACCATGAAAAATCTCGTCAGACCAACCACCATGTTTTGTATCTGTCAGCCTCAGCCCATATCCTGCCTGAGCAGTAAAGTAGCGGATCCTTTCATATTCCCGGCATCCGGCTGTTTAGTTGTCCTCTACCCAATAATATCATCGCATTCATTTATCTAACAAACCTATCTCAGTATGAACAAAAACAGTTACTTAGCTTCTGTGCTACTGGCCGGCAGCCTGTTTTTCGGAAGCCTTTCCGTGCAGGCGCAGGACCGCACCATTAAGTTAACTACCCAGAAACCGGCAGGCGAGGCAGTCACCTTGCTGGTCAACTACACCTACAAGGGAGTAACCGTGGATTGGGGCGACGGCCAGCCCGTAGTCTACAACACCGGCAAAGAGCCTATCCGCGAAATTACCGGCACCGTGAAAGGCTCCACCATAACCATTACCGGCGACGGCAACTGGAACATGCTGTCGTGTGCCGACTGCGGCCTGACGGATATCGACCTCACCGGAGCACGCGACTTTGCCTCGCTCTATTGCCAGAACAACCAGCTCACCACGCTCGACATCAAGGGCATGAAGGAACTGACGGACCTTGACTGCTCCAACAACCAGATTGCACGGTTCTCTTTTTCGGGAGCCACTGCAACCAGCGAAATTCCCAAACTGGAGAACCTCAACATCTCCAACAACCAGTTTACAGGAACATTCAACTATCCCCTGCCCTCACTGAAAACACTGAACATCTCCAACAACCAGTTTACTGGCGCCTTGCTCACGAGCAACACCGGACTGGTATCGCTACAATGCGAGGGCAACAAACTGGGCGGACTGGCCGTAGACAAGGCGCCTAATCTCACGGCGCTCGTGTGCAGCAACAATAACATAGCCAATCTCCTCCTGAGCAAAACCGCCACGGAAATACGTCAGCTGGTGGCCGACAATAACAGGATATCCGTCACTCTCGACTTGTCTGCCTACAGCAACCTTGCCGACCTTTCTGTCAGCAATAACGTTATTACCAAGCTCTATCTGCCTGAAAACAAACTCCGTTCGCTTAACCTTTCCAACAACAAACTGACGTTTAACGTTCTGCCGGTATATGCCTACAGGCCGAAATATCTGACTTTCATGCCGCAGGAGAAACTCGACATCTCCAAGTTTGAAAACGTGAAAACCGTTAACGGTCAGCCGACCATGACTGTTGTTACGTGGGAAAACCGCGGAAAGAACACGCTCGACCTTTCTCCCTACATTAAAATAGCAGTGAAGCCCAACGGCACCGGCGGCACCAACGACGGCATCATTGAGTGGTTTGAACTCACAGAGGACAATAAGGAAATACCGCTCGTCAAATACGTCAACTCCACACAAACGCCCAACGATTATTTCGTTAACAGCAACAAGTTCAACTTCTTTACCCCTCATGAAAGAGTCTTTGCACGCATACGTCCCAACAACATATACGGCGACACAGACCACTTCATTGAAACAACCTGTATCGCCATAATGGCAGACCCCACCACAGGCATCGGCAACATTGCCGGCACAGACAACGGCCTCAGCATCAGCAGCACCAGAGGAAACCTCACCATGAGCGCCCCATCGGCCATGGCGGTACGCGTGATTTCGGCCGACGGCAAGACTGTATGGAACGGCACAGTTAGTTCTGCCGTCACCATCACCCTCCCCGGCGGTATCTACATCGTCAACGGCAAAAAGGTCGTACTGTAAAACACACCGACACATTACAAAAGAAGTTTTTCAAGACATATTTATAAAAACAAAATGAACAGAATACAAACCTCATTTATAGTGGCAGGATTCGCCGTTATGTCCCTGTTCTCAGGCAATACCGCCGGCGCACAAACCAACCTGCCCGACGGCGCCACACCAATGATCGTCGCGCCTCATCAACTGCCGGTGGGCTACATGGAACGTACCATCTGCTACGACATAACCGCCAACATCCCCTATGAGGTCAGCTCCGACCAGGCATGGGCCACTGTCCGCAAAGGCACCGACGGTACGATCTACGTACACCTCACGCAGAATTACAACTCCTCCGACCGCACTGCCGTCATCTCACTCACCAACAGCGAAATGGGAGTGACCCAAACCATCAATATTGTGCAGCAGCGCGACAACTCCGCCACGACAATTCCTACTGACCCGCATATCACACCGCAAAGCGCTACGGCCAACACGGAAAACAGCACAGCCGAAGGCATTGCCAAAACGATTGACGGCAACACTTCTACTTTCTGGCACTCCAAATGGAGCGGCACGAAGTTTGAAGTCTCAGAAAACAATCCCGCCGTCATTACCTATAAATTCCGGGTGGCCGCAGCGGATTCCATCGACTACATCAATTACATTCCTCGTCAGGACTCGCAAAACGGCGCATTCGGAAAGGTGGAAATGTACATGCGGCTGATTGGAGAAACGGACACAAAACTTTATGGCACTTACGACTGGGGACAAACACAAACCGCCAAGACCATCACTTTTGAAAAGTCCGTCAAACCAGCGGAAATTACCTTTAAAATTTATTCCGGCTATGGCGGTTGGGCCTGCTGTGCTGAAATGGAGTTCGTTCAGAAAACGCCCGTACACAGTGATTTCGGCATTTTTGAAGACGAACTTTATACGAAGCTCAAAGACGGCGTTACCCTTGGCGATATAGAGAGCATGACCAATCCCTTTGCCAAAAGTCTGGCCATGAACATCTTCAACGGCCAGTACGACATGAACTACCGTGTGGCTAAATTCCCATGCAAGCTCTCCGTACAGACTCTGGCCGCGCGCTGGAAAACTCCAGGCAAATACTACGACCAGACTGAAGGCGTTACGGGCATTTCCTTCGGCCCCGGCACTCACGCCGTCATCGTCAAAGGACTTCCCGAAGGCAAGAATGCCACGCTCAAACTCGTTTCATGGTATAACGGCATCGTAGGCGGCAATTTCGACGGCGGTAATCCTCAGGAGAAGTCCTATCCGCTCTCCAACGGTATGAATATCATCAAATTCGATCCTGAAAAGGATTTCACCTATCTCAACAAAGGCAATGGCGGAAAATACTTGCGCGATTATGACGCATTAGGCTACATCTCCTATGAAGACAGCGAAAACCCTGCTGCCTATAACGACATTGAAATACACTTCGTCAACGGAGAAGTGAACGGCTACCTCTCTCTCGACAAAACCAACGATGAGATGCATGAGATTACCGCTAATGCCAAAAACTACTGTATGGACGTATTCGGCAGGAAAGCCCATCAGGTATGGACATCGCAAGGCCTTCACGACTACTGCCGAGCCATTGACGGCTCCATCGGCTATCGTCAGTACATGAACATCATCGACTCTCTCGTACAATGGGAACACGATCTGCTTGGTTTCACCAAGTACAACATGCAACCCGACAACCGCACCTTCGCTTACGTCAACTTCACCTATTATATGTTCCAGGGCGGCCGCGGCGTTTCTTTCCATCAGGATCAGGAGTCACGCGTGCTGAATTGCGAAAAAATGGCCAATAGAGACGATGATGCCATTTGGGGCTTGAGCCATGAATGGGGACATCAACATCAGATGCACCCCTACTTCTGCTGGAAAGGCATGGCTGAAGTGACAAACAACATGAACGCCTACTACAACATCATGCGTATGGGCTACCGCACTTCTGACAAAATCAATCAGTGGGTGCCTGCACGCAAACACTTCATACAAGACAATCTCAGCGGTGTAGACCTTACCAGCAACCAACGCCGGGCAGCCTGGCTCCGCCGCAGCAACATGTCCTGGAACACCGATTATAATGCCCTGCTTGCTGAAATGGAAGACAGCATCATTACCACTCAGGCCGACAATGTACTAAGAGGCGTGGGCATCACCGAAGTAGGTGTCGGCGAAACTCTGTGTCCTTACATCATGCTTTACGTTTACTTTACCCGTGACAAGGGTATGACCGACTTCGGCCCCGACATGTACGAAGCCCTTCGCCGTACAGAGAAAGAAGGAGGCTCTGATCTTGAAAAACAAAGCGGCATCGACAAATACGAGCTTGTGGCTATGGCACAAAACAACAATACCAATAATGCCATTGACCAGCTCAATGAAAAATTCGCCGCTTCTGTCTGGACAAAATATATCACCAAGGAACATTGCGGAACCTGGGATAACAATATGCCCTATATCCTCAATTATATCCGCAAGGTAAGCCGTCTGACGGGTTATAACCTCTTCCCTTATTTCGAAAAATGGGGTTTCCTGCGCAACACGGCACTTTACATCGGTGACTATGGTGACGGTTGGCAAATATTCACCAAAGCAGCCTATGATGAGTTCAAAGCCGACATGGATGCCCTCGTAACTTCCGGCGAGCTGAAAGAAATGCCTGAAGGTATGGTTGAAGAAATATCCAACGCAGCAAACTACTTCCAGGCCAAACCTTCATTTCCTAACTGATATGGTTTGACCGGTGGGGACACTTGGTTAATCAACAAAAACAGCGTGGCTGTCCCAAAGATAGCCACGCTGTTTCATATCCAGTTCACACGAACACCCTCACATATTCCCCTGGCCTTCACATTTCAATCATGCTCAAAATTCTATTATTAGTCTTTCTATAGCACATTTTTGCCTTTGGAGAGAATACTATATCTCTATAAACTGACAAATCGTTTTTAAAGTAGTTCCAACGCTATTTCCGCCCCAAAATCCGTACCGGATTTCAATTCCAATTAATCGCGCTAAAAGTCTGAAGGTTAATTCATACACTTCAATACATGGTAAAACATCATCTTCAAACGAGTATCCCTGCAAAGGATCCAAATTATAATTATTGCTGTCCGATAAAACTTTTTGAGGCAAAACAAAATTAGGACTGGCA